>Ga0315281_10006325_pt1 | contig 16853 bp, 19 predicted proteins | sample YL17G07_0_MG_FD_204540 | JGI IMG/M metagenome (GOLD analysis project Ga0315281, IMG submission 204540) | Sediment microbial communities from Yellowstone Lake, YNP, Wyoming, USA - YL17G07_0 | ecosystem: Environmental > Aquatic > Freshwater > Lake > Sediment | place: USA: Wyoming | collected...
TTCCCGCAGTTTGTAAGCGGGAATCCAGCTCTTTTGCTCCTGGATGCCCGATAAAAACCTTCGGGCATGACGGAAAATGGATGCTTATGGCACATAGTGCGTTCGCCCTGTGGGCCGGGACCCTTTTCTTGCAGAAATCACCGACTTTCTTTTTAACCAATGTCTTTACCAAAACAGGTAGCGGCATATTATAATCCTCCTCATGTCAATTTCGGGGTCTGACCCCATAGATTGATTCATTGCCTAATTTTCCTGAACCGGAGTCTCACTGTGCATGATTTCACCATTTCTTGTTTTCTATCTTTTATGTATCTCATCGTGACAGACAGTGCATAATGTCAGGAGGTTCTCTTTCGTGTTTTCTCCGCCCTTGGCATGTTGCTCTTTGTGGTGCAATTCAAGATGACGAGGGTCGGATGGATTCCATTGTTTATGAGTCCACCGGCATTTTTGGCATGTGTAGTTGTCGCGGACGAGTGCTTCTCGCCGAACCGGGTCAGGTATTTTTCGATCATGTGCAGGACTTTGTCTATCTTCCTCCAGTAAATACGCTCCCATCTGCAAATCAGGCCTTCCAGTATTGCGAGTTAAAATGGGCCAGCCCTGCTCCGTTCGCAATTCGCGGACTCGACGCGCCCATTCAGTCTTATTGTCTGCAACATAACGAAGTTCTTCACCCGTGACAGGATGACCGACATTGCCGCGCAGAAAATCAAGAACTTTTGCTTGTACGCTCGTTTTCTTCCTGCGGATATCATTGGCGATTTTCCATCGCAAGGGATCAAAGAACACCCAAGGTCGCGCAGCAGGTGGAAAGCCGGGACTAATAATAAGACCTTCTTGCGCAGATCACCTCGTCTCAACTGATCTTCAAAGTGTTCCAAAAGCTGTATAAGTCGTGCCCGTATTTTCTCTGGTGATGTCTGACTTGGTCGCCTCGGCATCTTTTATCTCCTTCATAACCTCATAAATCGTTTTATTTTATCTTTAATTTTATCGGGTTCCTTTGTAAGACACTCCCATATTATCAATATTCGCCATCCAAATTTTTTCAGTTGTTTCAGAGCGAGTTGATCCCGTTCCTTGTTCTTAGTGATCTTTTGCGCCCAAAATTCCTTATTGCTTTTTGGTAAAGCACCTTTTCTACATAATTCATGCCCATGCCAAAAACAGCCGTGTACAAATATCACCTTCTTATGCTTCGGCAATACAATATCAGGAGTACCGGGCAACTTTCGCACATGTAAGCGATAGCGGAATCCCAGACCGTGTAACAGTTTTCGGACCATTATTTCAGGTTCTGTGTTGCCGCCTGAAACTCTTGCCATAATCCAGCTTCTTTTTTCCCTACTGAAGACGTCCGACATCGATTGATTTCCTTAGATAACAGTAAAGTATATACGCAATCTGCGATACGTGCAGCCAATAAAGGTGGTACGGCGTTTCCTATTTGTTTTGCTATTTCTATCTTGGTGCCTATAAACTTGAAATCATCCGGAAACGATTGCAGCCTTGCCGCCTCTCGATGGGTTATCGGACGGTGCTGTACAGGATGCAGATAGCGTCCTTTTTCCGGCTTATAAAATTCAGTCCTTATAGTAAATGAGGGCCTATCCCACCATAGCCTCCCGAATAGATCGGTGCCGCCCGATGTCTTGCGAATCCAACATGCAGGTGTCAGATGAAGCGCCCTCTTTTGAAGGTCGAATCTATTCATTCCTTCTTTCGGTATCGCGCGATATCTTTTCTTACTCATAGATGTAGGCGTACGTCCAAAATGAAGATCGAGCGGCGGCGGTATATTGCGGATTTGCGTCCCGACGGGCGCTGGCAGATCTGCGATAGCGTCACGCACAGTTCTCCACGGCAATGGGTCCGCTATATACTCATCGAACTCCTCGGCAAAAGCTCTTCTATGTCCATTATTGATGTTGAAATTAGTTTTCTTGGGTGGGAAAACACCTGCGGGGTCTGCGAATTTACATCCTATAATGAAGGCCCTCCATCTGGTTTGTGATACTCCGTAATCAGCCGCGCATAACTTCGCCCATCGCAATTTGAATCCCATTGATTCCGCAACTCCGATGATCTCTCCATGTTCAAACGAATCAAGTAGTTGAGGAACGTTTTCCATTACGAAGACTGATGCGCCGGATAGCTCGACTATATCCATAAACGGATGCCAAAGTTCTTTTCGCAAATCGTCTTCACGGTTCTTGTTAAGGAGACTTAAACCTTGACAGGGCGGCCCGCCGATAACCACATCGGCTTTCGGAATCTTAGTTTTAGAATTATCGAGAATGCTTATTATGTCTCCCACAATACAATGATTACCGAAGTTGGCATTGTATGTCCTTGCCGCATAGTCGTTAAAATCGTTCGCCCAAACCGGCTCAAACCCGTGTCCCGTCAACGTAGTAAATCCTAGAGACATACCGCCCGCCCCGGCGAAAAGATCAATAACTTTAGGACGCAACTTTACGTCTTGCAATGTGCCGTCGACTCTCGCCAAATATACGGCCTCTTCTTCTGCAACAAGCGGAATGTCTGTCCTTATTTGCCTGTATTTACTATTTTTCGCCATTAAATGTCCTTATTAAGAACACATCCCCCATTTCTCGTCCTCCTCCATGCCTCCAGCACACTTTCATCTGCAATTCACCGAAGCTGGCAGAACCAGCCAGCCGCTTTCAAGGCGGGTGTTATGTAAATGCTACAAGTATCTGCTTTGTTTAGTCCAAGCATGATATACTGCCCTTCCCAACCTGCTCTAATCATTAAGCAGCCTTATAAACTCATCTTTTGTCAGCCCAGCCTGTTCCAATATGGCAAGCAGCGTTCCTTTTGGAATCTCATTTCTGTCAGGAACTATAACAAGGCGTGTCTTGCCGGCATCAGTCTTTACAAAAGCAAGATGGCTACCGTTCCCTCTTTTAGGTGCATTTTGAAAGCCTATCTCATGCAATACCCTGATTATCTGCTTTGAAGAGACAATCGGCAGTTTAGGCATAGGTTACTTCAAGATGAGATGTGAATTTTTCCTTACTCGTAAGGCTTTCCTCAAGGTCCTCCATCATTCCAAGGGCCTTGGCATTTTCAATGTAAAGTTCAATAGCTTCTTTTAGATTTGAGTTTGCCTCGGATATGCTGTCCCCGCAGCTTGCCACTCCCAATTCAGGGCACTTCGAAACATATCCCCCTTTTTCTTTCCAGACCACTACGGTAAAATCAAACGTCTTCATGACACACCTCCGTCATTAAAATCAAAGCTCATCTTGTATTCCATTTTAGTGGAAACTAATGCTTTGTTTCAATTCGCTTTTTCTTCTCCCCTCTGCCAGCCGCCTTTCCGTTCATTTTTTTATGCTTAAAGCGCCAGCACCATCATGACTGCGTCTTCCGGGGGGTTGATGTAATAGGCCTTTCTGGTCCCGACGGTCCTGAACCCGAACTTTTCATACAACCCCAGGGACGCCGCATTGGACTCCCTGACTTCAAGAAAGAGAAACCTGCAGCCGAGTTCCTTCATTGCCTCAAGCCCACTATCTATGAGCAGCCGGGCAATGCCGCGTCTCCGCCAATCCGGGTCCACGGCGAGGTCCAGCAGGTGGCATTCATCCGCAACATGCTGCATGCATATGTAGCCCACAAACAATCCGCCGCGCTCGGCCACCCGCGTGAAAGAGCGCTGTCCGTAAATCTCATTCAGGAAAGACTTCTCCGACCACGGCATGGCAAAACTCAGGTGCTCTATCCTGAGCACCTCAGGCACGTCCTCCGGCAACATCTCCCGGATCAATATATCTTCCATCTCGTTATCAGCCCTTATTCAGAACCTTTTGACTCTGCCTCAGACCGCCTGATATACAGTGGCGACAACTCCGGGGCATCCTCAAATTGTCCCCTCATAGCCTTCAACATGCAAAGGTATGCTGTGTTTGCAGGAGAAGGCGCAGCCTTGTGCGGCTGGCTGAAAAGTGCAAGTTCGCCAAGCCCTCTTTCAATAGTCTCTTTATTTAGGAGCATCCCCTCTCCGAGAAAGACAGTGCGCTCTTTTATGAGCGGCATCAGGTCCCTGACCGCAATGGCGCATTCATCCATTACCCTGACAAACCCGTCTTCGGACCACTTGAACAGGGCGGCGTAGACCTGTTTTTTTCTCGCATCGAGCATGGGACAAACCTGATAGCCGGTGAAGGGGACATTCCACGCCAGTGACTCCAGTGTCGGGACCGCAACCAGCCCGGCGGCCGAGGCAAACGCCAGTCCCTTTACAGTGCTCAGCCCCACCCTCAGGCCCGTAAAAGAACCCGGGCCTATGGATATGCCGAACACGTCAATGTCGCGGATTGTCATGCCGGAATGCCTCAGCACATGGTCTATCTCGGTCATGACCCGCTCGGAATGGGTGACCTTTACATTGGCCCGGGATTCGGCAATGAGGGTATAGTCCTCCATTATCGCCACGCCGCCGAACATCGTTGCCGTCTCAAGCGCAAGCAGTTTCATCAAGCCTCCTGAACATCCTCGCAAAAACTATGGCTCCAAACAAGCACAGGACCGCAAAGACCTTTAGCGAGGCCATGCTGCCGAAGACGTCTGCTGTAAAGCCTATAACCGAGTTGCCAAGCGGTGCAAACCCGAGAAATACAAGTATGTAAAGACTCATGACCCTGCCCCTCAGTCCATCCGGCACCGACTGCTGTATGAAGCTGTTGCTCGTTGCGAGGAAGCCCACTATTCCCCAGCCCGCAAAAAACATGAGGAGCATGGACAGATGAAAATTCATCGAAAAAGAAATGCCGAGTATGGCCAGCGAAAATATAAGGCCGGACAGCGGGATATGGATGTCCTTTCTTTTCACCTCGCCCTTAAAGGCGATATACATTGCGGCCAGAAACGAGCCTGCTCCTGCCGAGGCCACAAGCAGGCTGAGCCCCTTGGCGCCGTTATGAAAGATATCTCCTGCCAGCACCGGCAGGAGAGTTATGTATGGGATGCCGCAGAGGCTGAACACGGCTATTAGAGTCATGATGTATAAAATGGGCTTTTTGCCCACGACAAACCGCCATCCTTCGGCAATATCACTCAGGGTGCCGCCGCCGCCCGTCTTTATAACGCCCTTTGCCCTTATGCTCCACATAACAAAGATAACCGGCACAAAGCTCGCAGCATTAATGTAGAAACACGCCGGTATGCCGAGGTGCGCAATAACAAAACCCGCAATGACCGGCCCTATAACCCGCGCTCCGTTGAAGGCCGCCGAGTTCAGGGCTATGGCGTTGGTGATGTCGCCCCTGCTGACCACCTCGGCCAGAAAGGCCTGGCGGGCAGGCACGTCAAAGGCATTGACTATCCCCAGAAAGGATGCAGTCAGGCAGACATGCCATACCTTAATTGTCCCCATATCAGCGAGCACGGCCACTGCGAGGGCCGGCAGGACAGAGAGTATCTGGGTAATGATAAGGATATTCCGCTTGGGATACTTGTCAGCGATCATGCCTCCGAAGAGTGAGAGAAGCAGTATGGGCAGGGCCGAGAGGGACGCCACGATGCCGAGGTCGAGCGGGGATTTTGTAAGTGAGTAGACGAGCCAGCTCTGGGCCACAGAATGCATCCAGGTCCCGGAAAGAGACACTATCTGTCCGAACCAGAATAGCCTGAAGTCTCTAACATATAAGGCTGAAAAGCGCTGTCCGTTTTTCATCTGACCCCGGTTATGATAACTTATCGCCGGCGAAAATAGGAAAGCAGGCAACTATTCACTCATTGTCAAAATCCCGGTTGTATCGGCCCTGTCTGTCCTGAAGCTGTTTGCCTTTGAAGTCATATCAGGATATCCTATGGACAGGCCCAGCACCAACCGCTTGTGCTCCGGTACGGCCAGAAACTTTTTAATGTCCTGCGCGTAATCTGTCAGAAAGGCCTGCGGCACCGTACCCAGACCGTGTGCATGCGCGGCTAACATAAGGGTTTGGGCAAATATGCCCATATCAAGGATAGACCATTCGTTCAGCGATGCGTCCTGAAACAGAAAAATGCCGTGTGGAGCGCCGTAAAAAGAGAAATTGGCTATTTTTGATTTCTTTTTGATCTCCGGTGAGTTGAGATCAATTCCGGTCAGTTCACTTCTTTTCTTAAAAAGGGAGGCAACCCTCGCATTTATCACGGGCGGCCATGACAAAGGTTCTGAAATATCCGGGCAGGGTAAGGTTCCGGCTTCAAGAAGGCCTATAAGATGTTTTGAAAGCGCTTCTTTTTTTGCACCAGAGACAATAACGACTTCCCAAGGCTGGCTATTTTTGTAGGAAGGGCTACACTTTGCAGTGTCTATAATGCTTGACAGAAGGCTGGTAGGCACTTGCTCAGGCTTGAATTTTCTTATGCTCATTCTCGTCTTAATGCATTCGATAGTATCCACTGTATTCCCTCCTGTCAGGAGCAACAGCTATTGGGCCGTAGTCCTGTTTATGAATATTTTACAGTATGCGCTGATTCCATGGCAAAGGGACACCGTTACCGGGGACCACGGTTTTAAAACAGACCCTTTCCAGGCAAAAAAAGAGGCGATGCGTCTTGCTCGCGCATCGCCTCTATGACATATAGACTGGATTACCTGCTGCCCCCCCGGCAATGTCTCGGACCGTTACCTCCGCAGGGACCAGAACCACAACCGGGCCCGGATCCTGGCCTGTCGATTCCGGCCTCAAAGGCCTTTTTCTGCATCTGGGTCCTTACGTCAACCATCTCTTTCTGTTTATTGGCGATTGTATCCCAGTCCGGCTTCTCCGCGCTCCTGAGCGAGTGCAACTCATCTCTCAGCCTGAACATCTTCTGGCGGAGCTGGGCAGTATCGGTCCTGAACTTGTCAAACTTCTGATCGTCCACCTGCGAATAGCTGCTGTTGTCGCCGTCATAGCCCCACATCGCGCCCGGACCTCCGCACCAACCGGGACCGCCGCCCCAACCACCGGGTCCCCATGCCATTGCAGCACTTACAGCCGCCAATACCAGAACTGCTGCCAATCCTATGCTAAAAATCTTTTTCATCTTGTTCCTCCTTTGTTTTAGTATCCAGTTAAATTCAATCCGTCTTATCCAGAATCCCTTTTTGCTCCGGCGTGTATCTTCACCTCCTTAATACATGCTGTCGCTAACTATAAAATACATTAAGCATTAAGCAATCAGCATGCCAACAGGATATTGCCTGTTAATCAAAGAGGTTTAATATGGAATGAAGGACAATTTAATGCAGTTTTTGCCGGTAAAGTGCAGTTTTTGCACTTTACCGGATTATCACGCAAGGGCTATCGGAATTTTGTGTTAATTGCTCTTAGGTAGAAACTTTATTTAGAGCGTCTAACAAAATGGCCCGATCAATAAATCAGGCAGGGCATGGTATGTGAGCGGCTTCGGCGGTCCAGGCGAAGCCATGGACGGTGAAGCGGGCCGCCGCGCCTCGGAGCCGGGCAGGGATGCCCGGCGAGAATGAGCGAACATACTATGCCTTGTCTGATTAACTATCGACACATAATTAGGGGCTCTTAGGTTTATCCTTCAACTATGCCTTTTTCATCCCACAGGAACCAGTTGCCGGTATCTTTCATGAAGCTGTAAGTGTTGGAAAATATGCTGAAGTGACGTTCTTCTTCAAATGCGAGCCTTTCAAAAAGGACCTTCTCCCTGTCCGAGGCGCTTTCTGAAGCGGTTTTCTTGTAGAGGTCAGCGCCTTCCCTCTCCATGTCCATGGCCACCCTGAAGGCCTCCATTTCGTCGTTCGATGCAGAGATCCTTTGCATCATCTCATCTTTCATCTGCTCAAATACGGTCTTGACCGTGTTTATGGGATTGGACAGGCCGGTGGTATCCATGTCAAGACCTCTCAGTAAACGGTTAAGCATTTCCAGATGTCTCTTCTCGTCTTCCATCACAGTGAGAAACATCTTCTTGCCAACCGGATGTCTGGTCCTGTTTGAGGCCTCTCCATAAAACTTGATTGCGTCGGTCTCCATTTTCTTTGCAAATTCGATTGCCGTCATTTTGTCCTCCTGACATTAATGTTTACATCAGTCTTGAATTCCATGTTGTACTCGTCAAATTATAGCAGATATTTGTTGCCCGGCAACACTGGGACAGTCTTAGGCCTTTTCTGTTACACTAAAGAAAGCTGACAAAATGACTCCATCTTTGAAACCGGCATGCTCAAAGACATTGAACAAAAAATCCTCTCAGGACAAAGACTGAACTTCGAGGAGTCGGTCGCGTTATATGAGACCGATGATATCTTCTTCCTCGGCAGGCTCGCCTCTCATGCGGCTGAAAAGAAAAATGGCACAAACGCATACTTCATAGCCAACCGCCACATTAACCCCACCAACATCTGCGTAAACAGGTGCAAATTCTGCGCCTTCAGCCGCTCAAAGGGCGAAGACGGCGCCTTTGAACTGACTATTGACGAGATACTGTTGAGGCTCAGAGAAGCAATGACAGGACAAAGCCCGATCAGTGAGGTCCACATAGTCGGAGGGCTCAACCCGGACCGGCCATTTGACTACTACCTTGGCATGCTCTCTGCCATACATGAAGAATTCCCTTCATTGACCATCAAGGCCTTTACAGCCGTCGAGATAGACTACATGTCTAAGATCAGCGGTTTGACAATAGCCGAGACCTTCGGGGCCCTGAAAAAATGCGGGTTAGCCCTCATGCCTGGGGGAGGGGCGGAGATATTTGCCGAGGAAGTCAGAAACCTGCTCTGTCCGGAAAAGATAAGCGGCCACAGGTGGCTGGAGGTCATGGAGGAGGCGCACAAGGCAGGCATCAGGACAAACGCCACAATGCTTTACGGCCACAGGGAGAGCATAGAGGACAGGGTGAAGCACCTGATAAGTCTGAGGGAACTGCAGGACAGGACAGGCGGGTTCCAGGCCTTTATCCCCCTTGCATATCACCCGGTGAATACCGAAATCGGAGGCTTTTATTCCTCCGGCATAGACGACCTCAGGACCACGGCAGTAAGCAGGCTCGTCCTTGACAACTTCGACCATATAAAGGCCTACTGGATAATGCTTGGGGAAAAAGTGTCCCAGGTAGCGCTGCTCTTTGGGGCTGACGATCTCGACGGGACAATAATAGAGGAAAAGATAACCCATATGGCAGGCGGGATGACAGGACAGGGCATGACAAGAATGGAATTGTCCGGACTCATTAAAAAGGCCGGGAAGTCGCCGGTTGAGAGGGACGCTTTTTATAATCCGATAGCAATATGAAACACACATGTCATAGACAGACAATACAAATCTCCCCTAACCCCTCTTTTCCAAAGAGGGGGATAAATATGTCCCATTTTGTCAAAGAGGGAATAGATCTACCCCCCTTTAGCAAAGGGGGGTGAGGGGGGATTTTAAAGTGAGAATTGACAAAAACAATGCAATAGGCCTGTTCAATAGCGCCGACCTCCTTGACCTCGGACAAAGGGCCGATGGCATAAGAAAGGCCCTGCACCCGGAAGGGGTTGTCACATTTGTCGTAGACAGGAACATCAATTACACCAATGTCTGCGTCAATAAGTGCAGGTTCTGCGCCTTTTACAGGGAACAGGACAGTCCCGAGGCCTATCTCCTGTCAAAGGACGAAATCTTCCGGAAGATAGAGGAGACCGTTGCCCTGGGCGGCACACAGATACTCCTGCAGGGAGGGGTCCATCCCGGCCTGGACCTTGCTTATTACACCGACCTGCTGCGCTCCATCAAGGACAGGTTCAGGATCAACATCCACGGCTTTTCTCCGACTGAGATAAAGCACCTCTCGGACAAACATGGCATGTCTGTAAGGGACACACTGCTGTCCCTGAGGGAGGCCGGCATGGATTCCATTCCCGGAGGCGGGGCCGAGATACTCTCGGACAGGGTCCGCGAGATAATCAGCCCCAGAAAGATCAGGACCGCTGATTGGCTGCGGGTAATGGAGGAGGCCCATAAAATCGGCATGAGGACTACTGCTACCATGATGTTCGGGAGCATCGAGACTCCGGAGGACATTGTGGAACACCTCGATGCAATAAGGACGCTTCAGGACAGGACCGGCGGATTTACGGCCTTCATCCCCTGGTCCTTCCAGCCGGGCAATACTGAGTTGGCAATGCAATCAGCATCCAAAGACACGTCTGCAACAGCAGTGGATTATCTGAGGGTTCTTTCCCTGTCTCGCATCTATCTTGACAATGTGAACAATATACAGGCATCCTGGGTCACCCAGGGACTGAAACTCGCGCAGGTTGCGCTCAGGTTCGGGGCCAATGACTTCGGCTCCACCATGATTGAGGAAAACGTTGTGCGGGCTGCGGGTGTAAACTACAGGGTGTCCAAAGAGGACATTGTCCAGGCGATAAAGAGCTCAGGCTTCAAAGCGGCCCAGAGGGACACTTACTATAATGTCTTAAAAGGATTTTAGGAGGTCTTATGTCCGAAAACGTATACGATGTGCTCATAATAGGAGGCGGGCCCGCAGGATTGAGTGCGGCCCAATATTCGGCAAGGTCCAAGATGAAGACGCTGGTCATAGACAAGTCGCCCACCGCAGGCGCCCTCGCCTTTGCGAGCCTTATTGAAAACTATCCCGGCCTTGAAAAGCCGGTCACAGGAAAGGAACTGCTGGATATCTTCAGAAAACAGGCCGTGCGTTTTGGGGCTGAATACGTTGAGGCTCAGGTCATAGGGGTCTACCTTGAAGGAGAGATAAAGGAAGTCTTCACAATGGACAAGACTTACCAGGGCAAGACGGTTATTATAGCCACGGGCTCCATGGGCAGGAAGGCGAGCATCAAGGGAGAGGCCGAGTTTCTCGGAAAGGGCGTAAGCTATTGCGCCATCTGCGACGCGGCCTTTTTCAGGGGCAAGACCGTGTGCGTGCTTGGAGATTCCGAAGAGGCGGTGAAAGAGGCGGGTCTGCTGACGCGCTTTGCTGAAACCGTTTATCTTATTGCGCCCTCGCAAAAGCTCAAGGTACAGGACGACAATCCCACATTAAAGATACCCAATCTGGAAATCCTCCTTGGCCGCACTATAACGTCCATCGGGGGTCGTGAGTCAGTAGAGGGCGTTGTCCTCAGAGATTCCGAGGGCAAGGAAAGCGACCTGGCGCTGTCAGGGGTTTTTGTGTATCTCCACGGAAACAAGCCGGTGATTGATTATCTCCAGGGCACAGTGGAAGTCTCTGAAGAGGAATGCATAATGACCAGCAAGATGACCGAAACCTCCATACCCGGGGTCTTTGGTGCGGGAGACGTATCCTGCACCGAAGTAAGGCAGGTGATAGTTGCGGCGGCCCAGGGTTGTCTGGCGGCCCTGTCTGCTGAAAAACACGTCTTTCACAGGAAAAAGAGAAAAATGGACTGGCACTGACAAAGTGTTAAGGACTGCGGCATCCGGATGCCGCAGTCCTCATAGAAGGTCATAAATGGATGCGGAATTGACTGACATGATATTGGACCACATGGACAAGGGGTTCCTTGAAAACATAATAGATATGTTCAAAAAGGACGAGGCCCTTTATCCTGTGCTGATTCCTATGCTCAGGGACGAAAGGCTGCGTGTGAAGATCGGGGCCACTGCCCTGGTGGAGGAACTGGTGAAAAACTCGCAGGCGTCTTTTGTCCGGCTTATCCCGGAACTTGGGGGCTTGCTCCTGGATATTGACCCGACAGTGCGCGGGGACGCGGCAAATGTTCTTGGAATAATAGGTCACAGCGACGCATTGCCGTTTCTTAAAAAAATGACGAGCGACCCTGACAGGCAGGTTAAAGATATTGTCAGGGAGGCGATCCAGGAAATCAATTATTTAAAGGGGGCATTGAATAAGCAAAGAGAGAGACCTTAAGGAAATAGTCGCCCGGTAGTTTTCATGATTGCGTATCCGGAAAGGCGGGACAACGGTTGTCTTCCGCTATTATCCTGAGGGTCATGTCCAGATCGCGCTCCATTACAAGCAGTTTTACCTCTCCCATCTTTCCGACGTTTACCGGATAAGGACCCACCTTGGAAGACCTCAGGACAACGGGGATGTCCCCGCTTTCAAGGATGTCCTTGATTATCTCGGCCTCGATCTGGTCATACGTGACAAATGCCTCGACCCATTTCACTCCCTCGGCATCGCCCGGCGGAATCAACAGCGTATCCGGAGACGTCTGAATATGTACAGGAGTTCGGATATCGACAGTTGGCCGGGGGCCGTGGGATGGGTCACAAAACCGTAGGTGATGAGAGATCCGCAAAGTGGAGTGAAAATCCTGGAAGGCAACCCCTCATCCCCCATGGATATGGTTATAATCCCATGTTCCCTGTGCCTTAAGGTCAAGACGATTAATCTGAGCAGGTCGTCCCTGTCCTGCGCGGTCGTCGCTATCTTGACCATGTCAGCGCCGGACTCCCTGCCTTTTGAGACAATCTCCTCAAGCGCCTCGTCCTCGGGCGTGTATCCGAAGTTGTGGTATGAACCGATTAGAAGTCCCTTCCAGTGCGCCATGTTACGGACCCTTTTAAATATCTCTTCGGAGCCTATCTCGATGTCTATTATTTCGGAGTGCCGCGCAACAAGAGAGTAAACCTCAGCCCTGTCGGGCAGGTCCTTCACTCCACCCTCCCGCCTGTCGCGGATTGTCGCGATGACAGGCTTCCTGAATTTCTCTTTCGCCTTTCTGAATACATGTTCCACATGAGAAGGCGCTATGTCCTCAAACATATCAACCCTGAGTTCGACAAGGTCTGCCGGACTGACAGACGACAGCTCAAGATTATTGACGTCTTTGTCGTTGAGAGCGCCGGCTATAAGTGGAAAGTCATCGATCTTGTTGCCGCATATGTAAAGGTCCAATGCACTCACCCCCCGGGAAACTGATTTATTATAATAATTCGCGACTCAATTTGATAGTGGATTCCGGCTCACCGACTCTTCATCGCCCGCTCAATGTCCCGTTTGGCCTCCCTCTCCTTGATAGACTCCCTCTTTTCGTAGGTCCGTTTGCCCTTTGCCAGGCCTATCTCAATCTTTACAAAGGGGCCTTTAAAGTATATCTTGAGCGGAATCAGTGTGAATCCCTTTTGCTGCATCTTGCCCCCGATGCGTTCAATCTCTTTGCGGTGCATCAGCAGCTTTCTTGTGCGCAACGGGTCGTGATTCATGATATTGCCGTGGCTGTAAGGACTGATATGACAACTCAGCAGAAAGAGTTCCGTATTCTTTACAAGCACATAACTGTCTTTAAGATTGGCCCTGCCGTCACGCAGGGACTTTACCTCAGTGCCGACAAGCTGTATGCCGGCCTCAAAGGTCTCCTCAATACTGTAATCGTGAAAGGCCTTTCTGTTTTGGCAGACTATCTTCATAACCCTTATGATAGCAGCATTGCTGCAGGAGTTTAAAGCTCAGTCCACCATTAAGCTTGCTGTCCTTACGCCTGCTACAACATTTCAATTCTCAGGGTTTCATAAATCAGCGGTAATCGTTTATAATTTTGTGCGTCCAAAACAGATGTCCGGAGGTCTTATATGAAAAGGCTTGTCACAGCGTTCCTTATAATGCTTGTTCTCACGGCAGCTTGCGGTAAGGAAGTCAAGAAGGTCTCCGACGATTCCAAAATGGCTGTGGAGGCCTTTGCTGCTGCCGATGCTATCAGGGATGCCTATGTTAAAGGAGATATGAAGAAGATTGAGCAATACACCACCAGGGAAGGGTACAGGACCATCATAAGCGTCATAAAAAAGTTTGACTCTGCTGAACTGTCCTTCAACCCGACCTGGGTGGAAATAGACTCCGGCAGGACCCTGCTTCATGTGGGATGGAAGGGAAAATGGAAGAAGGGCGACGATGTCTTTGATGAGAGGGGAACTGCGGTCTTCGTGCTCAGGGACAGACCGCTCAGGGTGGACAATATCCTGAGGTCAAATCCTTTCAGATATCCGGAATAGCCGTTATTTACAGGAAGCGCAGGAGCCTGAACTGCACGATGTGCAACCTGAAGACCCGGAGTTTTGTACGCCGCTCATGCCAAACACTGAAAACTTTTTCCGGATCTCCGCGCTCCCGCATTCCGGGCAGTTCACTGTCTGACCTGCACGGACCAGTGTTTCAAATTCCATGCCGCATTTGTCGCAGGCATACTCATATATCGGCATCCTCAGCACCTCCGCAAAGCTTTCCTGCCGGGCTGCAAAGCCCCGTCAATTATACTTTAACATAATAACGCTTGAATTATTGGACGGAATCTTTTAAGGTAATTAGGCACATGCGTTGTCTATTTGGACTGATGCGCCTCGGGAAATCGGCAAGGCGTAAAGACATTGTCTTAGAGGAAGAGTAAAATTATGCCCGGCGCCAGGACACAAAATCTCCAGGACGGTTTTTTGAACGCCCTCAGAAAGGAAAAGGTCCCTGTCGTAATATACCTGACAAACGGGGTCAGGTTGAAGGGGATTGTCAGGGGGTTTGACAACTTTGTCATTCTTCTCAAAGACGCCAATGAACAGCTTATTTACAAGCATGCCGTATCAACCATAGTGCCTGAAAAAAACGTGGATTTAAGGTCTGAATATGACAAGCCGCTCCAATAAAAAATGGATTTAAACACAGGGAGGTATTAAGCCGTGCTTGAGATAATGAGGAAGCATGCCAAGTTTTTTTATTTTCTGTTCGTAATAGTTATAATCTCCTTTGTTTTTTGGGGCGTAGGCACGGTGGACAAGTCCACTTCGGTGGGCCTCGCGGAGATAGGTGATCAGAAGATCAGCGTTGAGGAGTACTGGCGCACTTACGAGAGGATAAGGAATATTTACAGGGAATCAGCCAAGGGACAACTCCCCGAGGATTTTGAAAAAAAGCTGAAACTCAAGGAACTGGTCCTTAACAATCTGGTGGAAGACAAGGTCCTGATGATCTCCGCGAAGCAGATGGGCATTACGGTAACGGATGATGAACTGCAAAATGCGATAACAAGCGACCCCAATTTCATGAGGGACGGAGTTTTCAGGAAAGACATCTATTTCAGGACGCTTGATCTGAACAGGATCACGCCGGAGTTTTTTGAGGCCTCTATGCGCCAGCAGTTGATAATCGGCAAGATCAAGGGTCTGATTGAGTCTGTGGTTGATCTGGGCCCGTCGGACATCAGGGACTTGCCGGCAGACAAGCAGAAGGCTGAAGAGATAGTAAAGGCCGCGCTTGAAAGCAAAAGGGCTGCTGCGCTCAAGTCGTTTGTGGAGGCGGCGAAACAGAAGATGAACGTGAAGATAAAGATGGAGCTGATTTCATAACAATAGGACCCGCCCTTTGGGGGTAATTGCCGGGTTTTAATCCTGTGAAAGACACCCTGTTTGACGAGATAGACGCGCGTTACGATTTCCTGAACCACCTCCTGTCCCTTTACATGGACGTGCACTGGAGGAGGGTTATGGTGCGCGAACTGTTGCCGCTCAAAGGCCCTCTGGTGCTTGACCTTGCAACAGGGACCGGAGACAGTGCAAGCGGACTTCTGAAAGAAGGGCTCAGGGTTGTCGGCCTTGACATCAGCTTTAACATGCTTTTGCGGGCGAAGGACAAGATCCGCTCGCCCTATTACAATATCATCACCGGTTCCGGGTACACCCTGCCTTTTAAAGACAGGACCTTTGACGGCCTGACCTGCGCCTTTGGCATAAGGAACATGCACCGCACGCCTGAGGCGTTAAAAGAGACATACAGGGTGCTCAGGAAGGGCGGAAAGGCAGTGTTTCTGGAGTTCGCAATGCCCAGGGGCTTTATAAAGGGGCCGTACATGTTTTATCTCAAAAAAATATTGCCCAACATGGCCGCGCTGTTTTCCAACAAGGACGCCTATGTATATCTCGGCGATTCCATCGAGGCGTTTCACAGGCCTGATGAATTCCGTCGTCTGATGACAGAAGCGGGCTTCGTATCAAGCGAAAGCAGGCCCTTGTGCATAGGCAATGTCTATGTGCACAAGGGGTGGACTGCAGAATGACTCAAAACGACAACATCGTGAATCGCCGCCTCCAGTAAATTCTCCGTGGAGAGAACGTAAGTGGTGGCGCAAGGAGAGACTTGCTCAAGCTGTCTTGCAGTTGACGACCCGTTGTCAGCAGCGGTTTATGTGGTGGGGAGAAAAGGATGTTCGTTCTCTCAGTGGCGGCAATATCACCGTGTTTCTTCATATTTGTCATAGAATATGGGATGGTTTTCTTAAGAACGAATCAAGCTTGCCTGATCGAAAACGCACAGACCTCTTAAACGGTGGAACCATTGACCGCGACATCCAGGCAACTGGAATCTTATTTGCAAGCAACGAGTGGTTCAATAAACTGCCTGAAGAACCTGGGGGGAATGCAAGGAAGAGCTTTGTTGAGAAGCTTGGAACCAGATTGAATGAAAGAATGCTGAGTGACCTAAGCATGTCATATCCAGGCGGCAATGGTATTTCCGTTGTTTTGTCAGAGTATGAGTCCGAAGCATATGATGTTACAGACCTGCAGAACTTTGTTCGTGAAGCCGTCGGTTACGGGGTCCTTTTTGAAACTGAACATTCTTCAAAATCTAAGGCAGGTGGACGACGCGTAAAGTTATATCTGAATCCAATTCTGTGCCCGCGCTTTCAACTGCCCGAAGCAAGAACGAAGGAGCCTTGCTATTGGAGTATAGATGACCTGTTTGAATTGGCAAAAAGAGCTCAGATAACTCCACTTAGGGACTTGGAAAATACTAACATACCAGTTATAATGTCTTTATACTGCAAAGGAGGAGGCATTGCATATGAAGACATCAATTTTGGCTCGCAATGGTGTGTCCCCAGAAATAGCGGAGATGAT
>Ga0315281_10006327_pt1 | contig 16851 bp, 15 predicted proteins | sample YL17G07_0_MG_FD_204540 | JGI IMG/M metagenome (GOLD analysis project Ga0315281, IMG submission 204540) | Sediment microbial communities from Yellowstone Lake, YNP, Wyoming, USA - YL17G07_0 | ecosystem: Environmental > Aquatic > Freshwater > Lake > Sediment | place: USA: Wyoming | collected...
ACACGCGTGGCAGCACTTCTAATGATGGCAGATGCGGTTGAAGCTGCTTCAAGGGTTCTTACAGATCCAACACCAGCAAGGATTGCATCGCTTGTTGACAGGATAATAAACCACATTTTCATTGATGGCCAACTTGACGAATGCGAACTTACCCTGAAAGATATTCAAGAGGTAAAGAAACGTTTCTCGTACATTCTCACAGGTATATTCCATAAAAGGATAGATTATCCAGGTTTCGATTTTACAGATGAAAGTCTACATAAAGAACCAGCAAAGACGTATAAAGGTAAATCAAAAGAGAATAATAAGTCACATAGGGAAAGCACTCCATCTACTCGGTCTTCATAAGGCTGAAGTCAGCATACTTTTAGTTAATGACAGGAAGATGAAGGAGCTGAACCTCCGATACCGTGGATTAGACAAGACAACAGATGTTCTCTCATTCTCTCAAATGGAAAATGTCACACAGTACTCAGCACTCAGCACTCAGCACTCTATTCTCGGCGATATCGTCATAAATCTCCATAAAGCAAAAAGACAGGCAGTAGAGCATGACCTTACTTTTAATGAAGAATTAAGCTGGCTTTTAATCCACGGAATTCTCCACCTTATAGGTTATGAACATGAAGAGACTATATATCTTAAAAATAAAATGGGGAGAAAAGAGAAAGAACTCTTTGATGTAATAAACCTACCTTAAGGAGAGGCAGATACGCCGAAAAACCCTTGCAAGTCGAAAAAATTTTAACCATATTCACATGGATGCATTCCAATTATTCTTCGGTCATAGTTTTTTGTAATAGTTCTACTACTTCCTCATCTGAAACCTGAGTAAAGTCATGATAATAGGCTCCAACAGCTGTGAAATCAATAGGTGTTTCTATACAGACGAATTCGTCTACCATCTGTTCAAGCTCATCAGCTATATCAGGAGGGGCAACTGGAAGTGCGACAATTAACTTAGTTAGTTTTTCTTCTTTAAGAGTGTTAATTGCTGCCTTCATGGTAGCCCCTGTAGCAACTCCGTCATCAACAAGGATGATTGTTTTCCCATCAAGTGCTGGAAGTTCTTTGCCTTTGCGATAACGTTTAACCCTATGGGATATCTCCTCTTTCTGTCTGGAAATTTCACGCACGATATAGTCATTTGGAACACCGTATGTGGATATGATGAACTGATTTAAAACTACAGTTCCTGTCTCGGAAACTGCACCTATTCCGAGCTCAGGCTGTCCGGGGAAACCTATCTTTCGAACTATTACAACATCCAGAGGTACATTGAGGTAACAGGCAATTTCATAACCTGTTATAACTCCACCCCTTGGAAGTGCGAGGACAAGAACTCCTTCTTTGCCTTTATATTCCTTTAGAATCAATGATAGCTGGGCACCTGCATCACTTCTATCTTTAAACATATTCAATCAGCTTATTTTATCCACTCTTAGATAATACCAGTTTTGACATAAATCATTGATAAAACATATATTCTAAAATGTTGGCAGATCAGTTTTTATAATTATATGTAAATGAATCTTTTCATCTTTTTCAATTGTCTTGAATATATCGTCCGCAACCTTTTTTGTCTTATCAATATTATCAGAGGCAGCCACAAGACGAAATCTATTGAACTTTGAATTATCCCTTTCCTTTTTCCCCATTTCAATGAGAATTGGTAAGACATGTTTTAAAGAATCTGTATTATGAACTTCAACAATGTATATCAGAAGCCTGTTGCCAATATTTATTCTGTTACGTAATACGATATCATTCAAAGTAATATTCGACTGACAATCTATATATTCAAATACTTCTTCAGGACAGCCGCAGCCAAGAGTCTGTCTCACAAAGGTTTTAATGTTTTCATGGTCTGGCATAATAAACCCCACTATTATACCAGATCATACGTATCCAAAATACGAGATTGCTACAGTTCGCTCTGCGGGTCGTAGACTCACAATGACAACATTTATTGGTAGATTCGTCCCGGTCTCTTTTGTTATTTATGATAAACTATAAAAAATGGAATGGTCTATCAAAGGAAAGGTTGCTGTAGGATTTGGGTTGTTGTTAACCCTTCTGTTTATCATAGGAATAGCCTCATATAAAAACTTGTTCCAGCTTATCGAGAATAATCGTTTGGCGACAAAAAACCGTGTGATTCTTAAAAAACTCGAGGTTGTACTTACCAAAATAACTGATGCAGAAACCGGTCAGCGTGGCTACATCATTACAGGAGACGAACGCTATCTGGAGCCATATCATGCTGCTATCGCAACCATTGATCAAGAAATGAAAGAACTTCGAAAATTAATCGTGGATAACCCTGACCAAGAGCTGAAGCTTGATGCCCTTGAACCTCTCATTGCACAAAAACTTATCGGTCTCAAGGAGAGAATCGGTCTGCGGAAGAACAAGGGATTTGAGGCTGCAGCACAAGAGGTTCGGTTGGGTAAGGGAAGGACGGTTATGGACAAAATACGGAAGATTATCAGTGACATGGAGGACAAAGAGAGAAATTTGTTGGAACGGAAGATGGCAGAGACAGAAACAGGTGCCAGGCGCACAGTTTTTATAATCATCTTCGGAAGCTCCTTGGCTTTTTTGATTGTTGGTATAGCAAGTTTTTTAACTCGTAAAGAGCTTAGTACGCGTAAGCAGGCAGAGGAAGCATTGCAAAAGGCATATGCTGAATTGGAACAAAAAATCGAAGAGCGTACTAAAGAGTTGCGCATGATTAATGAATCTCTGCAAGCTGAAATTACCGAACGCAAGCGGATGGAGGATAAATTAAAAAAAGCATCGAGTGAATGGCGAATAACATTTGATTCAACAACCGACCTCATTATGTTCATTGACAGCGAAATGAAAATTATTAAAGCCAATCTTGCTACCGCAAAATTCTTCAACAAACCTATTAATGAAATACTTGGGAAAAACTGCTTCCAGATATTTCACGGAACTGATAAGCCTTGTGATGTATGCCCTCTGGAAAAAGTGGAAAAAACTAAGAAACGTGAAGAGTCCGAGGTTTATCTATCAGAAAGCGGTATCTGGCTAAGGATTTCAGTTGATCCCATATTTGATGATAAAGCCAATCTAACGGGTTCCGTTCATATTATTAGAGATATAACTGACCGTAAAAAAGCAGAGGAAAAGCTTCACGCTTATCAAGAACAACTCCGGTCCCTCGCATCCAAATTGTCATTACTTCAGGAGCAGGAACGACGGCGCATTGCAATTGATCTACACGACCATATCAGCCAGACCTTAGCTCTGTGCAAGATTAAATTAGGAATACTGCAAGAATCAGCTTCATCCAATTTTACAAAACCTCTGGAAGAAATACGCAACCTAATTGAACAGTCTATCCAGTACACAAGGTCATTGACATTCGAACTCAGCCCACCGATTCTCTATGAACTGGGTTTTGAGGCTGCAGTTGAGTGGCTTGGTGAACAAATTCTCAAGAAGCATGGTATTCTGTTCTATTTTAAAGACGATAGGAAACTCAAGCCAATAGGAAATGAAACTCGTATCATTCTCTTCCAGGTGATGCGTGAGTTGTTAATGAATATAGCCAAGCACGCACATGCAGACAAAGCAAGTATATCTATCTGTAAAGACGGTGATTCTATACGAATACATATAGAAGACGACGGGGTCGGATTTGACGTCTCAAAAATTGACACCTCCCTGAATAAAACCGTGGGATTTGGATTTTTCAGCATCCGTGAGCGATTGAATTATATCGGAGGACAAATTGAGATAAAATCTGAGCCTGGCCACGGAACAAAGGTTACAATAATTGCTCCATTAAAGATTGAAAAGTAATGAAGTAACATGGGAGATTAAAATGAGCGTACGAATTATCCTTGCTGATGACCACAAGATAGTGCGTGAGGGCCTCAGGGCTTTGATTGAGAAGCGGCCTGGCTTTGAGGTGATTGCAGAAGCAGAGGACGGACGAACGACAGTGAAACTAACCAAAGAATTGTCTCCTGACATAGTCATCATGGATATCGCCATGCCTGACATGAACGGTATCGAAGCAACTCGCAGGATCATCGAACAAGTCCCCAATGTCAAGGTAATCGCTCTATCAATGCATTCTGACATACGGTTTGTAGTAGAAATGCTCAAGGCTGGGGCATCAGGCTACCTGCTTAAGGATTGTGCCTCTGAGGAGCTGACAAATGCTATTCGTGCTGTGATGAAAAATCGTACTTACTTAAGCCCCGATATAGCCGACATCGTCATCAAAGATTACTCGCGTCTTATATCAAAAGAAAATCTTTCAGTTTTTTCCATTCTTACGGCCAGGGAACGTGAGGCGCTTCAGCTTTTGGCTGAGGGCAAAACAACGAGAGAAATTGCTACCTTACTTAAAATAAGTGTAAAGACCGTCGAGACCTACCGCCAGAAAATTATGGATAAGCTCAATATCTACAGCATAGCCGAACTTACCAAATATGCCATCCGTGAAGGACTGACCTCCCTCGATAAATAACTGCGGGCAAATCAGCTAAAAGCTTTCAGCGTTTATCTATCAGTATTTTTCTTTCATTCTTACCTGATGAACAAAAACTCGTCCTGACTGCTGATCGCTGAATGCTTATCGCTCTGATAAGTCAGGTATTTCGAAGTGTAAATTCAGATTTTCCCTGATATACAAAGGTCTAATAAATTATTTAAATTAAATCTACTTATAGAAAATCATCAAGTGAAAAGAATTTTTAAGTAAGAAGGAACAAAATCATGGAAAGAGAACTCCACATCCTGATACTTGAAGATAATCCCTCTGACGCTGAGTTAATGGAGAGTGAATTACGCAACGGAGGAATAGCCTTCTCCTCACGGAGGGTAGAGACAAAAGATGCCTTTCTTAAGGAGCTAAAAGATTTTGAACCCGATCTCATTATCGCTGACTATTCACTTCCGCAGTTTGATGGTCTTTCTGCACTGTCAATTGTAAAGGAACAGTGTCCTGATTTGCCCTTCATCTTGGTCTCAGGAGTAATTGATGAAGAAATGGCGATCGAGATATTCAATAGAGGTGCAACTGATTATGTCTTTAAAGACAGGTTGTCACGCCTTGTGCCATCGGTATATCGTGCATTGCGTGAAGCTGAGGAGAGAGCCAAACGCAAGCGGATGGAGGAAACATTGCGACAAAGTGAGAGCAAGTACAGGGTTCTACTTGAGAACCTACCACAAAAGATATTTTATAAAGATACTAATTCAGTTTATGTATCATGCAATGAAAACTATGCACGAGATTTGAAGCTTAATCCAGATGAAATCAAAGGAAAAACGGATTATGACTTTTATCCCAAAGAGCTGGCTGAAAAATATAGAACAGATGACAAAAGGATTATGGAGTCCAGCAAGATAGAACATATAGAAGAGGAATATATACAAGATGGTCAAAAGTGTTTTGTCCATACAGTCAAAACGCCTATTAGAGATGATAAAAGAAATGTCATTGGTATATTAGGCATTTTCTGGGACATTACCGAGAAGAAGAAAATGGAGGAAGAGATTCAAAAAAAGGTGAAAGAGCTTGAGAAATTCTACGAGATGGCTGTTGGCAGGGAGTTAAGGATGGTAGAACTGAAAGATGAAATAAAGAGACTTGAAAATGAGTTGAAAAGGTATAAGAATCTATGAGATTTATGGTCAACGTACTAAATGCTGGTACATTGTCATTGCGAGCCCGAAGGCCGTGGCAATCCCAGTTCTCTTGAGATTGCTTCGTCGCTTTGCTCCTCGCAATGACATTCATTTAATGCGTTTTTATTAAGATATGGAAATAAAATTAGTTTTATCAATTTCAGTCCTGCTCCAATTTATAGCAGCATTATTGGCTTTGAGGTTAATCCGTGTTACGGGAAGCCGTATAGCATGGATATTGATTGCATCGGCTATCTCCTTCATGGCCTTCCGGCGCAGCATCACATTATTCCATGTACACTTCGATGAATTTGCCCACCCAGTCGACCTATTAGCCGAATATATAGCACTTGCTACATCTGTACTCATAGTAATTGGAGTAGCCTTGATTGAACCAATTTTTCTCTCTATAAAACGTTCAGAACAAGCCTTACGTGAAAGCGGGGAGAAGTACCGCACATTAGCCGAAACGATGAATGAAGGCTTAGGCGTACAAGATGAAAATGGAATAATTACTTACGTCAATGATAGGTTCTGTGAATTATTAGGATATTCAAGAGAAGAGGCAATTGGGCGAACTTATTCTGAATTTCTCGATGAGGAAAATCGAAGCATATTGGAAGATAATATGGACAAGCGAAAAAAAGCTGAAAAAGATTCATATGAATTAGCATGGAATAGAAAAGATGGGAAAAGGATTTATACAATTGTGTCGCCAGAGCCTGTTTTTGATGCATATGGAAAATTCAAAGGTAGCTTTGCAGTGCTTACTGACATAACACAGAGTAAACGTGCATTCAATGCATTACAGGAATCAGAACAAAGAATGGAAAGCATGGGCTTAGAGCTGGCCCTGGGTATATCAGAAGTTTTTGAGGCTTTAAAAAAGATATCTTCTGGAGATCCTGCTGTAAGGATACCAGAAACATCAGAAATCAAACTGATTGCCAAATTAAAACATATGGTTAATATGACCGCAAAAAACATAGGAGAATTTGTTGACCAATCTCATGAATTTGCAATATGTCTTGCCGAGCACTTTGATGTATTGAATAGGGTCTCAAAGGGTGACCTGAATGCCAGGGTGTCTGGAAGTTCTCAAATAGAATTATTAGAATCCCTGAAGAATGTAACAAACCGAATGATTATCACGGTATCCGACGAAATGGCTGAACGCAAAGAAACCGAAAAGAAACTTCTGTATGCATCAGAAGAATGGAGGGCAACATTTGATTCCATGCCATATGGTGTTATGCTTGTCGGCAGGGAATTTAATATCATAAAGACAAATGATTATATCTCAAGGCTCACAGGTATTCCCATAAAAGAAATGATAGGTAAGAAATGTTATCAAATAATCCACGGGATGGATAGACCAATAGAAATTTGCCCACTGATAAAGGCGAGTGAAACCTTGAGCACTGAGACCATCGAATTGTATGAACCGAGAGTTAACAAATACTTTATGACATCTGTGACACCAATGCTTGATGAAAAAGGTCACATTAAATCTTATGTGCATTCACTCGTTGATATCACAGAAACCAAGCACAAGGAAAAAGAACTTATCAAGAGCCGCAATGCATTTTTTAATATGCTCAACGATCTTGATTTTTCTTATGCAGAATTAAAAGGACTCTATAATGCTCTTATCCATTCGTTTGCCAATGCAATAGATGCAAAGAGTCCATGGACAAAGGGTCATTCAGAGAGGGTAACAAATTATGCTATAGCTATAGCGAAAGAGATGGGATTACAGGAGAAGGATATTGAAATACTCAGGATAGCGGCCCTCCTTCATGATGTAGGAAAGATAGGAACCCTTGATGTAATCCTCGATAAACCCGGAAGACTCAATGCCGAGGAATTTAACCTTGTTAAGATGCACACTGTAAAGGGTGAGCAAATCCTGAAACCTATTAAGCAGTTACAGGACATACTTCCGATAATCAGACATCACCATGAGAGGATAGACGGGAATGGCTATCCTGACAGACTAAAAGGTGAGGAGATACCTCTTTATGCAAGGATACTCCATATAGCTGATTCATTTGATTCAATGACAGCAGACAGACCATACAGGCCAGCCCCAGGGATAGAGTATGCCATATCAGAACTGAAGAAATACAGTGGTACCCAATTTGATCCAAAAGTGGTTGAGGCATTTCTCAACATCCTCGGTAATGTGCAGGAGGTTCAATTTTATTCTTAAGGTTTGAACCGCACTTTTTCGAGGTCTGTATTATCCTTCATCATCTTTTTTAAATCCTTCGGCCTGAAAGCGCCCTTTTCTGTAATGATTGCAGTGATGTATTTATGAGGGGTTACATCAAAGGCTATGTTTCGTACTCTAACACCATCGGGTGCAATCTGGCATTTTCCAAATATATGGGTAACCTCTTCAGGACCTCTCTCTTCAATAGGGATAAATTCTCCTGAGGTGATAGAAAAATCAATACTGCTTAGAGGGGCAGCAACATAGAAAGGTATTTTATTCTCCTTGCATAGAACAGCTAATGTATAAGTTCCTATCTTATTTGCTACATCACCGTTGCGTGCTGTCCTGTCCGTGCCAACAATTACAAGGTCTATCTTCCCCATCTTCATAAGAGCACCAGCTGTGCTATCAGTAATAAGCGTAACAGGTATCCCTTCCTGCATAAGCTCCCAGGCTGTAAGTCTTGCGCCCTGAAGCACGGGTCTTGTCTCATCAACGATAACCTCAAACTTTTTTCCCTGCTCCTTTGCAACAAACATTGGGGCTGTTGCTGTGCCATATCCACCGGTTGCGAGTGCCCCTGCATTACAGTGTGTGAGAATTGTATCCCCATCTTTTATAAACTCCGTACCCCATCTACCGATTGCCTTATTGACCTCAATATCCTCTTCAAGTATCCTCTTTGCTTCCTCTATGAGGAGTCCTTTCAACTTTTCTACTGATTCAGCCCTTCTTTTCATCAATAGACTCTTTATCCTATCCACGGCCCACTTTATATTTACTGCAGTAGGTCTTGTAGAAAGCATTTCATGAAAAATAGGTTTAAGATTTTGTAAAAAATCTTCAAAAATTTCTGCTCTTATGCCCTGTGCCCCCAGTGCTATACCCATTGCCGCTGCAATACCTATAGCAGGTGCCCCCCTTATCCATAATTTTTTAATACCTTCTGCAACCTTTCTATAATCTGTACATTCGATAAAGGTAATCTCAAAAGGCAGCTTCGACTGGTCCAGCATGATTACCTTTCCATCAATCCATTCAATAGCCTTAACCATATAGTGCCCTCATTGGAATCATCAGAGTAATGACAAAAATTATCGTTAGTACCGTAAGTACACCTACTGTTCCCCACGATATAATGTTCTGAACTCTGCGATTTGTGTAATCTCCCATAATCTTCTTATTATTAACAAGAGAAAGTGCATATATAAGTACAAACGGCAGAAGCACTCCATTAAGGACAGAAGATAGCACCATTAAAAGCACAAGGGGGGCACCCGGTATAAGTATCAAAAGAGCAGCAAAGACTATCATTAAAGTATATATCCACATAAACTGTGGAGCCTCTCTAAAGGTTTTATTCACGCCTCTTTCCCATCCCATTGCCTCACAGATGTAATAGGACGTTGCAAGCGGTACGATAATAGCACCCAAAATGGCTGCATTGGCAAGACTGACAGCAAACATGAAAAAGGCATAATTACCTGCAAGGGGTTTAAGTGCAATTGCGGCCTCTGATGCTTCATGTATTCTTATTCCATATGGAAACAAGGTTGTTGCACATGTAACAATAATGAAGAATGAGATGATATCTGTAATACTGCAACCGATAAATACATCAAGCCTTGATGCTTTATATTCCTCTTTCCTTATCCCTTTTTCAGCAATAGATGATTGGAGATAAAACTGCATCCATGGTGTGATTGTCGTCCCAATAATCGCTATGCTCAGCATGATGAATTCGGGCTTCCATTGTATCTGTGGTACAAAAGTCCTATGTAATACCTCCGACCAATCTGGTTTTGACATAAAACCTGAAAGTACATATCCAAAATAAAGAAGACATGCAAAAAGAAGTATTCGCTCAATAAACCTATAACTGCCTTTTATGACTATTATCCAGATACATAATGCACCCACAGGGACCATCAGGTATTTGCTAAATCCAAGTATCTCCATACTTGCAGCCCATCCTGCAAAATTAGCAACTGTTGTACCGAAGTTGGCAATGAAGAGGATGGTCATCATGTAGAATGTTGACTTCACGCCATAGTTTTCCCTTATTAAATCTGACAAGCCTTTCCCTGTTATAGCACCCATTCTCGCTACCATTTCCTGAATTACAACGAGGGCAACAGTTGTAGGTATTAATGTCCAGAGAAGTGAGTATCCAAAACGTGCACCTGCAACTGAATAGGTCGTTATTCCGCTTGCATCATTGTCAATATTTGCTGTTATGATGCCGGGTCCCATTATTGATAGAAATAGAGCGATTTTTTTCCAGCGACTCATACCTTTCTCCTCTTACGCTTTGCTGCCGGTGGTAGTATTCTATCTATGACGTCATCTACAGTAACAATACCGAGCATAAATCCTTCATTGTCAACAACCGGAATAGCAACGAGGTTATACTTCGAAATAATCTCGGCAACCTCTACTTCATCTGTATCAGGGGTAACCGTCTTAAGTTTGGTTTCTACAATATCTGATAATTTTGTATCCAAAGGAGCAAGGAGCAGCTCTCTTAAAGATATTACACCAATAAGTTTCTCTTCGGTATCAGTAACATAAATGTAATAAACTGTCTCTACTTCTTCTGCATCCTTTCTGAATTTCTCTATCGCCTCTTTTACAGTAATTTCGGGAGGATATGCGATAAATTCGTTTGTCATTAAACCACCTGCGGTATCTTCTTCGTGACTAAGAAGTTCCTGTATGTCTTCGGCCTCTTCTTTCTCAATTTGTTCAAGTATCTCTTTTGCCTTGTCCATAGGAAGGTCACTCAGAACATCAGCAGCCTCATCAGGCGGCATCTCTTCGATGATATCCGCAGCCTTATCTGTATCCATCCCGGTTATTATTGCAGCCTGGACATCCGGTTGAAGCTCTGAAAGTGCCTCTGCAGCTGTTTCAACGTCGAGACCTTTAAAAAATGTTGCACCTTCTTTATGCGAAACCTGGCTTATGATCTCTGCAATATCAGCAGGATGCAACTCTGACACCATCTGACGTGGAACTGTAAGAGATATTTTTGTCAGTTTAGGTTCCAATGGCTGTATATAATTCCAGCTTATAAGGTTGTACGGAAGATGTCTTTTAAAAAGGCGCATCATATCTTCTCCACCCCTTTCAACACCAAGCCTGCGCATAATACCTCTCATACCTACATCAACTGCAACAAGAATCGCCGCTGAATTAAAGCCTTCAAGCTTGACATCATTTACTCTAACAACCTTTGCGCCGTTTGCGTCAACGATCTGCTTATCAAAGATGTCCCTGACAATCAGAAGGTCTTTCTCGCTGAACTCATAAGGCTGTAGCCCTTCACTGTAAATTTTTGCAGAGATGATCCTCTTATTGAATATGTTCAGATTGAGCCAAGGAAGATTGAACAGTCTCTTTTTCTTCTCGATAATCAGGGCAGATACCTTTGGAAATGTTTCCCCTTTAATAACAACGATGTCTTTAACCCTACCAAGCTCCTCACCCTTTGGGTCAAGCACCAGTTTTTTGAGTATTTCGCTTACAAAGAGTTCACCAAAAAAAGGCATCTCCTGACTCCATTCTTAAGTTTAAAAGTTTAGGCGGGATATAGTATTTGAGCGGCTTTTTTCGCTGATAAGCGAAAACCTCGGAGTCCGTCCGCCTGAGGCGGAGCGGACGAGAATGAGCGAAAATGCTATGTCCCGCCTGTATGCCATTAAAAGTATAGCTTACACGTTTTCATTTCAGCAATACGAAAATGAACTGCTCAAGCCTTCTTCAGATTGCTAACTCTTACCCCTATGAGCCTAACCTTCTTTTTCAATTCTATTTTACTGAGGGCTTCAAAGGCTGCTTTTCTAATAACATCTGGCGATTCTGTAAATTCATTCATTGTCTTTGCCCTTGTATATGTTTTAAAGTCATCGAACCTTATTTTGATTGTAATGGTCCTGCACATATAACATGAGTGTTTTATGCTTTCTACAACTTCTCCTGTAAGCTCTGCAAGGTTTTTAGCGATAGTCTGCCAGTTATCAGTGTCTGTTTGAAAGGTAATCTCCCTGCTCACGGACTTAGGCTCCCAGTGTGTTATCACTGGGCTATTATCAATTCCCCTTGATGCTTCATAGAAATAATGGCAGTAGGACTGTCCAAAATGCCTAACGAGCTCTTCGAGAGTTAGCGATGCGAGTTTACCTATTGTATCAATACCGATACTTTTGAGATAAGCCTCAGTCTTTGGACCTACTCCCCAGAGTTTTCTGACTGGCAGAGGCCAGATTAATTTCTCAATATCCTTTTCAGAGATTACAGTAAGACCATCAGGTTTTTCCATATCAGATGCAATCTTTGCGATTAACTTGTTTGGAGCAATCCCTATGGAACACGTGAGGTTCAACTCACTTTTTATTTTTTTCTTTACTTCCATAGCTATCTCCTCAGAGTTGATATCTAAATCAGTTATGTCAAGGAAGGCCTCATCTAAACCTGCGTCCTCAATTAGAGGAGTAAAGTCTCTCAAAATGTCTTTTATCTTTTGTGACACCCTTTGGTACGCTTCATAATCAACAGGTAGAAAAATAGCCTCAGGACATAACCTATAAGCTGCCCTTAACGGCATTGCTGAATGTATACCGTATCTTCTTGCCTCATATGATGCAGTTGATACTACTCCCCGCTTTGTAGGATCACCGTCTCCGCCTATGACAACAGGTTTGCCTACTAATTCAGGATGCCTCTTCTGTTCGACAGCTGCAAAGAATGCATCCATGTCTATATGAAGAATGCATCTCATGATAATTTATTGTAACAGAATTAATACTTGCTATTTTTGTACCGAGCAGAAGTCTCATTCTAATTAATGAAATACTCTTCACGCTTATTTCGATATGAAATCAGCATTATTAACCGCACAAGAAAAGCGTGGACTACTGGATGTAATCAATATAGATGATAAAATCTTGCCGGTGAACATACATCGCTTGACTTTCAGGGATGGATGGAGGGAGCAGCATCAGAAGGTGTAAGGGCAGCGAAGGAAGTTATTTTGACACTTAAAAATAAACGTGCGGGGTACTTCCCTGAGTATACCTTAAGACGATTCGCCTGACTTTATTTACTTTCTTGCTGCCTCTTTTATCAAAGCCTGTCCTATTACGTTTCTCTGTATTTGATTTGTTCCTTCATAGATCTGGAGTATCTTTGCATCCCGCATCATCTTCTCAACAGGATATTCCCTCATATACCCTGACCCCCCCATAACCTGGACTGCATTCGTGGTAACCCGCATTGCCATATCTGTTGCAAATACCTTTGCCATTGCAGATTCCTTTGATATATCTTTTGCACCACTTTCTATATACTGTGCAACAGAATAAACGAGTGCCCTTGCAGCCTCTATCTCAGTTGCCATATCTGCAAGCATATGCTGAACCGCCTGAAAGCTTATTACGGGTTGCCCGAACTGAATTCGTTGCCGTGCAAATTTTACTGCCTCTTCAAATGCACCTTGGGCTACGCCAACACCTTGAGCTCCAACACCTGTTCGTGAATTATCAATGGTCTTCATAGCCACAATGAACCCAAGTCCTTCTTTGCCGAGGATATTATCCCTGGGAATTCTACAATTATCGAAAATGAGTTCCCTTGTAGCAGAAGCCCTTATACCCATCTTTTTTTCTTTTTTACCAAAATGAAAACCAGGAGATCCTTTTTCAACAATAAAGGCAGATGCTCCTCTTGCACCCTTTGACCTGTCTGTCATTGCAATGATAGTATAAATTTCAGCCTCACCTCCATTGGTAATCCACTGCTTTGTGCCATTCAGTATATATTCATTCCCTTCAAGCTTTGCAGTTGTCTGTATACCTCCAGCGTCACTTCCTGCATTGGGCTCTGTAAGACCGAAGGCAACAAGTCGTTTTCCCGCTGCGATGTCAAAGAGGTATTTCTTCTTTTGCTCATCAGTACCAAAAAGAAGTATAGGGTATGTGCCGAGTGCATTTGCTGCATATGTTGTTGATATGCCAAGACATGCCCTTGATAGCTCTTCAACCGCTATGCACAATTCGAGACAGCCTTTTCCAAGCCCTCCATATTCTTCAGGGATAAAGAGACCGAAAAGGTCTGACTGGGCAAGCACCTTCATGATTTCCCATGGAAACTCCTCTTTTTCATCAAGTTCTTGCCTTACAGGAATGACCTTTTCTTCTGCTATCTGTCTTGTCAGTTCTTTTATCATCACCTGATCTTCGGTCAAAAAATAATCCATTATTTATCCTCCAATTTTAAAATAAAAAATATGTATAATATTACCTAAATCAGGCAGGGCACAGCATTTGAGCGGTTTTTTTCGCTACTAAGCGAAAACCTCGGAAGTCGGTACGACCGAGAATGAGCGAAAATACTGTGCCCTGCCTGTTAGCCAATTAGTAAATAAACCTTTATTCTCAGTTCGATATAAGTGCTATTGAGTGATAATTCTAACAGAAAAGGGATAGGTTTTGGAATTTCTTGAATATCAAAAATAGAAATATGAAATTGAAACTTTCAATCCAGCACCTTGAGACCTGCACAACAAGAGTCAGTTACATCGATAGAGTCGTCAGATTTACTACTCACCCACGTGACTTGTGCATTGACGTGGCGATTTTCAATGGCAAGTTCTACAATATCTCCTTCTGTTAAAAAGGGCTTACCTAATATCTTTAGACTTAGTCCTTTGTCAGAGAAGTCCGATACGTTTGCCTCAAAGTCCTGTCCTTTAAATGAAAAGATAATGGGAGTTTCATCTTTTATTCGCTCTTCATTCCTTTTTTCAATACCGTATTTACCGCTGAAGAGAAGCCCACAGTAAGGACATGGTCTGAAAACTTCTACAGAGGGGCTATATGAATCCTCATAACACTTTGGACATGTAAGCCTTAGAATCAAGATGCCCCCCTTAGGAAGCCCCGTCTAATTTTGTTATACTCTGTTGGTGTATGCTACACGTTATTAGACTTATACAAAAATTTCGCTTTGTTCACTCTTGCCCAAAGGGTAAAATTGAATGTAATACATATATACCTAATATAGAACTTTTTCAAGTCAACAAAGGTTGTAATTTTCAATAAAAGAAGTTAAAGATGATCTTAGACTAAAGTTTTATAAAACTATGAGCTATGTATTGATTAAGAAGCTTTTATAATAGACTTTTAGATATGACCACTCCATATCCTCTGACTATAGAGTGCCAGCTGAAGTCTGTCAGATACGCCAACCTTTTTATAAATCCGATTACAATGAGACTTAACTGTCTGCTCACTGATATTTAATTTCTGGGCAATTTCCTTGTTCCTATAACCTTGGCAGATTAGGGACACCACCTCCTTTTCCTTCTTGGTAAGATTTGCCTTCTTTTCTAAATGATTCTTGTGAGACAGGATATTCTTTATAGTCTTACGATCTAACCACAATTGCCCTGAATAAACAGCCTGTATTGCCCTTTTCAAAAGACTTGAATCAGCGCTTGGTGAAAGAATGCCGACAACCCCGATCGAGATTAATTCCGGTATCTGCTGTTCCGCCTCAGAAAACCATGAACTGTCGCTTATAAGAAGAATTTTCAGTTGATTATTGTTCATAAAATCCATAGGAAAGAAACGGAAGATTTTGCAATCAGCAAGGATTATGTCAGGATTAAGTTTTAATATTTCCTTTACGTCTATACCCTCATCGAATATACCTAAAATATCTATATCTTTTTCTTCTTTAAGAAGCTTTTTGATACCTTCACCTAAAAGATAGCTGTGACAACCTATAACAATTTTTATTGCCATGATTTCGCTAACATTAGCTCTTCCTTTTGCAAATTCATTTTCACTCTTCAAAATATGTAGCAGAGGTGGTCTCAGATTCCCAGACTGTTACAGCAGAAAGCTGGATGTTATCATCATTTAATTTTTTTCTTAGAGAGTCATAAATCCATTTTGCGATATTCTCAGAAGATGGGTTTTTTTCAGTAAAGGGAAAAATATCATTCAAAAAGCTGTGGTCGAGTAGAGCAATAAACTCATCGGTAATTTGTTTAAGGACATGGAAATCTATCGCTATGTCTATTTCATTAAGCCTTTCTGCAATAACATACACCTGTACCTTCCAGTTGTGACCATGGAGTTTTTCGCATTCTCCCTTATAGCCTCTAAGCTGGTGAGCTGCTGAGAAATGTGTTTCTACCATTAATTCAAACATCTGTTACATACTACGTTTTTTTCTTGAATATAGATATATATGGCAAGTTTCTGAATTTGTTGTCATAGTCCAGGCCATAACCAACTACATATTCATTCGGTATCTCAAACCCTACATAATCCAGAGGAACATCTACTAACCTTCTTTCTTTCCTGTCGAGAAATATACATGTCTTGAGACTTTGGGGGCGTTTAGAAAGCATATTTTCTCTTATATAGTTAAGAGTGATACCTGAATCAATAATATCATCGATAAGAAGTATGTCTTTATCCGTAATGTCTTCCCTTACATTGTAATAGATTTTAACCTCTCCTGTGGTTTCGGTCTTCACATAACTTGAGGCTATTATAAAATCAAGTGTAAGGGGTACCTTTATAGCCCTTACGATATCTGAGAAAAACATGAATGCGCCTTTCAGGACGCCCACCACGATAAGGTCTTTTCCTAAATAATCTTCAGATATCCTATCAGCAAGTTCTCTAACCTTTATCTGTATCTGACTGGTAGTCAAAAGGGGTTTACCTACAATCATTGACCCATCCTAACGTATTTTGAATTTTATACACATATGCCGAATATCAATATTTAATAATATTCAATACAAAATCGCAAGTGGTAATGGGTGTGCGACAAATTTATAGGTAACACTTCAGGCTGCCGCACGATGCTCCCAGAAATCTTCCCAGCGATTGCTGAAGAAGCAGCACCGCAGAGCGATAATATTATTAGCGCCGTCTACAGTCCAG
>Ga0315281_10006328_pt1 | contig 16851 bp, 16 predicted proteins | sample YL17G07_0_MG_FD_204540 | JGI IMG/M metagenome (GOLD analysis project Ga0315281, IMG submission 204540) | Sediment microbial communities from Yellowstone Lake, YNP, Wyoming, USA - YL17G07_0 | ecosystem: Environmental > Aquatic > Freshwater > Lake > Sediment | place: USA: Wyoming | collected...
GGCAACGTCCTTCAGGCCGGTGGCGACGTAGCCGACCTCGCCGCAGCCGAGCCGCGGCAGGGGGCGCATCTGCGGCGCGAAAATGCCGTATTCGAGCGGCTCAAAGGCCTTGTCCGTCTGCATGAGGCGAAGCTGCTGGCGCCCTTCGAGCGTGCCGTGGAACACGCGCACATGCGCGACCACACCCTTGAAGGCGTCGTACTTGGAGTCAAAGATGAGCGCCTGGAGCGGCTCCGTGGCGGTGCCGGAAGGCGGCGGGATGCGCTCGGCGATCGCTTCGAGGATCGCGTCGACGCCGGTGCCTTCCTTGGCACTCGCGGTCAGGACCTCGGCGCGGTCGAATCCGATGACTCGTTCGAGCTCGGCGGCGACGCGCTCGGGCTCGGCGTGGGGGAGGTCGATCTTGTTGAGCACGGGAATGAGCTTGAGGTCCTGGTTCATCGCCAGGTAAACGTTGGCAAGGGTCTGCGCCTCGATGCCCTGCGACGCGTCGACGACGAGCAGCGCGCCCTCGCAGGCAGCCAGGCTGCGCGAGACCTCGTAGGTGAAGTCGACGTGGCCGGGGGTGTCGATGAGGTTGTACTCGTACTCCTGGCCGTCGGCGGCGCGGTAGGTCATGCGGGCGGCCGCGGCCTTGATGGTGATGCCCTTCTCGCGCTCGAGGTCCATCGAATCAAGCATCTGCGCCGCCATGTCGCGCTGGCTGACCGTACCGGTGCGTTCGAGGAGCCGGTCAGCGAGGGTGGACTTGCCGTGGTCGATGTGGGCGATGATGCAGAAGTTGCGGATGTGCGCCTGGTCCACGAATCCAGTGTAGGCCGGGGCTGCGTTAAGGGCGGCCGCGCCACGGTGATGGATGCGGCTGGCGGCGGCGACCAATCTCAGGACCGACGGCTGGGCCAGGGTGTGGAAGCGCGACAACTGTGTCGAATTCGTAAGCACGATGAAGCGCTGGCTGCCGGTCCCACCCGACCTTCAATTGCTCAACGAGCGCATCCGCCACCTGGGGGAGCGGATCGAGTCCGACCGCTCAGCGATCGAGCAACTGCTGCCGCCGTTCACGCCCGCGGGCCTGTGGGTCACGAGCGAAGCCGGGCAGTGGCGCTACCACTCCCGCCGGCGGGAGTTGCGGGACGCTTCGTAGCGTCCCGGAGGTTGCTATGCCCGGGCTGGCTCGAGGTAGCGGTCCTTGTCGATGGCCTTCGCGGGCACGTGCTTGATGTCGGCCTCGGTGAAGACGCGCGTCCAGCAGGCGAACTCCAGCAGGATGCCGTCGGGGTCCATGAAATAGACGGACCGCACGAAGACGCCGGGATGCAACTCGCGGCTGACCTGGTAGGCGCTGTCGTCGTGGTTGATGATCGGCGTGGGGTTGAGGCCCTTCGCCTTCAGCTTCTCGTAATACTCGTCGAACAGCTCCTCTGGCACGTCGAAGGCGACGTGGTTCATCGAGCCGTGGGCAGTGGCGAGCTCGCCCTTGCCGGGCGCTGCCACTGGGGACGCGACCCCCGGGGCCGCTTCGGGCGCGTTCGGGAACCAGAAGAAGGCGAGCCCGTCCCCGTTGCCGATGTCGAAGAAGAAGTGCTGGCCCATGTTGTTGGGCAACTCGATCGTCTTGGTCAGTGGCATCCCGAGGACGTTCTGATAGAAGTCCACCGTGCGCGCCATGTCCTTGCAGACAAGGGCGAGGTGGTTGATGCCCTGGATCTTGAATTCGCGGTTCTCTTTTTCTGGCTGTCGCATGAATCCCTCCGTGGCATGCCCGGCTGCCGTAAGCAACCTTACATGGTTTGCGAGCGGCTGAGGAGTCCCCTTTTTGGCCCGGGCGCGACATGGGAGTTGCGGCGACGCCGTGCTCTGCAGCCGGTAGCATGCAGCGCACTCACCAGATGGAGGACCCCATGCCCCGCCTTCGCCAGGTCCCACGGGATGAAGCTCCCGACGACGTCAAGCAGGTCTACGAACGGCTCTTCGGCGACCGCGACCCCGTGGCCCAGCCGGGGACTGCGACCGGGACGCCCGGAGACTGGTGGACAGTCTTCGCGCTCGTGCCCGACGTATTGGCCCACGCCCAGGCGGGCTTCGGGCTGTTCAACAGCAAGCGGCGCGTGCTGCCGGCGTCTCTGCGCGAGCTCGGGCTGACGCGCGCCGGGTTCGCGGCCGGGAGCCAGTTCGTGTTCTCGCAACACTGCAAGGCTGCGCGCGCCGCGGGCAACTCCGACGAAAAGGTCGCGGCCATCCCCGCCTGGACCACGGCCACGGTCTTCGACGGCCAGGAGCGCGCGGTACTGGCCTACACGGACGAGGTCGTGCTCGCCGGAGGCCGGGTCCAGGACGAGACGTTCGCGCGCTTGAAGGAGCACCTTTCCGACGAGGCAATTCTCGAGCTGACCTACGCGGTCACGATGTACGGCCTGCACGCGACGATCTGCCGCGCGCTGAAGCTGGAGTACGACAACGTACCGGAGCGCATCGTGGAGATCGCGATGCCGAAGGGCGGGGCAACGGCGGACATCATGTCGCAGATCAGCCGGCCCGGAGGGAGTTGAGGACGCGCGGCCGGAGTGTTTCGGCGCCGCCCGGAAGCACGGCCAGCAGTCGAGGCGACGGGGTGCGTGGTCGCTGGCCGGGCCGGTGCCGCCACCGCCACCGCGCCTTCGCAGCGGACAGGCCGTTGCTTGCCGCCGCCACGCCTCCAAGGCGCCGGGCCCCGGGGGCTCCCACGCACCACCATCGCGTCTCGCGATGATTTTCGGTGCTCTGCCCCGGAGCGTTGATGACGGCGCGGTGGAGATGCGGTGTCGGCAGGGTGCGCCGTGGGCGAACAGGCGGATCGACCGAGAGGCGGCGGCCCGGTCGCGTTCAGTAGCCAGCAATCCACCCATCCATTAGCCTCGGGCTAACAGATTCACCTGCGAAACGAGGTCCCCAGCCCATGCCCGCTTTCCGTCCTGCCCGCCTCAAGTTCGGCGTTTTCATGGCCCCCTTTCACCGGCCGGAAGAGAACCCGACCCTCGCCCTGGAGCGTGACCTGGCGCTCGTCGACCACCTGGACCGGCTGGACTTCGACGAGGCCTGGTTTGGCGAGCATCACAGCGCCGGCTGGGAGATCATCGCCAGCCCCGAGGTCATGATCGCGGCGGCAGGACAGCGCACCCGCAAGATCCGCCTGGGCACGGGCGTCTCGAGCCTGCCTTACCACCACCCGCTGATGCTCGCCGACCGCATGCTCCAACTCGACCACCTCACGCGGGGGCGGGCCATGCTGGGCGTGGGGCCTGGCGCGCTCAGCTCGGACGCCTGGCAGATGGGCATTAACCCTCTCACGCAGCGTCCACGCATGGAGGAGGCGCTGGGCGCCATCCTCGCACTGTTCCGCGGCGAGACGGTGAACATGGAGAGCGACTGGTTCAACCTGCGGGACGCGCGCCTGCAGATGGCCCCGTACTCGGTGCCCTACATGCCCGTCGCCGTGGCGAGCAGCTTCTCGCCGGCGGGCCCAACCTGCGCCGGCAAGCACGGCGTGGGGATGCTCTCCGTGACCGCATCGCAGCCGGGGGGCATGACGAACGCAGCCTGGGGCTGGAAGCTGGCGGAGGAGACGGCCGCGAAGAACGGCAAGACGGTCAGCCGTGACGACTGGCGCGTCCTCATCTCGATGCACCTCGCCGACTCTCGCGAGGAGGCCATGCGCGACATTCGTGAAGGCTGCACGCACTTCTACAGGGAGTATTTCGGCAAGACACTCGGGAGCCCGGCGGGCGGCCCGGACTTCACCTTCGAGAACATGATCGAGACCGGCGGGCTGATCGTGGGCACGCCGGACGACGCGATCGAGGCCGTGGAGCGGATCTTCGAGATCACCGGCGGCATGGGCACGCTCCTCTTCACGGCCCACGAGTGGACGACGTGGGAGAAGACGCTGCACAGCTACGAGCTCTGGGCGCGGTACGTCGCGCCACGCTTCCAGGGCCAATACGCGCCGATCAAGGCCAACCAGGACTGGGTCTCCGAGCACAGTGCCAGCATCTTCGCGCCCGCGCTGGCGGCCATCGGCAAGGCCTTCGTGGACGCGGGGGTCGAAATTCCGGCCGAGGCGCTGGCAAGGATGAACCGCGGGCGGGCGTAGCGGGGGCTGCTGGCTGCTGGCTGAGGCTAAGTTGCGATACGCTCTGCGATTGAGCAGGAGGCGCGTCGTGAAGTGGCGTCTACTGGGCGCGGTGGCTTTGAGTGGCCTTGTCGTTGCGGCAGTGCTCCGTGCCGCGGGCGTGCTGAGCGATTCTGAACCCGAGCCCGCGCTGCCGATTCCTCGGTCTCAGCTTCGGGCGGGCGGTCTTTCACTGGATAGGGCAGACTCGCGTGACGCCAAAGATGCCCTGATCACCAGGAACACCGCCGAGCAGCTCGCGAACGCCGCAACCGGAGCGGGGACCGAGGGCGCCCTTGCCATCAAAGCGGTCGTGCTGGCCCGCGTGGCCGACAACTTCCAGGATCCGCCATTCCATTGCCTGTGCTGGGTGGTGTCCCTCGATCCCACCGGGATGGCGTTCTACGGCCCGACGGACAACACCGTGGGGTATCAGGCTGGCTACTCGGTCGTCGTTATCGACGCCAGGACCGGCGAACTGCTCTTCTGGCGAACTGGAGGCGAGCCGCCAAAGTAGCGATTCACGCGAACGGCGTCGCGTCGGTGCCTACCGCTTCCCGGTTTCGGTTACCCGGCCTGCTACACGCCGCTCTTCGCCAGGTGGGCGAGGAGCGCGTAGGTGCGGGCGCCGGCGCCCGGGTCGCCCTCCACGCCGAAGGGCGAGGCGTTGAAGTCGGTCACCCCGATGCTCGCGAGCGCGCGGATCTGGCGTTCGACCGAGGCTTCGTCGCCGACGATGGCGACGGAGGAAGCGTCGGTGTAACCGCCGCGGTCGAGAGTAGCGCGATAGCTCGGCAGTTGGCCGTAAATCGCGAACGCCTGCGCCGCGGACTGCTTCGCAGCGTCAACCTTTGAGGTGACGGCGACCGGGAAGCCCGCGACGACGCGGGGCGCGGGACGCCCGGCCTCCTTCGCCGCCGCCGTGATGAGCGGGATGGCAGTCTCTTCCAGGTACTTCGGTCCGCCCATCCAGGTGGCAGTGCCGTCGGCCATCGCGCCCGTGAGCTTGAGCATCTGCGGGCCGAGCGCGGCGACAATCAGCGGCGGCTTCCTGGCGCCCGGCACTTCGACCTGGAAGGCGACGCGGTACTCGGGGCCGGAGTAGCGCGTGGGCTGCCCGGTGAGCGCGCGGTCGAGAATGGTGAGGTAATCCTTCATGTGGCGGATCGGCTTCGAGTAGTCGAGGCCGAACATGTCTTCGATCACGAGCTTGTGGCTCAGGCCGATGCCCAGGGTGAAACGGTTCTGCGTCGCGGCGGCGGCTGTGAGCGCCTGCTGAACGATTGCCGAGGGATGGCGCGGGTACGTGGGCACGACGAAGGTGCCGAGCTCGACGCGGGACGTCACGCTCCCGGCGAGGGCAAGCAGCATGATCGCGTCGTAGCCGAAGATGTTCGGGATCCAGACGGAGGCAAATCCGTCCTCTTCGGCCTTCTTGAAGCGAGGAAGAACCTCGCTGAGTTCGCCCGATGTGTCGATGCCGATGCCGACGCGCATGGTGGTGGCCTCCGTTGGGGATGTGGCACTCACTCTACGGGCTCGCCCAGCGCACGCAACGAAGGCCGACTGTAGCCGCGCGTTCCGGTACGTTTGGCTCCGAAACTTCGATGCGCGGGCCTGGATGCACTACCTGCAATTCCTGCTGTTCTTCATGGTCGCCCCGGCGGCGCTGCTGCTCGCCGTTCATGGCGTCGCAGGCATCCGGGCGACGCTGGCTGCGGGTGGCGTGTTGGCCGCCGCCGCGCTGGTCACGCTCGTGCCGTGGGCGCGGCTGCTCGTGGGCACCGGCACATGGGACCACACGGCCGAGACCGTAGTCGCCGAGGCGTGGGGGTTGCCGCTCGAGGACCTCGCCTTCTTCGCGCTCCAGGCGGTGTTCGTGACCACGCTGACGGCGATCCTGTTGCGGGGGCGATGGTGGAGAAACTGATGTACCTGGCCCTGATCGCCGCGTGGGCGGCGCCCGTGATCGCCCTTGAGTGGTGGTACGGCGGCGTCCTGCTGCGCCGCGCCTGGCGCCCAATCGCTCTTGCGGTGGCGATGACGACGGCGTACATGGGCCTCGCGGACGTCGCGGCGCTGCACAACGGCATCTTCGAGGTGAGCGAAGACCACAGCCTGCCGCTGCGGGGCGGAAGCTTCATCCTGGAGGACTGGCTGTTCCTGCTGGTGACCAACCTGGCCCTCGCTCAGGCGGCCGTGCTGCTGATCGAGCAGCGCGTGACGGCACGCTGGTGGCGGCGCCTGCGCGGACGCTGAACGGCACGCTTTGCGGGATCAGGCGCCATGCGCTTCAATCTGGCCATGCCCTTCGCACGCGTGAACGCCGCCAGCCTCTACTACGAGCAGCACGGGACCGGCCCGGACCTGGTCTTCCTCCATGGCGCGGGCGGGAACCACCTCTCCTGGTGGCAGCAACTTTCGGTCTTTGCGCGCGATTACCGCTGCACCGTGTACGACGCCCGCGGCTGGGGCCGCTCGCACGGCGAGATGACCGTGGGACGGTTCGTGCTCGGCACAGACCTCGTTGCCCTGCTCGACCACCTGGGCGTGGAGCGGGCGCACGTCGTCGCGCAGTCCATGGGCGGCCGCGCGGTCGCGGGGCTTTCGCGCGTCGCTCCCGGGCGCATTCGCTCTCTCGTGCTCTGCGGCACTACCGCTGGCGCGACGAACGACCGCGTGCGTGAGTTGCAGGACCAGCTCAAGGAGGAGCGCGGCGAGGGCGGCCTGCGGGAGCACGCGCTTTCGGGCGCCTTCGAGGCAGCGAACCCGGCGCTCGCGACGTTGTACCGGCAGATCAACGCGCTCAACCCGCCGCGGCCGCGCGGCTTCCTCGGGCGGCCGCCGGCGACCTACCGCGGGAGCATGCACGGACTTCTCGGCGAGTTGGGGGTGCCCGTCCTCTTCGTGGTCGGCGAACATGACCTCATTACCTCGCCCGAAATGATCCGGGAGGCGCAGGCGCTGATCCCGAACTCGGAGTACCACGAGGTCAAGGGCGCGGGCCATTCGGCCTACTTCGAGGCGGCAGAGGAGTGGAACCGGGTGGTGAGCAGGTTCCTCGCGGGCGTGCCGTAGGGCTGCGAGGGGGCTACCGGGAGTACAATAGACGGGTGAGCGACGCACCCCTGCCCAAGCCAGTCGACATCGCGCGGGTGCTGGACAACGCCCGTTTCGGCACGCTTCGCTGGCTGAATGAGGAGCCAGCCGAGTGGGACACCGTGTACACGGCGGCGACGCGCCTGCTCTCACTGCTGGAGGAGCGGGACGTAGACTACGTCGTCGCGGGCGGCCTGGCCGTCCTCCAGTACGTCGACGGGCGCAACACGCAGGACATCGACCTCATCCTTTCGTCGGAAGACCTGGAGCGCCTGCCCGAACTGGAACGGTTCGAGGAAGGGCCTGACTTCGTGCGCGCGCGCTTTGACGGGGTCGTCGTCGATGCACTGCTGACGTGCAACGACCTGTTCGCCCTCGTGCGCGAGCGGTTCACGACCGTCCGGCGCTTCGCCCACGGTGACGCCCGCTGCGCGACCCCGGAAGGCCTGCTGCTGATGAAGCTGTACGCGCTGCCGTCGCTCTACCGGCAGGGCCAGTTCGAACGCGTGACGATCTACGAGGGGGACGTCGCCAATCTCCTGCAGCGGTCGGGCATTGACCCGGAGCCGCTCCTTCGCTTGCTGGAGCCGTACGTCCTGCCCTCGGACCTGGCGCAGATCCGGGTGATCACCGCCGAGATCCAGGGGCGGATCAGCCGCTTCGAGGCCGGCAGGCCCGACACGGAACCAGGCAAGGCGTAACGCCCGGCCGGCGCACATCCGTTCGGATGCCGTTAGAATGACAGGCACCGCACCGGGGGACAGCGCCGCGTGTCCACACCTATCCGCCGCCAGTACCTCGAACTGAAGCAGCGCTTCCCCGAAACGATTCTCTTCTTCCGGCTCGGCGACTTCTACGAGACGTTCGACGACGACGCGAAGCTCGTGGCACGCGAGCTTGCGATTACGCTGACCAGCAAGCCGATGGGCAAGGACCTGCGCGTCCCGCTCGCAGGCGTGCCGTACCACAGCATCGACGGGCACGTGGCGAAGCTCGTGGCGCGTGGCTACCGCGTCGCCGTCTGCGAGCAGATGGGCGACCCGGCCGAGGCCAAGGGGCTGGTCCCGCGCGAGGTCGTGCGCGTGGTGACAGCGGGCACGGTCACCGCCGAGAGCTCGCTCGACCCGGCGGCGCCGAACTACCTGGCCGCCCTCACGGTCCGCCGGGACGGCCCCGCGATCGCCCTCGCCGAGGTCACGACCGGCGAGGTACGGCTCGCACGTGGCGACGAAGCCTTTGCCGAGCTCCTGCGCAGCGCGCCCGCGGAACTGCTGGTCGAGGACGAGGGCGACGCTCCCCCGGGGCTCGGGGCGACGCTCCGGCGGCGGCCGCAGATGCCGGCACTGGAGGCCATGGCACTGCTGGCGGCCCAGTTCGGTGAAGGCGCGCAGGCGGCGCTCGTGGACGGTGACGCGGCCGCTGCGGCGCTGGCGCACATCCTGGCGTACGTCAAGGAGACCTACCCGGCTGCGCTCGGCGCGCTCCAGCGGGTGCGGGCGCTCGCGCCCGAGGGGACGCTGGCGCTCGACCAGCGCACGCTCCGCAACCTTGACATCCTGCCCACGCCGGGGAAAAGCGCCTCCCTGGCGGGCGTGCTCGACCAGACGAAGTCAGCCATGGGTGCGCGGCTGTTGCGCGCGTGGCTGACGCGGCCATTGCGGGACGCGGCCGCCCTCGAGCGCCGGCACGACGCGGTCGCCTGGGCGATCACTCACCCGCTCGAGCGGGAGCAGGTCCAGGGGCTGCTGCGAGGCACGCCCGACATCGCGCGGCTGGCGGGACGCCTGGGCGCACGCTCGGCCGGCCCGCGGGACCTGCACGCATTGCGGACGGGGCTGCGCGCCACGCTCGACCTTGGGGCGCAACTGCAACGCCAGGAGCTGCCACCGCTGCTCGCAGACGCGCTGACCGGCCTGGCCGGCGCGGTCGAGGCCTTGCTCTCGCTCGACGCCGCCCTCGACGACGACCCTCCCGCCGCCTTCGACGAGGGTGGCGTCATCCGGCCGGGCTTCAGCCCGGAGGTCGACTCCCTGCGCGCGATGACCCGCGACGCGCGCGGCTTCCTGCTCGGGCTGGAGCGGCTGGAGCGTGAGCGCACGGGCATCCGCTCGCTCAAAGTCGGCCACAACCGCGTCTTTGGCTATTACATCGAGGTCTCGAGCGCGAACGCAGGCGCGGTGCCCACGCACTATCAGCGCCGCCAGACGCTCGTGGGCGCGGAGCGGTACGTCACCGAGGAGCTGAAGGAGCATGAAGCTCGGCTCGTGGGCGCACGCGACCGGCTGGTGGAGCTCGAGAAACGCGCCTTCGACACGCTCGTCGAGACCCTCGCGGCCGGGCTCGCCACCCTGCAGTCGGTCGCGGAGGCGGTCGCCACCGTCGACCTGGTCTTCGGGCTCGGAGAAGTGGCGGCGGAGCGGAGGTACGTGCGCCCGGTCTTCAACGAGGAGGCCCGCGTGTCGGTCCGGGGCGGGCGGCACCCGGTGGTGGAGGCGGCGCTCGGGCCGGGGCGCTTCGTCCCGAATGACTGCCTGCTCGACGAGACGTGCCAGGTGCTGGTGCTCACCGGGCCGAACATGGCGGGCAAGTCGACCTTCCTGCGCCAGGTAGCGCTCATCGCGGTGATGGCGCAGGCCGGGTCGTTCGTGCCGGCCGAGGCGGCGGACCTGCCGCTCTTCGACCGCGTGTTCACGCGCATCGGCGCCCAGGACGACCTCGCCGCCGGGCAGTCGACGTTCATGGTGGAGATGGTCGAGACCGCGCAGATCCTCCACCAGGCAACACCCCGGTCGCTCGTCGTGCTGGACGAAGTGGGCCGCGGCACGAGCACGTTCGACGGCATGGCGATCGCCCGCGCCGTGGTGGAATTTCTGCACAACCGCGCCGAGGTGGCTGCGAAAACACTCTTCGCCACTCACTACCACGAGCTGACGGCGCTGGCCGCCGTGCTCCCGCGCGTGCGGAACGCGCACGTGGGCGTGCACGAAGAGGGCACGGAGGTGGTGTTCGAGCACCGCATCGTCGAGGGGCCGAGCGACCGCTCCTACGGCATCCACGTCGCTCGGCTCGCGGGGCTGCCGGCGGCGGTCGTGGCACGCGCCGAGCACCTGCTCACCGAGCTGGAGGCGGGTCGCGGCGGCCGCAACGGGGTCGAGCCACACGGTGACGGGCAGGCGCTGCAGCCGGCGCTCTTCGCCCCGTCGGCGGTCGAGGAGGCGCTGGCAGCGTTGGACGTCGACGGGCTGACGCCGCTGGAGGCGATCCAGAAGCTGTACGAGCTCCGGGCCCAACTCACGCCGCAGGCGAAACACAAGGCGGTGCGCCGGTGACCGCGCCCGCATCCGCCCGGCGCGCGATCCACGTGCTCCCGGCCGACGTGGCGGCGCGCATCGCCGCCGGCGAGGTCATCGAGCGTCCGGTCTCGGTCGTGCGGGAATTGCTCGACAACGCGCTCGACGCGGGCGCGACACGCATCACCGTGGAGATAGAGGACGGTGGCCTCGCCCTCATCCGCGTGAGTGACGACGGTCGCGGCATCCCGCCCGAGGAGGTCGAGCTCGCCTTTGAGCGACACGCCACGAGCAAGATCGAGCAGCTCGTCGACCTCGCCCGCATCCGCACCCTGGGCTTCCGCGGCGAAGCCCTGCCGTCGGTCGCCGCCGCCGCGGACGTGGAGATCGTGACGCGCGTGGCCTACGAGCCGACCGGCGTGCAGATCGTGATCGCGGACGCGCGGGTCGTGCGGCGGAGTGCGCGAGCGGCACCGCCGGGGACGACCATCGCCGTGCGCGACCTGTTCGCGCGGATCCCGGCGCGCCGCAAGTTCGTCGGCACTCCGGCGGCCGAGGGCCGCCAGGTCACAGTGCTCGTGTCCCACTACGCGCTCGCCTACCCGGGCGTGGCAATCCACTTCGGCTCCGGCGGGCGCCGCCAGTTGACCACGCCGGGCGACGGCGACCTTCGCCACGCCTTCGCAGCCGTGCACGGCGCGTCAATGGCCGCAGAGATGCTCGACGTGTCGTTCGAAGGCGAAGCGGCGAACGTCTCCGGCCTCGCGGGCCCGCCGCCTGTGCATCGCGGCAACCGGGCCGCGATCTCCGTGTTCGTGAACGGGCGCTGGGTGCAGAGCCGGGCGCTGACGTTCGCGATCGTCGACGCCTACCAGACACAGCTTCCCATCGGCCGCCACCCGATCGCTGCGCTCGCGCTGACGATCCCGTGCGACGACGTAGACGTGAACGTGCACCCGGCCAAGGCGGAGGTGCGCTTCCGCGACGAACGGGCGGTCGCGCGGGCGGTACGGCAGGCCGTCATGGCTGCGCTCGACGGCGCGCGGCCCGTGTCGTGGCTGGCCGCACCTTCAGCGGGCAGCTTCCACGTCGAGCCCCTGGCGCCCTCTGCTGCGGCGAGCGGGCCGACACTGCGTCAACGCCTGGAGCCGCCCGGGCTGGCGTTGAACGGACCTCAGCCGTCGCAGCCGAGCATGGCGCTGCCGGGCCGGGTGGATGAGCCTGCGGGGGCGAGCACGCACCGCGACCTGCTCCCGCTGCTCCGTGTTGTCGGGCAGCTGGGGAACACGTACGTGGTGGCGGAAGGCCCGGACGGCATGTACCTCGTCGACCAGCACGCCGCGCACGAGCGCGTGGTCTACGACCGCCTCATCGCACGCCCGCTGTCGGACCCCGCCACGCAGCCGCTGCTGGAGCCGCTTCTGCTGGAGCTCGACACGCTTGCCGCTGCGGCGCTGGCCGAGCATCGAGAGCACCTGGAGAGCCTCGGGCTCTCGGTCGAGCCGTTCGGTGAGCGAAGCTGGCTGGTGCGTGCCGTACCGGCCGGCGCCGGCTCGGCCGACCTCGTCGCGGGGCTGCGGGCGCTGCTCGACCAGCTCGCGGGCGAACGGCGCGTCGCAGACCCGTTCGGGCGCGCGGCGGCGACAGTGGCCTGTCACAGCTCGGTCCGCGCCGGCCAGGCGCTGGCCCTGGAGGAGATGCGCCGCCTCGCTGAGGACCTTGGGGCTACGGCCACGCCGCGCACCTGCCCGCACGGGCGCCCGACGGTCGTGCATGTCGGCAGTGACGCGATCGAGCGGCAGTTCGGGCGGCGGTAAGGGCTGCGCGGGACGCGGAGGCCCCGGCTCAGGCCTCGTGCATGCGCTGCCAGTCGAGCAGCCGGGAGAGCGCGTGGCCGGCTCGAGCAATGCTCGGGAAGACCGCGACGCCGTTCCGCCAGAGCGCTTCCTGAAAGTCGTTCGACTGGTCGAAGCCATCTGTCGTGGTCGAAGCCCGGATGGCGACGACGATTGGCTTGCCATATTCCTTCTGCAGCTTGCCGAGCGCCTCTGCCTGGCGGGCGCTGCGGTCGCGAGCATTCGCCCAGCGGGCCGAGGGGCCCATGCCGAAGCTCGTGTGGTGGAGCACGACGTCCACGTTCGAGGCTTCGAAGACGGGCCGCAGCGTGCCTTCGAAGCCACCCTCGTCCCACATGGACATGGTGTCGATCGGGTTGCGGATGCTGGTACCGGCTTCCTGGGTGACCTTCGCGAGCCGCTCCTGCGTCTCCGGCAGAAGAGGCGGGAGCGAGAGCCCGGCCGCGTCCAGGTCGTCGGCGGCGAGCACGCTGGCTCCGCCACCGCCGCCGACCACGACCACATTCGGGCCGGCCAGCCGTTTCACGAAGCGGAAGGCGACGGCGACGTCGACGAGGTCTTCGAGGCTTTCGACACGCAGTGCGCCGGCCTGCCGGCAGAGTGCGTCAAAAATCTGGAGCGAGCCGGCGAGCGAGGCGGTGTGGGAGTTGGCGGCGCGCGTGCCAGCCTCGGTGCGGCCGCTCTTGAGGATGGCGAGCGGCTTGACGGCGCCCGCCTTGCGGATGGCGCGGGCGAGCCGCGGCCCGTCCTGGATGCCCTCCAGGTAGGCCATGATGAGCTCGGTCTCGGGGTCGTCGGCGAGGTAGTCGATGAAGTCCGCGGCGTTGAGGTCGGCGCCGTTCCCGAAGCTGATGACCTTGGAGCAGCGGATCCCTCGCGGCAGCGCGTAGCGCACGAACTCGCCCGCGTTCATACCGGACTGCGAGACCATGCCCACCGGGCCGGCCTCGGGGGGCTGGCCGTTCATCATCGCGAGGCGGGCCCCGGGCACGTAGAGGCCCATGCAGTTCGGGCCGATGAGGCGTATTCCCGCTTCCTTCGCCCGCGCGACCACCGCCTGCTGCATCTTCGTCCGCTCAGCGTCGCCGGTCTCGGTGAAGCCGGCGGTGAAGAGGTGGAGCACCTGCACGCCTTTCGTGATGCATTCCTCGAGCAGTTGCGGCACGAGGCGCGCCGGGACGGACGAGATCACGTAGTCGACGCTGTCCGGGATGTCAGTCAGGCGCTGGTAGCACTTCAGCCCGCGGATGGCGGGCGCGTTGGGGTGGATGAGGTAGATCGGTCCCTCGAAACCCACCTCCTGCAACGAGGAGACGAACCCGCCACCGCCAAAGCCCATGACGGGCTTTGCGGAGACGCCGGCGATGGCAATGCTCCGGGGATGGAACACGAAGTCGAGGGCAGGCGCCCCTGACGGGGCGGACACAGGTGCGGTCACGGGCTACTCCGTTGCTGCGAATGAACGTGGGATGGGGTAGGGAAAGGTTAGCAGAGCACGAACCAACGTGCCGCCCGCCCGACCCCTCCGCAGGGCGGCAGGCCGGTATAGTATTGGGCGGCATGGCATGGGTTTCCCGGGTCGCAGCGGCGTGTTTCGTGGTGGCGCTGCCCATTCTCCTCATCACCACGAACGTCCGCTTCCTCGCTAGCGAGGTGCGCTTCTACGAGCGCGGCTTCCGCGCCCACGACGTCGAGCAGACAACGGGCTTGGCGCTCCCCGAGCTGGACCGCTCAGCCCGCGAGATCGTCAACTACTTCGAAAACGACGCGAGCACCCTCCGCGTCGTCGTCAAGGACGACGGCGAGGAAGTGGCGCTCTTCAACGCCCGCGAGACCGAGCACATGAAGGACGTGAAGTGGCTCATGCAGCTCGTCTTCCGCGTGAACGAAGTGACGCTCGCGTACGTGCTGACCTATGTGGCGTGCGTGTTCCTCTGGGCCGGGCGCTCCTTCCGGTCGCTGGCGCGCCAGTCGCTGCTGGGTATCGCTGTTGGCGGGGCGGGCGTGGGCGCCGTCGGCGTGTTCGCCATTGCGGGCTTCGAGTCGACCTGGCGGCGATTCCATGAGGTCGTGTTTTCGAACGACCTGTGGAAGCTCAACCCCGCGACCGACCGGCTGATTCAGATGTTCCCGGAGCCGTTCTGGCAGGAGGAGACGTTTGTCGTCGCGGCGCTGACGGTTGCTGAGGCGGTAATCATCGTGGGCGCTGCACTGGCCTGCCTCGTGCTCACGCGCGCGAGCCGGGCTGGGACGGCGCCGCGGGGCGAGGCGCGCGGATCAGGCGCCGGAGCCTGACAGGGGCCGGACAGTCATCAATCCCGAGACGGCGCCGGGAGAGCTCAGTGGCCGCAGCCACAGCCACCGCTTCCGCAGCAGCCCCCTCCACCGCCGCCCATCATCGCTGAGGCGTCCTCGAGGGCAGTCGCGGCGCCGCCGCGCGCCATCGCGAAGGCGGAGACGGTGCGGTCGGCGCGGTGGCCCTGGCGGCAGGAGGTGGCGGTCGACGCTTCGGACATGGGCCGGCGTTGTTCGAAGCGTTCACGGCAGGTGGGGCAGTAGTACTCGTAGATGGCCATGGGGCGAGTATAGCGGAAGCTCAGGCGGCTTTCCCAGCGGCCGGGCGTTCCGGCTCGCCGGTCGCGGGAGCAGCGTTGGCCGGCGCCGGCGGGGCGCTCGCGGCCAGCGCAGGCGCCGCCTCGACGGGGGCACCCATCTCCACGGCCGCGGTCGCGACAGATCCAAACGCCGGGAGGCCGCCCAGCGAGCCGGACAGGACCGCGCGGGTGACCTCGTTCGATGGCTCGACCCATTGGTCGCCAAGGCTCTCGCGCCATCGCGCTAGCGCACGCACCCACGCGACCAGCCGCTGCCAGGAAGTCCGCATAAGATCCAGACAATAACTCACGTGTCAATCGGGTGACAACCGGCAAGCCGCGAGCGAGGACGAGCAAGGTGCGGCCCTCAGGCCAGATACGGCCGCAATGCGCGCGGACGGTGGGCGGCGGCAGGCACGTGACGCCCGCCCGGGCGACAGCGTGCCGGGCGGTCAGTGCGTGCCGAGACGCGAGCTGATGAACACGGTGAGAACGGCGGTCACAACCCCGACCGTTCCCATAATTACGGAGAGCATGATCATGAGTTGCACGGCCCAACCCCTCCGGCGAACAGCCGGAGTCTCTTTGTCCCATGCGGCCGGAGCAGGGGCAAGGCACTTTGGGCGGCATTGACAGGTTCGATATATGGACGCGCTTACATCTATTGAATGCCACGCCCGAACCGGGCGATCCGGCCCACCTTACCAGCCGCCGCCAACAGACGGGGCAGCGGCAAGAAGCGGGTGACTTTCTCCCGGTCCCCGGCCGCGCCGGTTGCCTACCCGCCGGCCGCTGCCCCCGTTGCGACAGGCCTCGCGATGCGGTCGCGCACCTCGATGGCGTCCGGGGCGACCTCGCGGCAGGCGCCGCAGCGAATGCAGAGCGCGTCGTCGACGGCGTACCGGCCGCTCGCCTCGACGATGGCGCTCGTGGGGCAGATGGCAACTGCGGCCGGCAGAGAGGCGTCGGACTGGGAGCGCACGCGGTACTCGACGAGCCCGTCGCAGACGCCCGCGCGGCAGCGCTTCTCGACGATGTGCTCGATCCATTCGTCGTGGAAGGCCTTGAGCGACGTCTTGATCGTCGTCATCGCGAACTGACCGTGGAAGCAGTTTGACCAGACCATCGTCTTGACGAGCGTGTCGAGGTGATCGACGTCGCTTTCGCGGCCTCCGCCCTGCTGGATGCGCCGGATGATCTCGACGGCGCGCTGGGTGCCGCCGTGGCAGGTCGTGCAGCGCCCGCAGCTTTCGTCTTCGCAGAAGGCGAGGAAGTACTTGCAGAAGTCGAGCATGCAGGTAGCGTCGTCGAAGAACACGATCCCGCCGCCGCCGAGGAAGAGGCCAAGCTCGCGGTAGGGATCGAGCGTGAGCGTGAGGTCGAGGTTGGGTCCGACGAGCCCGGAGAGCGGGCCGCCGGGCTGGAAGCCCTTGAGCGCGCGCCCGCCGCGCATGCCGCCGCAATACTGTTCGAGCACCGTCCGGATGGTGGGGCCGAAGGGGATTTCGACGCAGCCCGCCCAGTTCACGTCCCCGGAGAAGGTGAACATCTTCGTGCCCTTCTCCTTCGCGTTGCTGACCGAGCTCCACCACTCGGCGCCGTTGCGCATGATCATGGGGGCGTTGGCGTAGCTCTCGACGTTGTTGACGTTCGTGGGTTTGTTCCAGAGGCCGGCCTGTGCCGGGAAGGGCGGCTTGATGCGGGGCATGCCGCGGAAGCCGTCGATCGAGTTGATCAGACCGGTTTCGTCGCCGCAAACGTAGGAGCCCGCGCCCTTGACGACGGTCAGGTCGAAGTCCAGGCCGCTGCCGAGCACGTCCTTGCCCAGGAGGCCCTTCCCGTAGGCCTGCTCGACCGCCTTCTGC
>Ga0315281_10006329_pt1 | contig 16848 bp, 18 predicted proteins | sample YL17G07_0_MG_FD_204540 | JGI IMG/M metagenome (GOLD analysis project Ga0315281, IMG submission 204540) | Sediment microbial communities from Yellowstone Lake, YNP, Wyoming, USA - YL17G07_0 | ecosystem: Environmental > Aquatic > Freshwater > Lake > Sediment | place: USA: Wyoming | collected...
ACGATTGGTGCGACGGGGCTCTTCATTCCCGTTGAGCTGTACGAGGTGATCCGGTCGTTCCGCCTCACCTACGGGGTTGCGCTTGCGATCAACGTCTTTGTCGTCTGGTATCTGATCTGCCGCCGCATCCGAGCGTCATCGCTTTAACGGACAGCGGCACAGCGCCTGTCCCGCGACGTCTTCGCACCTTCTCCTGTACTTCGATCGTGACCACACCACATCCAGACACGCTTAGCCTTTCACAATGCTCTCGACCACCAGGTCGCCCATGTGTGCCGTACTGACGAGCACCGTGGGGCCATGTTGCCAGATATCGGGCGTTCGGTACCCCTGATCGAGTACCCGGCTTACCGCAGCCTCGATAGCGGCTGCTGCTAACTCGTGGTGGAGTGAATGGCGCAGGAGCATTGCGGCGGACAGGATGGTGGCAAGGGGGTTGGCTGTGTCCTGGCCGGCGATGTCAGGGGCGGAGCCATGGATCGGCTCGTACAGGCCTGGTCCGTTACCCAGGCTTGCTGAGGGTAGCATCCCAATAGAACCGGCGAGCATGGCGGCCTCGTCGCTAAGAATATCTCCGAAGGTATTCTCTGTGAGCAGCACGTCAAACTGGCGGGGATCGCGGATGAGCTGCATCGAGCAGTTGTCCACCAGCATATGGTCCAGCTCAATGCCCGGGAACTCCTTGGCCGTCTCGGTGACCACACGGCGCCACAGCTGGGAGCTGGCCAGCACATTGACCTTATCGACGGAGGTGAGTCGCTTCCGCCGCTGCGTGGCGATCTGGAATCCGATCCTGGCGATTCGCTCGATCTCCGGCGTTGTGTAGATGAGGGTGTCTACGGCTCGTTCCCCTTGGTTGTTGGGAAGGGGGTCGATCCCCTTCGGCTCACCGAAGTAGAGGCCGCCGGTCAGCTCGCGCAGTACCATCATATCAACTCCCTCGATGATCTCACGCTTCAGTGGCGAGGCATCGACGAGGGGGGCGAACAGCTTCACTGGCCGGAGGTTCGCGTACAGCACCAGCTCCTTGCGCAAAGTGAGCAAGCCCCGCTCCGGCCGGCGATCCACCGGCAGGCTGTCCCACTTGGGGCCGCCGACCGCGCCAAAGAGGATCGCATCGCACGCTGTGCAGAGGCTTAGCGTCTGTGGCGGAAGTGGCGTTCCTTCCTGATCGATAGCGGCTCCCCCGACAATCCCCTCCGTGAACTCCAGGGGGATGCCGAAACGGGCTCCAGCAGTCTCGAGGACCTTCATCGCTTCCCGGACGACCTCCGGTCCAACCCCATCTCCTGACAATACGGCGATCCTTGCCATCCATCCTCCTTTGCAACCAACCGCGAAAAGCATCGGTTGCCTGAGGAGTATCACGGGGATTGAGACGGGTCAAGGGGAAAGGCGCAGGGGAAGGGTACACACTCACAACGGCGGGAAAGCTATGCTATACTGGTGCCATGAAAATCCTCTCTGCTGAGTTCGTGACTAGCGTCGCCTCGATCGCCCAGCTTCCGCGTGAGCAACGAGCGGAGATCGCGGTCGTGGGCCGCTCCAATGTCGGCAAGTCCTCGTTGATCAACTGTCTACTGCGCCGCCGTGGGCTTGCCCGCGTCAGCGCCGCACCAGGCCGAACGCAGCTTCTCAACTTTTTCCTGGTGAACCAGGACTTCTATCTGGTTGATCTTCCTGGCTACGGCTACGCAAAGGTGCCTGAATCGATTCGGCGGGCGTGGGGACCACTGGTCGAGGGGTATCTTGCTGCGAGTCGTGACCTCAGGGCTGTCATTGTGCTTATTGATTCGCGACAAGGGGTCACAGAGAGGGACCTTCAGATGAAGCGATTACTGGATAATTTCTCCATCGGCTGGGTCCCCGTTCTCACAAAGATCGATAAGCTTCGGCGGACGGGCCGCGACGCGCAGATCCGCGATGCCGCCCATGCCTTGAGCTTGAGTGATCGTCGGGAGATTCTCCCGTTTTCTGCGAAGTCTGAGGAGGGTCGAGAATCGTTGCTGGCCATCATTGATGGCTGTGCGCAACAGCGACCTGACCCGAGGTATTCGACGTTGACTCCGACCTGCAGACCTGCTAGGCTCAGTTCGGAAACGACGGGGCGGTCGTAGTGACCAGCCCCTGGAAGAGTGCGTGCGGAGCTGGATGAGTATGATGAGGTCAGGGTGGGTCCGACAATGCTTTTGCGGATTGTTGGGGCTGGCTGTGTTCGGTCAAGGGTCCGTGGCTGCGCAGACGGTGGAGACTGAAACTGCAGGGAACCATAGAGTACCCCTGGCTGCTGTTACTTCCGTGGCTGAAGGGACCGAGTGGGGAGGAAAGGCAGAGGCCTACTACCGATTCATGAGGAGCCTGCTGGCAGAGCACACAGGGGATTATCAGGTAGCAATCACATGGCAGAAGGGGGCACTGCACGTCGACCCCCGATCTGTTGTCATGCACAATCACCTGGCTTCCCTGTACATGAAGCGAGGCGACGCTCGGAGTGCGATTAACACGGGAGAGGAAGCGCTCGTCCTTGATCCGAAGAACCTTCCAGCCCACCTGCTCTTGGCGACCGTCTATCAAAGCCTCCATAACCTTTCGGTCGCCGAACATTATCTCCGTGAGGCGATCGATCTGAACTCTAGCCGGATCGAGACGTACCTGCAGCTCGCGGCCCTCTATGCGGAGGTCAAACGAGCGCAGGAGGCGATCGCTGTATATCGGAGAGCGCTGGACGTTGATCCGGGTTCGCTGGTTGCCCGCTATAACCTGGGTCGTCTCTACCTGGAGGAGGGACAGTCGGAGCAGGCGAGCCAGCTCTTTCAAGAGATCCTGGAGCGCGATTCAGACTTCGATCCTGCGTTGGCGGCGCTTGGAATGAGCCTCGAGGCGCAGGGGAGATTTGACGAGGCCGGGGAGATGTACCAACGTGCGATCGAGAGCGATCCCAGGAATGGTGAATTTCGGGAGCGTTTGGCTCAGCTTCACTTGAGACAGAAGAACCTGGACGCCGCTCTTATCGAGTATCGACGGCTGCTCGAACAGGAGCCGAGCAATCGCTCATTCAAGCTGCGGGTTGGATTTATCTACTATGAAAAGAAGGCATACGCCGAGGCCATGGGGGTCTTTCGAGATATCCTCAAAGAAGAACCGAGTAACTACGATGTCCGCTACTATCTGGGGCTGATCCTCGAGGATGACAAGCACCTCGATGAGGCCCTCGAAGAGCTGGTACAGATCCCCAAGGACAGTCCACGCTATCCCGACGCGCTGTTCCACCGCGGGTACATCTTCAGCCAGAAGGAACGGTATGCCGAGGCCAGCGATCTGCTCTCCACGGCGGGAGCCCTCAGGCCGAACGAGGGCAACATCCCGTACCTGATGGGTCTGATCTATTTCCATCAAAAAAGCTATGCTCAGGCCATCGCGCAACTTGAACGCGCTCTCGGCCTGGAACCGAGCAATACCGACTACCTCTATCAGCTCGGCTCGGCCTTTGAGCGGAGTCGGCACATTGACAAGGCCGAAACGATCTTTCGCAAGCTCTTGGAGGTCGATCCAAGGAATGCCGATGCGTATAACTACTTGGGATTCATGTTTGCCGATGAGGGGATCAATCTCGATGAGTCGATCGTCCTGGTCAAGAAGGCCTTAGATCTGCAGCCCGACAACGGGGCCTTTGTAGACAGCCTGGGCTGGGCCTATTATAAGAAGGGGATGGTGGACGAAGCCCTGGTGGAACTGAAGCGTGCCGTGGAGCTCACCGAGAAAGATGATCCCACCATCTTTGAACATCTCGGGGACGTCTACTTCAGAAAGCAGATGACCCGTGAGGCGATCAAGGAGTGGGAACGATCCCTTGCCATCGACAGCAGCAACGAGACAATCCAGCACAAGCTCAGAAAGGCCCTGGACGTGCTCTCTCGCGAGGGTGGATGATCGGTCGCCCATCTCTCCGTCCCCTGACGCTCATAATAGGAATAGTGCTGAGCGGATGCGCCCATGCGCTTAATCTCGTTGTAGGGGAAAAGGATCTTCCGCGCCCTTCGCGGCCAGTTGCGCAGGAGATTCTTCATACCCTGCAGGAGCGCGAGTCCACGGTCACAAGCCTGCAAGCCGTACTCGACCTCACAGTGCGGCACGGGGGGACGCAAGAGTATCATCAATGGGTAGCCGCCATTGCGCGACCAGATCTCATTCGACTGGAGAGCATCGGCTGGGGTGGGGTTACGTCATTGGTTGTCTTGAGCGACGGACACCGACTGGTCGCGCATGCACTACTGCAGAACATATTCGTAGAGGGGGGTGCGACGCCTGATAGCGTTGCCGCGGTCACGGGATTCCGCGTGGCGCCGGCCCATCTGGCGCGGCTACTGCTTGGGTTACCGCCCCTTTCTGTTCAGGTTGAGAAGACAGAACTCTATGGCCCAGATGGCGATCACGCTTACCTGTTGCGAGGGCAGGAATCGTCCTTTACTCAGCGCCTCTGGCTATCCGATGGAGACCTGAGCCTCCTGAGGGGGGAGTTGTACGACCGACAATCACTCCGCGTGAGATTTCGGTACTCTCCTGCGGGTCACGGGTTGCGTTCGCTCATCTTGGAGGAGCCCTTGAAGCAGGTGGTGATGGAGGTATCGTACCGGTCCTACAATCTGAATCTCGATCTGCCTCGTGAGCTGTTTCGAATCCCGCAGCCAACCCAAGGGGCGCAGGTGGTGAACCTGGATGCAGGATTGGCCCCATTGCTCAGGTTCCCGTAAGACATGAAGCAGGTCACGCTGACTTCTCCTTCTAAGATTAACCTCTTTCTAGAGGTTCTGGGGCGGCGAGACGATGGGTACCATGAGATCTGCTCGATCGCGGTCCTGACCGAGCTAAGCGATACCATCACTTTGGAACGCCGTACGAGCGGGATTACAATCTCGGCCAAGGATCCCAAGGTTCCGTCGGGACCTGATAATCTGTGCTACCGGGCGGCCGATCTGCTGCTGCGACACAGCGGCACGCACGGCGGAGTGAACATTCGAATTGAGAAGCAGATTCCTATCGCTGGAGGAATGGGGGGAGGATCGAGTAACGCTGCGGCGACCCTGTGGGGGCTAAACCTATTGTACGACCTTGGGTGGCCTCGCGAGGAATTGATAGGTCTCGGATCCGTGCTGGGCTCAGATGTTCCTCTTTTCTTTTGTCGGGAGGCCGCCTTTGTAAGGGGGCGAGGGGAGCGGGTAGAAGAGTTAGCTGCGATTACGCCACGATGGCTCGTCATTGCCAATCCCGGGATCGAGATCCTTACGGCCTCAGTCTATCGCCGTCTGAGATTGCCATTGACATCCGATAAAACCGGGGTTACAATGCGCGGCTTGTTTGAGTCCGGCCAGGAGGAGGCTGCACTGGTGCATTGTTTCAACCGACTGGAAGACGTGGTTCTTGAGGCCTATCCGTCGGTCGCTAACCTTAAGCAACGGTTGTTACTGTTGGGAGCAAGTCCGGTTCTGGTCAGCGGGAGCGGGCCAACTGTCTTCGGCGTCATGCGAGAGGCCGAGATGGCCAAGCGGGCAGCCTCGAGTTTAGTCGAGAGTGGAGTTACCGCTGTTGCCTGCCGCACGCTGGACAGAAACCCCCTCTTCCTGTTGGCTGACCGCTGACCGCTATTGGGGGGTCGGATAAGGGTAATCCGGCAGCCTTTGGAGCTGCACATCGAGGTTCGAGTCCTCGCCCCCCAGCCAGCAGGTGGCGGCAGGACGCCGTCGAGCATACAGAGGCAGGAGAAACTATGCGGCATTCGGAGAACGTCTGATGACTGACCGGTTAATCCTTTTTTCTGGCAACGCCAATCGAGCTTTATCACAAGAGATTGCGGACTACCTCGGCGTCCCGCTGGGCGACGCCGAGGTAACACGCTTTGCTGATGACGAGATCCTGGTCCAGGTTTGTGAGAATGTCAGGGGTGCCGACGTCTTCGTGATCCAGCCCACTTGCCGGCCCGTCAACGAGCATCTGATGGAACTGCTGGTGATCATCGATGCTTTGAAGCGGGCGTCGGCCTGGCGGATTACGGCCGTGATGCCCTACTACGGCTATGGGCGGCAGGATCGAAAGGTTCAGCCTCGCGTACCCATTACCGCGAAATTGGTGGCTGACCTGCTCACGGCGGCTGGGGTGCATCGGGTCTTGACGATGGATCTTCACGCTGGACAGATCCAGGGCTTCTTCACGACTCCCGTCGATCATCTCTATGCTGCTCCGGTGTTACTTCGGTATTTCGAGGAGCGGAGATTAGGGGATGCGGTGGTGGTCTCTCCGGATGCAGGCGGTGTGGAGCGAGCCCGTGCGTTCGCCAAGCGCCTGGGGAGCCCACTGGCATTTATAGACAAGCGTCGGACACGGCCCAATGAGGCGAAGATCATGCATATTGTTGGAGACGTCGAGGGTCGGGACGTAATCATCGTGGATGACATGATCGACACTGGTGGAACCCTCACGCAGGCGGTCACGGCGCTCCTTGAAAAGGGAGCGAAACGAATCTTCGCGAGCTGTACGCATCCAGTTCTCTCGGGCCCGGCGGTAGAGCGAATCGATGGATCAGTCCTCGAAGAGGTAGTTGTCACGAATACTATCCCGCTTCCTGGTGGTAGAATGTCTAAAAAACTGACCGTTCTCTCCGTGGCGCCCCTTCTGGGGGAGGCTATTAGCCGCATCCACAAAGAGGAATCCGTGAGCTGCCTTTTCGTCTGACGATGAGGACAGTAGATCTGATGTGTAGGTGCGAGGAGGGGGTCCAGTCTATGCCTCGTGAGAAGCTCGTGAGAAGGAGGGTACAATGGCAGAAGCGGTACTGAAAGGGCAGGTCAGGACGCGGGTTGGCAAGGGGGTTGCGAAACAACTTCGACAGCAGCGGCTGATTCCGGCCGTTGTGTACGGCGGTAGTTCCGGACCGATGGCGGTGACAGTCAATCCCGTTGAAATGCTGAAGCTCCTGGGGACCGGGGCGGGTGAGAATGTCCTGATTACCCTCTCCCTGGAGGGGGATACTGAGCGGTCAAGAACTGTCATTCTGAAGGAGTTACAGCGAGACCCTGTCCGATGGGAGCCGCTGCACGCGGATTTCTTTGAGATCTCCATGAAGCGAAAAATCAGGGTGCAGGTCCCGCTCAGGTTAGTAGGGGAAGCCGTCGGTGTGAAGATGAGAGCAGGTATTTTAGAGCAGCATCTACGTGAGGTGAGCGTTGAGTGCCTGCCCGGAGCGATTCCCAGTCACATCCTGGTGGATGTCAGTCGTCTTGATCTTGGCCACACCATTCACGTCAGCGAACTTACCGTGGGGGAGGACCTCAGGGTGCTTGATGATCCCGCCAGGCCTGTAGTTGCGGTAATGATTCAGCGGGTGGCGGTTGAGGATGCTGCAGCTGCAACAGAGGAGAAGGGGGCTGAGCCAGAGGTGGTGGCTGGTAAGAAGGAGACGAAAGAAGGTAAGCAGGAGGGCGGAAAGGGGAAGCCCGCCTAGCGGGGTACCTCGTTGTGGATGGTGGTGGGCTTGGGTAATCCCGGTCCGGAGTATGAAGCAAGTCGCCATAATGTGGGATTTCGGGTGGTGGACACGTTGGCCGGGCGGGTTGGCATGGCCCTCAATCGCAGTCGATACCGTTCGTTTTTCATGAGAGGCTCCCTGCATGGTGTGCAGGTTCTTTTAGTCAAGCCCTTGACATTCATGAACGATAGCGGATTCACTGTTTCGAGGTGGCAACAGGCCTTACACCTTGAGCCTGGTCGAATTGTTGTGGTTCATGACGATCTGGACCTGCCTACCTCTCAGTTACGGATCAAGGTTGGGGGTGGTCACGGGGGCCATAGGGGAGTCCGTTCCGTCCTGGAGGCGATGGGCAGCGCCGATTTTTTGCGAGTCAAGGTGGGAATCGGACGGCCTCGGGAGGGCCAGGATACGGTAAAGCATGTGCTCGGGCCTTTCGAGGAACATGAGGGTGACGCGATACAGGTGGTGGTAGAACGGGCCGCCGATGCTGTAGAGGTGCTGTTGCAGGAAAGTCTCGAGACGGCGATGAACCGCTATAACGTTCGAGGCGCCCGTCAGGATCGCATAGCGTAATCTGGAGGAGGTGAAGAGAGTGAACCAGCACGAGGTAATCGTCATTCTGGACCCAGCCCTCACGGAGGATGGTGTCGAGACAGAGATCAGCGGACTTCGCACAGTCGCCGCCAAGAAGGGGGGGGAGGTGCTGGAGGTTCAGAAGTGGGGGAAAAAGCGACTGGCCTACGAGGTGAAAAAGCGGCGGGAAGGCCAGTACGTCCTGATGAAAGTGGATGGCATGGGCGGGGTCGTGACCGATATCGAACGGCATTTTCAGATCACTGAGGCCATCTTGAAAGGGATGGTCGTCAGGGCTGAGGAGCCCAAGAGAAAGCGCTTCAAGTCGAAGTCGCAGGCCACGCTCGGCAGTGGTACCGTGATAACGACCCAGGAGGTTGGCGATGGTGAGCTTCAATAAAGTGATTTTGCTGGGGAACTTGACACGGGACCCTGAACTTCGACATACTCCGGCTGGCATGGCCGTGTGTAACTTTGACCTGGCGGTTAATCGCTCTTTTACGGCAAAAGGTGGGGAGAAGCGAGAAGAGGTCTGTTTCATTACGGTGGTGGTCTGGGATAAACAGGCGCAGTCCTGCGTCGAGTTTCTGAGCAAGGGGCGGCAGGCACTGGTCGAAGGTCGGCTTCAGCAACGGTCATGGGATACGCCAGATGGCCAGAAGCGGAGCAAATATGAAGTGGTTGCAGAGCGGGTGCAATTTATCGGTGGGCGAAAGGACGCAGCGGTCTCCGAGGAGGAACCGCCCCTGTCCCAGCATGTCTCAAGTGGGGATCGGACCGGCGAGGAGGAGGTACCATTTTGAAACGCGATGACACTCAGGGGGGTGATGGCGGATGTTGAAAAAGCGGCGAAGCTTTCGGAGACAAAAGGTCTGCAAATGGTGCGTTGATAAGATCGAGGCGGTCGATTTCAAGGACGCCAAGAGACTCAGGAACTTCATTACGGATCGAGGGAAGATCATTCCACGCCGGATTTCCGGTAGCTGTGCGAGCCATCAGCGCCAGGTGGGCGGAGCTATCAAGAGGGCTCGCAGTATCGCATTGCTTCCCTTTGCCGCCGATCTGGCCTGATCGAGAGGGCCTGACAGATCGCTGGGGCGGGGTTGACGGAACGCGCTCGATGAAGGAGGGATCGGTCAAGACGTTAGGACAGGGCGCTGCCCTCTGTCTCGCGTCTTTCATGCTCGCGCTGGCCGGCGGGACGATTCCGATTGTCGGGATCTTTTTCGGTCTGCTGACTCCCCTGCCGCTTATTCTCCTGTCCTTGAAGCAAGGCCGAGTCGCCGCCCTGCTTGGAGTGCTTACCGTGGGGATCTGCCTCGCCAGCCTCCTGGGTTTAGGGTACGCGTGGATATTCTACATTGAATTCGGCCTGCCTGCGATTGTGCTGGCGGAGGCTATCCGCCGCCAGTGGGCCCCGGAGGTATCGGTGGCCGCAGGGAGTCTGACCGTCCTCGTGGGCGGCTTGGGCGGCATCTTCATCCTGTCTTGGAGTGTAGGCGGATCTTTGCTGGATCTCCTGAGGCATCGTCTCGACATCGCTGTACGAGAAGCGGTGGCGTTGTACAGCAAGATGGGCGTTTCTCCAGACGAGGTTGAGACGCTGTTCAGGTCGGGCGAAGAGGTGCGACACTTTCTGCTCACAACCTCACCTGGCCTCTTCATGACGGCGGCGCTACTCAGTACCTCAGCCAACTTCTTCCTGGCAAAGAGGGGATCGGCTTATGCCGCTGCATCCGGTGGTGTGAAGCCAGAGTTTTCCTGGAGAGTTCCGGACCCGCTGGTGTGGGTGTTCATCGGATCAGCCGCCTTATTGCTGAGTGGCCTGCCGATTGCAAAAGAGATCGGTCTCAACGGGCTACTCGTCATGATGACGCTGTATTTTCTGCAGGGTCTGGCGATTGCCACTTTCTGGGCCCGGCGGGTACAGCTTTCGCCGTTGGTGGGGATTTTGGGTATCGTGCTGTTGCTTCTTCAACCCCTGCTGTTGCTTCTTTTGACATTAGTTGGGCTATTCGATATCTGGGTTGTTTTTCGTCGGCATTCGCTTCCGAGGCTCCCTGGCGCATAGAGCGCTACAGGTGAGATCGTACCGGAGGAGGTAGCACATCGATGAAGCTTATTCTCTTGGAACGGGTGGAAAAGGTGGGATCTGCTGGTGACCAGGTGGAGGTGGCGGCTGGCTTCGCACGGAATTTCCTGATCCCGCAGCGCAAGGCGGTGGCGGCGACATCCGCAAACATCAAGTCGCTGGATCACCTGCTGCGGCAGAACACGGGGCGCGAGGAGGGGCTTCGTCATGCGGCGGAGACGATGGCGGGTCGGATCACAGAGCTCCACTGCGTGCTTAAGCGCCGGGGTGGCGAGCAGGATCGGCTCTTTGGCTCTGTCACCAACCAGGATATCTGCGCCGCTCTGGCTACCCATGGACTTGAGGTAGATCGGCGAAAGATCCTCCTGCAGGAGCCGATCAAGGCGCTGGGCAGTTACACTATCCCCATCCGCTTACACCCCGAGGTTGTTGCCGAACTCCGGCTCACGGTGGAGCACTCGGAGAGCTAAGCCGATGGGGCAACAAATCATGCGGGAGTCGGCTCTCGATCGGCGTGAGAAGGCAGGGGAGCGGGTTCCGCCGCAGAACCTTGAGGCCGAGATGTCGGTCCTCGGGGCGATCCTGCAGAGCAACGAGGCCTTCCTGAAGTGCCTTGAGATACTGCGGCCCGAGCACTTCTACCGGGACGCTCATCGTAAGATCTTCGCCGCAGCCTCCGCACTATTTGGGGGGGGCGAGCCGGTTGATCTCATCACCATCACCAATGAGCTCCGCCGTCGCGGCGAACTCGATGAGGTGGGCTCTGCGGCCTTCCTCGCCTCACTGGTGGAGGCTGTTCCCACCTCAGCGAACGTGACCTACCATGCGCGGATCATTCGGGACAAGGCGCTTCTGCGCCAGTTGATCGATGTAGCCACCGACATCGTCGGGCTCGGCTTCGCCGGACAGGACGAAGCGGACCAGGTACTTGAACAAGCCGAACAGCAGATTTTCGAGCTAGCGGAGGATCGGGTGCGGCGCTCCTTCCTCCCGTTGAAGTCGATCCTGAAGGATGCCTTTGAACAGGTAGAGAAGCTTTTTGACAAGAAGACGCAGGTCACCGGGGTGCCCACTGGGTTTTCAGATCTCGACATGAAAACCGCCGGCTTTCAGCCGTCAGAACTGATCATCATCGCAGGCCGCCCCGGGATGGGCAAAACGGCCTTCGCTCTCAATATCGCGAGAAACGCTGCCATCGATGAACGGATACCTGTCGGGATCTTCAGCCTTGAAATGTCGAAGGAACAGGTGGTTCAGCGACTGCTCTCCTCCGAGGCCGAGGTCGACTCCAACAGGATCAGAACAGGGTGGTTGCGTGAGAGCGACTGGCCAAAGCTGACCAACGCGGCCGGCCACCTCTCAGAGGCGCCCATCTTTATTGATGACTCAGCCACCATCTCTGCCATCGAATTGCGGGCGAAGGCGCGGAGGCTGAAAGCCGAGCATAACATCGGGATGGTGGTGATTGACTACCTCCAGCTTATCTCAGGTCGTTCCCGGTCCGAGAATCGCCAGCAGGAGGTCTCAGAAATCTGTCGGAGCCTGAAGGCGATGGCCAAGGAGCTGAAGGTCCCGGTGGTCGCGCTGTCGCAGCTCGCGCGGAGAACCGAGGAGCGGGAGCGCCCACAGCTATCGGACCTCCGGGAATCCGGGGCCATTGAGCAGGACTCGGATGTCGTGATCTTCCTGTACCGGCCTGGCTATTATCAGGTCAGAAAGGCTGGGGGCCCAGATCCGGAGCGGGACACCAAGACCGAGATCATTATCGCCAAGCAACGGAACGGCCCGACCGGGACCGTGGAGATGGCCTTCCTCAGGGAGTACGTCAAGTTCGGCGCTCTTGACCTCGTCCATCATGGTCCGGATGAAACGGAGGAGTCGTGATGGACTGCGGTTCACTGCTCGACGTTTAAGACTCAAGGCTCAGCGTTGAACGTTCAGGGTTCGAGGTTAACATTGCGCGTTGAACAGTTCGGCGTACCTGCCTCGGGTAGAGAGGAACGATGGCTAAAAGTCTGAGCCATTACCTCTGTCAGAGTTGCGGCTATCAGACCGCTCGCTGGATGGGTCGATGCCCCGATTGCGGCGAGTGGGGTGGCTTGTTGGAGGAGCGCGCTGCGAGCGAGCGGGATCGCGGCCGTGGCGACGGGGTGTCCTCGGGTCTCCATCTTGCGACACCGATCACTGCCGTAGATATCAGTACACTCACCCGGGTGAGCACCGGTCTGGCAGAGCTGGACCGGGTTCTGGGGGGTGGGATCGTTCCTGGCTCGTTCGTGCTCTTGAGCGGTGATCCGGGGATCGGGAAGTCGACCCTGCTCCTTCAGGCGTCAATGCAGATCGCGCAGGGGGCGGGGATAGTCCTGTATGTCTCGGGCGAGGAATCGCTTCAGCAGACCAGATCCAGGGCGAGCCGGCTGGGCCCCCTCTCCGATCGTCTTCTACTTCTCGCTGAGACCTCCCTTCAGGTCATTCTGGATCAGGCCGATCGAATTCGACCAACCATCCTGGTGATTGATTCCATCCAGACTATTGCCTCGGAAGAACTGGAGTCCCCCCCAGGAAGTTTCAGTCAGGTTCGCGAAGCTGCGGTTCGGCTGATGGCGCTGGCCAAGAAGAAGGGGATCAGTACCATTGTTATCGGCCATATCACGAAGGAAGGGGCCATCGCGGGTCCGAAGACGATGGAGCACCTCGTAGACGCGGTCGTGTTCATGGAGGGGGAGGGGCATCAGATCCATCGTCTGCTGCGAGCCGTGAAGAATCGTTTTGGCCCAACTCCCGAGGTCGGCGTGCTCGAGATGACGGAGGCTGGACTGCAAGAACTCGCAAATCCGTCAGAGGTCTTTCTCTCCCAGCGCCCATCGGGGGCGTCTGGCTCAGTTGTCATTCCGACCCTGGAGGGGAGTCGGCCACTTCTCGTGGAGCTACAGGCGTTGGTGGCGGCACCAAGCACTGCAATTCCCAGGCGGGTATTCAATGGGGTGGACAGCAACCGAGGTATCCTTCTGCTGGCTGTGCTGGAAAAGCGGCTCGGCCTGCCGCTCAGTGCGTGTGATGTCTACGTCAACGTCGTGGGGGGCGTCAGGGTAGGAGAGACCGCCGCCGACCTTGGCATGGCCGCGGCGATCCTCTCAAGCGCCAGGAACCTTCTACTCGACCCTGGGCTCTGCGTGTTCGGTGAAATCGGTCTGGCAGGTGAGGTGCGGGCGGTGCCGATGGCGGAGCAACGGCTCGAGGAGGCCGCTCGCCTGGGGTTATCCCATTGTTTGATGCCCCGGCACAACCTCGATCGGATCCAGCCCGACTTTTCCTCTCTACGGGTGAGTGGGCTACGCACCCTGGAGGAGTTGACGGAGACGCTAGAGACATGGCAGGAAGCAAAATCTCTTGACTAGTCAGAGAATCCCTGTCATAATCGATAGTTGATGATGTATAGTACTGGGACAAAAGTGGTCTATCCCACCCATGGAGTTGGGTTAATTGAAGCCATCGAAAAAAAAGAGGCTGCAGGGGGCCTGCAGTCTTTCTACGTAGTTCGCATCATCGGGAACGGAATGACTATTCTGGTTCCTACCAAGAACGCCGAACGCGTCGGCCTTCGAGAGATCATCGAACCGTCGGAGATCCCAAAGGTTCTGGCCATTTTGAAGAAGAATAATCTGGAAATCAGTTCTAATTGGAACCGCCGGTTTAAGGATAACTTAGAGCGGATCAGGACTGGATCGCTCTTTGAGGTTGCTCTGGTTCTGCGAAAGTTGATTGTGCTTCAGAAGGAACGGAACCTATCGTTCGGCGAGAAGACGATGCTGGAAAATGTTCGAAGGTTGATGGTCAACGAGATTTCGCACGCATCCGGGATTGATCAGGAGGGGGCAAGAGCGCTTGTTGAGCAGGCGGTGGGTACCCACTGATGATGGCAATGCGTAAGACCATCGACGTGTATGAGAGGGGGCGATCGGCTTGAACACCTCTCGCATTGGTCTCTCGGCCAGTCTTGGAGGGGCAGCCATCGGATTCTTTGTGGCCTTCCAGGCCGCCTCAGCTTCTAACCATTGGTTGTTTGGGTTGGTCGGTGGGCTGGCCGGCCTCATTCTAGGGGCCTCGTGCGGCGTTGCTGTGATGGTTCTTCAGCGAAAGTTTCATCAGGCCTCTTTGCAAGCCATCGTCAGCGGAATCATCGGGTTTGCCTTGGGTCTTGGCTTGGCCGAACTCTTATTTAGCTCTATCTCCAGCTTTCTGGACTTCCTTTATCCGCCCGCCGCTATGATCCTGCGAATCATTGTCACCATCGGGGCTGCGTATATGGGGGCTGTCATCGCGATCGAGAAGAGCCGAGGGTTCAGCGTGTTGGGTCTGGTTCGGCTTTTCAAGGAAAAGCCGCTAGGGAAGAGCTATAAGATCCTTGATACCTCGGTGATCATTGATGGCCGCATTGCTGACATCTGCGAGACGGGATTTGTTGATGGGACGCTTCTCGTCCCTCAGTTTGTCTTGCGGGAGTTGCAGCAGGTTGCCGACTCATCGGATCCGCTGAAACGAAACCGTGGCCGTCGGGGACTGGATATTTTGCAAAAGATGCAGAAAAATGTCGATGCGCATATTGAGATCAGCGATGTAGACTTCCCGGAGATTCGTGAGGTGGACGCAAAATTGGTCGCACTAGCCAAGACCTGTAATGCCAAGATAGTGACAAACGATTTCAACCTGAATAAGGTGGCAGTGCTGCACGGGATCGGGGTATTAAACATCAACGAGCTGACCAGTGCGCTAAAACCTGTTGTCCTGCCTGGGGAGGAAATGCAAGTGTACGTCCTTAAAGAAGGCAAGGAGTACAACCAAGGCATTGCCTATCTTGATGATGGGACGATGGTGGTGGTCGATAGCGGCCGTCGATATATCGGCCAGACTGTCGATGTGCGCGTCACCACTGTGCTGCCGACGACAGCGGGGCGCATGATCTTCTCACGCCTGAAGGAAGAGGCCGAAGCCGCCTGAGAACAGGGTTGAGGGCAGAGGGTTGAGGGTCTAGGCGAAAACGTACACCCGAGAGATGTTAGCCCCTAAACCCTAAACCCTAAACCCTATAGCCTATGATTGTTACTGCAATTGTTCCCGCGGCGGGAGCGGGGGTCCGATTCGGGGGAGCGGTCAAGAAACAGTTTATCGCACTGAATGGTCTTCCGATACTCAGCCACACATTGCGAGCGCTTGCGGCATCCAGGGCGCTTTCGTCTATTATCGTTGTGGTTCCTCCCGGGGAAGAGTTCAGAGGTCGAGAGGCGCTGGAGCTGGCCGGGATTGATCTGGAGACGGAGGTGGTCCCAGGGGGACAGGCACGGCAGGATTCGGTCTATATCGGTTTGCAGAGGGCGAAGGCGGAGACGGATCTCGTATTGATCCACGACGGCGTTCGCCCTTTCGTTTCGCGTGAGGTTGTGCTGGCTACCGTAGAAGCCGCGAAAGAGTGGGGGGCGGCGATCGCGGCCGTGCCCGTTATTGATACCATCAAGCGAGTAGACACCGACGGCTTCGTGGTAGAGACGCTGCAGAGGGAACAGCTCTGGTCGGTCCAGACGCCTCAGGTCTTCCGTTACGCACTCTTGATGCAGGCTCACCGGGCGATCCGGGAGCCCGGGGTTGTTGCCACCGATGATGCCGCGCTGGTGGAGCGAATAGGGGGAATGGTCAAGGTTGTGAGAGGAAGTTACGAGAACATCAAAATTACGAGCGAAGAGGATTTGCCCCTCGCCGGCCTGATCCTGAGGCGGTGGGTAGTCCAATGACAGTTGGTATCGGGTTCGACACGCACCCATTAGTGTCCGGGCGGCGCCTTGTCCTGGGCGGGGTGGAGATCCCATTCGAGCAAGGCCTTGAGGGCCACTCGGATGCGGATGCCTTGGCCCATGCGGTGATCGACGCCATACTTGGTGCGGCGTGCGCCGGCGATATCGGGTCCTGCTTTGGGACGGACGATCCTCAATATAAGGATGTCTCGAGTCTCCTACTCCTCAGGGAGGCCTTCCAGCGAGTGCGGGCCCTTGGCTATACGGTGAGTCACATTGACGCGACCATCATCGCAGAAGCCCCACGGCTTGCGCCGTATATTGCGCAGATGCGGGCCAACATCGCAGAAAGCATCGGAACCCCGGTCGAGGGGGTGAGCGTCAAGGCGGCAACGGCGAATCGAGTGGGTGCGCTTGGGGCAGGTCACGGTATTGCCTGTCTCGCCATTGCGTCCCTCCAGCGCCATCAGATACGGCCGTAGCATGACGGGGATAGTCGTATGGCGCTAGCCATCTACAATACCATGAGCCAGAAAAAAGAGGTGTTTGAACCGTTCGTACCCGGCGAGGTCCGAATGTACGCCTGCGGACCGACCGTATACGATCATGCCCACATCGGTCACGCGCGCGCTGCCCTCACCTTCGATGTAATCTGGCGCTACTTGGAGTTCCGAGGGTACAAGGTCATCTACGTGCGTAATTATACGGATGTGGACGATAAGATCATCCAGCGGGCCGCGGAGCGGGGGCAGTCGTATGAATTACTAGCCGAGGAGCAGATTGAGGCCTATCGCCAGGATATGCGAGATCTAGGCCTCAGGACGCCGACGGAGGAGCCTCGGGCCACGCAGCATATCCTGGAGATGATCGAGATT
>Ga0315281_10006330_pt1 | contig 16847 bp, 16 predicted proteins | sample YL17G07_0_MG_FD_204540 | JGI IMG/M metagenome (GOLD analysis project Ga0315281, IMG submission 204540) | Sediment microbial communities from Yellowstone Lake, YNP, Wyoming, USA - YL17G07_0 | ecosystem: Environmental > Aquatic > Freshwater > Lake > Sediment | place: USA: Wyoming | collected...
AATGCTTTAATTTCGCTAGACTGAATAGCCTCGCCTGTTTTATTTCCCCAGGCGTTGCGCGTATAGGTGATAACTGCAGCAATATCTGTATCAGATAACTGCTTGGCAAATGCCTGCATCGCTGTGCCGTCCTTACCATTCATCACAATATTGAATTGTGCCTCTTTGGGACCGTTCACTATTTTTGAACCATCAAGAGCAGGGAATGTAGGGGGCAATCCCTTACCATTAGGCTGATGACACGCAGCACAGTTGGCCGTATAGACCTTCTCGCCCATTGTCTTCAGTTCGGCCAGGTCAAATACCTTCGTACCATTCTTGGCAGCCTCAGCAGCTTTAGTTTTTTGCTCGACAACCCACTTGTCATAATCAGCCTGTTCTTTCACTTCAACTACGATAGGCATATAACCGTGGTCTTTACCACATAACTCAGCACACTGACCACGATATGATCCCGCCTTTTCGGCCTTGAACCAGCTATCCCTGATAAAACCCGGAATACCGTCTTGCTTGATACCTAATTTAGGAACCCACCAGGCATGAATAACATCATTTGCAGTAATCAGCACACGAACCTTTTTGCCTACCGGCACTACCAGCGGGTTATCCACTTCCAACAGATAATTTTCGCCTTTAGGGGCTTTATTTTCGAGCTGATCTCGCGGTGTTGAAAGCGCGCTCATAAACTTGAAACCATCCTGCTGATAGTCATACTCCCACTTCCATTGATAACCGGTAATTTTTACGGTCATATCAGGATTGGATGCATCCCTCATGGCAAGAACTGATTTTGTTGCAGGGTAAGCCATTGCTATCAGAATGATGAATGGGATAGTAGTCCACACAACCTCAACCATCGTGTTGTGGTGGAAATTTGCCGCCTTGTGGCCTACAGATTTGCGGTGCTTCAGGATCGACCAGAACATCGCGCCGTAAACCACAATCGCGATACCCACAATGATCCACATTGTAGTTGTGTGCAGGTCAAAAATCTGACGCGCTATCACAGTTTCAGGTTTTTGCAGATTTAGTGCATATTCAGCCTGAGCCAGCATCGAACACATCGCCAGCGCCAGCCCCCCGCCAATTTTTCTTATCAGATTGGACATCATTCCATATTCCCCCTCGTTGATTTAGATACTTTGAAGTTTAAAAAAATTTCCCTGCAACCCTGTACGACGATTAAATACAAAATTATTGCGTGACATCCTAAAATTTTAGGATGCACGCAGAATATAAAATTAAAGTAACTTGGTTTGCCGCACCGCAACATGCTCTGATTATCACATTTGCGAGGCTAGACGGATTTGATCTATGTCAAAAAAGTTACAAATCTTTATTACAACTTCGGCAATATAACAAAATTCATATGTTACTGACAAGGATTTCAATCAGTCATAACATATAAAGACGCACAACCCATTGATTCTCAATATTTTGAATTGGAGGACGAAATCAGTTCAAATGAAGGTCCTTTGACTGTGAGCAATATCACAGGTTGATCTGTTACTCAGACAGGCGCGATTCAATTTCGTCGACCGGGGCTGCAATTCGGCGAGGAATCATATCTGCATCAAGCAAGCGCTCAATGCGCGCAAAAACTTCAAATCTTGAAAAAGGTTTCTTCATAAAATCATCAGCGCCAATACGACTGCCGAAAAACAGCTCCGTCGCCTGCTCATTGCCACTGATCATTATGACTGGGATATGCTGAGTAACGGCATCCCTGCGCAGCACCCTGAGTGCTGCAAAGCCATTTACACCAGGCAGGATAATATCCAGGAATATCAGATCAGGCTTTTCTGCCCTCGCAATAGTTAATCCTGCTTCGGCATCCAAAGCTTCCAATGTTACGAATCCGGCTGATCGCAGTATTTTCTTAAGCGCAAACACAACAGTGGGCGAGTCATCAATAATCAAAGCACGGGTATCATCCCGTGCATTCCTTCGCTTTTTGCGTCTACGTTCGCTTCTTTTGGATCCGGATGATTCAGCATCATTTCCTGACTCTGAATCATTATTGCCAAATGTTGACCGGATTTTATCGAATATTCCCACAATTCCCCCTTCATTAAATTGCCAGGCAATTAGTCATCACAATTATTGGATTGGCTACAGATTAATGATATGCCCATGAACATTATATCCCTAACCAACACCATGTGGCATGCCTTAAGATTCTCTGCAAACCATATTTTCATCATATTACCTAAATTGTTCCCGTTTCCAGCGCGAATCTCGTCTTGCCCATGCACACTTGCTGAGCGTGCCACTCATTTACTCAAGCTGCCAACTCCCCAGATAAGAGAAACATCATGAATCGTAGTGCACCTTAAAATAAGTCATTATTAATCTTTTCATAATTCATGACATAAAAAACTTTGATGCAAATTGTTTACTGTACTCAAACCCCCTCCGGCTCCCCCTTGACAGGGGGAGAGACAAGCGCGCTCCTCCCCTGTTAAGGGGAGGCTGGGAGGGGTTTAGAAGTGTCATGATTTATGAAAAGCTCAATAAGATTTGAAAAAATGCAAAAAAAAGCGTCGAGGCGCACAATTCCCTTAACTGACTAAAAAAATCCATACGTTCCTATACACAAACACCCTGATTTGCAGATTTTTCTCAAACTGAAAGCCTATAGCGAAATGACATTCAAGCGTTTATTTTAAAAAATCAGTTCAGCCGCCCAGTCAACTGACAAACGATATATAAGTAGCCTGGCATCTATCGCTGGAAGGTAACCAGCATCCTCTACTTGAACATGTTTTTCACGCCCGCGCGGCTTAGGGCGGCTTTTTGGGGCACAGCACCAGCATCCAATCCTATAAAATCAAGCCCGTTTCCTGTTACTATTTCGCTCGAACCCCTCCTCTCGACGGCTATGATGCAAGCGATTGGAAAAAAATTTCAAACACCTTCTTGTATTTCATCCAATGTCTTGATACAGTGCACCGTCTTTTAACCACAAGGGAGTCAACAAGATGAACAAAGCAGAACTGATCGAAGCAGTAGCAAAGTCCACAAAACAAACAAAAACCAATGTTGAAGAAACACTGAACGCGCTGATGGCAGCGGTTCAAACCTCACTGGTTAAAGGCGAAAACGTTCAATTGATCGGTTTCGGCACTTTCGCAGTAGAACAACGCGCAGCCCGTATTGGCCGCAATCCAGCCACCGGCAAAGAATTGAAAATCCCAGCCAAGAAAGTTGCAAAATTCAAGGTTGGCAGCAAATTGAAAGAAGCAGTTGCTGGCAAGAAAAAGAAGTAATTAGTCTTTGCTCTTTATCAGGGCACACAAAAGGCGGTCTGGAAACAGACCGCCTTTTGTTTTATTAAATTCCCCAACATCACTTAAAACAACTTGAGTAACAAGCTGTCTAGCGGGCAAGCTCGGCTAGCGCCAGTCTATTTCTGCCCTGCCTTGTTGTTTGAGCCAGTGATTAATTTGAGAAAATGGCTTGCTGCCCATAAAACCCCGGTACACAGACAGGGGGGACGGGTGTGCGGAAGTGATAACAAGATGAGACTTATCCTGAGGAATCAGTGCAAGTTTGCCCTGCGCATGTTTGCCCCACAACACAAACACACGAGCTTTATCCGAGTTGGCCAATGCTGAAATGATAGCATCGGTCACTCGTTTCCAGCCTATATTGGCATGGGATCCCGGGTTACCGGGTGCCACCGTCAATGAAGTGTTCAACAGCAACACGCCCTGCTTCACCCAGCGCGTAAGGTCGGTGTGCACAGGCATTTGCACCCCCATATCATCGGCCAACTCTCTAAAAATATTGCGCAGGGATGGCGGCATTTTTACGCCAGCGGGTACGGAAAATGCCAGGCCATGCGCCTCCCCCAAGCCGTGATAGGGATCCTGACCAAGTATCACCACATTCACCAGCTCGGGAGGAATAAGTTCGAGCGCACGGTAGCGCTCAGCAGGTGGTGGATAAGCAGCACCTTCTATCCTGGGGATATCCTCATCTTTTAGCCCACAAAATTTCATCCAGTTTTCGGGAAACTTGCTCAAACCATACTCCTAGGAAAATTTTCTTAAAAAATTATACCTCTCGGTAGATACACTCACTTTTAAATATTTCACTTTGCCCACCCTAGCACTCAGCGATTTATACCAATGCCTATAGTAAAATGTAGCCCAGCCTCATTCAACCACTTCAAGCCATGCCTAATCCATTACACGATCTGCTGCAGCAGGCAGAAAAAAATGATGCTGACTCGCAATATGAGCTAGCCGAGATGTACCGCACCGGCACCGGTGTTCCCGAAAACATGGGCGAAGCACTGCGCTGGTACCGTGCCGCAGCAGAGCTGGGGCTGGCCGATGCTCAGAACAACCTGGGCGCCATGCTGCTTTCCGGTTTTGGCAGCGAAAAAAATCCGGGCGAAGCCGTCTATTGGTACCAGAAAGCCGCCAAACAATCCCAGGTTCATGCCCAGTTCAATCTGGGTATGCTGTATCTGCTCGGCAATGGCGTCGAGCAAAACGACGAGCAGGCAGCCTACTGGCTCTATGCTGCAGCCGAGCAGGGCGACCTGGAAGCTATTTGCCAGTTAGGTAATTTATACCTTCAAGGGCGCGGGGTAGAAAAAAATTCAGTCGCAGCCGCAGAGCTCCACACCACCGCCGCAATTGAAGGACACCTGGATGCGCTCGACAAGCTCGGCGAATACCAGGAAGAAATTGAAGAAGCAGCGCTCAGTGGCAGCATCCTCGCCTCGCTCTGCGTGGCCAAAAAATATGAGTACGGGCTAGGTACCGAGCCGGATACAGCCAAGGTATACGCCTGGACACAATGGGCCAGACTACACGGCACCCACGATGACCACGACGAAGAGCTGGAAGAATTTGAAAGCTATGTGGCCACGATCACCACAGAAGAGGATATAGCTCGCGGCAAAAAAACACTGAATGAATTGCGCGGCCGCGCGGATGAAATGGTATAGGACATTGTCGCCTACTCTAGTGAAATTTGCGAGTGCTAATCTCTAATTCCAAACTATCCCTGTGCCCTAGTCCCTTCCCCCTTGGACGGGGGAAGGTTAGGATGGGGGTGAGGAAAAGCATGGGGGTGAAGACATACACGAATTTTTACCCCCTCCGTCATCCGATAAAAATATTCACTCATGACTAAAAATTTTATCTACTGGTGGATAACCGCCGCCCTTGCAGTATTTGCCTACCTCTATTCACTAGACGGCATGCACATACCCTCCACCGGTGACGAGGGCCCCTATCTGCAAATCACCCGCCTCACCGCCGCAAACGGCCACTGGCTACCCCTACAACCAGCAGAGGGGCTGGGCGTCACCAAACCGCCGCTGTTATTCTGGCAGGGGATCGTCGCCAGCAACTGGGGACAGAACTGGGACCTATGGCGTTTCCGCCTGCCTATTGTTGGCTATACCTTCCTGACCTCCTTCATGGTGTTCTGGTTTACCCGGCGCATCAGTGGCGACACCGAAAGCGCAGCCATCGCCGGTGTCGCCTTCCTCGCCTTTACTTCTATCTTCCATCACGGTCGCCCCTTTATCACCAACCTGCCCGAAGTTTTTTTCCTCACCCTCAGTTATTTTTTATTCGTGTTGTACCGCAAGTCCAGCAGCAACTATCGGCTATGGCTAGGCTTAGGTGTGCTGGTTGGCCTCTCAGCCTGGGTGCGCTCCATCTTTCTGCTTGCCCCGGTTGGTCTCGCTTTCTGCATTTATCTGCTGTGGCAACAACAGTGGAGCATCGTTAAATTCCTTAAACACGATGCCCCGCGTCTTACCGTGTTCACCCTCACCGTACTGGCCGTATTCGGCTTGTGGTTCCTGATCGATCCTAAGCCAGAAGCCATCGTGCAAGAATTTTTGCTCGGTGAAAATGTTTCCAAACTCAGTGTTGAGGGTGGCTATTGGAAAAACTTCTTCTCCGGCCCCTATCCGGTATTTGCCGTATGGCTAGGCATCTTCCGCAACGCCGGCTTCCTCGCCTTACCCCTGTTTTACGTGAGTTTCGTCAGCCTGAAAAACTGGAAAAGTCTTAGCAACGAAGTGCAAATGCTATGGCTGTGGATACTCGCCTTCATCATCGTATTTACCGTACCCGCCCAGCGACAAGACAGCTACGTGCTGGCCACCATGCCCGCGGTGGCGGTGATACTCGGCCTGCACTGGCGCAACATTCCGCGCGCAGGTTTCTATCTGTTTATCCTCCCCCTGCTGCTGATTTTTGCCGGGCTGATTTACCTGATGATTCCCATCAGCCAGCATGTGCTGCCCGCCGGTGCCTACGCACCCTGGCATTACCTCGCTCCCTTCGGCGGACTTGCGCTGGCAGTGCTGGCACTGGCTTATAACAAATGGTCTCCGCGTATGTTTATAGGGCTAATCTTTCTGGCCTACCTTGCCTTCGCCAGCGTCGTCGCCCCGCTCGAAGGCCCACTGGGGCGCTTCGATGCGCAGGCCATCAGCAGCGTGGCTGGCAAGACCGTCTACGTACCTTCCAATTTCCGCTCGCAATACGAACGCTACCGTTTCCTGTTGCCAGGCGCTGAGATACGCAGCTATGAATATGGCGATGATGCAACACGCGATCGTCTGCTCGCAGCAGGAGAGATACTTGTGGCAGACTTGCCACCAGAGGCAAACAGCTTTGAATCATACCGGGTGTTGGGCAGCCGGCTGACAGTGCGTAGCCGCATGCCTCAGGAAGAAATTCCCCTTGTACTAAAAAAACAGCGTATGGAATTATTGTTTCGTAGAGAGTTGCTATTACAGGGCAGGGATCCTTAAATTTTTAAATTCGCTCAGAGTTACAGTAACTCAATAATTTTTTTTGATGCATATTTCAAAAAAATATTACGACGCTGATCCTTTAGTTTTGATAACTTGATTTTTATTCCACATTTTTAAAGCAGTTTCAGAGCCCAGTAGAATTTTCTTAAGAGAACTACCATTACTGCTTTTATATACGATATCAGTTATGCGCCACCCTTTAGGATATTGTTTTACTTTATAAATTAAAGAGATTTTACTAGCATCAGGCATGTAGGTAAATTCAACTAAAACATTACCCAATGCATATGGGTGTATTTTCAAATCTGTTACGCCAATATCTTGTACAGCAAAAATTGGATCAATGCTTAAATTACGATATTCACCCGTTAACTTAGTGTATTTAACGTCCGTTAAAAACAATGCCGTAAGTTCAGTATCAAAATATTTTTCCAATACTGCTCGAGATTCATATTGAATACCCTTACCAAATATTCGATACGACTCCTTATCCACTTGAACTACTGTCTGCCAAGCATAATCTTTATACAATTTATAAACCACGTCTGCCGGCTTCTCCTGCGCTACAGCTCCAACTTCATCAGTGATGATTAATAAACTGGATCCGATAAAAGCCCCATATAAAAATATTAGGCTAGATATTTTTTTACAGTGAAAAAAAATGTTTCCATATATATTCATTTTTCAAACCCATAATTACTGTCTCAATAACCCCGTCTCACCCATCAACTTCATAATACTGCCTATATAAGGCTTCACCAGAGCCTGGTTAAAGTTACTCATCCCCGTCTCTGTCGTGGCCGCCCACAACAGATTGTCGTTGCTGGCGTCGTACAAATTAATTTCCATGAGCGCATATTCATACTTGGTGCTATAGCCCGGCGTGTTTACCATCTCATAGCCGTCCTGATAGTAGTAAGGCCATTTTGAATAGCGATGGGGGCGATGGGTGACGGTGGCGGGGTAATACACACGCACATTGCGCTTGCTGACGAGTCTTGAAATCAACACCGCATCGGCACCCAGTTGCTCTACCATTTTTGAGATTGCATCCTGGTCATGCTGTTTTTTGTCCGGCAACACAGAATAACTGGCGATGCCTTCCACACCATGCGCCTTTAACTGCAAGACAAATTCATCCTCAACCATTCTTCGGGTGATCGCTTCTTTGGAAACGGCAACCACCATTACTTTTTGTGGCTTTCCGAAGTATGCAGGATCCTTCCAGACTGATTTAACCTGGGTTGTGGAACACGCCGACAGCATGGCAAAACAAACCAAAGCCAAAGTTATACTCAGTGATTTACTCATATCCTTAGGCCCCTTTAATCAAGCGATTTTTCCACCAGTAACTCACAGTCTGTATCAGCGCATACACAAACAATACAGGATCCAAAACATAATCCCATAAATTGCTTGTTTCAAGTAACTGCAAATTAAAAGCCAGCAATGGCAATAACAACACCACGGCCAGATCACGTTTACCTGCATACCAGCATACTATCGACAGCAACGCCAACATTACGCTCATCGCTACGGGTGCATAGCCAAAATGATATGAATCAACAGCCCCCAGACCTAGCGCAAATGGGTAGAGCAATGTTCCTGCCAGAATAATGCCCAGCAATAATAGCAGTCTGGATGAGTCATCGAGCAGTTTGAAAGCAAACAAGCGTTGCACCAGGATATTCGACAGCACCACCAGCATCAGCACGCTCAAATCGCCTGTAACACTGCGCAACCACTGTGCGACCGACAATCCATTCACGGGAATAAGCATAAGCACGACAAGCAAAACAGCAACGCCTGCTCTGAGCTTCTCTGGCGCCTGGACAAACTTTCCCAGTAACAAGGTGATCAATACCCCTGCCAATAATAACTGGCCCGCAAGTGAGAAGAGATATTCCATGCTGTTCATGGCTCCCCTCCCTCTACCCAGTTGTCGTTAAAAACGACATGACGGATGCGCTTACGGTTCCAGGTATACAGCAAATGCATGTTGCCATCGCTTGCACGGATCAGATAGGGATAAGAGTATTCCCCCGTGCCATCGGGGGCTTGCTCAAAGTGTCTTACCGTTTTCCAGCTTTTTCCCTGGTCGCACGACACCGCCAGCGCCAGGCTGTTGCGCCCTGCTGCCAAGTCGTTATACACCAACAACAGGCTGCCATCGGGGCGGCGCAAGCCTGCCACAGCGGAATCCGGGTTGGGCAGTTCCAACGCCTGATCAGCAGACCAATGCTGACCCGCATCAGCGCTATTGCTGGACAGCACATGGCCGGGGCTGGGGCCGGTATCACGCATCAGCGCAATGGCATGCTCACTATCAAGTGGCAGAACCAGGGGCTGAATGGAATGGCGACCCTGTGTGATGCGGCGCTTATCCAGTACCTGCGCCTTGCTATCCACATGCAGTAGCTCGGAAAATTTTCCGATAAATTCATGATACACCGGCAAGCCTATCGAGCCGTCGCTGTAACGAACTGCCGCACTTTTATTCAGCGTGCTGACATTGAAAAAGGGTGAGGTAATCAGGCGACGCGGCGCGCCCCAGGTTTTTCCCTCATCGCGCGACAGGGCAACATTAAGCGCAGATCCGGCCCAGCCACCCACCGACACACTCACGTAATAAAGCCACAGCTCATCCCGCCCGCCGCGCACCAGCACCGAATTGCCCACGGTTTTAATGTAGCGACCCAAAGCAGCTTTGGTTTCAGCCGGGCCGATGATGCGGCGCGGCAAACTCCATTGCTGGGATGCAGGATTATAATCAGCACCCCACAGCGCCACATCCCTGCCGCCTTCCCGGCTGCCGCCAAACCAGGTAGCCAATAAACCGCCATCCCGTTTCTCAATGACATTTGCACCGTGCACGGATGGCACCAGACAGTCTTCACAGGCATAGCCCATTTTCATGACGGCGGGAAAAGCTTTCAAACTGGCTATGGGTTCAAGAGCTAACGCAGGGCTTGCCTTGGGTGGCAGGTGGCTTAACAGAGATGGCAGTAGTGCAGCCAGCAACAACACGGCATAGCCTGATGTAATAACGACAGATGAAATTTTTGCGAGGGGCATGTTTGCCTTGAGTTCTAATTTATCACGCAGTTGCTTTCATTTTTCACGCATTCGCCTTCAGCCACACACGCAAATCATTGAAATCATCCAGCATCGCCAGCGGTTGTAATGCCAACAATTGTTCCGGCGGATGCGCACCATGCGTCATCGCCAGTGATGCCATGCCCGCATTGATCGCCATCTGTAAATCATGGGTGGTGTCGCCCACCATCAGTGCTTGCTCTGCCCCAACATCGAGGTCATCCAGTATTTCGTGCAGCATGGCGGGATCGGGCTTGGAAGCGGTTTTGTCCGCGGTGCGGGTAATATGAAAATAATGTGCCATGTTGCTGTTCTGCAACGCACGATCCAGGCCGATGCGATTTTTGCCGGTTGCGACCGCGAGATAATAGCCATCATCGCGAAGCTCGCGTATCAACTCCTCCGCCCCGGCAAACAAAGGCATTTCATCTTCCTGCGAGAAAAAATGATGGCGGTAACGCGCCACCAGCTCACCATGGCGCTGCGGCTCACAATCGGGAACGGCATAACGCAAGGCCTGATCCAGGCCCAGACCAATGACATGCCGCGCCACCTCGTCGCTGGGTACCTGCAAGCCGAGATCCCGGCTGGCGGACTGTATTGATCTTGCAATCACCGCAGTGGAATCCATCACCGTACCATCCCAGTCAAACACTATTAAATCGTAACGCTTAGCCATTCTAGAACCATCAGAATTATCAAAAGGCAATTTTATCATTATCCGCTAGCAACCTTCCCGCACTTGCATCACCGCACTTACATGATCCTTCAGGCAAGAGTAGCCTGTTGCACAAAGACCAAATAAAGACTATATTCAGTCAACTCTATTTCACTCGTCAAAACATGAAATACTCGACTCAAATCAAACCGATCAGTTACCTCAAGGCGCATGCGGCAGAAATCGCCCACCAACTTGCCGAACAGCGTATTCCAATGGTCATTACGCAAAATGGTGAAGCCAAATTTGTCCTGCAGGATGTGGCGTCATTTGAGCAAACCCAGGAAACAATGGCTTTACTCAAAATCCTCGCACTCGGCAATCAACAAATTGAAGCGGGGAAAAGTATTCCAGCCAAGGAAGCCATACGCAAACTACGGGCAAAGAAGGCTGTAGCCTGAATGAGATACGAGGTAATGCTCACTGAAAATGCATTTAACGATCTTGACGAAATATACGATTACATTGCCCGGCACGATCACCCCTCGAACGCGGATTATGTGCTGAATAGCATGGAGACTGTCATAGATAGCCTGGCCGCATTCCCGGAACGAGGTTCATATCCCAAAGAATTGCTGGAACTGGGCATCCGCGAATATCGCCAAACATTTTTTAAACCCTATCGAGTCATTTACAGAATCATCGGCTCACTTGTTTATATCATGCTTGTAGCTGATAGCAGGCGCGATATGGAAACTTTGTTGACGAGGCGCCTGTTAGGATAATGAGCACACCACAAACCACTAAATCTGCCCCATGGCTGCTGTACTGCCGTCCCGGCTTCGAACGCGACTGCCTGCAGGAAACTCAGGCATCGCCACGTGAAGCCAATGCCAACAGCGGCTTTATCGTGGTACAGGGAAAACCACGCCTGCACTATGCCCAGCTAACCTTTGCACGACAACTTATTGCCCTGCACACAGAGATCAAGGAATTGCCCGAACGCGACCGCCTGACTCCCCTGCTCGCCCCCATCCCGGAGACACCGGCGAAATTTGGTGCCCTGTGGCTGGAAACGCCCGACACCAACGAAGGTAAAACCCTCTCCGGCTTTACACGCCGTATCCAACCCTTGCTGGAAGAAAAACTCCGCGCCAGCGGGCGACTGGCGGATGATGCCACGTTGCCGCGTTTGCATATTTTCTTTCCCGACAAAAACCGTGCCCTTATCGGTAGCAGCGATCCGCGCAACAGTGCCCAAGCCCCCATGGGTATACTGCGTATGAAAATGCCCTATGAAGCACCCAGCCGCTCTGTACTTAAACTGGCCGAGGCCTTCGAAGTATTTTTATCGAAAGAAGAAAAATCGCAATGGCTCAAACAAGGCATGCATGCGGTCGACCTTGGGGCAGCTCCCGGCGGCTGGACCTGGCATCTGGTGCAGCTTGGCATGCAGGTAGTTGCCGTCGACAATGGCCCGCTCAAGGGCGTGGTAGCTGAACACCCTTCCGTCAAACACCTGCGCCAGGACGGTTTTCGCTACCGCCCGAAACACAAGGTAGACTGGCTGGTATGTGACATGATCGAACAACCCGGTCGAGTAGCCGCATTGGTCAGCGACTGGGTGGCAAGCGGTGCTACCGACCGCGCCATTTTCAACCTCAAGCTGCCGATGAAAAAACGAGTTGAAGCACTGGCTACTGCATTAAACGGAATTCACGCGGTGCTGGATGCTAAAAATTTCAGGTATCGCCTGCAGGCTAAACAGCTTTACCATGACAGAGAAGAAGTAACCGTTTTTCTGGCGAAGATCAAGCGTTAAAACCAAAGCACAAGTATTATCAGGTTTAATACATAGCTTCATAAGTCGTAGCGAGCGGATGAAGGGTAAGGCGCACGGCGCGCAGGAGCCGGAATGTATAAACAATACATGAGGACTCCGAGCACCGCGCAACGCAGCCCTTCATTCGCGCAGTAGACATATGTAGCTAAGTATAGAAGGCCTGAATAATTTCGTTTACAATCAGTGGGGGCACTAATTGAATATTACAAAATATGATCAAGTGGGATCTCGATATACTACCCTGGCATGTTCGCTAATCACCATGGCGTTGTGTGGATGCAATATCGCTCCGACAACCTCACGCATCAATGTAAATGATAACCGAGTTGTTCTAAGTGAGATGAGAATGGCTTTTAACTTCGATCATGAAAAACATGCTTCCTCACCACATTCCGGCCACGCGATTGAGCTCAGTGCATCGAAAACAAGAGGCGGCGCCTCCAATTCGCAAGAATCTGGTCAATTGCCTATCGTTCTCCATGGCGTGAAATTTACCTCGCCGCAGCAGCTTAAGTATGACTTTGACTATGAATATGGCGATATTGCCTGGCGCTGGCGCAAATTTTTTAATGAAGGTATTTTGGGTCTCGAAGTCACTGCCGGACACGGGTATACCACGGTCGATTTAAAAGTATCATCGGCTACTCAATCTGCAACTGATCAATTCACAAGCAAGGGGCCTCGCGCCGGGGTCGGTCTTATCCTGCGCGTAAACCCAAGTAGCAGCTTTCAAGCACGTGCTTTACAGTACATATCATTTGCTTATGGGGTGGATAACATCAAACGCGTGGAAATCGTCTATGCAAAAACATTGTTTGATAATTTCAATCTGCGTGCAGGCTACGCAGGTATGCAAGTATGGGGCACGAATCACTACGGAGAATCTGACTTTAAATTTGATATGGCCGGGCCGGTTCTAGCCCTGGATTTGAGTTTCTGAGACCGGTGAGTTGCCAGCGGCACTTCCATCGCACCTCTAACCCAGGTTGAAAATAAAAAAATCTGCTGAATCTCTTGCTGTAACACTAACAATGAATCGGGCAATTTCAGCAATTGTCCAAATTGACAATACCCACTGGATAAACAACGCTTGTACCAGTAGAATAACAAAAGAATTCAATAAAAAAGGCAGTTTCAACGCAAGGGGGACTATGAGCATTCAGGATGACATCGAGCAATCTATTGCCAAAAATGAACTCTACGCCATTGGAGAAACAACACCGATGGATTGGCAAAAAGCCTTCGACGCCTGTACACAGCTTGCCAAGCAGGGCAACGTCAAAGCCCAATATAACCTGGGCTATATGTATGCCAGGGGCGATATCATGGAGAGGGACTTTGGCAAGGCTTTCGAGTGGTACCAAAAGGCGGCTGAAAATGGCGATCCCCGTGCACACTACAACCTGTCTCAAATGTATGAACAAGGCGAGTTTGTTCTGCAGGACAGCGTCAAAGCCAAGGAGCACATGGAGCGCTCGATCGAGCTGGGAGATGAGCGCGCAAGAACAAGATCTGTACTTGCCAAAGCAAAAGAAGCCCTGAAGAGCGGAGATCGCGAAGCGGCTAAATCATTATTTTCATCCATTTCATCCGGCAGCAAGGAAGCTGAAATGGGCATTATTGCCTGCAATGCAATCTTCAAAAGTGTCTACAACACCCGCATCGTGTACTCCTACCATTCGAGCGGCAAAGGCAAAAACAAGAAATTCTGGAAATGGGGAGATTCCGTCGAAACCGAGGTAGACCTCACCTTGACCAATCACTCCTTCCAGAGCTGGTATGTGCTGGTAAAGGCAATCATCCGCGCGGGGGACGGCTATGAAGGCATTTCTGCTCTGGGTGGTGCTCTGAAAGCCAATGAAACCCAGTCCAACATCATCAATCCGGAAGATTTCAGCAAGTCCAACGTGTGCGGCGTGGCCGTCTACTCCGACCGCGAAGGCTCCGTGGAAAAACCCGTCTACTCGTTCACCATCCCCGATGTCCCCGTACTGCCGGGCAAAGAAGAAACAGAAAGTCTTCCGAACAAGGTTCTGAAAGCCCAGGATGAAATGATACGGCACAACAAGACTGCCAAACCAAAAGGCTGTTTTGTACTTACCGCATGTTATGGCTCGCATGAAGCACCCACCGTGCTGGTATTCCGCCAGTTCCGTGATAACCACCTCTTGCACTACAAACTGGGCAGAAGTTTCATTTCCTGGTACTACACCCACGGCCCAAACTGGGCCGATGCCATTGAGAACAAGCCCCGAGCCAAGGCATTACTGCGTACGGTGTTCAGACAGTTGGCAAAAATTCTGCCCAAATAAACACTCTTCTCAATCCGTCTCCTCAGTCAGATTGATTACCACTCACGGGCTAAAAATCCACAGCAGGACGAACGTTGCTGGCATCCACAAAACGCCAGCGCCCCCACATGCTGGCAAAAGCAACGGCCACCACACAAGTCATCAATAACAGCAGCAGCGGTATTTGCCATGCATCATCGTACGCGCCAAACATGCTTGCCCTGAGCGCCTTGACCACCCATGTCATCGGTAGCCATGGGCTGATGCTGGTAAAAAACCCACCACTCAGCTCCACCGGGAGCACGCCGCCAGAAGAGGAAAGTTGTACCGCGAGAAACAGCATGGCCAGCGCCTTGCCGGCATCGCCCAGCGCTCTGGTCATGGCAAACACGATGCACAGAAAAGTGAGCGAGGAAATGGCCATGGTGGCCACAAAGGCCCAAAAGTGCAGGATATTTATTTTTAGCACAAATTGTATGGCGACCAGCACCGTAAGCGCCTGCAGCAACACAATCACGGAGGGCACTATCATTTTGCCGATGAACTGTGCGGGCCTTGAAAACGACTCAGCCTGATTAGGCAATACACGCACATGCACCAGAAAAGCGATAATGCCCGCCCCCAGCCACAGCGCAGCCGGAATAATATTGGGCGCAAAGCTGCTGCCCTGATTGGGCACATCGGCATCCACTTCAACCTGGGGGTGTACTGAATGGGTCATGCCCTCGGCACTTCCTTCAATACTTTGCATAAAACTGGGAAGCGCATCAGCCAATAACTCAACACCTACTGTGAGGCGCTGCGTACCTGCCTTGACCTTCTGTGTACCATCCGCCAGCTCCTCAGTGCCTGCTGCCAGATGCTTCGCCCCGTCGGTCAGCGTCTTGACCGTTTTATCCTGTGGCAGTTTTACCACAATGGTATGAATACCGTCGTTCATGGCTTTAACACCAGTAGTGAGTGCGGCAACTCCAGTGTTTAATTGCTTGGCACCCACCGCCAGTTTCTGGTGTGCGCTGCCTGCATTCACCAATCCTGTATCCAGTTGCTTTACGCCGCTGCCAAGCTGGTCCAGCCCCTCCACTACCCGTCCCGGCACCAGCCAGCTATCATCAGCTTCTGAACGAAAATTTTTTAAGCCCCCAATCAGGCGATTGGAGCCTTTTTGCAGCTCCAAAAATCCCTGGCCGAACTGGACATGGCCTGCCTCCAGCGATTCAGCGCCAGCCATAAGGCGATTGAGATCTTCATCTTTGGGTTTACTTGCATCCATGGTACGCAGCCCCGCACCCAGTTGCGTCAAACCACGGCCCAGGTCACTGACGCCAGCATTCAACTGTTTTGCGCCGTTATTTACGGCACGCGCCCCATCATCAGTTTTAGCGGTGCCCGCCTCCAGCTCGTGCACACCCGCAAGCAACTCACCCACCCCTTCACGCAAGCGACCGATGTTGTGCTGAGACCCTGCAGCGGCATTCAATACCAGTGTCCAGCGCCGCTCGTTCAAACTATCGTTAACGGCACGCCCCATATCTTCGGCAAAACGGCGAGCCAAATTCGCAATCTGATAATTGTTACCCTCGGAGGTATACACAGTCAGTTTTCCCGCGCCATGCTGCGCTCCGGGTACTGCGTTCATGCTGAAGTCAGCAGGAATAATCAATGCAAAAGCCAGCTTGCCCTCTCGCACAGCCTGGCGGACAGCTTGCTCGTTGGAAGATTCCTGATAACCAAATGTCTTATTTGCCTTCAGGCGGTTTATCACCTCTTTACCCACATTAAAGGTTTGCCCCTTGTGCTCCATGTCGCGATCCAGGTTAACCAATGCCACAGCCAGTGACTGCGTATGCGAAGCCGGGTCCCACACGCTGGTGAGGTATATTAGTGTATATATTGCAGGTATAAACGCGACGAAAATAGTCGCAAGGAGGAATTTGCGGAAGCGCGCAAAGAAGCTGGCCTCAATACGCGCTATCACCTGTACTTGTGAGAAAAATTCCATATCGAGTCAGCCCTTCTGTTAGGCAAAATGAATCAAAGCACAAGGGAGCACGTACTCATGTGCAAACAATATTATATTCGATACTATCGATCAACCAAGGTGACTCCCCTTGCCCAATTGTGGAAAAGAGTCAATCATTGCATTACTCATTTGCAAACTAT
>Ga0315281_10006331_pt1 | contig 16847 bp, 21 predicted proteins | sample YL17G07_0_MG_FD_204540 | JGI IMG/M metagenome (GOLD analysis project Ga0315281, IMG submission 204540) | Sediment microbial communities from Yellowstone Lake, YNP, Wyoming, USA - YL17G07_0 | ecosystem: Environmental > Aquatic > Freshwater > Lake > Sediment | place: USA: Wyoming | collected...
GAGAACGGTTACCGGGATTTGGATGTCTTCGCCTTTTGTTATTGAGGTTGGGCGGTTGTCAGTTGCAATCACGTGGGTCATGCCGACCTTGTAGCCCGCGAATCCGAGAATTTTGTTGTCTTTTGTTGTCGCCCAGGTTCTTATGCGTGCGACTATGTCTGCCGCTCTGCTGCGTGGCCAATACTGCATGCTTCCTTGTCGCGGTGTTCTTATTCTTGGCATAGACTCCTCTATGTATTATTGTTCAACACGATACGAATACCGTATTAGCCCGACATAGCCTTTTGCGGAATCCAGTTAGAAACAGGTAGTGCTTTTGCACTGACTGTACTGGGATTCCTTCTCAGGCTCGTCAGATTCATTGACGACAAGAGGGGTTATTTATAAAGGTATCTGTTCGGTGTTATTCTTTGCTCTTCTCAATCTGCACAGTATTTTCACTAGGCTTCTTGCTTTTCTTCCCCGTTTCAGCCATTCTCGCCATCATTCTTTGTTTTGCTATTGTATAATTGGCGGGATTCTTGATTTTATTGCAGAATCCGTCTGGCTTGCATACTCCTAAGTCTACCATATACGCTTTATTGTCGCAGTTTGGCGGCAGCGCTCTTTTTTTCTGCATTTTGTGATATCTTAATTGTCCTTGTATCAGTACTTCTCGTAATTGTTCAGGGTTTTTCTTGTTCCATTCATTGAGGTAATTCTCTATTTTGTCATAGCCCCACCCGCAGGATGATAGGAAATTAATCAGGATGAACAGCGCTCGTTTCTTTCCGTCTTTCAGTCCTTGTGAAATGAGTTGTATGCATGGCGGAAAGTATTGTTCTGGTATCGCGTCTGTGATAGGCTCGAACTCTTTTTTCTCCGTTAACACTTTCAGTTCTGCGGGAATTTCCGTTGACGATTTGAAGTCAAATGCCTGCACCATCAACTTTTTCGCTTCTCCCGGAATCACTACAGTCCTGTCCAAATATGTCATTTTCGGCATAACCTTTTCTGGCGAGGCGTCTTTTTTGTCAAATGATAATATTTCTTCCGGTTTTATCACGACGCTCACAAGGCCTGATTTTTCATTTAGCGAATACGGCATTCTATAGAGGTGTCTTGTCGCTATCAGTATTGTGTCAATCGATAATACTTCAAACGGCTCGAGCCGTCCGTTCTTAACGAGCTCAGTTGCGTCTTTCCTGATTTTCTCGGCGATTCTTGCCAGAGAGTCTTTCTGCAGTAATTTTTCCGCCAGCGGCTCTTTTATCATGTGCTGCAAGTACGCCGCGATTTTTCTTGGCCCGTCGGGAAACTGGTCTTTTACGAGTTTGCCGTTTACTGTTTCAGGGAACGCTTCGAATGGCACGCCTATGTGGAATCCGTGGTTGCCGGAGAATTTAACGGAAACATGCTGCACTCCGTGGTGCCTTAACGCCTGCACGAGAAAGTCTGCCGCAATTTTTGAATATTCGAGCTCAGGACAATCTATATCCAGAATCAAATCCCATCCAATTCTTAATCCATTCAATTCTTCCGGCTTCATTCCGGTAACAATATTTTGGGGGTTTCTCCATAGTTCTTCGCTGCAGTGGAAGCTTGTCGCTCCTTGCTTCACCGCTTCAAGAACGTCTTTTGGATAGTTTAGCGTGTCTGGTCTTTTTCCGTATCCTGTTCCGCCGTAGCTTACGGCGATTTCTTTTTTGTCTGCTGCCGCGACAATAGCTTCCTGTATTTCAGTTCTTTTGTAGTATTTCAATAAAGTGCTTATGTGTATTTGTTTATAGTTCCCCATTTTATTCTCGATGTTCCGATAATTTATATAACTTGTCCTCGTGGTTGTCCAGTGTGGAAGAAGTTGAGGAAATCATCGGCTTGCTTGATAAGGTCAGGGAGAGAAATCTGTTGGTGGTAGTTGAAGGTTTGAAAGACCGGCGTTCTCTCGAAAAGCTCGGCATAACCAATATTCTTACGCTGAAAAAGCCTTTGTATGCTGTGGTTGAAGAAATCGCGTCAAAGGCGGAGGAAGTTGTCTTGCTCACCGACCTTGACTTGGAGGGCAAAAAACTATATCGCGTGTTGTCAATAGATTTGCAAAAGCACGGCGTGAAAATCAATAATGCCTTGCGGGAGCTTCTTTTCAAGTCCTCACTACGGCAGATTGAGGGATTGGCGGCATTTCTCTCTCGGGCTCAAGCTTGATTGCGAATCCGCATTGGTCCCTCACCGCGTTCACGGTGGCGTCCAGCTTTTTTATTGCCTTTTGGAATGGAGCCGTGTAGAACGCCATTCTATTAGTGTCTACTCCTATCCTCTGGCGTGCCTCTATTGATTTCTGGAGAACTATGTCCATGTGGTCTCCGAAGTCCTGCCAGTTGTGGAACGCGATTTGGTAGAGTTTTGTTTCCTTGGCGATTTCTTTGACGTTTGTGCAGTTGACTTTTCCCGCCGTGAAATTCTCTCCCTGCTGTTCAAACAGCACTTCTCCTTTTATTCCTACTTCCATTCCAAGGTAGAACGCTGTTTGCGCGCTGAGCATGTCAAGTCTTGCCGTGATTAATTCGTATTCGAGAGTGTTATTTTCCGTGGCGTTTCTGAGCGCGAACGTGTTCGCGGTCCACGCTCTGAGCGCTTCTGTTTTTATCATTTTTTTCGGAATTTCTTCCTGGCGCCAGGTAGTGTTGTATTGTGCGTCGAGTGAGTCAAATTCGTCAAGTATTTGCGTTATGCTTATGTTTGCTTTGGCTTTCGGAGTTTCTGTTTTTATTGGAGTGCACGCTACCAGCAAAAGCACTGCGGCGATCATTATGTATTGTTTCATGTTCTATGGGACTTCTGTCCCTCTTTTAAAGATTTGTGAACTTGTGTTCACAAGCTTTATAAACGCGCGTTGCCGTAAAATAGTCGGGGATTGTTATGTGGAACCAAATTAAAACGGTGCTATTGCTCGGTATTCTTTCAGGCTTAGTTCTCAGCATAGGGTTTTTGTTAGGCGGCAATAACGGGATTATCGTTGCGCTTGTCTTCGCCGTTTTGATGAATTTTGGAATGTTTTTCTTTTCTCATAAGCTTGTTTTGATGATGTATCATGCTCGTCCTGCTTCAAAAAAAGATTATCCTCATTTGCACAAGATGGTTGAGGATATTGCTCGCGCGATTGGCATTCCAACGCCCGCTCTCTATATAGTGCCTACAGAAACGCCAAATGCGTTTGCTACTGGTCCAAGTCCAAAGAAGGCGGTTGTTGCGTGCACCGAAGGGATTCTTAAACTGTTAACTGACGATGAACTGAAAGGCGTTCTCGCTCACGAATTGTCTCACGTTAAGAATCGTGATATGCTTGTTACTACAATTGCCGCGACTCTCGCGGCTGTTTTGTCAATGATTTCTCGTATGGCGATGTGGTCAGGCAATGATCGCGACCGAGTTAACCCACTTGCTTTGATATTTTTGGTAATCATTACTCCAGTTGTCGCTCTTCTTATCCAGCTCGCAATTTCGCGTTCTCGTGAATATCTGGCGGACGAAACTGGCGCGAGAACAGTGAAAGATGGCCATAGTCTTGCGAGCGCGCTTAGCAAGCTCGAGCACGGCTGTAAAGCTCAGCCTTTGAGAATGGGCAATCCGACGACAAGTTCTTTGTTTATCGTTAATCCGTTTACGGCGCGGGGTCTTGTTTCATTATTCAGCACCCACCCAAGTACTCAGTCGCGTGTGGAAAGGCTGATGAAGATGAAGTTCTAGCGTTCCACCAATTGTTCCGCTTCTTTTCTCAGTATTGTTGCCTTGTCTGTCTGTTCCCAGGGCAATTCTTCTTTTCCGAAGTGTCCGTAGCAGGTTGTTTTGCGGTAAATTGGTTTTTTCAGTTGGAAGTGTTCAATTATTTGTTTTGGTTTTACCGGGAAGTGCTTGTAAACAAGTTCGGATAATTTTTCTTCGTCTATTTTTCCTGTTCCAAACGTATTAACATTAATGCTTACCGGCGCCGCTATTCCTATGGCATAAGCGAGTTGTACTTCGCATTTAGAAGCTAATCCTGATGCGACAATGTTTTTGGCGATGTAGCGCGCTGCATAAGCTCCGCTTCTGTCTACTTTGCTTGCGTCTTTTCCAGAGAACGCTCCTCCTCCGTGTCTTCCCGCTCCGCCGTAAGTGTCCACAATTATTTTTCTGCCCGTTACACCCGCGTCAGCGTACGGTCCTCCGCGAACGAACTTTCCAGTCGGGTTAGTCAGTATCTTGCTGTTCGCGTCCAGCCAGTTTCCGCACACTGGCGTGATGACTTTTGCAATCAAATCCTTTCTGAGCGTGTCGTGTTCCGTGCCTTCGTCGTGCTGCGCTGAGACAAGCACCGTGTCAACGCGCAAAGGTTTGTCATTTTCATATTCAACAGTTACTTGTGTCTTTCCATCAGGCCCCAAATAAGGAATTACTCCTGCTTTTCGAGCGTAAGCCAATCTCTGCGCTAGTCTGTGCGCGAGGATTATGGGCAAGGGCATGAGTTCAGGGGTTTCGTTGCAAGCGTATCCGAACATTAGCCCCTGGTCTCCTGCTCCTTGTTCTTTTTGAGTTGAGGCATCGACACCTTGTGCGATATCCGGCGATTGTTTATCGAGATGTACAAGTATTGCGCACGTATCTGCGTCTATTCCGTAGCTCGACTTGGTGTATCCAATTTCTCTTAGCACCCCGCGTGCCACTGCTGGAATGTCAAGCTGCGCTTTTGTCGTAAGTTCGCCTGCAACTACAATCATTCCTGTTTTAGTCAAACATTCTACCGCTACTCTGCTGTCCGGGTCTTGCGCGAGGCACGCGTCGAGTATTCCGTCGCTTACCTGGTCTGCTATTTTATCCGGGTGGCCTTCCGTTACTGATTCTGACGTAAATAGTGTTCTTGTCATAATATTCACCTCGTTTTACAATTCTCCCTTGCGCAGCTTTAAATAAATTCTTGACAATATTATTCCGAAAGGAATAAATATTCGTACATTAACAACAGGGTATGTTTGACCTGCAGGATGTTAAAAAGGCGCGTCTTCGTCTTGGAATAACACAGTTTGAGCTGGCGAAGGAAGCTGGAGTTTCCCAGTCAATGATTGCCAAGCTGGAGTCTGGCAGGCTCGATCCTGGTTATTCTACCGCTCAGCGTGTTTTTGCCGCGTTAGAGCAGCGCAGGATGAGCAATGCTCCCAAGGCGATTGATGTTATGCATTCGAGCGTGATTTCTGTGCGTTCAACAGCCAGTGTTTCAGAGGCCGTGAAAATTATGCGCACGCATTCTATTTCACAATTGCCAGTTCAGGACTCGAATGTTGTTGGCTTGATTACCGAGTCTACCATTTTGAAGCACCTTAATTCGTTGGGTTCGCGTGTTGGCGATATTATGGAGGCTTCCCCTCCCATAGTTCCTCCTGATGCGGACCTTGCTGTCATTTCGAATTTGCTGCAGTTTTATCCTATTGTCTTGGTTGTTGAGAGGGGTACTTTGGTCGGGCTTGTCACAAAGTCTGATATCTTAAACGCGCTGGTTTAAACATATGTCTGCAATATTATCGCGCGTATTTGTTTGGCGATTTTCTCTCCTACGCCGTCTATTTTTTTGAGTTCTTCTTCTGTCGCCGCGAAGATGCAGGCTATGCTTCCGAATTGTTTTAGCAGTTCTTTCGCGAGGTTTGGTCCCACGTTTGGCAGGCAGCTGACCAAATATTCCTGCTGTTCTTTCAACGTGATTGGTTTTTTGTCAGCGTGCGGCGAGAAGTCTTTTTTGCTGTCCTCCTGTTCTCTTTTAGCGATTGACAGCAGTAACGCCGCGCTGTCTTTTTCATCTTTCGCATACAGGATGGGAATGCCATAGCTGACCGCTATTGTGCCGAGCATTCCGCGTATCGCGTTTGGATGCACGTTTCTTAATGCGTACAAATCTTGTGTTCCTTGGATTACAATGATTGGTCTTTCATAGCTTCTTTTCAGCGTCTTCAATTGCTCAAGTAATCGTCCGTCAATTATGCTGTCAACAAAATCATTTGCGGTCTTTAGCTCCACTCCAACTCTCGAGCTTAAAACGTAATCCGCGCTCTGCAGCATTTCCAGTTTTATGCTTACTCCTAGTTCAACTAGTTCTTTTACTGTTCCTGTTGTTTTCTCGCGGTAGTCCGCGAATATTTTTACTGAGTGGTCGAATTGCGCGAGTGTCGGCTGTTTTGGCGCTAGTTTCAAAGTCAATTCTTTTCTCATTTGTTCCAGCACGCTTACCATTCTGGCTTCTTTGTGTTTGGCGCTCCAGGAGTATGCTTCGTCTCTTGTCGCTTTTGTCATGAATATCGCGACTCGTCCTTTTTCCTGTCGTCCTGTTCTTCCGCGTCTTTGTATGTGTCTTATCGCACTAGGAATGGGCTCATAGAACACGACTAAGTCCACTTTCGGAATATCGAGTCCTTCTTCCGCTACTGATGTCGCAATTAAAATGTTGAACATTCCATCCTTGAATAAATCCAGCATTTCTTTTTGCTCTTTCTGGCTTAATCCCGTGTCGCCTTTTTTTGCTTGTCCGACAAACACTTTCGCGAGGCATCCTTCATTTTTGCTTAATTCTTCAGACAGTGTCACAGCCGTGTCCCTGTATTGCGTGAACAAAATAATTTTTATCATCTTGTTCTGTTGTATTTCGTTAGCAACAAATTCCACGAGCAGTTTTACTTTCGGGTGCTCTATTTTCTGCTCAAGTAATTTTTGCGCGAGAATGTATGAGCTTTTGAACGCCAAGTCAGCCGTTAAATTCCTGACTGCTTTTATTTTGCTGCTTTCTGATTGTTCGTACAGTCCGCTCATGTATTTGTTGAGCGGAGCGACTCCTTGCGTTTCCAATAATTCAAGTGCGTGCTGCGCTTTGATGATTTCAGCCAGGACGCTGATTGCTTTCATCGCTTCATAATCTCTTTCTGAATTGATTTTTACGTGCAATTGCGCTTGCAATTGTAGCAATTCTTTTTTGCTCATGAACGTCCCTTTGATGCCGTATTGTTTGAGCTGTTCTGTTTTTCCCTTGATGCACTGCTGCAAAAGATTCTGTATTTTTTTAAACGCCTCGGGCAATTCTACTTTTTTCCATTCGACTTCTATCGGCTGGATGTAAGGCTGGACATCAGGGTCTTTTTCTGTTCTTATTTCGACCGCTTCTATGCCTAAGTTGTTGCATACTTCTTCTATTTTTTCTGTTTCGCTTCCCGGACTTGCCGTCAAAGCGAGTATTCTTGGCCAGTCTGCCTTTCTTTGATATTGTTTCGCGAGAAATACATAGCTGTAGTCTCCTGTTGCCCTGTGCGCTTCGTCGAATACGAGCAGGCTAACCTTGGAAATATCGATTTTGTCCCCAATCACGTCATTTTCTAGTCCTTGCGGTGTTGAGAAGATTATTTGCGCTGTCTGCCAGATTTCAACTCTTTTTTCTGGAGAAACATCCCCTGTAAACAGTGCGAACTTTTCTTCTGGCAAATCGAGCGATTGTTTGAATGTCGTCAAGTGCTGTTCTGCCAACGGTTTTGTTGGCGCGAGAATCAGTATTTTTGATTGCGGGTATTGTTTTAATCTTTGTACTGTGAGAAGCAGCGCCACTCCTGTTTTTCCCATGCCAGTTGGCAATACGACAAGGGTGTTTTTCAGCGCAGCCGTTGCTAGTATTGTCTCTTGGTATAATCTTGGCGTAAACCCCCTTAGCATTTGTTTATTTTAGTGAAAGGTGTTATTTATGTGTTTGCAGGAAAACGTCGTTGTTTATCTCGTGCCCGACAAAGTTAAGATGGCTTTTCTCCCCCTCGCCAGCGAAGGGGGGAAGAAAAGCCAGTCAAAGACCGGGGCGCAGAACACTTGGCAGAGAAAACGTCAGAATTAATATAGTGCATTGTATTCGATAAACGCATGGTAAATTTGAAAATTATTGGCACTTCGCATATTTCGCCGGAAAGCCTGGAAAAAGTGGAAAAAGTGATTCTTAGCCAGCGTCCCGGGATTGTCGCGATTGAGCTGGATAGGAAAAGGCTTTTTGCTTTGCTTTCAAAGGAAAAGCATTCGCTTGGTTTCAGGGATGTTAAAAGGTTGGGAGTTAAAGGCTGGCTTTTCGCTCTGATTGGCGCGTGGGCTGAGCGTAAGCTTGGGGCGAAAGTTGGCGTTTCTCCGGGCTCGGAAATGGTTAGGGCTGTTGAAATTGCTCAGCAGGTTGGCGCTAAGGTCGCGTTGATCGATCAGGATATCGAGATTACTTTGCGAAGGTTTTCAAAAGCTTTGAGCTGGAAGGAAAAGGGGAGATTTGTCGCTGACTTGTTCAAGGGGTTTGTTTTGCGCAAGGGCATTCAGTTTGATTTGGCGAAAGTTCCTTCTCAGAAGGTTATTGAAACGCTGATTGAGGGCGTGAGGGCGCGCTATCCGAATGTTTATCGCGTCTTGGTCGCTGAGAGGAATGAGTTTATGGCTAAGCGTCTCGCATTAATCATTCAGCATCATCCCGATGACCTGGTGGTTGCTGTTGTCGGTGCTGGTCACGAGAAGGAAATAGCGCGTTTGTTAAAAAGTTATATAAAGGAAGAAAAAGAAACGACTCCTGAAAAGAGATGAGCTTTAGGAACTACGTTGACAAGCTGAACCGTTACTTCTGGTTTTCAAAAGAGGAATGGCTGTCGTTTATTATCGCGGTAGTTGTATTGTCGATAATTTACATTTGGCCAAGCCAGGGCACTTTGATTTATCTTAATCAAGTGCCTCTTGCGATAATATTCATCACAATGACCTTATTTGTTCATCACGCGGGCCAGCGTATGATGGCGCTCTCGCTTGGAATGAAAGCTGAGCACAGGCTGTGGTGGTATGGCCCGTTGATAGGCTTGATTTTAGTCATGGTTAGCGGCGGAAGAATAAAATTTCTGGCGGCGACCGCCACTATTGCTTACGCTCTTCCCGCTCACAGGCTGGGCGCGTTCAGGTACGGCCCAAGTCTTACGACGATTTCAAAGATTTGCCTTGCCGGTCCCGTTTTGAACATTTTTTTCTCGGCTTTGGTGAAAAGTTTGGAGTGGGCCGGCGTGTTAAGCCCTTCTATCGGCAACGCGTTATTCAACCTGAACATTTTTTTCGCGATGTGGAACCTTCTTCCAATTCCTCCTCTTGACGGCTCAAAAGTGTTTTATTATTCGCGGCTCGTTTACGCGTTTTTGTTCGGAACAATCGTGTCATACGTCTTTATGGTCTTTTTCCTCAATTATTATTCGTATATTTCCGCGCTTATTTTCGGTTGCGTCGTATGGCTTTTGTATTACATATTCGTGGAGAAAGAGATTAAATGACGAATTTGATGTTTGACTGGCCGGAAACAGTTGCTCTGTTATTCTTGATTATTGGTTTTTTTATGGCGATATTTTCTGGCAATCTTGCCATTCTGTACGTTGTCTGCTTTTTGATGGGTCTTGTTTTTGGCAGGGTTTGGTACAAGTTCAGGTTAAGCCATTGCATTCCCGTCTTTTTGGCGGTTATGGGTTTTTTCCTCGGCTTTATTCTTGGAGGCATTTTCGCGAACTTGCGCGTTATAGCCTTGGCCCTTCTTGCGGGCTTGTTGTTGGGCTATTGGCTTCACGAGAAGAAGATACTCAGGACTGCGTGATTCTGCTACCATAATATTTATATACTTTAACTCTTCGAAAATAGTAACCTGAAAGGAGGGATTTGCATGCTCAGACTGAAAAAGATTTCCGAAACATACGATATGAAGGTTTTTACTGACCAGGGTGATTACTTTGGCGATGTTGAGGAGGTTATTTTGACTCCTACCAAGATTCACGGCTGGCGTGTTCGCGCTACTAAGAATTCGTTCTTAAGCAAGGTGTTGGGCAGCGCGAAAGGCGTGATTGTTCCTCATCAGCTTGTTAAGGCTGTTGGCGACATTATGATTATCAGCAAGGCCGCGGTTCCAAGCTATTCCGAAGAGGAAGGCGAAGCTACGGCTGAAGAAATAGCTGCTTAATTGTTGTCACGTTATTGTAAGCATAAAAGTTTAACTAGCGGTCTTGTTGCGCTTTCGACATGGATACTGCTGCACAGCTTAAGGAGTGGGCGCAGATTTATCTTAAAAGCCGCGACATAATGCAGAAATCCATTACAGGCTTTGATAGTTTGAATGGCGATTTTGTCGTGCGCAAGTCAACTGGCGACGTGCTTATTCTTATTCGCCCGGAATTGTCAAACGCGGATGAGGTTGTTGAGAAAGCTTCTGGCAGCGCCGGCTTGATTGTTCTTAACACCAAGAAAAATCTTGATTTTGTTATTTCTAATTGGGTTAAGCTTGCTAAGTTGAAGGGTTTGTGCATTTATTTTGTGAATCCGAGGGCGAATGAAAAATGGCTGTTGTATCCTTATACGCACGACCAGATTACTGAAAAGCCTGCTTTGCGCCGCGGTCTTGAAACTTTATTCTCAATGGTTACCGCGTATTAGAAGTAAGAGAGCGCAAACACAGTTAGCGCGCCAACAATTATTCCTGCAAATACTTGCGTCCAAGTGTGGTGTTTTCTGACTCTTACGGCGTCGTGTGCCACGATAAACAGTAGAACGTAAGAAATCGCTGCCGGCACGGAGAATGGTCCGGCGTAAAGCGCTGCTGCCATCGCCAATGCTCCTACGAGCGTTGAGTGCGCGCTGGGCATTCCTCCAACGCTGTTAAACGCGGAAAGTTTTCCGCTCGTGCATATTTTGAATATCTGGCAGACCAGCCACGCTATCGCGATGCTTAGTACGATGTTCATAGCCTGATAAAATAAAAGTTAGAATAAAAACCTATTGAAAGTTTGTCAGTATACTAAATAGTAACATTTATATATCAGTTTACTTTAAATTTAATCTACTGTTGAGTGTTCAAAAGAGGTGTTGTAGATGGAAGATAAAATTCTCCAAAAGGTTATTTCAAATGTGACGGACAATGTCAATGAGGTTAAGCAGCGCGAGGCGAAGCTTTCTCAGTTTAGGCAGATTCTTCCTGCGTTGATCGAAAAGGGTTTTGAGCACATTAATTTGTCAATGTTTGACGACCAGACCAGGCTTGCGTTGTTGAATGCTTTTGGCGACGAGTACGTTAGAAAAGGGCGTTTGCCGGAAGCGATGAAGTCGTTTATTCTTGCGGGCAATCGCGGCAAGCTTACGAGCTTGGGCGAGGATTATGAAAAGGTTGGCTTGTTCACTAACGCGATTGAGTGTTATAGGCTTGCTGACAACACGGACAAGCTTCTGAAGGTCGGCAACCGTTGCCTTGAAGATGGCAAAACAGGTGATGCTATCCGCGCCTTTCTTTCTATTAAGGATGTGGAACGACTTACCCGGGTTGGAGAAGACTGTTTAAGAAAAGAAAAATATGATCACGCGATTGAAGTCTTTAGCGCTGTTAACAACAAGCAGAAGCTTGCGGAAGTTGGCGACAAGGCATTAAGGGAGCGCCAGCTTGGTTATGCCGCGAAGGCTTTCGAGTTGGCGGGCGACCAGTCGAAATTGTCAATGCTTGGCGACACTTGCTTGAGAGAAGGCTTGTTCGCGACCGCTTACAAGTCGTATATGCTCGCTGGCAATACGATGATGGCGCAGTTTGTAAAGGAAAACTTTGGTAACCAATTCACGTTATGAGATGCGATAAACATAGAAAGGACCAGATTGGAGGCTGCATGTGGTGCGGCAGGAGATTGTGTGAGCTTTGCATAGCCAAGAAAGACGGCGGCAAGTTGTACTGTGAAAAGTGCGCGGTTCAGCTTGGCGGTGTTAGAAGAGAGCACCTGCCGACTTTTGAGCCTCGCGAGCCCTCGCCTGCGACCGGCAAGCGTTTTGTTCTAAAGAACGGTTATCTGGAGATTGATGGAGGAGATTAGTATGGATGTTTTCAAACTTCAACGTATGAATAGTTTGGCTGCCGAGCTGAAAAAGCATAATTTCGCGAGTTCGAGCCAGGACGCGTTTCAGCAGGCAGAACAGATTTTTACTGAAAAAGAGGCTGTTGTTTCCGATGAGCCTCAGCTTGTAATCCAGCAAAAGGCGGACCCGTTGGCAGAGAGAAGATTCGAACTAATCCTCGAGCAGAATAACAGGAAGTATGAGCAGGAGCTTGGATTGTTGCGTTCTGCTGTTAATTCTCTGGCAATGCAGCTTGAAGGGTTGAAGTCAGAATTAATGAAAATTCACGAGGCGCCTAGGCCAAAAGAGCAGCAAGTGCCCTTGAAGACTGAGCCGAAAGAAGAGCATCCCCGCCAGGGCAAGTTCACTTCAAGTGACGTTGACATTCAGAAGATGTTTTATTGTGGAACTAAGCGCTAGTAAAGCACCGCAATTGTCAATATTCCCCAAATCAGCATTGCTGTAACCATTCTAATGTCTGTAAACACGTATTCTGGGTGTCTTGCTATTTTATTGCCTGAGCTTATTAATGACTCATATCTGAATATGGCGTATAGCGCTACTGGGAGTGTTACGTAAAGCAGTTTGTGTTCTCCGAAGAAAACATAGAGCGTGTAAGAAATCACTAATGCGGTTGTCGCGAGCGTGTTCAATATTGATACAATTTCCGGCGAGTAAGCGTTGAGTGTTTTTCTCTGGAATGCTGATTTGTCTTTTAGCAGAGTTAGCTCGCTTCTTCTTTTTCCCAGCAATAAGAATAGCGCGAGAAAGAATACTCCCAGTATTAGCCACGGGCTCACAAAGACGGAAATGGCAAATGCTCCTGCGACTGCCCTGATTACAAAGTTGGTCGCCAAAGTCAGTATGTCTGCGAACGCTTCGTGTTTAAGCCACGCGGTATATACTTGCGCTAGCACAAAGTAGCCTAATGCCGCGTAGAGAAAGTTTGTTGGCAAAAAGAATGTTATTCCGAATCCAATCGCGACAAGCAGAATAATAATTAAAATCGCTTCAATAGTTCCTACCGTTCCTGACGCTATTGGCCTGTTCCATTTCTCAGGGTGCAGTCTGTCTTTGTGCCTGTCAGCGTAGTCGTTAATCACATAAGTCGCTGAAGAAAGCGCGCAGAAGCTTGCGAACGCTAAAACTGTCTGCCATATTGCCGCGGTATTGACCATGTTTCCTGAGAATACTACTGGCAAGAACACGAGCAGGTTCTTGTACCATTGTTTCGGCCTTAATAACGCGAGATATTTCATACTACTTCCTGGTAGTAAATACTATAAAAGCTTTGTGTTTAAGTCGATACTTTTATTTAATAAGTAATATTTAAATAAGCGTGTTATAATAGAATTTGCAATGGCAATCAAATAGACTGAATCATTAACGACAGGAGATAAAATTCTGGATGAGCAGCATAAGCAAATGATGGATTACGTGAATGAATTATCTTTGACCATATCTAAGCCCGGCGGAGTCGATATGAACGACGTAAGAAATGCTATCTCTGTTCTTGCGGATTACACTAAAACTCATTTTAGTTATGAAGAAAAGTATATGAGGAAGAACAAATTCCCGAATATCGTTGAGCATTTGAAAGTTCACGCTGATTTTTTAGTAGTTCTGGATGATTTTATGGCGCGGTTTAAGAAAATTTACAATCAGGAAGTTGTGTCCGCGGTAGAACTGAAGCGGCTTCTGCAGAAATTGTTTAAGGATATTCAGGCCAAATATCTTAAGCATATGTTGGCGGACAAGAAAAAATACGAGTGAGTTCTCCATTTCATCTATCTTTTTCTTATAAAATATCAGTGGGGAAACAGGAATTCTCCCAATACGAATAATATTCCCATTGCGCCTATGGCTGCGGATAGGAATAGCAGTATGGCGCGGTCTCTGTACTTTGTCAGGGCGACGATTGATGTAACGCCTGAAACGCAGACGCATATCATTGTTATAATTCCTAATAAAATTGGAGATGATGCCTGAAACAGCATTGCGAGCCAATATTGGGCATAGACGAGGACGAACGCTGATACGCCGACCCAGAAAGAAATTTTTCCTATTTTTGTTTTTGGAAACCAGTACATCGATAATCTGCTGTTATGAAAATATATAAAGATTGCTTAATCGTTCTCTACTCTTGGCGCCAGAATGAAGCTTAATAGTAGTTTGTCAACAATCTTGTACTCTAATTTTAATGGATAGTCCTGGTTGAAGAATATTGAGACTTCGTTTGCCAATTTTCCGGCGTTAATCATTTTTTTCAGGTATTCAATGGAATATTTCGCTCTTATTTTTGCTGGGCTTTCGCTTTTTATTTTTGTTTCTTCGCTGTTTCTGATTTCAATATGAGCTTTGCTCGAGTCTCCTTCTGCCGAGATTGTGAATTTTTCTGGTTCTGCCGCGAACGTTACGCTTTCCGCTACGATGTCCGCGTCTGCTATGGCGTCATTCAATACTGAGCTGTGCGTGCCTATTACTATTGGGAATGTTAGGTTTGGCACTCTTTGCTCTTTTTCTTCTATTTCAATCAAGGGCAAACTAAAAGTTCTTGTCGTTCCGCCTTTTAATTGTATTTGAAGTTTGTTTTCTCCTGAAATTTCTAGTGTGAGTATGTCGCTTGCTCCGACTCTTCGCAAAATTTGCTTGAAGTTCGCCAGATTGACCGCTATTTCTTGTTCTTTCTCAACATCGTATTCGGTGAAGCTGCTTGATAAGAGTTTGAATATGACCATTGCGACGTTTGCCGGGTCCATTGCTATTAATTCCAGCCCGTCTCTTGTTATTTTGAATCGCGCTTCGTTAACTAGGTCAGAAATGACTGAGATGCTGTCCTTGAGTAATGTCGGATCTGCTAATACAAGCCTCATTTTTGTTCCCCCATGGTAAATTTCGTACGCTCGACATTTAAATGCTTTATTGTGCTGGAGTAGTGACTTCCGCCGGGAGTTAAGTCCTCTCGGTGTAATTGCGAAGCCTATTTCTCGTCTAGAACTATTCTCTGTCCATTCGTCATCGGATGTAGGTTCTTGTTTAGTTTGTACCCCATTTCTGTCGCGAGGGAATTGAACGCGTTAGTCATTGCCGGCTCGCCGTGTGTTGGGAATATGTTTTTCGGTTTTATCATTTGTATCATTTCTCTTAAGTCTTCTCTTGAGCTGTGTCCTGATACGTGTATGTCTTTGAACATTCTCACGCCCATCTTTTTCAGTTTTTCTTCCATTATCGCTCGCTGTCTTTTGTTTATTTCTGCGGGAATTATTTGCGAGCTGAAGATTACGTGGTCGTCGGAAGAAAAGTTCCATTGGTATATGCCGTCTATCATTTTGCTTAAAGCGCTTTTTGGCTCTCCCTGGTGTCCTGAAACAACGAGCAGGTATTTGTCTTTCTTGTTTTGTATTTCCTGCAGTTTTCTTCGTATTTGCCTTGCGTATTTGAGAATTTCTGCCTGCTTGAACAAGTCTATGATGTCGGAGTCTTTTGCGGCGTAGCAGTATTTCGCTATGCTTCTTCCCATGAAAACCACTTTTCTGTTCAGCATTCTTCCGAATTCCGCTATTGATTTCAGTCGTGCTATGTGGCTGGCGAACGTTGTTACGATTATTCCTTTTCCTTTGCTGTCAACGTCTATTAGCACTTCTTTTAGCATATCTTTCGCTATTTGTTCGCTTGGCGTTTTCCTGTGCTCGCCGGCGTATAAGCAATCCTGTATTAGCGCCAATACTCCTTTTTCTCCGAGTTTTTTCAGGTGCTCGTAATTGACCGGGCTTCCGAGTGTCGGATGCAAATCAAGTTTGTAATCATTGCCGTACATTATTATTCCGTGCGGCGTGTGCAGTGTCGCGATGATTGTCTGCGGCACGCTGTGCGTGATGTGGCAGAATTCGAGTTTGATGTTTTTTGACAACGGCATTGTCTGTCCTGGTTTCAGGGCGATTATTTTGTTCGGCATGTCTATTTTTTCATCGTGGCAGATTGTTCTTAGCAGCGCCGCGGTGAATGGGGTGCAGATTACTGGCGCGTCGTATTTTTGCGCCATGTAGGGAACTGCTCCCATGTGGTCTAAGTGCGCGTGAGTTAGCACAATCGCTATTACATTCGGCCGCCAGTCCTTTACCATTCCATCTTGCGGTATCGCTTCCGCTTTTTTTAGCGCCGCTTCTGTTAATGTTGCGAATTCTCCGATTTCTTCCTCAGTTAGCTTGATGTAGTTTGGAAGGTGCAGCCCCATATCTAAGAGTACAACTTCATTGTCTATTTTGGCGGCAGTCATGTTTCTGCCTACCTCTCCCCATCCTCCTACTGCTGCTATTTCTACGCTCATATTCTGTTCAAATTAGCCTGTTTAATTTAAATGTTATTGAGTAAACCGGTGCAGAAAGCTTTATAAATTGTCACCTCTATTCCTGTTCTATGCATAAAAAAGAGATGCCCGTGGTTCTTATTGTAGGTATATTCGCTCTCATCGTTCTCATCATACTAATGTGGCCCGGCATGCCAAAAATTGTTCCTGGAAGGGCAACTTTTGATGAGGCTAGGGCGGAGTGTACGGGTACAAGGGATTGTATTTTGTATGAGTCAACCACTGATGGCAGGACCTGGGATACTTTCTCTTGTTTGCCGCAGAATACTTTTACTGCTGATGGCGGTTATTTCTGTGAGGCTGGCAGAGTTATAAGCTGCGGCCAATCTTCTACTAGAATTGCTCACGCGGACGACAGGGCTTTCCATTGTCGTTATCTTAACATTTTCACCGGAGTGCCGGCAGGAAGTACTTCAGTTCATGAAGGAATAACAACTTGGTATTGCGATCAGTATGGCCAGTTTGATTATGGAGCGGATGGTTATCCTGTTTGGTTTGATGTTGATAAGAAGCCGGGTCATTGGACGCTTACAAAGCCTGTTAACGCAGATCACGATTGTGGCTGGGTTTGCAAAGCTAATGGCAA
>Ga0315281_10006332_pt1 | contig 16845 bp, 17 predicted proteins | sample YL17G07_0_MG_FD_204540 | JGI IMG/M metagenome (GOLD analysis project Ga0315281, IMG submission 204540) | Sediment microbial communities from Yellowstone Lake, YNP, Wyoming, USA - YL17G07_0 | ecosystem: Environmental > Aquatic > Freshwater > Lake > Sediment | place: USA: Wyoming | collected...
ACCTCGATCGCCGCCTCCGCGCGCCTGAGGCGGCGCGCAAGCTGTCCGAAACGCCGGGCATCCAGGCCTTCGCTCGTAAGCGCCGGCATCAGGTCACGCAGCCGCACCCGTGTGAAGCGCGGATCGTGATTGGAAGAATCCTCGGCAAAGGGAATTTTTCCAGCGGCGAGGGTCGCGAGAAGCCGCGTCTTGGGAATATCGAGGAAGGGGCGGACAAGAAAGACATCGCCGAGTGGCGTGACGCGCGCCATGGCCGCAAGCCCGGTCAGTCCGCTGCCGCGCGACATGCGCAGAAGCACGGTTTCCGCCTGATCATCGAGCGTATGCGCGGTGAGAATGTGATGCGCGCCCGCCGCGCGCGCCGCCTTCACGAGCAGCGCATAGCGCGCCGCGCGCGCCTTGCTCTGCAGTCCGGTCGCGGGTTTTTTGCCGCTCCAGCGCATGATCCGGTGCGGCACGCCAAGAGAGCGCGCCAGCCGCTTCACCGCCGCCGCCTCATGCCGGGATTCGGGGCGCAAGCCATGATCGACCGTCACTGCGAGAAGTTTTGGACTGCGCTTGAAGCTTTTTTTCCATCGCGCCGCGAGCGCGAGCAAGGCCGTCGAATCCGGTCCGCCGGAAACAGCAAGCACGATGCCGGGCGAGGATTGCAGGCCAGCAAACAACGCCCGCGTCTCGGCGGGCGTGATCGGTGAAAATTCGTCAGCAGCGGGCACGCTTCTGCGCCGCCTGCACGCCTTGCTTCACGTTGGACGAAGCGCGCGGATATTTACGGCCCACTTCGTTGAGCGCGGCGCAGGCCGCTTCGCGCTCCCCGAGCGCCGCAAGGGATTGTCCGAGCCGCAAAAGCGCCTCCGGCGCCTTCGCACTGCTGTCGAACTTGGTGGAGACCGTGAGAAAAGCCTCCGCCGCATCGCGATAGCGCTGGCGCTGGAACATGCTCTCGCCAAGCCAGTAATTCACCTCGGAGACAAGCCGGTCATTTGGATATTTATGCAGGAAGGAGCGGAAAGTGTCCTCGGCCAGCGCAAAGTCCTTGCGCAGGATATAGCCGTAGCCGAGGTCGTATTCGTCCTTCGGTGACTGTGCTGGCGGCTGAACCGCTGCGACCTGACCACCCATTGCGTTCGTGTTGCGTTGTGGAGGCGGCGGTAGCGCTCCACCACCGATAGATGGCGGCTGATTTCCGGCAGGCATACGCGATGGATCATTCGCAGCCGCGCCAGCAAGCGTCGAAAGGTCGAGCGGCGCGCCAACTTGCCGGCCGCCGGGAATGCCGACGGGAGGCTCATCCGCGATGATCGGACCATAATTTGGCGAACCGAGCGCGCGTGGCGCACCTGGCGCGGCGGGATTCTGCGCCGGATCGAACACATCCGCCCGGCGGCCGGGCGCAACCGGTTGCGGCGCCTGAGGCGGCGAGACAGGTTGGACGGAAGCCGAGCGGGATTGTTGCGCCGGCCGCGAACCCTTGCTGCCCAGTTCCTGGAAACGGAACTCGGCATCCTCCTGCATGCGCCGCACCTGCTGTTCGAGTTGCTGGTTGCGGTACTGCAGCTGCTCGATGGTCCCGGTGAGCTGGCGGAGATGACCTTCCATGCGTTCGAGCCGCACGACCAGATCCGCGTCGGAAGCTTGCGCCAATGTGGTGGCCGGCGTTTTCTGGCGTGCATCAAGAGGCGGCTTCTCGGAACGGCCGATCAGTCCCTCGAACAGGCCGCTGACATCATCCTTGAAAGACTGAACGCGGTCGTTCGCCCCGCTGGGCGAAGCCGCGGTCATCGACGGCTTATCCTGGGCAAGCGCCACGCCCGGGCCGGGCACAAGGCAAAGCGCGGCTACAGCCGGCACGAGTGAGCGGTAGATGGAATTCATCATCGCGGACCAAACGTTTGAAGGATCAAGCCTTGCAATACGCCTCATAACATAAAGGCGGCTGCGTCCAAATTGTGGCTTGCGGACCAGCCCTTAAACGCGACCGGCGCCTTTATGGGGCGCCGGCCGGTCAGTCCCACCAGGGATATGATCCCATCACGAGCTCGCGTTGAGCACCGTGACTGCACGGCGGTTCTGCGACCAGCAGGAAATATCGTTGCACACCGCGACCGGCCGCTCCTTGCCATAGGAAATCGTGCGCATCCGGCTCGCCTCGATGCCGCGCGCGGCCATGTATTCGCGCACGGTTTGGCCCCGGCGGGCGCCAAGCGCGATGTTATACTCGCGCGTTCCGCGCTCGTCGGCGTGGCCTTCGACGGTGAAGGCGTAACGGTTATATGTCTGCAGCCACTGCACCTGCTTGTCGAGAGTAGCGCGCGCCTGCGGCGTCAGATCGGTCGAATCGGTTTCGAAGAACACGCGATCGCCGACGTTCACAACGAAGTCCTGCTGGCTGCCCGGCGTGGCCGCGCCGGCAGGGCTGGCCTGCTCCGCTGGCTTGTTGGCGCAGGCCGAAATCGCAAGCGCGGCCGCGATGATCACCGCGAGCTTCGCGCCGTGGATAACACGCTCAAGACTCGGCATTTCTGAAGCTCCTTTCCGCGTACGCGGCCGGAGTCGATGTTCCGGCCCATATCATCGCCAAGCTCTAACAGAGGTTTCGTTAAGCGAAGGTTCCATCAACCTTGACGAGACCTTGCGAAACAGCCGCGAATGCCGCGGATACGGCAGAAGCTTTCTTAATGGTTAATGGCTGGTGAACACGGCGGGATCGAGGCAGCGTGAGGTCAGGAAAATTTGCCGGTCGCGCCTAGCGTGCTTTCAGGCTGAGTGGAATCCGGTCAGCCGCACCCAAGTCGGCTATAGCCGACTTGGGCGTTATATTATCTGCCGATCTCGGGTAAACTCGAGATCGGTAAAGCACGCTCACTTAATAAATTAGAGCGCGTACGCAGATAAGTTTACGCAATCTGCGCAAGCTTGATTGCTTTCCGCAAAACCGGTACCCACTTTTGCTGAACGCGCTCTAAGCGGCGCTTCCCTGCCGCCCGCGTTCTTCAGGACGGCTGAAATCAAGCGCGGATGCCGGACACGGCTTGCCGAACAGAAAACCTTGCGCATGGGTGCAGCCGGCGGCGCGCACAAGCGCCAGCTGGTCTTCGGTTTCCACGCCCTCGGCGACGGTGCCGACATCAAGGCTCATCCCCAAGCTGGCGACCGCGGACACGATCGCCGCGCAATCGGCATTCTTCGACAGTTCGTTCACAAACGAACGGTCGATCTTGATCTTGTCAAAGGTGAATATCCGCAGATAGCTGAGCGAGGAATATCCCGTCCCGAAGTCGTCGAGAACGATGGAAATACCGAGGCCGCGGAGTTGATGCAGGATTCCGATATTCTCATCACTCCCCTGCATCAAGACCGACTCGGTGATCTCCAGCTCCAGGCGCTGCGGCGGCAAACCGGATTCGGTCAGGACACTGGATACGGTGTCGACCAGATTGCCCTTCCGGAACTGCACCGGCGACAGATTGACGGCGACCTTGATATGCGGCGGCCAGCTTGCGGCGTCGGCGCACGCCTTGTGCAAAACCCATTCTCCGAGCGCATTGATCAGGCCGGTCTCCTCCGCGATCGGGATAAAATCGTTGGGCGAGATCATTCCGCGTTGCGGATGATGCCAGCGAACCAGCGCCTCCACGCTGGCCACGTCCCGCGTCTTGATATCGACGATGGGCTGGTAATAAAGCTCAAACTCGCTCTGTATCAGCGCGTTGCGCAGATCGAGTTCGAGGGCGCGGCGGCTTGCCGCCTCGGCGCCCATCGTGGATTCGAAGATGCGGTATTTATTGCGGCCCTCCGCCTTGGCCTTGTAGAGAGCCAGGTCGGCGCTCTTCATGAGCTGGTCAATATCCGTACCGTGCTCCGGCGCCAGCACGATCCCGATGCTTGTTCCGATGTCGATCTGATGATTGTCGAGGTCGTAAGGCACGCTCACCGCCTGTAACAGCCGGTTTGCCGTGACGATCGCGGATTCTCGCTGGTTGTTTCCCGTTGTCGTTTCCAAAATCGCGAATTCGTCGCCGCCAAGCCGCGCCACCGTGTCGGTTTCGCGCGCGCAAGCCGACAGGCGGCGCGCCACCGCCTTGAGCAGCTCGTCGCCGACCGGATGCCCCAGCGAATCGTTGACATCCTTGAACAGGTCGAGGTCCAGCATGAAAATGTTGAATCCCCCGCCGCCTTGCCGCAAACGCGCCAGAGCCTCCTCCGCCTTCTCCAGCAGGATCGCACGGTTGGCGAGACCGGTCAGCGCATCGTGGCGGGCCATGTAAACGATCTGCGCTTCGGCCTGCTTCTGCGCGGTAATATCCCGGTGGATGCCGACAAACCCTCCGTTGGGCATGGGTCCACGACTGACTGCAATCACGCGCCCGTCGCGCAGCACATCGACAATATCGCCGGGTGTTCGCTTCCTCGATTCCCTGAGACGCTCTTCCACATATTTCGCACCATCTTCCGGGCTGGTGCCGGCCGCCACGCGCGCTTCGACGATGGCGCGCAACGTCGTTCCCGGCTTGGTCTGCCCGGGCGTGAGCCCGTACATTTCGCCATAACGCCGGTTGCAGATGACCAGGCGCTGTTCGGCATCGAACATGCATAAGCCGTGCGTCATGTATTCGAGCGTTGTGTCGAACTGCGTATTGGTCTGTTCGAGCGACAACTTTGATCGTTCGAGCGCCGCCGTGGCGTTGGAGAGTTTCATTTGCCGCGCCGCGCCGAATCCTATTGCGAAAAGCACAAAGGCCGTAAGCGCAAAACCGATTTGATAGTATTTTTTCGTCTCCAATACAGTCTGCTGGAAAATATCGCTTTCAGCCAGCCCAACGACGGCGATCAGGGGGAGTCCTTCTATCACTCGATAGTTGATAAGCCGGCGGATGCCATCGAGCCGGCCCGTGGATTCCGGAGAGTTCCAATAGATTCCTACGGGAGCTTGGCGAACAAGTTCGAACATTTTTGTTTTGGCAAGCGACTGGCCAATGAATTCTCTCGCTTGAGGGTCGCGACCGCTACGCGCCCGAATAATCCCGTCAAAACCAACGAGAGTAATCACTCCCATTTGGCCAATATCGATCGAGTTGTAAAATTTCTCAAGCTGAAGGATATCGAGCGAGGTAGCAACGACGCCACCGAATGACCCATCGGGCGCCGTAATCCGCCGCAGCAATTGAATTGACCATTTGCCGGAGGTAAGACCGATCACCGGCGCGCTAATGGAAAGTTCGTCCGTCAATGAATCAATGTGAACGCGGAAGTGCTCGCGATCACTAATATCAACCTTCGACAGGATTGGCCCCAGGCTCGAAAGCTTCAAGATCCCGTCAGAGCCAACGATCGAGAAGTTTATGGTCAGACCACTTTGTATTTTGACGCTATCAACCCAGTTTGCAAAGTCGAAATTCGCAGGGTCTTGCTCGTACAATTTTCGCAGGACCACAAGCTGGCTGTCCACCCCTCCGATGACGCGCGAGATGTACTCTTCGAAAACGCGGGTCAGGTTGCGTCCTTGTCTTAGGCCGGCCGTATAGGCGTTTTCGTATTCCTCGTTTACGAGATGGAAGAGGCCACCCCAGGTGAGGACGATCATGGCCACGCCCATATAGGTCGTGGTTTGCGCAAATGCGCGAAGCCATTGAATTGCGCGGTGGATCAAAAACACGGGCATGCTACTCGGCTTTCGGGGCTCGGCCCGTGATGGAAAAATTCACAATGCGGTCTTTGGCCGCGCGAACCAAACGGCCGCGCCATGCCAATCGCACTCGCAATACGTTACTCACACGCCGCCCCTGGAGGATTCGGCCACCCCGGGCAAACTAGCGGGCTACCACTTAAATTTTTTAAATGACGCGCGGGATCACTGATCCGAACAAGAATACTGGTTAATGGCTGGCAAATCGGCGGTGCCGGCGCCTTGCGCCAAAACTTTCCTTTACGAAAAATAAGCCAAGCCCCGCCCGATAACACAAAATAACAATGTGTTTTATCTCATGAAACGGCGCCCATTCACGACAACAACGGCGACCAGGCGGGGTCGGAGGCAAAACCCGGAGTCGGCACGCGCTGCTCGTTGCGGCCGGTGAGGTCGATCGTAAACAGCATTGGACCCGGACCGGCATCGCGGAAAAACATCAGCACCCGTCCGTTCGGCGCCCAGGTCGGCCCTTCATTATGGAAACCCTCGGTCAGAAGGCGCTCGCCCGAACCATCGGGCCGCATCACGCCGATCCCGAACGAAGCCTGCGCGCGCTTGGTGAAGGCGATGGCGTCACCGCGCGGCGACCAGACCGGCGTTGAGTAGGAGCCATCTCCGAAGCTGATGCGCTGGGCCGCGCCGCCACTCGCGGCCATCACATAGATCTGCTGGGTGCCGCCGCGGTCCGACTCGAAGCAGAGCCGCGCGCCGTCCGGTGAATAGGACGGCGCGGTGTCGATCGCCGGAGTATTGGTGAGGCGCGTGGTCGCCTTCGAACGCAAATCCATCACAAACAGGTTTGAATTCGAGCCTTGCTGCAAACTCATGACGACACGCTGTCCGTCGGGGGAGAAGCGCGGGCTGAACGACATGCCCGGGAAGTTGCCCACGATTTCGCGCTGGCCGGTCTCGATGTTGAACAGATAGACCTTCGGATCGCCCTGCCCGTAGGACATATAGGTGATCTCCTGGTTCGTCGGCGAAAAGCGCGGCGTGAGCACGAGATCCTCGCCACGCGTGAGATAGCGCACATTGGCGCCATCCTGATCCATGATGGCAAGGCGTTTCACGCGGCGGTCCTTGGCGCCGCTCTCATCGATAAAGACGATGCGCGTGTCGAAATAACCTTTCTCGCCGACCAGACGCTCATAGATCGCATCCGAGATGATATGCGCGATGCGCCGCCAGTTGTCCGGCGTGGTGAAATATTGTTGACCGGCGAGCTGGCTGCCCGCGAACACATCCCAAAGCCGGAACTCAGCCTTGAGCCGCCCGTCGCTTTGGCGCGTCATGCGTCCGGTGACGAGGCCCTGGGCGTTGATCGCGCGCCAGTCTGGAAATTTCGGAACGGCGTCAATGTTGATGATCTTCTCGATATAGGCCTGCGGGTCGATCGGCGCGAACAACCCGCTGCGCTTGAGATTTGCGGTGATGACCTGGGTCACATTGCGCGCGACCTCGACATCGGCGGGAGAGCCGCCGACAAAATCCGGCAACGCGACCGGCACCGGCTGAATAATGCCTTGGGTCACGTCGACGCGCAGCACCGCGCGCGCATCGCGCGAAGACAGGCCGGCAAAAGCGGCCGCGCCCGCGGCCACTCCTGTAAGGAGCACGCGGCGGCGCGTCAAACCCAGCCCGCGTGGGATTTCAACGGAACATGTCACGGGGATCGAAGACGATTTCCACATCTTTCCAGACTGCATATTTGGCGATCGGCAGCTTATAGGGTTGGCATCGCTGGATCGCACGCACTGCGCTCTCGGCGGCGACCTGGAACAGGGGATTCGATACGCGGTTGAGCAGAACCGGCTCGCCCGACAATGTTCCATCCGGATTGAGCATGAGACGGACGAGGACGGTCAAATCCTTCGCCTCGGCAAGACCGATTGGCGGATTCCAGCAAGCCTGGATCTGGGCGCGCAAGGCGTCGATCTCGTTTTGCGAAAGGCTCTGCGCATTTCCGGTCGGTGAACCCAGCGCAACCTGGGAGTTAAGGGTCTCTCCGCCTGCCGCCTGACGCCGAGGATCGCGCTTGTCGAGCAGGGCCGCGACCTTATTTGGATCGAATTTCGGCTGCGGCTTGGCGGGTTTCTGCGGCGGCGCTGGAATCTTCACCTGCTGCTGCGGCTGCTCGACCTTTTTCGGCTCGATCTTTTTCAACTGATCCGCGATCTGATCGGCGACGGGATCGGGTTCGGCTTTTTCGCGCGGGGTGGGCTTCGGTTCGGTCTTCGCCTGCGGCGGAGCAGCGGAAGGCTCCGCCGTTGGAGCAATTTCAGGCTTCTCCGCGACTTTCGCCGCCGGATCTTTCACCGGTGTGCGCTCCGCGATCTTCTCCACTACCGGCTTCGGCGTCTCCACCTGGGGCGCGTTCTTGGCGCCGGCGGTGAGCTGGGAAAACTCAGTCGCGGAAATGATATCTACCGGCAGGGAGTCGGTTGGCGTGGCCTCGTAGGGCCTGGCCGAAAACGATACGACACCCCACAGCAGCAAGGCCGCGTGGCCCATCGCCGATATGGTCAAGCCCGTTCTCATCTTGCCTATCAGGACCCCTGCTCAACCTCGGTCACCAGCGCGACCCGCCGGAAACCGGCCGCCGAAAGCCGTCCCATCACCCGCATCATCGTACCGTAATCGACCTTGCGATCGCCACGTACATAGACACGTTCCTCGAGCCCGCCACGCGCCTCGGTGATGGCTTTAAGCTTGGGAACGAGTTCCTCGATCGGAATTTCGCTATTTTGCAGGAAAACCTGGCCTTGGACATTGACCGAAACGGTCAGCGGCTCCTTGTCCTGGTCCAGACTCTTGGCCTGCGTCTGGGGCAGATCGATCGGAACGCCGACGGTCAAGAGCGGCGCCGAGACCATGAAAATGATGAGCAGCACAAGCATCACGTCGACCATCGGCGTGACGTTGATCTCGCTCATCACCGGCTTGCGGCGATGCCGCTGCTTGCCGCCCGCTGCCCCGAAAATGCTTCCAGCCATGAACCGTCCTTACACGCGTTCGTCGATTTGCCGCGACAGGATCGCCGCGAACTCGCCAGCAAAACTTTCGAGGCGCTGAGCTTGCTTGTTCACTTCTGACGCGAATTTATTATAGAAAATCGTCGCCGGAATGGCGGCAATGAGGCCGATCGCGGTCGCGAACAGCGCCTCGGCGATGCCTGGCGCCACGACCGCGAGTGAAGTGTTTTTCGAGGCGGCAATCGATTGAAAACTTGTCATGATGCCCCACACCGTGCCGAACAAGCCGACGAAGGGACCTGTTGAGCCGACGGTTGCGAGCACCAGGAGACGGCGCTCAAGCCGCTCGACCTCGCGGGATATGGTGACGTCCATCACCCTTTCGATGCGCAGTTGCAGACCGGCGAACGCGCGCGATTGGCCTTCAAGGCTGCGTTTCCATTCGCGCATCGCCGCGACGAACAAAGCAGCCACCGAATGGGTCGGCCGGGAAGAGAGCGAACGGTAGAGTTCCTCGAGCGAATCGCCCGACCAGAACGCCTGCTCGAAGCTGTCCATCGCGCGGCGCGTGCGGCTGAAGAGAATGGTTTTGTCGATCACGATCGCCCACACCCAGACCGAGGCGACCAAAAGCCCGACCATCACCGACTTGACGATCCAGTGGGCCTGCCAGAACAGGGAAAACAGCGACAGATCGGAGGAGGTCAACGGCAATACCGACTGCGCTACGTCGGTTGGATTCATTGGGATTCAGTCCTTTCGGCTCACTCAAAACGAGTTTAGCAAACTGGGCGTGGCTGACCGGGTTTCACCCAACCTGAAAGCGCGCCAGGAACCAGCCACGCGCCGTCGCCGGACTCCAAAGGGCTATTGAGCGGCGCCACGGATGCGTACCGCCAACAACCCTGATTGCGCGAAGATCCGATCCGCCCCAAGACGGATACGAAATCATCGCCAAACGTGTCCAAACTAGGGCGCATTCCCGGTTGTCACGGCCCCAAACTGGGGGCTTATGGTTAATGCCGGGTTACCCGTTCCGGGGCCGGGGCGCAATACGATCAAGCCGCCTAAAACCCCAGGCCGGGACTTTACCGATTACTCGCCCTTGGCGGCCTGTGTCCTGATCCGCCCGCATGGCGATCCGCAGCGGCTTGGGGATCGGCCGCGCCTTGCCGCCGGAAACGAAGGCGACCTTCACCTGCGCCTCGATGATGAGGTCTTCGCCGCGCATGATCTGCTGCCTGAGGGTGATCGAAGCGCCCTTGATCTCCGCCGGCGCGGTGACGATCTCCAGAATATCGTCCATGCGCGCGGGCTTGAGAAACTCGATCGTCATCGACCTCACCACGAAAGCAAAACCCGGCGCCTCCCGCGTGGTCTCCTCGAACAGCGCGCGGTGATCCGCGCCAAGCAGCCGCAGATAGTTCGTGCGCCCGCGTTCCATGAAGCGCAGATAGCTTGCGTGATAGACGACGCCGGAAAAGTCCGTGTCCTCGTAATAGACGCGCACCGCCATGACATGGCGGCCGTTGCGGATTTCGCCGTCGAGATGTGTCGTCAGGTCTCGCATCAGAGCGTTCGCGCCAGCGGCAGAACATGGTCGCGCGTCAGCGGCGCAAACGGCAAATCGGGAAGCGCCTGCGGATCGACCCAGACCACCTGATCGATCTCCGCCTGGGGCCTGACCGCTCCCTCGACGTTGACCGCATATACAGCGGCGCGCACCTGGAAGCCCGGTTCGTTCGCCGCCACGCAATCGAACACGCCGAGCGGCCGCGCGCTATTTTCTATAACACGACAACCCAGTTCCTCGACGATCTCTCGCGACAGCGCCGCGACATCGCTCTCGCCGGCGTCGCGCTTGCCGCCTGGCTGCATGAAAGCCGCCGTCCCGCGCTTGCGGACCAGCAGCACACGGCCCTCGTCGTCGCGGATCAAGGCGGCCACGACGCTGATGATCCGTTCGCTCATTCATCGTCTCCCGAAAACAACCCGAACTGGCCCGGGTCGCGCGCCGGTTCGGCAAGGCCGAGATGGCGGAAAGCGTGGCCGGTGAGCAGCCGGCCGCGCGGCGTTCTTTGCACAAAACCCTGCTGAAGCAGGAACGGTTCGATAATGTCTTCGATGGCGTCACGCGGCTCGGACAGCGCCGCCGCGATGGTCTCGATCCCGACTGGGCCGCCGCCGTAATTCATCGCGACGAGAGTAAGATAACGCCGGTCCATGGCGTCGAGGCCCACGGCGTCGACTTCAAGCGCAAGCAGCGCGCGGTCGGCGAGCTTGCGGTCGATCGCTTTCATACCCTCGACATCGGCGAAGTCGCGCACGCGGCGCAACAGCCGGCCGGCGATGCGCGGCGTACCGCGCGCGCGGCGCGCGATTTCGTTCGCGCCCGTATCGGTCATGCCGATGCCCAGCACGCGCGCGGCGCGATTGACGATTTCCTCCAGTTCCGTCTCGGAATAAAAATTCAGCCGAATCGGAATACCGAAGCGATCGCGCAGCGGGTTGGTGAGCAGACCCGCGCGCGTGGTCGCGCCGACGAGCGTGAATTTCGCCAGATCGATCTTCACCGAACGCGCCGCCGGTCCCTCGCCGATGATGAGGTCGAGCTGGAAATCCTCCATCGCCGGATAAAGAATTTCCTCGACCGCCGGGTTGAGCCGGTGGATTTCGTCGATGAACAGTACATCGCGCTCTTCAAGATTGGTGAGCAGCGCCGCGAGATCGCCCGCCTTGACGATGACAGGCCCGGACGTGGCGCGGAAGTTCACGCCCAATTCGCGCGCGACGATCTGCGCCAGCGTCGTTTTGCCCAAACCGGGCGGGCCGACGAACAGCACATGATCGAGCGCTTCTTTCCGCGCGCGCGCGGCTTCGATGAATATGGAAAGATTGGAGCGCACCTGCTGCTGGCCGATGAATTCGGCGAGTTTCTGCGGGCGTAACGAGGCCTCCGCGATATCCTCCTCGCGGTGCTCGGATGCAATCAGCCGTCGGGGGGGCGCGCTCACCAAAACATCCTCATCGGGCCGGTTCCCGGCTGTACTTGTTGGGAAGCAGATCAGATATCAGCGTCACCGCCCACGTCTTGCCATTGGGGACGATCACGCGCGCCTTGGGATCGTAATCGTAAATGAGCTCGCGGCAAATGCCGCAGGGGGAAACGACCTTGATGGCCTGATCCGGCTCATCCGGTTTGGGGTGACGGACCGCGACGATTGTGTCGATGCCATTGTCGCCTTTTTCAGTGATCGAGCGCCCGAGCGCAATCGCCTCGGCGCATACGGCCATCCGGCCGATATAGGCATCGATGTTGACCCCGGTAAAAATACATCCATCGCGGGTGCGCAAGGCAGCGCCGACCTCTTGCCAATCGTCTCTGTAGCGCTGTTTGATCGCGTCGATTGCGGCTTCGATCAGCTCCTTATCCTGGTCGCTCAGCATCGAAAGCTTCCATCGTCATGGATCCCGGACGACTCTCGCCGCGTCCAGGTTTTCGGGACAATGCCGCTTCGCTCCATCATTTCCCCAGTTCCTTCAAACCAAGCCGGATCAGTTGCGCCGTTCCAGCCTCCTCGCCCGCGCTCCTGGCTGCCGCGGTGATGGCGGCCGCCGCCTGCGGCTGACCATAGCCGAGATTGACCAGCGCCGAGACGGCGTCGGCGACCGGCCGCGGCGCGCGTTTTTCCTCAATATCGCCCGACAGCCGGATCACCGCCGGATCGATCGACGCATAGGCCGGCGCCTTGTCCTTGAGTTCGGTGACGATGCGCTCGGCTACCTTCGGCCCGACGCCGGGCGTGCGGGTGATCGTCGTCTTGTCGCGCAGGGCAATGGCGGAGGCAATATCCGCCGGCTTGAGCGTCGAGAGGATCGAGAGCGCGACCCTGGTGCCGACGCCCTGCACCGTCTGGAGCAGCCGGAACCACTCGCGCTCGATATCCGCGAGGAAACCGAACAGCCGGATCTGATCCTCGCGCACGTGCGTTTCGATCGATAGCGTCACCGCCTCGCCCTCGCGCGGCAGCGCCTGCAGCGTGCGCGCCGAGCAATGCACGATATAGCCGACGCCGTTGACGTCGACGATGATGAAATCCTCGCCGTAGGAATCGATGATGCCTTTGAGCTTGCCGATCATCTTGCCGCGGCCCTCAATATGACGCTGTTCCGATGGTGCGCGTGCGTCACCGCAATCGCAAGCGCGTCGGCGGCGTCTTCCGATTGCGGATCGGCCTTGGGCAGCAGCACGCCGATCATCATCCTGATCTGCGCCTTCTCGCCGTGTCCGGCGCCGACGATTGTCTTCTTGACGAGGTTCGGTGCGTATTCGGCGACCGCAACGCCCGCCTTGGCCGGCGCCAGCAACGCAATCCCGCGCGCCTGACCGAGCTTGAGCGTCGCGGAAGCATCGCGGTTGACGAACGTCGCCTCGACCGCGGCCTCATCCGGCTGGAAATCGTCGATCACGCGCACGAGGCCATCGTAGATCGTGACCAGCCGCTCGGCCAACGAAGCCTTGCTGTTCGTTTCGACCGAACCGCAGGCCACGAAGGAGAGCCGGTTGCCCTCGCACACGATCACGCCCCAGCCAGTGTGGCGGAGGCCCGGATCGATGCCGAGGATGCGAATCGGTCCCTGCATTTGGCCCAGTTGATAACCCCGCAAAGCCTTCCAGCCTAGATCATCATCACGGCGCATACCCGCCCGGCGCGTGGCCAGGTCGCCCGGCAGGTCCACGCCTGCTATAGGCAAACGGTGAGTCTTGGCCCCTTCTCATCGTTTTCCCGTCTATTGCCGTGATCCAATTCCCTGATTTCACGACTTTTGCCGCCATTTTCGCGGACCCGCGGCTGGTCCCGGCGGTGGTCGTCTCGATTCTGGCGGGAGCCGTGCGCGGTTTTTCCGGCTTCGGGTCGGCGCTCATTTATGTGCCGCTGGTCAGCGCGATTTACGATCCGCGGACGGCCGCGATCACCTTTCTCCTGATCGATGTCGCAACCGGGCTGGCGCTCATGCCCGGCGCCTGGCGCCAGGCCGACTGGCGCGAGGTCACGCCGCTTGCGATGGCCGCGATATTCGCAGGACAGTTCGGCACCCTGATTTTGCAATACGCCGATCCGACAGCCTTGCGCTGGGCCATCTCGATCATCGTTGGCGCCGCCGTCGCCGTACTCGCATCCGGCTGGCGCTATCACGGCCGTCCCTTGCTCGTCGTGACGATGATTGTCGGCCTCCTTGCCGGCCTGATGGGCGGCGCCGTGCAAATCTCCGGTCCGCCGGTCATCGTCTACTGGCTTGGCAGCCTGAACCAGGCGACCTCGATGCGCGCCAATTTTCTCTGCTATGTCTCGGTGTTCGCTTTCGGACTGTTCTTCACTTATCTCGCCAGGGGCCTGCTCAGCGCCGAGTTCATCGCGCTCGCGGCAATTCTTGGCGCCGTGCAAATCCTCTCGGTCGGAATTGGCGCGCGGTTGTTTTTCCTGGCGACGGAAAAAACTTACCGGCATGTCGCCTACACGATCATCGCGCTCTCGGCGATCGTGAGCATGCCGCTGTTTGACAGTTTGGTAAAATAGACTCACGCGCTCATCTTGGTCATCAGCGCATCGGAAATCTCGAAATTGGCAAAGACATTCTGCACATCGTCGTGCTCGTTCAGCGTCTCGATCAGCTTGAGCAATTTCTCGCCGCTCTCGTCGTCGACCGCGACATTATTCTGCGGCTTCCAGGTGAGCGCCGCCTTGCGCGGCTCGCCGAACCTGGCTTCCAGCGCCTTCGCCACTTCGTTGAGCGAGTCCTGCGCCGTATAAATTTCGTGGCCACCCTCGCTGGAAACAACGTCTTCCGCGCCGGCGTCGATCGCAGCCTCGAACATGGCGTCAGCTGAAGCCTCTTTGGCGTCGTACTCAACCACGCCGACGCGGTTGAACATGAACGACACCGCGCCGGTTTCGGCCAGATTGCCGCCGTTCTTGGTGAAGGTCGCCCGCACCTCGCCCGCCGTGCGGTTGCGATTGTCGGTCAGCGTTTCGACGATGATCGCAATGCCGCCGGGGCCGTAGCCTTCGTAGCGGATTTCGTCATAGCTCTCGGAATCGCCGCCCGTCGCCTTTTTGATCGCGCGGTCGATGTTGTCCTTGGGCATGTTTTCCGCCCGCGCGGCAATGATGGCCGCGCGCAGGCGCGGGTTCATGTCGGGGTCGGGCAGGCCTATCTTGGCGGATACGGTGATTTCACGCGCCAGTTTCCCGAACAGCTTGGAGCGCGCCTTATCCTGGCGCCCCTTGCGGTGCATGATGTTTTTAAACTGCGAATGTCCTGCCATGGCCCTATATCCTGCGCTTCACGCCGCGCGCGATGATCGATCGTATCTCGTAATGACATGCTTATAGAAAACTGGGCCGGGCAAAATCAAGAAAGCGGTTAGCCCCAGAATGCCGGCTTGGCCTCCTCCAGCCGTCCGCCAAGACGCACCGGCGCAACCCGCTGCGCCAGACCGGTCTTGTCGTCGGTCTCGACCGCGATGGCGCACAGCGTTCCGGGGCCACTCGCGGCCTCGAACTTGGAGGTGGAAATCTTGCGCAGGAAGCGGCCAAGCGGCTCATCCTTGTTCATGCCGATGACCGAGTCGTAATCGCCGGTCATGCCGACGTCGGAGATGAAGGCGGTGCCGCCCGGAAATATCCGGTGGTCGGCGGTCTGAACGTGGGTGTGGGTGCCAACGACGAGGCTCGCACGCCCGTCGAGAAAATGCCCCATCGATTGTTTCTCGCTGGTCGTCTCGGCGTGGATGTCGACAATGATGGCGTCCGCGCCGGTCCGCAGCTGGCAGGCCGTAAGCTCGCGATCGACCGCGGCGAAGGGATCGTCGAGTGGGTCCATGAAGACGCGGCCCATGGCGTTGATGACAAGCACGCGCGCGCCGTTCTTCGCCTCGATCATGGCCGCGCCGCGCCCGGGCGTGCCTTGCGGATAATTGAGCGGGCGAATGAGCCGGTCCGCGCGTTCGATGAACACGAGCGCCTCCTTCTGGTCCCAGGCGTGATTGCCGAGCGTGATCGCGTCGGCGCCGGCGTCAATCAGTTCCTGATAGATCGCCTCGGTGATGCCGAACCCGCCGGCCGCGTTCTCGCCGTTGATGGCGACGAGATCGAGTTTCCAGTCGCGGATGAGATTGGGCAGGCGCTCGGTCACGACATTGCGCCCGCTGCGTCCCACGATGTCGCCAATAAAAAGAATTCGCACGTGCTTTATGCCCCACGGCAGTCAATGACCCCGCGCTCCGTTAGCACGAGATCGAGGCGGGCGTCGCGGGGGGTGAACGGGACTTCGGAGATTTCCTGCGCCGCGAAGGCAAGGCCGATCGCAACAACCGGCTTCATCGCCCGCAGCTTCGCAATCGTCATGTCATAATATCCCGCCCCGTAGCCGATGCGATGTCCGGTCCGGTCGAATGCCAAGAGCGGCACGATCAGGATGTCCGGGAAAACCTCCGGCGCTTGCGGCTTCGGCTCGCGGATGCCCCATTGGCCGGTATCGAGCGGCTCGCCAAAGTTCCACGCCCGCATGATCAGCGGCTTGCCCCGCCCGTCGACCACCGGCAGCGCCAGCCGCGCACCGGCGTTGGCGAAACTTTGCATCAGCGGCAGCGGATTGATCTCGCTCTTCATCGGCGAGTAGCCGGAGACCACCGCCCCCGGCTTGACCTCGACCGGCAGCGCCCGTGCCGCAATCGCCTCGGCCGCCGCCGCCCGCGCGAGGGCAGGCAGGGCGTCGCGGCGCAACAGCGCTTCCTTGCGCGGCGTGGCCTTGGTCATTGCGATAAGTTCGGATTGAGGCATTGGGACAGCAAGAGTGCGGAGCCGCGATGGCCGTCGGAGTGCTTGATCCCGGGTTCCCTACGTAAGTAGGTGGGCGCCATATACCCGGGCCCACGGGCCCGGACAGGGACAGCTCCCTTCAGGATCGATAAGGCCCCGGGGATTTGTCTCCTGACGCACCCCGCAGCCCCGCCCGGCCAATGTAATGCGCCTGCGCGATATAAGCCACCTGCCCGCCCGCGATTATCCGATTGCAACGTTACCGCTGCTGCCGCGGGCTTGATTGAGGGCGCGGGCGACCCGCTCGATCCGTTCGGCGGCCCCGTTGAAGGCAGCCGCGACTGCGTTTTCGACTGCTTCC
>Ga0315281_10006333_pt1 | contig 16845 bp, 11 predicted proteins | sample YL17G07_0_MG_FD_204540 | JGI IMG/M metagenome (GOLD analysis project Ga0315281, IMG submission 204540) | Sediment microbial communities from Yellowstone Lake, YNP, Wyoming, USA - YL17G07_0 | ecosystem: Environmental > Aquatic > Freshwater > Lake > Sediment | place: USA: Wyoming | collected...
GGTCTCAACCCGCCGGTGCTGCGCGCAGGCATAATGGTTGCTGCCTTTCTTGGCAGCTTTGTGGTAAGGCGGCAATGGGACATTACGAGCGGCCTCTTTGCCGCGATTTTTTTCATCCTTGTTAGGAATCCGGCGGACCTTTTCAACGTGGGGTTTCAGTTATCCGTTCTGGCGACGTTCGGCATTGTGTACGGCGGTTCAAAAATAGAAGGCCGGTTGTTCAAGGTTGCCTTATTTGTAGAGGCGCTGCAAGTAAAGGCTGAACGGGGGAGATTTTTCTTTCTAAAAAAATACCTGCGCAAATCTTTCTGTATCTCCCTTGCTGCATGGCTGGCAACCATGCCTATCACGGCATATTATTTTCACCTATTCACGCCGGGCATCTGCATCACCAATCTTATCGTGTTCCCGTTGTTCTGGATTATTACCATTTGCGGTATTATTCTCCTGACGCTCGGAATGTTATGTCCTCCATTGGCCGCAGCCTCGGCCTGGTTGGCGTCAAACGCCGACATTATGTTGGAATCTCTTGTCTCATTTCACGCATCCATTCCTTATTCTTATTTTTACGTCACTGGGCCGTCACGGACGGAGGTGGTTGTCTATTACCTGTTTATGCTGTCGCTCCTGTTTTGTGGCTATTTATCATTGGGCGTTGTCAGGTTGGCAATCTGTGGATTATTGAGCGCCAATGTCTTTCTCCTCTCAAACATGCTCAAATTTTCCAACAACTCGCTGCAGGTTACCTGCCTGCACTTAGGTCACGGTAGCGCAATATTTATCCAGTTTCCAAACGGGAAGAATATTTTGTATGACGTAGGCTCATGGCAAAATTACGATGGGGGGCGATACGTAGTGTCCCCATTTTTGTGGGAACGGAAGGTAAAAAACATTGATTTGCTTATTCTTTCACACGAAGACGAAGACCATTGGAACGGGTTGCCCGCCATTGCAGAGAGATTTTCTATAAAATCCGTTTATTCACAGCAACATCTGTTTGCCTCGAAGAAGGGTGGGGAAATTCTTTCTCTGCTTAGAAAAAGACACATACCGGCTGCGGCCGTCTCTTCAGGCGTGGTATTAAGCGGGTTTGAACCGGCCGTGGTGAAAATACTGCATCCGCTCCCGTGGTATCCCGGCGTCAGCACGTCAAATGATAATGCCTGTGTTTTAAAGATTGAATATCTCGGCCACTCCGTACTGCTTTGCGCCGATATCCAGGAGCAGGGGATAGCGTCGCTTACGGCTAATTGCAATGAATTAAAGGCAGACATCCTCCAAATACCCCATCACGGCTCATTTGTAAACAATTTAGATGCGTTGTTGAATACCGTGCAGCCGTTGTATGCTTTTATCAACACAAGCGAAGGTTTCGTTTCAGATAAGATACTCACCAACCTGCAAGTCCGTAATATTATTGTTTTACAGACGCATCAGAAGGGGGCAATTACGTTTAGTGTGGATGGTGGTGGAATAAAGGTGTCTTTAGTCAAATCTATGGGTAAGCAAAGTCTACGGTAGTTTTCCCGGTATCAATCTACTGCACAAATTTCCTTTTTATCCGTTATCGCCCGATTAAGGCATCTAAGGCTGGCACAATAAGTTGGGACAATTTCTTCGACCTTTTCAGCTTGGCCGATCAAGATGCGGTGGGCCATTCCGCAAAACAGGCCATGGTCGGCAACGCCTACAATAGCCCTTAGGTCTTGGTCTAGGCTGGCGAGTGGTGGAAGCACCCCTGAATTAAACTGGTAGTCAATGATCAGGTTGTCCTCTGCCGTTCGAAAAGGAGGTTCGCCCTCCTTTTGACGTAAGGTCGCTTTCCCTCCTATCGCCTGCAGTCTAAGGAGCACATTTCTCCATCCAAATGCATAGACTTCTATCGGCAACGAGTATGAACCGAGGCTATCGACAAGCTTTGTTGAATCACCAATGATAATGAATTGGTGGGCAGAAGCAGCGACAATCCGTTCGTGGAGCATTGCTCCTCCACCGCCTTTAATTGCATCTCCAGCACGTGTTACTTGATCCGCGCCGTCAATCGCAATATCCAAATTGAAACCCTCTTGGTCGGTGAGAATTGGAATACCAACGGAATTTGCTAAGTCACGGCTTGCAGATGACGTTGGAACTCCTACAATCTTTAGCCCTTCGTTGCGAACGCGGTCACCAAGTAATCGGATCGCGTAAGCTGCGGTGGTCCCTGTTCCCAAACCAACGAGCATCCCACTCTCAACATACCTCACCGCAGCTTTAGCAGCCGCTTGCTTTTGGGCTTCTCTATTGCACATCGATAGTCGCCTTATGCACATAAAACACACAGGGTATAAAGTTGTCCACGGTTAGTCATTGCCTCGCAACTCGATTTTCCTGTGCGAGTTGCTCAATGTATAACCGTGTCTTCTCGAACGCTTCTTGCGGAGAGTCAACCACTTCGGCTACATAAGCGCCGTCTAGATACTCGCGCGGGTTGTCGTCCACTCTGGAAAGAAATATGCGATTGCCGTAAGCGTTGATCGTACCAATATCGCGGAGGTGTGCTATCGCATAAAGCAGCAGCGGCAAGAAACCTTGATGAACAAAAATTGCTCATGTCCGCCAGCGTAGTAGGTGAGGCGTCTGAGTCTTGCATAAGGCCTCGAACACCTCCCAACTGGTACCGTATCCACCTGGTCAGAACAGGACAACATAGGCATAATTTATGAGAGCCGATTCGCGAATGCTGAAGTGGGTGGAGTAGCTTAAGCTGACAGGCTGGGGCACATGAACAATTTTACGCTACTTTTGATGTTTCTTCTCCACTTTAAGAGTTGAAATGTCACAAAATGCAACTAAATCAGGCTAAAATGGGCAATATTTAAGGGTTCTCCCCAACTTTTAAAATAAAAAAGTTCATTTGGCACAGTCTGTTCATTCAACCCCACGCCATCGAGAAACAATTTCAACAGCCGAAAGTTTTTCTCACTCCTTTTGCTGGCATAAACGGCAAAGAATAACTCACCAAGAATACTCATTGATATGGCAAATCTGGAACTTAATGCAAGTATCTTCAAAGAGAGGGGTTTATTTCCTTCCATAATCTTCCTTACATGATTTTTATCAAGGAGATAATCCACGCTAATCCTCTAACTCACGTAACTTTTGTATGTCTTCTAAAATATGTTGTCGAGTGCTCCCTCTTCGAACTTACATGCTCCAAGATGTTTTAAAACAACTTCGGGTGCGCCTCATTTCACATGTTCTTTTTTAGATCTCAAAAAATCAATAAAGTCCAGCACCTTTTTAATGGTGTCTTCTGGAAGGCATCTCATTTTTTCAGACACAACGGCGGTTAATTATTTGTCTGTCATAAGCATAAATTGTTGCCTCCAGCTTGAATCAGTTTTATGAGGTTGGTTTGAGGTACGAAACCTATTTTTTAAAAAGAGTTATCAGCGTTGGCCAAAACGTTATTTTTGAGATATCGCAAGCATACAACACTTAAACTCTATTGTAGTTTATATCTTTTGTGGAATTAAATCAACACTGTTTTCTTGTTATATGATTCGTCGTCTGCGGTATCATGCAAATCTGCGGAATGGACTGGGAGACATGTAATATTGAAGACAGCCGGAGAGTTTTGTGATTTCCTCTGCAGCCTGGAAGCGGTGATGGCCATCTTTGCTGTTTGGTCCAAGGGTTGCGACTAGTTCCGGTGCAAGACGGTCGCCCACGCCCGGCAAACTCTTGACCGAATCTGATTCGGGAAGCTTATCCAGAATATCCTGGATTTCTTGTTCATAGAGGTTAATATGTTCTTTCAGGCTTTCGAGCTGGTCGAGAAGCATTCCCAGGCGAAGTCTCCCGGAACGAGCAGTTACTTTATCGGGCTGAAGGGTTGGAGATTGAATGGTTTTCCAGAGTTCATCGGCTTTTGCAGGACACGCGTGGCGATGTTTCTTGAGAAACGTGAGGAGTACTTTTTTTGTGCAAGTGATCAATGCCCGGTGGTCGGGAAATGCCTTGAGAAAGTCAATGAATATCTGCGAATCCGGGGAGAATATATCGAGTGCCTTTGGATAGAACTCCTTCAGGCAGGAGGTAGCCTGGTTGGCAACTCTTGATTTTTCATCAACCACTTTACGAAGGCCAGTACGAAGTCTGTAATCTTCGGAAAGAGGTTTGAACGGTTGAAACAGGTGGGCGGTCTGTACGCAAGATATGCCCGAGCGACAGTGCGTCGAGGGCGTCTGGTTTGCCTTTGAAAGCACGTGCCTATCCTTGTTGCGGTTGACAGCCTTTGGGTTGATGGCATAGACGACGTAGCCATTTTGCAAGAGTTCGTGTACCAAAAGTCCGCGGCTTGTTTCGATGGCAACCAAAACGAGGCTGGGGGGCATCTGATGGTTTGCAACGTGTGAATAAAGCATGGCAAACCCCTCGCAGGTGTGGGCGATCCGGAATCGTTCGAGTCTTTTTGCTGAGTCATCAGTAATAAGGATATCATGATGACCATCAGCCCAGTCAATACCAACATAAATCACTTCTAGTAGATGCTGCTTCATCATCTCCACTCGTTTCTTAGGAAGATGCTTTTTTCTCCCATTTGTATGTTCCATTTTCCCTCCTTTGAAATAATTTAAGTATAGCTTATTTCAATAAGAGAAATTCTATTTCCGTCTGAAGCAAAACAGTTCCAAGCGACCAGCCTCCCGATGGATGTTTTAAGAAAAACGAAGCAGGAAATTGTATTCCACCCCTTATCTGAATGCCGGTTGAACTGTTACAATGTGCTTGACACCTCACAAGGGAGATGATACGATAAAGTAGTTGTAGTTTATTAAGTTAAATTTTTTACTCTCAATAAACTTTGCCCAAAACTATCCCCATCGTCCTGATCATAGGCAAGCAAAATGTAGGTAAGACTACCCTTATGAAGCACATCTTGCCACTATTGAAAAAAAAGGGATATCGGGTAGGCACTGTTAAATACAATGTCCCATCGTTTGAAATTGATTATGAGGGAAAAGATACTTATACCTACTACCAGGCAGGGGCTGACGTAGTCGCGATATCGTCACCTGAAAAACTGGCCATTATAAAGAAGGTATACAAAAAGTCTCCGTCAATAAGAGATATAGTAAAGTTTTATCACCGGGACGTTGATGTGGCGCTGGTTGAGGGTTATAAACGATGGCGATATCCGTGCATTGAAATTCGAAACGAATGGGCGGCGAAGGACGCAGGCAATAAACGCACAAGCACCCTTAAAGTTATCGCGATAAAAGACGACTGCTGCGCAATACCCAGGTTTAGCAAAAACACCTTACAGGATGTTGTAAAGTTTATAGAATCTAAAAGGAATTCGTAGTGAAACACAAATGATCTTAGCCCCGTTGGGGCGGTAAAATTCAACCTTTAACAGGGATGAGAAAGGAGGAAAGACGGTTTTTCCAAAAAACTTTTAAAGGTGTTCTCTAAAAATTATTTTGCTTTAATAAATTTATTGTAACAACTTATCTTTTTTATTCGGAGGGAAGTTCATTGAAGAAAGTCATTACTTACGGTGTAGCGCCTATTGCAGCAATTTTCGGTTTGTATCTTACCGTTGCCCCTGTACACGCAGGAGACATCAACAAGGTGTACAAAGATACCTGTGAATTATGCCACGGCCCTGATGGAAAGGGTAGTGAGGCTGGTAAGGGGTTTGGAGTACCTGATTTTTCCAGTGCTGACTATCAAAAGTCAAGAACGGACGCACAGATGAAGGAATCAATGACCAACGGCACAAAGAATCCAAACTATGTAAAACTGTCAGACCTCGGCGTTGACGCAGCAGACGTTGACCCGTTGATCAAGAAGGTTCGGGACTTCAGCAAGTAAGCCAAGCCGGCATTCAGTCTGTTGAATAACAAGGTAATTTGAGAAAGGGTAGGACATAACCGTGTTCTGCCCTTTTCTTTTGAGTATGCATGAAAATATAATCAAAATAGACGGCTCTTTAGGCGAGGGCGGCGGGCAAATTCTGCGTACGGCACTCTCCCTATCGGCTATTACGCAAAAGCCCTTTGAAATTTACAACATCCGGGCCAACAGAAAAACGCCCGGCCTCAGCCACCAGCATCTTCATGCCGTCAATGCCACTGCGCGCATCTGCAATGCTCATGTCAGTGGAAACCATCTCCGCTCCACCGATATTTCGTTCTCCCCGGGCAAGGCTCAGTGCGGTAACTACCGCTTCGACATTGGAACGGCTGGTTCCGTTTCCCTCGTTTTGCAAACCATCCTCTATCCGCTCAGTCTGGCGGGAGAAAAGTCAACTATTACCATTACGGGGGGCACCCACGTGACACACAGCCCCTGTGTCGATTATCTTGTCTGCCAGTGGTTGCACTTCCTTAAACAAATTGGCTTTGATGCGAAAATACAAACCATCAAGTCTGGCTTCTATCCTCGTGGTGGCGGTGAGGTATTTGTTGAAATACATCCTGCCAATCCCCAATGCCCTTTACAAATCAAAGACCGGGGAAGGCTTATCAAAGCAACGGTTCTATCAACGATAAGCAATCTGGACGTAGCCATTGCGCGACGACAACTATTGCAGGCACAGAAAAGGCTTCTGGAAAAAGGCATACCTTCCGAAGTCTCTTTAGAAGAGAGACCCGCAATAGGGAAGGGAACCTCGCTCCTTATCGTGGGGACGTTTGAGTATAGCCAGTGTTGCTATTTTAGCTTGGGCGAAATTGGCAAGCGCGCAGAAACTGTCGCCGATGAGGCATGCAGCGAGTTTCTGGCTTTTCTGGAAACGAATGGCGTTGTAGACGAACACCTCGCCGACCAGATCATCATTCCCCTTGCGCTAACAAAAGGTACATCCCACTTTATTACCCCCAAAATTACCAAACACCTGTTAACGAACGTTGAAATTGTAAAACTGTTTCTGCCTGTATCTATCGATATTTCAGGCATCCCTGAAGGTGAAGGCACGGTAGTAATACACTATTTATAATTTAGTTGGCCAACCGGGGACGGTTGAATGACGTCTCTAGCGTGGGGTGGTACTTTGTTCTGTAGCCACGTCTTTTCAAGCTCTTTTAATGACATATATTTACCATTACACATCCACGCAGATATGCACAAAAAACAAAAATCCCCCTATATCTTTGCAGACATAGGGGGATTATGAGCAATACGCTTCCTCTTGAACGGGTTCTGGTAAAACACATTTTAGGGAATTGTCGATATATTGCTTTTAGAACATATAGGCTACATCAATTGCCGTTGTGAGTTGATTATCACATCCGCCAAATATATCTCGATCGGCCTGATCATAACGAATCTCCGGCCTGACCAAGAGGTTTTGTCTGATCTTTATGTTTGTTGTAAACGTTGCTTCCCAAATACCAAGATCACTAATGCCTACCCTTGCGCCATCCTCATCTTCAAAATATTCACCCCTCAAGGCAACGCCAACAGAGTCGGTAAGATCGTAACCCAGTATGGTAGAAAGACCCCACCATATACCATTCTCCCCCGTAGTAGCAAGCATTGCAGCGCCTTGCTCTGTGCCATAATCAAAATTAACGTTAACAGATGTTTTTGGTAATGGCTTGAATGCTAAGATAAGGTCCCAGAAATGCCTCCAGTTTCCTTCTGCATTGGCAACAATATCCTCGTCCTGCTCAGCACCGTGGCTACCGTTTACGATAAAGCCAGTATTCTCGCTTATCTTCCAATTAAATTGGTATCCGAGTGTCTTCGAATTGTTATTGTCCACGAAGGTGTCCCAGCCGTTTACCAGATAAAAAGTCGTTGTTAGCTGATCCAATAAAGGATAGCTCATGGACAGACCGGTGTTGGTAAAAGGAATTGCATTCTGATAGAGGAGTGAACGTGAGAAGTTCGGATTATCTACACTTTCCCAAAGCTCTGCGCCAATCCAAGTGGCGAATTTACCAAACTTAAAATCCAAACCCTTTCCAACGGGCGCCTTGTAGGTAACAAATCCCTGGCTCACGGTAAAATCTTGACTTCCAGATGCGCCGTCTACACGGCCGTCGCTCGGCACAAAGGTTAGCCGCTGCGCTATTTCACCATAATTTGTCGTAAAACCAAAACCAATAGGGTCCTTTTCCGTCGATGGTTTAAATACAGAAATTTCTATATTGTCCAATGTAAAAGAATCGTTTTCCCTGTCAAATGCCCGCACATTCGCAAAAGTTCCTCCATCCTGCGCAAAGCCTGCAGAACTGCCTCTTTGGTCGTGAGGTTTTGAATAGTTATAACTGTAATAAGTATCTACAAAACCGGATACTTCAATACTCTTCAGGAAATTGGCCATCTTGCCATCATCTTGCGCTGGTGCTATTGCCGGAGTCGTTTCTTCTGCATAGGTTGGAGCGCTAAGACCTGCCATTGTACCGCAGACCATACACGCCAGTCCCCATCTGTATAAACTCTTCATTCACTTTCCTCCTTTTCACAAAATAAGTAAAAATAAATCACCTAAATTTACAATCTGTTATATCTAATTATGAATAGCCAAACTGTCCAAGTTTTTGATGTTGGCAATTCTACATCCGTTTGGGATGCCTCCTTTCTTGGTTTAACAACGTATTGAAGCAACGCACATATCATACCACAATATTTCGTATAAGTAAATAATTAAATTATACTAAATATTTAGTTTCAACGCTATAAAGTATCACAAATAGATACGTATCTGCAAGTTACATACTATACAAAGTTTAAAATAGATGTAGTTTACGCCTATTAATTTTTTTTAACCAAGAGAAAACCAGCCTGTTGCCATTCCATGTGCATGGCTTAAATCTGTCAGTATAGTTGGATGATATTATGCATCAATCAATCTTATTGCTGATGGTTCTTGACGGTAACGTAATTAGCGTATTTTATATAATTTACGCAATAATTTGTCAACAATATTTTTTATACCGACAGATTTTTTATCTGCGTAATTTTGTTAAATCCGTGGTTTCGTTAATTTTTTTAAAATGGGCCTTATCATTTTTCTTGACCTTCACCATTTTATCAGTATAATTGACGAACTAAAATTAGACGTACAAAGCATAGATGGGTTGCTAGCCTGCGCGATTGCGATAGTGTTGTTTATAGAGTGTAAATGGTTGTATTTAAAGATGTTGGAATTTATTTAACATAATCATAATGCGTTACAATATTTGAGAAGGAGGCGAAAAAACAATGGCACTTGATCCCACCAAACATGCAGATTGGGAAATAGCAGAAGATTCCGAAACACGTATGAAAACGGTATACCAGTTGGCAGAACAATTAGGGCTGGAAAAGGAAGAACTGCTCCCCCATGGACATTACGTGGCAAAGGTTGACTTTAGCAGGGTGTTAAAAAGGATTGGAAACAGACCTGACGGAAAATTTATTGACGTTACCGCCATTACACCTACCCCATTAGGAGAGGGAAAATCAACCACCACGATGGGATTAGTACAAGGTTTGGGGAAAAGGGGCAAAAAGGTTGTTGGCGCCATTCGCCAACCTTCAGGCGGCCCAACCATGAATATCAAGGGATCTGCAGCAGGCGGAGGTCTTTCACAGTGTATTCCGTTAACGCCTTTTTCTCTTGGATTGACAGGGGATATCAATGCCATCATCAATGCCCACAACCTGGGTATGGTTGCGCTTACTTCCCGATTACAGCATGAATCGAATTATGATGATGAACGGCTTGCAAAGAGCAATTTGAAACGTATTGATATAGATCCGGACAGGATAGAACTCAAGTGGATTATCGACTTTTGTGCGCAATCACTGAGGAAGATAATCATCGGTATCGGTAGTAAGATGGATGGCTACATGATGGAATCCGGGTTTGCTATTGCCGTGTCTTCCGAGCTAATGGCAATCCTTTCCGTAGCAAATGATTTAAAGGATATGCGTGAGAGGATTGGGAGAATGGTTGTTGCCTATGACAAAAAAGGCAAACCGGTGACAACGACCGATCTTGAAGTGGCAGGCGCGATGACTGCATGGATGGCGAGCGCCATTAATCCAAATCTTATGCAAACAATCGAGGGGCAGCCAGTATTTGTTCATGCGGGGCCTTTTGCCAATATTGCTATTGGGCAGTCATCAATTATTGCAGACAGGCTTGGCCTGAAGTTGGGGGATTACCATGTGACCGAATCGGGGTTCGGGGCAGATATCGGATTCGAGAAGTTTTGGAATCTGAAATGCCGTTATTCCGGACACCGCCCCAATGCGGCGGTAATCGTTACCACCGTTCGCGGCATGAAATGCCACGGCGGCGCGCCGATCCCGGTGCCTGGGCGTCCGCTGGATGCGTGTTACAAGGAAGAAAACGTCGGATGGGTGGAAAAGGGAACGGCGAATCTTGTTCATCACATCGAAACGGTAAGGAAGGCTGGAATTAATCCGGTGGTTTGTATCAATCATTTCCATACGGATACGAAGGCGGAAATCAATGCAATTCGTAAGTCAGCCGATGCGGCCGGCGCACGTGTTGCCGTGTCGTACCACTGGTTAAAAGGCGGAGAAGGCGCCGTGGAGCTTGCCGATGCGGTAATTGACGCATGCAACCAACCGACGAACTTTAAGTTTCTTTATGAACTGAACGCTCCATTGAAGGACCGTATCGAAAAGATTGCAAAAGAGGTTTACGGCGCGGATGGCGTTGATTATACACCGGAGGCAACGAACAAGATCAAGGCATTGGACAGCGACCCTGACGTTTCAAAAATGGGGATGTGCATGGTTAAGACGCATCTTTCCATTACCGACAATCCAAACTTAAAAGGCGCTCCAAAGAACTGGAGGCTGCGTATTAAAGATGTATTGACCTTCAAAGGCGCCGGGTTTATTGTGCCGATGGCGGGAGATATTAAGCTTATGCCGGGAACGAGTTCAGATCCCGCATTCCGCCGTGTAGACGTGGACGTTGAGACGGGAAAAGTCAAAGGGCTGTTCTAATGTTCATGACGCTTAAAGTCGGAGACTGCTTTACAACGCTCACCATGACGGAAAGGCGAGTGTTATCGTTGTGTGGAATACATACGGCGAAGTGGTCTGATTCAATTGCCAACTAGAACTTTGCTTATTAAGAAGGCTGTTAAACGTAATGTTTTAACAGCCTTCTTTCATTTTCATTTTGTCCCTTAAAACATTGCCTTGACATAGCTGTTCACATTTGCTTAGAATAATTGTAATTGTTGTAGAGCGAAGAGCCTCTTCGCTCTACATTGGAAATTTGCTGAAGGCCAAATTTAAAAATTAAACAAAAGGCATTATCACATTATGAGCTTTTTAACGAAAATATTTGGAACATCAAATGACAGGATATTAAAGAACATCCGGCCCATTGTGGCCCACATTAATTCCCTTGAGCCACAATTAATGGTTTTAACGGAAGCTGAATTGCGTAACAAGACGAATGAGTTTAAGGAGAGATTGGCAAAGGGAGAAGCGCTCAAAGACGTCCTGCCGGAGGCGTTTGCCGTGGTAAGAGAAGCAAGCCGGAGGATACTCCTTGCCCCTAATCCAGATAGCCCCAATCGCACCATGCGCCACTTTGACGTGCAGCTTATCGGCGGTATGGTGTTGCATCAGGGGAAAATTGCTGAGATGGCAACGGGAGAAGGAAAGACCCTGGTTGCTACGCTGCCGGCCTATTTAAACGCCTTAACGGGCAAGGGCGTGCATATCGTTACGGTAAACGATTATCTTGCAAAGCGCGACCGTGACTGGATGTCCCCCTTGTATGAGTACTTGGGGTTAACCGCCGGGGCCATTCAGGCAAATCAGGATTATGAGAGTAAAAAGCAAGCTTATCTGTGTGACATCACCTACGGCACGAACAACGAATTTGGCTTTGACTATCTCCGTGACAATATGCGGATAAACAGGGAAGAGCAGGTTCAAATTAGCCGGGGATTGAATTATGCCATTGTCGATGAAGTGGATAGTATTTTGGTTGACGAGGCGAGAACTCCGCTCATCATTTCAGGCCCCGCGGAAGAGTCCACGGAAAAATATTACATAGCAGACAAAGTTGCCGGACAGTTAAAGGCGGGAAAGCACTTCGAGATAAAGGAAAAGGAGCGTGCTGCACACCTGACCGAAGAAGGCACCGAAGAGGTGGAACGCCAGCTCAACGTAGATAGTCTTTATACCGGCGCGAATATGGAATGGCCGCACTATATCGAACAAGCGCTTCGGGCGCACCACCTGTTCAAAAAGGACAGGGACTACATCGTTAAGGATGGCGAGGTTATCATTGTAGATGAATTTACCGGACGTTTGATGACGGGACGCGTGTGGAGTGACGGGTTACACCAGGCCGCGCAAGCGAAAGAACGCCAGCGTATAAAAGAGGAAAATCAGACACTGGCCACCATAACGCTCCAGAATTTCTATCGTTTATATAAGAAACTGGCCGGGATGACGGGTACTGCGATGACGGAAGCCGTGGAATTCGATAAAATATATAAGCTAGAAGTCGTTACAATTCCGACGAACAAACCCATGTGCCGCACCAATTTCCCAGACCGTGTTTATCGGACGGAAAAAGAAAAATATGATGCCGTCATTAAAGAAATTGTAGAGGTGCATAAGGCAGGGAGGCCGGTACTTGTTGGAACGGTTTCTATTGAGAAATCTGAATTTCTTAGTGAGAAGCTCATGAGAGAGGGCATCGAACATGAGGTGTTAAACGCAAAACAGCACGAGAAGGAAGCGCATATTGTTTCAAAGGCAGGACAGCGCGGGAACGTTACCATCGCTACGAATATGGCCGGTCGCGGCACTGATATTGTTCTCGGCGAAGGAGTTGCCGCTATCGGTGGACTGCACATACTAGGAACGGAGAGACACGAGGCGCGCCGTATTGACAACCAGCTTCGTGGCCGCGCAGCCCGCCAGGGTGATCCGGGTTCTTCCCGTTTTTATGTGTCCTTGCAGGATGATTTAATGCGTATATTTGCCTCTGAACGGATAAGTTCGCTTCTCAAAAGATTTGGAATGGAAGAAGGCATGGCCATCGAGCATTCGATGGTCTCAAGGTCTATCGAGCGCGCTCAAAAGAAGGTAGAGGCGCACAACTTCGAGATACGTAAACACCTGCTTGATTATGACGAGGTTATGGATCAGCAGAGAAAAACTATATATACACTGCGCCAGGATGTGCTTGAAGGCAAAAACCTGCGTGAATATATTACCCGGATGATTGATGATTGTATCGAGGAAATGGTGGCAGTTGCCTTCGATACAAAGCATCGCACAGAGGAGGAAGAGCCATTCGATATAGCCTCGTGGTTTAAGCTAAAGTTCGGGTTGGAAATTGATTTAAACGAGGTCGAAGATAAGACGCGAGGCAATGTGGAAGCACATTTGAAGAAAAAGGCCATGGACGCCTATGAAGCGAAAGAAAGCCTTCTTGGTAAAGAAGGGGTGGAAAAAATCGCCCAGATTCTTTTGCTGGAAAAAATAGACACCAAGTGGAAGGATCACCTCTATGCAATGGACCACCTGAGGTCCGGCATCGGTCTCCGGGGTTATGCGCAGATAGACCCGAAGATTGAATACAAAAGAGAGGCGTTGGGTATGTTTGAAACTATGAATCTGGCAATACGCGACGAGGTAACTGACCTCATATTTAAGTTACAATTAGCAAAAGACGAGGAAAAAGCAAAGGATATATGGCATCCGGAGCAGTTTGTCCATCAGGAAGTTTCGGGACTGGAAAAAATACATGAATCTCCTGCTGCTGTCAGTGCAGAAAGCGGAACAGTAGAGGATTCAACGTCGCAGACGGTGCCTAAAATAGCCCCTATCAAAGCTGGCGTTAAGGTCGGTAGAAATCAGCCCTGTATTTGCGGCAGCGGTAAAAAATTCAAGCAGTGTTGCGGCAGGACGGGATAATGCGTTTTAAATGCCTGAATCCATCAGACCTAAAGCACCGTAGCTCAGACCTTCAGGTCTGATGGATGTAAATATCTTGTCCAACGAACAAGCATTTGGAAGTAGTTTTCAGAGCATCGTATTAATGCCGTATCCATCAAGGCTGATGCCTTGAGTTACAGAAACCGGTATCAAACCACTTGAAACCGCAGCCGCTTTTAAAACTTGACTCATTTGGGAAGGTAAAATGCGTATAAGGTATTCAACCATATACGCCCCATATCGGTATGTCCACCATTTTTGACGCCGCCTACGTAACAGCGCTTATCCTAAGCTCACCGTATCTTCTTCCAAAACTCTTATTGAGCGATCGCTTTCGCACAGGTTTGACACAACGCCTGGGTTGTATTTGTAACAGAGAAGAGAAGATGCCTTGTGTTTGGATACACTGTGCCTCTGTTGGTGAGATTATTACGGTAAAAACACTTGTAAATTCTCTTGAAAAAGAGTTTAATAATTGGGATGTAGTGATATCCACCAACACCACCACCGGTCAGGGCGTTGCAAGAAAGTATTTTCCTGAAAAAAATATCTTTTATTTTCCGCTGGATCTTAGTTGGGTAGTTGAAAGGTCTCTCGATGCCATACGCCCCGATTGCGTAATTTTGGCTGAGTTAGAGATATGGCCAAACTTCCTCATGGCGTTGGCGCGACGGCGCGTTCCTGTGGCGCTGTTAAACGCCAGGATATCGGAAAAATCCATGAAATGGTACCGCGTGTTAAACAAGGTATCGCACGGATTTTTTGAGAGCCTGACAAAAAAAGAAAACGTTTTTTGCGCCAGAACGGAGGCGGATGCAGCCCGCCTTGAGGCCATCGGCATAGCCGGTGAGCAGATATCCGTAACGGGAAACATGAAGTATGACAATATAATAACTTCTGTCCTTGAAGACACACAGACGCGGTTACTGCATTTGTTTGGAATAAAGAAGGAAGAGAAGGTCTTTGTCTGCGGCAGCACCCATGAGGGCGAAGAGGCAATTATTCTCAGAATATTTAAACGGATTTCTTCCCAATATCATAATCTGAGACTAGTCTTGGCTCCGCGGCATATCGAGCGGTGCAATGACGTTATCAAGCTGATAGAGTCCATGGGACTGAAAGTGATTAGAAAGACCTTGCTCGATAAGGGTCTCTCGCCTACGGCAGACGAAGAGCGAGGGCGGTTGCCGAAAGAGACGGTTATTCTGGTCGATACCCTGGGTGAATTGCAAACGATATATAGCATCGCTGATTACGTGTTTGTTGGGAAGAGCCTTGTACCTCAAGGCGGTCAGAACATGATGGAACCTGCGGGACTGGCAAAACCAATCATCGTTGGCCCACATACGTTTAATTTTCACGAGGAGGTGCCGTTATTAAGAAACGCTAATGCCATCAAAATTGTTCAGGACGAATCGTCGTTTTTTGACGGCGTCATATACTTACTTGAACATCAAACAGAGGCATTGGAAATGGGTAAGAGGGCCCGGTTGGTGGTTGAGGAACAAAGGGGCGCTACAGAGCGTAATTTGAAAGTGTTAAGGGAAAATTTATTAAAGGAGAGGATAGTATCTGTATGAAGAAAGGAAGGCATTTATTTACTTCAGAGTCAGTGTCTATGGGTCATCCTGATAAGATTGCCGATCAGATATCTGATGCAGTGTTGGACGCCATGCTTGAACAGGACCCCATGAGCAGGGTTGCTTGTGAAACTCTGGTGACGACGGGTGTCGCTTTTGTTGCAGGTGAATTCACCACAAAGGCAAACGTAAATATTCCAGATATTGTAAGGAGTACGATAAAGGAAATTGGATATACCGACGCTTCTATGGGATTTGATTACAACACTTGCGCTGTTCTTACGAGCATAGGCAAGCAATCGCCGGATATCTCACAGGGCGTCAGCGGTGAAGGTCTTTACAAAGAAGAAGGGGCCGGTGATCAGGGTATGATGTTTGGCTACGCCTGCAATGATACGCCTGAGTTGATGCCGCTTCCGATTATGCTCGCGCACAGGATTATCATCAAGCACGCCGAGTTGAGGCAGAATGGGACGATTAAGTATCTGCGGCCCGACGCGAAATCCCAGGTAACCGTTGAATATCAGGACAACAAACCCATACGGGTGCATACGGTTGTTGTTTCAACACAGCATTCCCCGGACGTAAAACATGAAACGATCAAGGCGGATATGATTGAAAAGGTTATCAAGCAGGTGGTTCCGGCGAATTTGCTGGACAGTAAGACGATTTATCATATCAACCCAACGGGACGCTTTGTAATCGGCGGTCCCCAGGGAGATTGCGGGTTGACGGGGAGGAAGATCATCGTGGACTCTTACGGCGGATGGGGACGTCACGGCGGCGGCGCTTTTTCGGGGAAAGACCCAACGAAGGTTGACCGCAGTGCCTGCTATGCAGCCAGACACGTTGCAAAGAACGTGGTGGCTTCCGGTCTGGCCGACCGGTGTGAGGCTCAGGTGGCTTATGCCATTGGTGTGGCAAAACCCCTGGCCGTCAACATTACAACCGAAGGCACCGGTAAGATACCTGATGAAAAACTCACACAGATTTGCGAAACAGTTTTCGACATGACACCCAGCGGTATCATCAAGCGGTTGAATCTGAGGAGGCCTATTTATAAGATTACGGCACGGCACGGCCATTTCGGACGTTCAGAGGATACCTTTACCTGGGAAAAGACGGACATGGTGGACGCCCTGCGAAAGGCGGCTGGTGTTTAAACCGTAATAATGGTTTACCTCTGAGGTCACAAAGAACGTAGGAAAAGTAAATACCTGAGGAGCTAGAGGTTGGAGAATAGAAGCAAAAATCCAACTTCTAGCTTTCAGTGCTTATGCGTTTTTCGGCGTGGGTTAATCTATCGCGGCGGTTTAGGTTTGTCCAGCATTCT
>Ga0315281_10006334_pt1 | contig 16844 bp, 16 predicted proteins | sample YL17G07_0_MG_FD_204540 | JGI IMG/M metagenome (GOLD analysis project Ga0315281, IMG submission 204540) | Sediment microbial communities from Yellowstone Lake, YNP, Wyoming, USA - YL17G07_0 | ecosystem: Environmental > Aquatic > Freshwater > Lake > Sediment | place: USA: Wyoming | collected...
TAAAAGATTCAGGCCTTTTAATTTTACCACAAAAATAACTAAAACAAAGGCTTTAAGATTACTCCACAAGCAGAACTAGTAAAATAATTAAGGGATTCGAGGGTGAACTTGTTTTAAATAAGCCAATATGGTCTTTATTTCCATGTCAGGATTATGCATGGCTACTTTTCCTCTGCCACGCAAAGCAGATAAACAATGGGCCAAATGATTTGCCGCTGCCTGTTCCCATTTTGGATTATTTTTAGGCGCATTATAAGTAAATGTTCCATCTGGAAGTTGTATCGGAAAAATTTCTCGAGTGGGCATCATATGGCGTGATTATAACATATTCGTCAAATCGTATATGATTATGATTTTAAAATATACCGCGCGGCTTTTGTACTTCCTTCTCTTTTGATTATACTTTTTTCTAGTAATGCTTTTAAATCCCGCAAAACCGTGTCTTCGGATATCATCGGAAAAAGCTCAGTAAATTGTTTGTTTTGTAAAAAACCGACTTTTTGAATATAATCAATAATTTTCATTTGCCGTTCGGTAAGGGCTATCTGTGTCCCGCCGATTTTTTCTTTAAGTTTTAAGTCAATCGACAAGCTTTGGACTTTTTCCTTAATTCTGGTAAGTTCAATTGCCAGTCCTTCAGTGAAGTAAACAAGCCAATTGGTTAAATCATAATTTTCTTCCGGTTTAACCGATTGTAAAGCCTCATAATATCTACTGGCATCGGTATCATAATGCTCCTCAAGCGAGAAAAACTTTTTAATATCATATTTTTCGCAAAAAAGCACTAAAGTCGCCATCGCCCGGGCCACCCGGCCATTACCGTCTAAAAACGGATGAATTCTTACCAGCTCATAATGTGTTACTCCGGCTTTTAAAATCGAATGCATGTCTTTTTCGGATATAAGCCAGCCAATAAAACCTTCAACCTGATAAGGGACCTCTATGGCTGGCGGCGGCCTAAAAACAACTTCCTGGGTAGCGGAATTTTTGACGACAACTTGTTTGGTCCGGTATTGACCACATTCCAAAGGAGAAAGGATTTTAGCCGTGGTTAACCGATGAATGGTTTTGATGGTTTCTTCGTTTATTTCCCCGCTAAAACCGTCAATGAACTGTAAAACCTCGCGGTAATTAATAACTTCCTGAATATCCCGGTCGCGACCAATAATTTCTTTACCTTCCAACACTTGGGCCGCTTCGGAAATATTTAATTCATTGCCTTCAATATGAGTACCATAGTGTACAGTTCGTAAAACGGCCTCATCGCGAAACTTTTTCTCCCAGGCCGGTACCAGCGGCGCATTGATAATAACTTCCCTTGCCCCCTCAATAATGCCGATATTTTTGAGGATTTTGTTGGTAATGGTAAAATTAGGAGAATACATTTCCGGTTAATTCTCGCACTTTTTGCGGGAATTGTAAAGAAGTTATGGTCGATAAATAAAGCAAGTAGTAATTTAGAAATTAAAGAAGTAATTTTCCCATTGTCTGGGGTATTTGGTCGCACAAATCACTCGCATTAAAATAATAGCCCACTTTTTTATATAATTCTTCTCCTGCTTTTTTATTGATAAAACTTCCCGCACAAGCAGCTAAGAATAAATCATTTTTACATGCTAAAGCCGCCACTAATCCAGCCAGTACGTCGCCTGTCCCCCCTTTGGTCATCCCGGCATTCCCACCCTCACAAATTTTACATTCGGTCGGCGAACAAATAACGTCATCCGGTCCTTTAAATAATATGATGCAACCATATTTTTGCGCCATTTTTTGGACGTTTTCTTGAGTGGCTTCGATCTTAAATAAGGTTTCAAATTCCTTTTTATGAGGCGTAATTATACAATTTTTATTTAGCCACTCTGCTTCCATCATCTGCAAGCTTCCCGCATCAATCACCCATTTCTTATGAGAATATTTCCATAATAAATTTTTAGTCATTTCTCTTGTTTCTTGCTCTCGCATTAAACCAGGACCTATTAATACCGCATCTGATTCTTCAATATAATTTTCCACTTCTTCACGCGATACAGCAATAAAATCATAAAGATCACTTTTAAGTTTTTGAGTTAATTCGTTATTCTCTGGAATTGAGCTATAAAAAACCATGTCACAAATCCTGGAAGCCGTTTTTAAAGCCCACAAAGAGGCCCCATGAAAAAGCTTTGACCCGCCGAGAATCGTCAATTTCCCGTTTTTTCCCTTATGCGATCCCTTCGGGGGTAAATAGAGATTTTTTATATCATCAACTGTTACATTTTCCATATTAAACTTGATTAATAAAATTTTGCAGGTTTTTAAAATCCAAATAATCTTTAATCAAATATAGAGTAAGCAATATTAATGTTATTAAAAAAATATATATCCATTTTCCGACTGGTTTTTTCTGTAGTTTCTTATAAACTACAACTCCTAATGAAAATAAGCTTATAACAAACAGGCTATAAAACACAAACAAATGTAGCTGATACATGAATAATTCTATTCCAGTAAGCGGTTCTTCAGAAAACATTGCATCCCCTTTTTTCCATAATTCATTTAAGAATTTTGGCAATTTTTGATTTTACTAATCCTATTTTCTCTAATGGATAATATCCTTCAATTTTTCCCATTAATTTCCCGTTTTGGAAAAACGCCAGTGTCGGCGTAATCCTAATCCTATATTTTTCCGTTAAGGGATCATTCTCGGAGGTCTGAATTTTACGATATTTAATTTTAATCTCCGGAAATAATTCTTTAATCGGAATGGAATGTAGGCGGCAGTGAAGGGTTGACCAGGAGAAAAACTCAACCACCGCCGGCTGGGTTGCCTCAACTATTTGAATATTAAATTTTTCCAAAGGTATACAAAAAGCCGGATCGTATGGTTCAGCACCGTAACGGTCAATAAATAAATCTGCAACTTTTCTTAGGTCTGCCTCAATTTCTTTTTTTATTCTTTCGTATTCTTCTTTTGTTCTGGCCACTCTAATCGCGCCTACCGGACAAGCTTTTTCACACAACCCACAACTTATACATAAATCATTTTTAACAGTAATTGTTTTCTTTTTGTTATCCCAATAAAAAGCATGTCTAGGACAAACAGTAATACCACTACAGTCTTTAGAATTATCACAAATCTTAAAATTTATTAAAACCGCCATATTCACTCCAATTTTATCACTTTTACTGACTTTAAATATTTTTCCTCTATTAAATGTAAATCTGTGGTTGTCATAATTGTCTGCTGGTGTGGAATAACTTGTAAAACCAAATCCCGATGCTGATGATCTAATTCAGAAAAAATATCATCTAACAATAATAATGGCTTGTCGCCGGTTTTTGCTTTTATAAATTCAAGCTCAGCCAGCTTTAACCAAAGTACTGTCAGCCGCTGTTCTCCCCTGCTCCCATATATTGATAAATTCCTTGTTGTTTCGGGTTTCGGGTTTCGGATTTCGAATTTTATATCATCCCTGTGGGGGCCGACAAGGGTAACGGCAGCAGCAATTTCCTCATTTTTATATTGTTCCAAACGTGTTTCAGAAATAATACTTTTATCATATTCTATTTGATATTTAATATTTGATATCTGATATTTGTTTATTTCGTCTATATATTCTCTTCTTTTGTCTGTTAATACTCCACCATGTTTTATTAAAAGCTCATCCCAATAGGTAAGCTGAACTCTGCTTAAATTCTCATCTCTAATTCGCTCTAAAAGTTTATTCCTCTGCCGGATGGCTTTTTCATAAATTAAAAGCGACCGGCGATATTCCCGATCAACCTGAGATAAAATAAAATCAAGATATTGACGCCGCCGGGATGGTGAATTAGTAACTAAATCTAGGTCTTCTGGCCAAAATAAAACCGCCCGCAAATTGCCAACAAAATCAATCATTCGCCGGGGAACACCGTTAACCAAATATTTTTTAGTTGGCGCCGGTTGACCGGCTACTTCACCAACGGTTAAAATAATTTCCAGCGTATCTCCATTATCCATTTCACATTTCACATTTGACATTTGACATTGGTATTCAATCATTTCTCTTTCTATGTCTGCTCTAAACGATTTCCCGGTTGCTAGAAGATAAATTGCTTCTAAAATGTTGGTTTTGCCGGAAGTATTAGGACCTAAAATAAGGGTTGTCCGTGGCAAGAACGAAAAAGAAGTTTTTTTAAAACTTCTAAAATTTTTTAGGGTTAGACTTTCAACAATCACGTTTGAATTTTAACATATTTACGGAGTAATCGTGGTGCCAATAAATTTTTGTCCTTCAATACAACGTTTGAGATTTCTTAAATTACTACCATCTAGAATTATTACCTTAAGATTTATCTTAAGGCCAAGTGCGGCGGCAATCGGGTCAAAGGGTAAATTCATTCCCGGAATCCACTTCTCGCCAACAAGTTGGCGATATTTTTCCCATTTCCATTCTCTAATCGGCCTGGCATCGGGAAATTTTTTAGGGTCTTTATTATAAACCATTTTAACGTTGCTCATATTAATCAATATCTTGATTTTATATTCTTGGGCAAGCTTGGTAGCACAATAATCAGTCGACCATCCTGGTTTCCAGCCGGCAGCGATAGCTACCGGTTTAGTAATATTCATGTATTTTTTGTCATAGTGGTGGATAATTTGTCGATGACTAATATCACGAAAAATCGTTCTTAAAAGATGAGCATTTAATCTGGTCGCATGGATACCAATCCAGTCAATATCATCATATGTTAGTTGATGACCCATTACCGCCTGGGCGTTTTCCTGGTAATGCCGGCAGGTAGCTCCTCCGCCACAAACAATGAAAAACCGCCTTCCGGCGGCTACTTCTTGATGGATAAACGTGTAAAACTTTTTAAGAAAATTTACATCAATCCCCCCATTGGGAATAATTAAGGATCCACCCAGCGAAAGAATAATCGGTTCTTTCTTTTCCATTATATAGTCAATAATTATATACCAAGTCCTCAATAGTTAGCAAGTTGGCTTATGCCAGCATTAGTCCAGCTCTCGTCAATTTATGTAATACGGCTATTCTGCGACCTTGGTTGTGTATGGCTTGCATGACATCTTCGCTATTGCTGATTGGTATAAGACGTGGGTCATCAATAAGTTCATGCCTATTAAAAATTGTCCTGACAATTAGAAATCGCATCTCTGGAAACTCTATTAGTGCATCTCGTGCGGCCCAAATATTATCTTCAAGGACTACATGTGGTTGAAACCATTCATAAGCCTTGTGTTTCCACTTATCCCGTCCTTTTGTTTCTCCATAAGGAACATCATCAGGCCGACAAATTACTGGTGAATCGGGACAATTAAATTTTTCATGATAACGTCTGGTAATCGGGTAAAGTCTGTTTTCGTCCCGAGAGGTAACATAAGCATCTAAAGCTAAATCTCCTTCGGCAATAAGCTTATTTATCGCATTTATTAACCATTCGTTTGGTTTAAGATTAAAATGAAATTCAGGATCGTCTCTTGTATTGAAGAAAAATTGCTGAAAATTTTCATATCTCCTACCTTTCATTCCTGCCCAAAGCTTTTCGGCATACTGGATGTGACCAAATACGGCTATCTCTTTATATGTATGATGAGTGCCAAATTCTTTATTCGCCGCATCAACAAAACCTCCCCAACAATCAACTAAAACATCATCAACGTCAGAAAGACCATGAACTACCCCTTCCCTTTCCGGCGAAGGAGAAGTTTCTAGACGAGGACTCGGAGCAATTAATACTCTTTCGCCCGTATGATTATGAAGTCCTATTCTTTTTTCGACACCTTGAGTCGGCACGGCAACAAGTTCGGGAGATACCATAGATAGGGTGAGATCATAGCAAAAAAGAATAAAATTAGCAAACTAGGGCAAGAAAACTTGACAAAGAAGGTATAATTTATATTAGTTAAGAAGGGATTATAAAATATGGAGGCGTCGAAAGCAGAACTAGCCGCAAGAGAAGTGGCGGATCCTAAATTAGCAAAAGGCGGACCTGTACCTACAAGTAGCTCAGGGAAAGCAGATGCTCTGACAATGTCGAGAACCTTAGCGGTTTTCCGTGTACATGCAAACCACTTATCACATATGGCGGATCAAGACGGCCGAGGTGAAACAACCGACGCAGAAGATTGATAATTCCCTTCCCTTGCAAAGCCTCTAGTTTAATACTATAATCGTCTTGCCGAATCCCGATTTAATCGGGAGAGAGCAAACGATTGAAGCTTGGCAAATAAGCCCCGGACGAAAGGTTTATAACTCAGGGTTTTCCGCAAGCTCATTGCGAAGTAAAAAGCTATGCTTCTTTAAGCTTATAAAAGAAAGCCCTGGACTTTTAGTCCAGGGAAGCTTATAATGCGAAATTATTATCTATATCCTCTGCCTGATTTTTTATGCCAAAATTACCAGAATTTTTATTAGGTGTTGTACCGCCAAAAATATGGGAAACATCAACTGCTTCTAGTGGTCACGGGCGAAATCACCGAAGGCCAAAAGAATTACCCACACCAAAAGAAGAACCCAAGCAATATCGTTATTCTATATCCCCAGACGATCCGTTTGAACCTAAAAATGATGCTGATTCTTTTAATCTTTTTAGACTGGTTGGTGGCAAAGGCTTTGCGCTTTGGGAAATATGCAAAGTAGTTCCTCGGATTAGAGAAGGGAAAGTTAAACTTCCTGTGCCAAAATTTTTTACGCTTACAACCGAAGCATGGTCAACAACCAGAGATCATTCTTATAAAATTCCCAATGAGATCTGGGAAGAAACTTTGACCAGAGTAAGACAGATGGAACAAAAAACCAAAATGAAATTTGGAGAAGATTTAACAGTCTCGGCTCGGTCTGGCTCAATTTACTCAATGCCGGGAAGAATGGATACAATTCTTAATATCGGCATAACCGAGAAAAATATTGCCAGGCTTTCTAAAAGAATCGGCATGGTAGCTACCTGGCAGTCTTATTTTGAGTTGGTTCATCTTTTTGGGACAGCCGTCTATGGCATAAATAAGGAAGAATTTGCCGATCTTGACAGAACTGTTAGCTCTTCAAAAAATGTTACTCAAATCCAACAAGCCGTCCAAGCCGCAAAACGTATAATAAGTACGACCGATCCAGATTTTTTATTCCCGGAAGATCCGTACAAACAATTAGAAATGGCCGTCGGAGCAGTTTTTCGATCTTGGGATAATCCCCGAGTTGTTGATTATCGGAAAAGAGAACACATTCCTGATGTTGGAACTGCATGTTCAATTGTCGAAATGAAGTATGGTAATAGCTCAAAGGCTTTCTCTGGTTCGGCGGTTTTCTTTACCCATGATCCAAAAAATTATGGAGAACCCATACTTGTTTTTGGCAAACGCCAACAGGGAAATAAAGTTGTCGCTGACGAAGCTGCCCATGAAACAATTACCCTAGATGCATTACCAGCTAAAATACGCAGACAACTGCGGGAAGTTGGACAAATGCTGGAGTCGTATTATCACGATACTCAAGACATCGAAGTAACCATCGAGAATGGCAAAATTTTTTTTCTGCAAACAAGACGCGCCGAAATGTCAAGCTATGCCTATGTCCGCCGATCATTAAACGCTATCGCCCATGGTTGGATTACGCCCGAAGAGGCCATAAGAAGAACCAATGTATCATCTCTTTTATCAGTTTTAGGAGGTTTTTTTGATTCTCTGGATATTGCTGATGCTGAAAGGAAAGGATTGGTTTTAGCTAAAGGAAGGCACCTTTCTTCAACCGGATACGCCACGGGACAAGTCGTAAAATCAGTTGCTGAAGCTCGTTCTTTGGGAAGTAAACCTGCAATAGTCCATTCTTTTGTTCATATGGGTAACCTTGACGATTTGCCTCCCAATGTTGTCGGCGCAATCTGTACCAATGCTTGTGTTTTAGCTCATGTGGCAATTGACCTTCGTCATTTGGGAAGAAGAATGCCAGTTACCATTGGGGTTGATAATGAAAGAATAATTTCAGGCCAAATTGTAACCATTGATGGTGTCAATGGTGTTGTCTTTGAAGGAGAAATCACTCCTTCTCATAAAGACACATCCGAATTGTTAATACCCGCTGAAAGAAAGACAGTTGAAGAATGGTTAGAATTAATCAGGAAAAATCCTTGGCATGTTTTGGTAGATCCTAGAGATGAAAGTGAAAACCGCCTTTCCATCCTTCGAGAAATGTCATCATATTTTAACGAGAATATAGAAAAGTTTAAAATAAAATCTCATAAGGCTCACGAGGTTTTTGCAACTCAGCTATTTTTTCCTGAAGCAAATGTAATTTCTATCCCCTATCATCTTGTTAGTCCAAAAGACAAAGACGGACTACAGAAGCTTCTTCTTAATATAATTGCCAAAGACAAACATGCCACTATCCGTACTTGTCATGTGCCAACCATGAAAGGCAAGGGCCATTATGCTACTCTTCGTAGAGTAGAAGACATTGAAAAATTTTTCTCGTCTCCAGATGGTTATGCCAAGTTATCTGAAGAGATGCAAACAAACGAACGCGGTGAAATTTTCCGGTTAACCGAGTTTGCCGTTGGTGAAATTCCAAAAGGCAAAATGGATGAGGAGTTGGCTCATTGGCATTGTGCAATTACTATTTCGGTAGCTGATAATGTTGTAACCATGCAGATCCGGCCTCATACTCCATTACTACGTGATCTAGAAGAAGTTGAGAATAAACACATTATTAGTACATCTTTTAGTTTTGACGCTGAAAGAGGAGAGTTTTCTCACTTGGGTAATCTAGAAATTGGTTCAACTTTGCAGGATGATCTACAAGCACAACAATGGGCCAGCACTATTTTTAACCATATCTATGTTAATTTATGGACGAGATATAATTTCCCCTTGCGAATGAGCTGGATTACCGATCATTTTCCGCCACCCCGCTGCGCTACCCCCGGTATCGAAATGCAGGCCAGAATGAAAGAGGATGGCACGATTTCCTGGACATTAATATATGGTATAAAAGCCGACGAAGCTGATAATCACAATGGAGAAACGGAAAGTGTAACTATTTTTAATAGTATGGATGATGCAAGAATGTCTCTTGCCCAGTAGATGATGCCCTGGTTAACAATTGGTCGTGTATCCGGCACGTGGTATTCAAAAAGTTAATCAGCTATCCTTATTTTTGGCACCTCGGACAGAAAAACGTCCCCCGTCCTCCAACAGTAATTCTTTTAATTATTCCGCCGTCATTTCTTAGGCATTTCTCGCCCTCGCGCTGGTAGACCCGGAAATGATTTTGATAATTCCCCGGCTCGCCTTCAACATTAATAAACGCCTCATCACCTCCGGTTGACCCGCCGTATTTCAATCCATCATTTAATACTTTAATTATTGCTTCTCTTAGTATCTTTATATCTTTATATCTTATTGTCTTTGCTGGTTTCGCTGGCAAAATCCCTGCTTCCCATAAAGCATCATTAGCATAAATGTTCCCTACTCCGGCAATCTTTTCTTGATCCATCAAAATAAGTTTTATTGCCTTATTACTTTTAGCCAATATTTTCTGTAAATATTCGATGGTAAATTCCTTACTAAATGGTTCCGGCCCCAGCTTCTCTAAGTCACTTTGAACTTTTAACTTTGAACTTTGAACTACTTTCATCCACCCAAACTGCCTTAGATCATTATAAAAGAGCCTTGAACCGTCACTGAAGCCGAAGATAATATGCGTGGACTTGGCCGGCAACTCCGTTCCTGCAAATGTTATGGGGTGTCCCAGGGTGATCCCATGTTCCACAAATACCAGCTGACCAGTTAGTTTAAGATGAATAAGCAAACTCTTACCGTTATCTAAATCAATAATGTTAATCTTTCCCCGGCGCCTGACATCTTTAACGGTGGCACCTTCAACCTCACTCGGCTTTCCAATAAACTGTTTGGCTAACAAAACCTCGACCTTGGCAATTTTCAGGCCTTTGATTTTGGCAACTAAGCCGCGTCTTATGGTTTCTACTTCTGGAAGCTCTGGCATAATTATTTTATTTGTTTATTTATAAGCTTGGAGATTTTTCTTTTAAAATTTTCTTTAGAGAATTTGTCCGCCTGCTTTCGACAATCTACCGGATTAAATTTTTCTGTTTTAAAGTTTTTCAGTTTTTCAGTTAATGATTCCACCGTTGATTCATCGAAAAATATTCCCGTTTTACCATCTGCCACCGTCTCCAGGTATCCCCCTCCCCTAAAAGCAATCACCGGCTTGCCAAAACTCATTGCCTCAACCGGTGTTATGCCAAAATCTTCATCCGTCGCCGTACAAATCAAAGCCTTACAATTTTTATAGATATTGGATAACTTACTATCGTTAACTCCACCCAGAAATTTTATTGTCGGTCCGGCGATTGATTTTAAATATTCCTCTTGTCCACCGGTCCCCACAACCCACAGATTTTCTTTTAATTTATTGCAGGCTTTAATTGCCAAATCAATATTTTTCGGGCTTTCTAAACGAGAAACAACGAGATAATAATTAGGAATTGGGGGTTGGGAATTAGAAAGAAACGAGGCATTTCCTTTTTCGAGAGCGCCCATGATACCAATTTGTTGTTTGCCTTCCATATTGTCCCGTTGACCAGAAAATCCAGAAGCGCTGGGCGCGGGTCGTAAAAAGGAAGGCGATGTTTCTTTTTTAGTGGCTAAATAAACTGGCGGATAAATTACTTCTGCATTTCTTCGGTAAAACTTTTTAATCCTTTCTTTAGTATTCTGGGAATTGGCAATAAAGTAATCGACTCTTTGGGCTGCCAAATAATCATATTGGCGCAAAAAATGGGCCAGGATTTGCCCATAAATTCTTATTGGTAAAAACCTTTTCCATTCAACTGCCGTTTGATAACCATAAAGCCATCTCGGTGGTGTATGGCAATAGCAAATATGAACGGTTGGCGGGTGAGTAATAATGCTTTTGGTAATATACCACGAGGCAGACGAAATCACTAAATCATAACCTTTAAAATTAAAACTTTCCCAAATTAATGGTGTTAAAAATCTTAACGGACTATAAAGATTTTTCCATTGTAATATTTTATTCAAACCGGAAGTGATGATTTGCTTTTTGGCGAAAGCCTCACCGGCCGGCGAATCCGCCACATAAAATGCCGTATAAATCGGCGCCTCGGGAAACAACTCGCTTAGAGCCTGTAAAACACGCTCGGCTCCCCCGTATTCTTTAAGATAATCATGAACCAATGCTACGCGCATAAATTTAAAAAAGTCCCATCTGCTCTTCTTCTTTTTGTTTGCTTACTTCGTCAGTGGGTTTCTCAATATTATGTACATCTTTCGGCAATCTGGGAATTAAACTGCGAAACTCTAACCGATCAAAAAGCTGGGCGACTTCATCCCAATCATAATCAGTTAATTTACACTTCTCAAGATTAATCTTTATCGGTGCATCTTTAATAATTGTCGCCAGATAATACGACATGTCCGCATCCTCTCGGGCCTTGGCTAATTTTTCGGCGATCGGTTTTGGGAGATTATGCAAATGACGATAAAGATTTTTTATATTATCATAATTATTAATTAAATCAATGGCTGTTTTTGGCCCAATCCCGGCTACTCCAGGATAATTATCTGACTGATCGCCGATTAGGGCTTTTAAATCTGGAATTTGGCTTGGCTCTACTCCCATTTTCCCCCTTACTCCTTCTTTATCGAAAAGAGTTGCCTGGGAAAGGCCCTTTGTCGGCATATAGACTTTAGTATAATCATTAACTAATTGTAAAAGGTCTCTATCCCCCGTAACTATAACTGTTTCCAAACCATTCTTTTCGGAAAATTCAGAGTGTCGGAACGTCGGAGAGGTCGGAAAATCAGAAATATCAGATAAATCGGATTCTCTGGTTTTCTGGCGTTCTGATTTTCTAGCTTTCTGAGTGTTCTGATTTTTCTGGAAATTCGTAGCTTGCGTTGCCAGCGTCCCAATCAAATCATCGGCCTCATAGCCATCAATTTCAAAAACCGGAATATTCATAGTTTTGACAACCTCATGGACCCTGTCAATTTGACCAATTAGCTCGTCAACCATCTTCGGCCGCTTGGCTTGATAATCTTTATATTTTTCTTTTCTAAAAGTCGGCGCCTTACGGTCAAAACAAACGGCTACATATTCCGGATGAAATTGCTCAAAAATCTTCAAAAGCATCGAGGTAAAACCATAGACAGCATTAACTAATTCTCCCGAAGAAGTTGTCAGGGGTGGTAAAGCGTGAAAAGCCCGATGCAAAATGGCGTTTCCATCAATAAGAACGAGACGGTTCATGAGGTTATTTTAACATACTTAAGCGGTGTTCATTAATTTTTCGAATTCGTCGCCTTCGATGGTTTCCTTTTTAATTAGTTCTTCGGCAATTAAATCTAATTTATCTTTCATTTTTTTCAAAATTGCTTGGGCATTTTTATAACCATCGTCAATAATTTTACTTATTTCGCTGTCTATTTTGCCAGCCATTTCGTCTGACACCTGCGTCGGTTCATACCAGGTTCGACCCATATCAGAAACATCCATTTGCGGCCCCAAATTAACCGGGCCCAAATCGCTCATGCCATATTCAACCACCATTGTCCGGGCAATATCGGTGGCTTTTGAGATATCCGACGCTGCCCCGGCGGTAAATTCTTTAAAAATTAATTCTTCAGCCGCTCGGCCGCCTAAAAGTGAAGTTACCTGTTCTAAAAGATGCGATTTGGTTTCGGTATAACGATCTTTGGCCGGCGGTATCAAAGTAAATCCTAGTGCTAAACCGCGGGAAACGATCGAAATGCGATGAACCGGATCCATGTGCGGCAATTCATGAGTAACAATCGCATGGCCGGCCTCATGATAGGCAGTCATTTTTTTGTCAAAATCTGACTGTAGCCGTTTTTTCTCCGGGCCTAATTTAACCTTTGTGGCCGCTTCTTCAATATCCTCCATGTCAATCGCCCGCTTGCCATTTCTGGCCGCTAAGATAGCGGCTTCATTGAGCATGTTTTCCAGATCAGCTCCAGAAAAACCAACTGTCCGACGGGCTACCTTATCCCAATCAACATCGGGCATGAATGGTTTGCCCTTCATATGAATGGCTAAAATCGCTTTTCGGCCTTCAATATCAGGCATGTCCAACATGACGCGCCGATCAAATCGACCGGGACGAAGGAGAGCTGGATCAAGCAAATCTCCCCGGTTAGTTGCCGCCACGACAAGAACATTTTCGTTTGGAGTAAAACCATCCATTTCGACTAAAATTTGATTTAAGGTTTGTTCGCGCTCATCATGCCCGCCCATAACGCCGACGGCTCTGACTCTGCCAATGGCATCAATCTCATCAATAAAAATAATCGCCGGGGCGTTTTTTTTGGCCGTATTAAAAAGGTCCCTGACTCTTGAGGCGCCGACGCCAACCAGCATTTCCATGAATTCCGAACCGGCCATGGAAAAAAAGGCCACTCCGGCTTCGCCGGCGACTGCCCGGGCCAACAATGTCTTGCCGGTTCCGCTTGGCCCGACGAGCAAAACTCCCTTGGGAGTTCTTGCCCCCAGACTGCGGTATTTGCCCGGGTGCCTTAAGAAATCAACCACTTCTGAAAGTTCCTGCTTGGCTTCATCAACTCCGGCCACGTCAGCAAAAGTAACTCTTGGCGTATCTTTATTAAATAATTTTGCCCTTGACTGGCCAAAAGAAAAAAGGCTATCTTGAGCGCCGCGGGCCTGGCGGAAAATAAAAAAGAAAAAAGCTACCATTAATATCAATGGCAAAACCGTTGACAAGAAATTCCACCAGGCTCCGGTCATACTGGTATCTTTAATTTGTATTTCGACAGCTCCGGGGTTTATTCCTGCCCGTTGAAATGCCTCAATCAAAGATCCTTGTGTTTCTTTAAAGGCAGAGTAGGTTTTACCGTCTTTATAAGTAACCGTCAGTTTGCTTTCCTCGACTTCAATCTTTTTCACTTTATTGGCTTTGACATCAGTAATAATCGTTGACAGCGGTTTTTCCTCTTGATTTTTAACTCCTTGTTGAAAAGATAAAAAGAAGGATACACCAATAAGGATTATAAAAAGCCATAAAAAGATATTTTTGAGGTTAAAATTTACCCTAACTTCGGCAATTTTCTTGATTGGTGGTGTTTTTTTGTTATTCGCAGAAAAGCTTTGCTTATTTTCTTCCATATTTACCAACTGGCTATCTTATTATGGCGAAATTATACCACAGAAATTGAAGGAAAAACAGAGAGGTTGTCATCCTGAACTTGTTTCAGGATCCGTTATCCTAAAGGTCACTCCCTTGCCCCCGATGTCACATCGGAGTTTCAGCAAGGGGTGGCCTTATGAAACCCCTCGCGGAAATTGTTAGCTTTCTATTAGTTTATCAATTCCCGTTTTCTCTCTAACTCTTGCCAGTGTTTCCATCGCCACTTTTCTGGCTCTTTTTGTACCTTCTATTAAAATTTCTTTAGCTTCTTTTGGTCGATCCATATAGTATTGTCTTTTTTCTCTGATAGGTGTTAAGAAAGTATTTAGCGCTTTAAACAATTTTTCTTTAACCTCAATATCCCCTACTTTGCCAACCTGATATCGCTTTTTCAAGTCCTCCACTTCACTTTTATTTGGATTAAAAGCGTCATGGTAAATAAACACCGGGTTGCCTTCAACTTTGCCTGGGTCCGTAGCATGAATTCGGTTAGGGTCAGTAAAAATCCGCATGACTTTTTCTTTTAAGGTTTTTTCATCATCAGAAAGTAAGATTGCATTGTCACCGCTTTTGCTCATTTTAAGCTTACCATCAATCCCCACCAGTCTGGCGATTCGACCAACCTTAGCTTCCGGTACAATAAAGGTCTCGCCAAAAGTCTTATTAAATTCTCTGGCAATCTCTCGGGTTTGCTCAATGACTGGCAACTGATCTTCACCTACCGGCACTAAATCGGCATTAAAAGCCAAAATATCTGCCGCCTGAAGTATCGGATAAACAATAAAAGCCACTGACGGATCAAGACCTTTATATTTTATTTCTTCCTTCACCGAAGGATTACGGATAACCCGGCCGTGTTTGACCATAGTTAGGAAAAAGGTATAAAGTTCATAAATTTCCGGTACTCCGGATTCTAAGAATATCGTCGCCACATTGGGATCAATTCCCACTGCCAAATTATCCAGAAAAACATTATAGACATCTTCATTAATCTTATCGACAGCTGAATAATAATTGGCATAGGCGTGGACATTGGCCAAAATAATATAAGTATCATAAACACTTTGCAGCTTAACCCTATTTTCCAACGTTCCCACATAATGCCCAAGGTGCAGCTTCCCCGTCGGTGTATCCCCGGTCAAAATCCGCTTCTTACCACTGATTTTTTCTTCTCCCTCAACAACATCTGCTACCTGACTATTTGGTATCTTCTTGTAATCTTCTGCTCGACAACGGATACTACAAGTAAAACTGCCCGATCCGCCCGTTAAATATTCTTTTTCAAAAAGCTTTTTATCTAAAAGGGTTTTCAACCCAGGCGTATAAACTCGAGCCGTGCCTACAGGTATGTTCATCACTTCTACAAATTCATTTTCATTTGCCATCCGTAATGTTTTTACTCCCAGCAACTTTTTTACTTTATCGAAATCAACCCGACAATCGTCTCTTCTTACCACAGCAACGAACCGATCGTCAGCTCTCATAATCATCGTCGCCGATCCATCAGCCAGTGTCAAACCTAAATAGCCCAAAACTTCAACGGCCTTTTGCAGTTTTGGGTGCTCAACAATTCGATTATCAATACCAATGCTTCGCAATAAATCGCTATATTCTTTTACTTTTTTATCAAACATATTTCTCTCCCTTAAGTTTTTCTAAGGAATAATTAATTATTCCGGCTCTCTTTTTTATTAAATGTCTTGTTGTTTTGTTCGGAAACAGCCTCCCTTCCTCTCCTCTTCTTAAGACTGCTTCCTTGATTAATTCTACCAATAATTCTTTTCTGCGTAAATAGACCCGTACTTCACCGTCAGAATAATCCACCAGTTGAACCGGAATCTTTTTTATTCCCATTCTTTGAAAAACATGATAACGATTGGTTCCGTCCAAAATCACCAAGCTTTTTTTATCAACTATTATTGGTCTTTTCAGTCTTCTGTCTTCTGTAATCCGTCTTCTGAGTTGTTCCACGTGCTCCTCTACCACCTCTTCATGGCATTTTAGTTTGTCAACATCTAATAATTTAATATTGTTTTTCATTTTTTGCCCGTCTCCGAACGGGCGAAAAAGTAGCGATCGTTCCCCGATTAAATCGGGGCGATCGCGTCTAAAATACCTTAATTTTTGACGACAGACTTACCTTATCTTTCCTTTCAAAAACTCGTCATATGCTCCCAAGTCCAACAACCCATGGCCTGAAAGATTAAATAAAATCACTGCTGCTTGGTTTTTCTGCTTACATTTCTCTGCCTCATCAATAACGGCCTTAATTGCATGAGCTGACTCCGGCGCCACAATTATGCCCTCTGTTTGGGCAAAAATCTGCGCTGCCTGGAAAACCGGCAGCTGTGCATAGGCCACTGCTTCAATAATTCCCTGTTTATACAGGAAACTCGTCAGTGGTGCCGCACCATGATACCGCAATCCTCCGGCATGGATCGGATCCGGCACAAAACTATGACCCATGGTATACATCATCAACATGGGCGTTAACCCCATGCTGTCACCAAAGTCATATTTGTACTCGCCCTGGGTAAACGACGGACAAGCCTTTGGCTCAACCGCAATTACCCGTAGGTCAGCCATCTTACCGGATATCTTATCCGCCAGAAACGGAAAAGAAATGCCAGCCATGTTTGACCCGCCGCCAAAACAGCCGATAATCA
>Ga0315281_10006335_pt1 | contig 16843 bp, 15 predicted proteins | sample YL17G07_0_MG_FD_204540 | JGI IMG/M metagenome (GOLD analysis project Ga0315281, IMG submission 204540) | Sediment microbial communities from Yellowstone Lake, YNP, Wyoming, USA - YL17G07_0 | ecosystem: Environmental > Aquatic > Freshwater > Lake > Sediment | place: USA: Wyoming | collected...
GTGGCGACCACGCCGACAAACGTGGCAATCAGGCGCATCTTGAGCACCTTGCGCAAAATCACCATTTCCGGCAAAGACAGCGCGATCACGCTCATCATGAACGCTAGCACGGTGCCCAGCGCCGCCCCTTTCGCGAGCAACGCCTGCACGATCGGGATCACGCCGGCCGCGTTGGTATACATGGGCACGCCGATCACCACCGCGAGCGGCACCGCCCACCAGGCGTCCTTGCCCATGAACGAGGCCATGAAGTCTTCGGGCACGTAACCGTGTATGCCCGCGCCGATCGCAATGCCGCCAGCGATGTAGGGCCAGACCCTGCCGACGATCTCGCGCACCGAGGCAAAGCCCGAGTCGAGGCGCTCGGCGAAGCTAATGGTATTTTCGCCGACGGCCGCAGACGTGCGCGGCATGTCGCGCACCCAATCCTCCAGGTAGGCTTCCATGTTCAGCCGGCCGATTACCCAGCCGGCGACGATGGCCACCGACAGTCCCAGGCCGAGGTACAAGAAGGCTACGTTCCAGCCGAACATCGCGAACAGCAGCGTGAGCGCGACTTCGTTGACCATGGGTGCCGAAATCAGGAAGGAGAAGGTCACGCCAAGCGGCACACCCGCCTGCACGAAACCGATGAACAGCGGCACCGCCGAGCAGGAGCAAAACGGCGTGACAATGCCCAGACTGGCCGCCATGACGTTGGCCGCGCCTTCGCTGCGCCCGGCCAGGAGGGCGCGCGTGCGTTCCGGGGTGAAGTAGGAGTTGATCATCCCCATCACGAACACGATGCCGGTGAGTAGCAGCAATACCTTGGGCGTGTCGTAGAAGAAGAACTGCAGCGCGCCGCCGAGGCGGCTGTTGCGCGCCACCGGCAACGCGGCTACCAGCGCTTCGGAGGCCGGCATCAGGGTCTGATACAGGCCGGACCAGGCCGCGCCGGCCAAGAGCAAGAACAGCAGCGGCTGCCGGGCAGGCCAGCGCCTCAATGGGGCGGAGATGGTGCTCATGGGTGTGTTTCTTTCCTCATCTTCAGCGTGGACGCGGATTGCGCCCTTATGAGTGAAGACGAACGACCCAGCAAAAAGATGCGGGCGCGCCCCTTTTTCCGTAGCTTGACGGGTGCGCTGAATACGTCGGTCGGCGTTGAACCGGCCCGTTAGCGACCTTGCCGTCCCATTCCTTAGCTATTCCAAGCCAGATCGCCAACCATGGGATGACAGTCTTGGCGCGCGTGAAGTCTTGCCAATCGACAGGCCAAGGTAATCGATAACGAAACTGGCGATACCGCGCACGTCATCGGGCGCCAATATCGGGCGCGGACACTGAATTTCAGCGTCAGTCACCACGGCGACTACGGTATTGAACTCTGGCCAAAGCGGAGGACGACCAAGATTCGGGCGATAAACCTCGATCATCGGGATCGGCGCAGACTTGAAGCCCTCGACAAGCACGATGTCGACCGTGGCCATCTGACGCGCGAGCGCAAGCGGTTCCGGTTCCGGGTCGTCCCGGTATTCGTGAAGCAGCGCCCAGCGTCGGTCCCCCACCACCATCACTTCGCGACACCCGGCTTCGCGTAGGCGGTGGGAGTCCTTGCCGGGTTGATCTAAATCGAAGCCATCGTGTGCGCGCTTGATGGCCGCCACGCTGAAGCCGTCGATACGCAGATGCGCGATCACTTGGGCGATCAGCGTGGTCTTGCCGCTGCCGGAACGACCCACGAAGCCAAAGACGGCGGGCGCGACAGAACGATTAGAGGTCAAGGGTAGCTAAGTAGAACCGGACATTCACTCGGAAAAAAGCCGGCCTTTGGGCCGGCCTCACGACATGGATAGAAGAAACGTTAGGCCTTTTTCACCTCCACCGCCACCATGGTGTCGAAATTGCCGTTGATGGGGCTGATGGCAGAGCGGGTCACATGGTTGAATTCCTGGCCCTTCTTGGGGAACAGGGCGACCATGCCCACGCTGCCCGCCATGACGCCTGCATGGACCCGCGCGCGCGCCCGGCATTCGCCCTGAGAAGACTTGAGCACGACCCAGTCGCCGTTCGCGATACCGCGCGGGTTGGCGTCATTGGGGTGGATCTCCAGGAAGGCATCCGGCGTGCGGCTGGAGACGATGGGCTTGTCCCAATAGGTGTAGCCGGTGTTCCACAGCTCGTCGAGACGGAAGTCGAAGGCCATGAGGGGATACTTGGCATTCACCTCGCCCCACTCGAAATCCTCCAGCTTGAGTTTGCCCACCAGCTCCATTTCCTCCACATGGGCCTTGTTGTCCTTCTTGAAGAAACGCTTGCCGAGCAGCGCCTCCATCTCGTCGGAATATAGGCGCGTGGGGCTTATGCCGTTCACGTAGGGCCAGCGCACGCCATTGGTGCCGGCGGTCTTGAGCATGTCCCACGTGATATCGCGGATGTCGCCGCTCTTGGCGCGCACCTCGTCCCAGACCTCCGCCTCGTTTTTCCAGTCGAAGCCGGCATAGTCCATCTTCTTCGCCACCTGGGCGACGATCCACCAGTCCGGCCTAGCGTTGCCGGGCGGGTCCATGAATTTCTGCTGCAAGCGCACCCGCCGGGTCACGCTGGTGAGCACGGTGTCGGTCTCGCCCCAGGTGGCGGCGGGGAAAATCACGTCGGCATCGGCGTTCATCTCGGTGATGATGCGGTCCTGGACGATGAAGAAGGTGTCGGCGATCAGAGGCCGGTGCCGGCTCAGGTCCGGGATCTGTTTGTAGACATTGCTGCCGAAGGCCCACATGGATTTGATCTTGCCGTCGCGCAGACCTTTCAGGATGTCCAGGTTGTGCTCGCGGCTCTTCGGCTCGGCCGGCCAGGACCAGGTGCCGCCCGGGTGCCCGCCGGCACGTGAGGTGCAGGCGCCGGGCTTGCCCACGTTGCCGAGGATGACGCCCAAGCAGGAGTAGGCATGCTGGTTCTCGAAGGCCGCCATCTGGTGCTGGATGCCCTTTTCGTGCAGTACCATGGTGCGGCCCTTATTGGCGATCAGCAGATCGGCCGCAACCTTGATCTTCTCCGCCGGCACGCCGGTGACGCGGGCGGCATTCGCCAGGGAGAAGCGATCATCCATGGCCACGCGCTTGAGCACGTCGAAGCCGTTCACCCATTTATCCACGAAGGCCTTGTCCCAGGCATCGAGGCGCAGCACCTCCTGGATAAGTGCCGTGCCCAGGATGAAATCGGTGCCGGGGCGGATCATCAGGTGCAGGCCGCCGCGTTCCTCGGCATGGCGGGCCTGGCCGGTGCGCCGAGGATCGATGACGATCTGCTTGGCGCCGGCGTTGTTCATGTAGAAGCGGTTGTACCAGACAGTGCCGTTGGCCCACAGGTTGGTGCCGGCGGTCATCAGCAGAGCGGTCTGGTCGAAATCCTCCTCGGTGAACGAGCGCGTACCCGACCCCAAGATATGGGAGACGCCGGAACTCTCCTCATCGTAGGCCCAGCCGTTGCCGGCATGGCTGGACGAGCCGATGCCCTCGAACCACAGCTTGAGGATGGCGTGGGTGGGCATAGACCACAACCAGTCGCCCCAGATCAGGCCCAGCGCGTCCGGTCCGTGCTTATCTTTGATGCGCTTGAGATTCTGCGCCGTGTAAGTAATGGCCTCGTCCCAGCTCACCGCGACCAAGGGGGAGCCCTTGCCGTGCTTGCGGATCATAGGCTGCGTAAGGCGCTTCTTGGCCGAGGGCAGATTCTTGGAGAACAGGGTCTGGGCATTGGTGCCACCGCGCACCGAGTGGTCCCCATGGTTGACCACACAGTCCTTGTCCGGTATGACGGCGATGAACACCTTTTTGCCGCCCTTCTCCGCCGGCACCACCATGGACGGCGACAACCACTCCCCGGACAGGATGCCGGTATAGTCCCCCGCGGGTTTCCTGCCGGTGCCACGCTCCCAGACATGCACCTTGTAGCCGCATTGCACCATACAGTACTGGCAGGTAGTGTTGAAGGTCTCCGCACCGACCGGCGGCAGCTCGATCGACACGTCGTCCTGTCCCTTGGCAAGGGCAGCAGCCGGCGTCAACGCAACACTGGCGCCGACGATGGCGGTTCCTTCGAGCAGGAAGGCGCGACGTCGTGCATTCACTGTGGTCTTTTCACTCATGATCTTCTCCTCCTTGGTCTATCCGTTGGCGTCAGTTGTTATTGTTGGCGCGCCCGTACACCACGCCATTCACGACACCAGTCGCGGAAATCGTGCCGTCGGACCTAACGTTCAGACGAATGCGGGGAAGACCACGGGTAGAGGGCCCCTCGATCACGCGACCGTCGCTCCCAGGGTCGAACTCACTGCCATGACACCCACAGACCAGAAGCTTGCTCCGCGCATCGAACTGGGCGGGGCAGCCCATGTGTTGACACAAGCCACTGAACGCGACAATGGACTTGCGCGGGCCCACGCCATGGAGCACCGGCGCGCCCATGTCGATCAGGACGGCGGCAGTGCTTCCGGGATAGTTGAACGAAACGGGATCGAGTGGTTTCAGCTCTTTGAGCGACGTGATTTTGACCGAAGTCGCTGCTTGTGCGGACGAGGGAAGCAAGGCGGCGGGAACCGCACTTGCCGCCAGCGTTCCGCTCAGCTTTATGAAATTGCGACGCGTCGATGATTGGGACATTGCTTCGCTCCTCGGTGGACGACAACCGAGGCATCGCAACATCCGTGCCATCCCTGTTCCGGAACGGGCGGTAGGACCAAGCCCTTGTTTCGCAAGTTAACCGGGCAATCACCGCGGCCCTCCCCGCGGCCTCGATGTCCGGAGATCACGCGGCTTCCACCGTCGCGCGTTACGAAAACGTAACGCGGCTATCGATCGGGGGAACCCGGCCCACGCCGGGAACCATGGTCGATCCCGTAGCGGACCATTTTTTCCCACAGGGTTTTCCGGGATATGCCCATCGCACTCGCGGCCCTACCGATGGATTCGCGGTTCTCACGCAACACTCGCAGGATCAGCGTCCGCTCCGCCACCGCGACCACGGATTTCATTTGCGCCGAATCGTCCTCGAAGAAACCGGCCGGTGTCTCCGGGAACAAATCAGATGGCGCGAGTACTTCGCGATCCGCCATCACCAGGGCACGTTCGATGATATTGCGCAACTCGCGCACGTTGCCGGGGAAATCATGAGCAATGAGTGCCGCCTCGGCCTGGGGGCTGAACCGCTTCGGCGGCAATTCGAATTGCCGCAGGAAGAACTGCAGAAAGTAGTGGGCAAGATACAGGATATCCTCCCGCCGCTGGCGCAACGGCGGGATGTCGATGCGGACGACGTTGATCCGATAATAGAAGTCCTCCCGGAAAGCACCGGCGGCGATGTTAGCGGCCAGATCCCGATGAGTGGCTGCAATAAGCCGGATATCCACCGGAATCGTCGCAACCCCGCCGAGGCGCTCAACTTCCCTCTCCTGAAGCACCCGGAGCAGCTTCACCTGCACATCGACGGACGCATCACCGATCTCGTCCAGAAACAATGTGCCGCCGTGCGCCTGCTCTACCTTGCCCGTCTTGCGCTGGTTCGCACCGGTGAATGCACCCTTCTCGTAACCGAAGAGCTCGGAGTCGAGCAGGCTGGGAGGTAGCCCGCCACAATTGATTTTTACGAACGGGCACTCCGACCGGGGGCCGGTGTGATGCAGCAATGCGGCGACCAGTTCCTTGCCCGTGCCCGTTTCCCCGGTAATCAACACCGCGGACGTGACCTTGCGCACTTTGGCGATCATCCGCTCGACCTCGCGCATCTGCGGGCTGAAGCCAAGCGTACCGCCCTTGCCTGCCTGCATCCGCTGCCGAAGGTCGTCCAGCATCAGCCTGCCGTGTCTCTCCATCGCGCGCCGATCAAGCAGAGCGGAGATCCGGGTAACCAGGTCCCCGACTTCGAACGGCTTGGTCAGGTAATCGTCGGCGCCCTCCTTGACCAGGCGAACCGCTTGCTCGATGGAGCCATAACCGGTCATGAAAATGAAGGCGGTATCGGGCCATCGGCTGCGAAGCCTGTAGAAGAGATCCTCGCCGTTGGCGTCGGGCAGACGGATATCAGAGATGACGGCTTCCGGACGCTGTTCCAGCTTCGTCACCGCCTCCACTTCCGCGGCGGATCGGAACCAGGTGAGGGTGTAGCCGATTCCGCGTAGGTGCGCGGTGATGCTTTCCCCGAGCACGGGGTCGTCCTCAATAAGATAGAGCGCTTGGTGCACGTTCGTGTCCTTCGATTTCCCTGCGCTCGGCCGGCCGCGGCATGGACAAACGAAATATCGAGCCCGCCCCCTCGTCGCTCGCCACGGCGATGGAAGCGTTCATCCCTTCCGCAAGCTGCAGGCAGATCCAGAGCCCCAACCCCGACCCGTCCGGGCGCGTCGTGTAGAATGGCTCGAAGATGCGATCGAGTTGCGCCTGGATCATGCCGCGGCCGGTATCCTCGACCGCGAACTCGTAGCCGCCGCTGGTTTCGGTGGCGCTAAAGGTCAGAATCCCGCCCGCGGGCATCGCCTTGACCGCGTTCATCAGCAGATTGATGAGAATCTGCTTCAACCGTCCGGGGGCGACGGATATGGCGCCCGTCAGACGATTGTGCCAGCCGACCTCGATGCCCCTGCGCTCGCATTCCGAGCGGATCAGCAGAAACAGGTCGTCCAGAGCACGCGGATCGCAGGTGGTCTCCTCTTCCGGCGCGCGGTGCACGATCTGCAGCGCGCCCACAACCCCTTCGATGTGATCGATCCCGAGGCGCAAGAGACGGATGGCCTCCGCCCTGCGGTCGGCGTCGTCGCCTAGAAGCTTAAGCGTCTCGACAGCGGTCTTCATCCCCGCCAGTGGATTGTTGACTTCATGTGCCACGCCGGCGACCATCTGGCCGACCGCGACCAACTTGTCGTGCAAGCGCAGTTGGCGTTCGAGTTCGGCCCTATCCTGCGATTCGGCGACAAACGCGTTGAAGGCGTGTGTCAAGCGTCCGATTTCGTCGTATTCCTGGACGCGAATGGGCCCGACGTCGTCCAAACGCCCCTCTCTGGCCCGAGCGACGGCTGCGGTGAGCGCCCGCAGCGGACCCACCATCCGGCGCGAGAGCATCCATCCGCCCACTATGCCAAGGACCGCAAGCGCGGCGCTGACCGCGGCGATGCCGATAGTCGCTGTGCGCATCCGGTCGGCCAGCGGTGACCCATCCACGGCGATCCACACTTGGGCCAGCGGCTGCGATCCCCATGTGATCGGGGCGCCGGCGAGGACCAAGGGACGACGATCGAGAACGAGGTCGCGCACAACCGCCTGTGCCGGCGCGGCGAAGGCCTCGGCGTGGCGCCCGGCGAGTGCGAAGGGTTGGCCGATGCGGTTCGAGTCCGGTTGCGTGTGGGCGAGGACGATTCCGGAATCGGAAACAATCGCGGCGAACAGAACTTGGATTCCGTCAGCGCCCACTGAACCCGCCTGCTTCTTGAGGTTCGCATACATCACCCAATAATCCGAGCGGCGAACACTGTCGGCGCTCTGGCTGGCGACGGAAAGAGCGATCTGCCGGGCACTGTTTTCAAGCCCGGCGCTCATCGCCGCGCTCTCGCGCGACACCGACAGGGCACCCGAAATCGTCGCCACGGTCAGCACGATAGCGGCGAACGTTATCGGCAGTTTGACCGTGAGGCTCAGCCGCCTCAGGCTGTCGAGTCCTTTCGTATTCACTCCGCGCGCCTGGTGGGCGCAACGCTGACGGGATCGAGCGCCGCATCGGTCCGGATCGAATCGTAGAGAGCATCCGGATAGACTCCGAATCCGTCGATTCTAAGGCGGGCGAGGATGGCCTTCCCCTCGGGATCGTTGCTCATGGCGACGAGACCGTCACGCATCTGCGTGAGCAGCGCGTCGGAAACCTGCGCAGCCGCGACGATGGGCGGCAGGCCGTAGTCCCGCGACCGCGCGATCACGCGCGTCCGCCGTGCGGTCTGCGGCTCGGTCTGGGCCAGGATGTCCCACATCTGGCCGTCGACGCTTCCCGCGTCGGCAAGCCCATCCGCCACCGCGCGAATCGTATCCATATGATTGAAGGTGAAGAAGTGGACCGTGAAAAACCGGTTCAAATCGCCGATCGGTTCGACAGGATGCAATGCGCCTGCCACCAGAGCACGAAAGCTGACCGAATCCGGGTCCGAGAAGGCGAAGATCCTGCCGCGAAGCGACTTGGCATCGACATCCTGCCGGGCTGCCGACGTGATCAGATAAATGCGGTATGTCGCGCTGCCGTCGAATTGCGGCGTGACGACATAGCGCACGACGTTCTGGCGGGCGCTTACCACATACGGCAAGCCACATACCCAGGCGAAATCAACATCGCCGAGGCGCAGGAGCTGCTGGATATCGCTGTAGCTGCGCCGCTCCACGAAAAGAATCGGCCGCCGCAACTTGCGGGCGAGGTAGTCGGCCCACCGCGCACGCGTTTCCGGCTCATCGGTGAACATCGCATTGGTCAAGGCGATGCGCACCGGCTCAACCGTCGGCGCCGCCGCGTGCGCGATCGAAGCCCACAATGCGAACAATGCGACGAGCAACCTTGCCATGGGAGGTATCCGAGCCTGACCGTGCGTCGATTCTACACGACGACGGCAGCGACCGGATTGCAGTCGTGTGCCGATCACTGTCACATCGATCGGACGTCGACGAGGGTGGACCGGGCCAGCTCGGCCCAAGGGTGGCTTGAGGGCGTGCCCGTCGGCAGCGAGCTGGTGCGGCGACCGCTCGACGAGCCCGCGGGACACCCGGCCTCGCAGTTGCAAAAACAGAGGGGGAATTGCACCGCGCAGCAACGCGTCACCGCCCCTGCGGCAGCGTATTTCGCGAGGTCTACAACGGACGGCGCCTACGTTGTGGTGACCGTACGACTCGGCCGCGGCAAGTCAAACTTCCAGTTGCGATGCCTCGTCATCAAGCAGCAATGCCAATAGCAGCGCGACCGCTGCCCGGACGAAATCGTGCGAAGTCGCTCCCAGTAGGTCTGAAGCAAAGCGCGGCACCCATTGTGACATATGGCCACGCACGAAGTCGGCGCGTCGTCCACACAATGCCTGAGCCGTATCGTCGTCGCCGCTGGCTTGTGCCAAAGCGATTTCCCGCTCGAGAAAATACAAAAAATCGAGCTCCAGACCGAGATGGTCGTCGGGGATGCGCACATCACTTCGGCGCGCAACCCCGGCGTCGAGATACTGGCGGCGAACAGCGAGCGTCTCTTCGGTCATGACGAGCCGGCTCGGCGACAGGTAGAACGACGCGTACGGTACCGCGGGCGTTTCCGCTGGTCCCACGATCAGCCGGGCGAATTCGGCCCCCAACTCGTTCATCCAACTCCCGCCCGCGTCGATACCGGACTCGGTGGCGACCCGCAATTCATCGACGGCGGTGGCGAGCGCAGGAGATCCGCCGGACGCCTCTGCCGCGGTCAGCGCCAATCCAAGCACTTCGTCGCTGGGGCCGAAAAGAAACAGGCGCCGCAACAGATCGATGGCGAGAAGCGGCTGCGACCGGACCCCCCGATCTGTCGCGGCCGCCGGCGGCAATCCTTCCGCCGCCCTGTCTTGCGTTGCCAGCATCATGCTTTTCTGACCGCCACGATCATGTCGGCATACGCGGGGAAACCCATGATCGGACTCAGCGCCCTAGGATCGACCATTTCGTTGTGCAACGGCGTGTAGCTGCGGCTCTGATACGCCGGTCCCAACCCGGGGCTGAAGCGACCACCGGCGCCGAACCCCATCTTGATGACGCCGGGCCGCATGCCGCCCGAGGCGAACACCTTGCCGCGGGTGGAACGGTTCAACGGATTGGAGACGACCACCAGGTCACCCGTCTTCAAGCCGAGGCGTTTCGCATCCTCGTTGTTCATCCACACTGTGCCGACCGAGTAGCTGTTCGCCTTGATTTTCTTCTTGACCACTTTGATCGGCTCGCGGCCCAGCGGTTGTCCTTCGGGCATCTCGCATTCGAACGCGTTGTTGAGCGGCTGCCACGTGCCCTCGGTCTTGAGCTCTCCCAGCCACGCCACCATCTGCGTTCCGCTCATCGCGTGGTGCACCTTGCCGCAGATCAATTGGAATGGGTAGTCCTTGCCGTACTTGGCGTATTCCGGGTTCGTGTACGGGTTCCAGACGGTTTCGAACCAGAAGAACGTCGAAGGGTATTTCTGGAGACCCACGCGCTTCAGCCCCTCGGGCGACTCGTTGTTGGCCTTTTCGATCTTCTCGTTGTACGACCGATAACCGCCGAAACGCTTGCCGCCCTCGGTCCAGTCGAATTTGAACTCGATACGTCGCGTCGATGTGGGCGGAAACACGCCGTTCGGCTCGTCCGCGTTCGACTTCTTGTAGCGGTACCAGCTCATCGGCCACACCGCCACGCCTTTGTTCGCGCGCAGCCATTCGACGGTGACCGGTTTGCCGACGATCAGCTTCTTCGCGTCGTCGATCGCGACGTCGCCTTTTTCCAGCGATTCCGGGTTGCCGATGATCGTGTAGCCCTCGGGGTACTTGGGATACGGAAGCGGCGTGCCGATATTGGCTTTGCCGGGTGCGGGCGCCAGCATCTCGTTGACGAAGTCCTCTTCGGTCCGGTATTTCTGCCAGAAGTCCGCTCCCTTGAGATCGGTATCGCCGAGATCCGCCAGCCGCTTGGCGACCAGGTTCATGATTTCGGTCGGTTTTTTCGATTCGTACAGCGGCTCAATGACCGCGTCGCGGTTGTAGATCAACGCATGCGATGGATAGATGTCGGCGACGCTTTGCCGCTCGGCGTAGCTCGCCTCCGGCAGAATGATGTCGGCGTACAGCGCGCTTTCGAGATACAAGGTGTCGATGACGACCATCAACTCGAGTTTGTAGTTGCCCGCGGCGTCCTTGGCCGTCAGCGCCTTCTGCCAGGCGTACGGCGCCGACCCCGTATAGACCGAATTCCCGGTGCGCAGAACGTACCCTTTCATCGGATAACGATGGCCTCTGAATGGGCCGTAGCGGATCTCGACTCCGTTCTCGATCACGTCCGGATAATCGGCAACGACGTCATCCCAGGCCGCCGGGAACTTGCTGCCGAAGAGATCCATGTGCAGGTGCTCGACCTCGCCCTCGGCCTGCTTGCCGCCGATCGTGCGGTGGACCTTGCGCTTCAGGAACTGCTTGCCGGTGGCGCTGCCGCCCTTGCTCGATTTTGTGAGTTCGGTGTCGATCACACCGCCCGGGACGTCGAAGTTGCCGGTGATGACATTGAGCGCAACACCGATGATTGAGGCGCAATAGCCGTTGAAATGGTGCCCGGGGGACTGCATGCCCCAGACCAGCGCGGCCGGCTTGGTGACGCCAAACAGGTGCGCGACCTCCTGAATCTGCGCTTTGGTCAACCCGGTCCGTCCGGCTGCCCAGTCGAGGCTGAAATACGGCAGGCCATTGATCGGATCGCTCTTCGTCCACCACGATTTGAACGCCGCCTCGAACTCGTCCCAGCCGACTGAATATTTCTTGAAGTTCCAGTCGATGTACTTGCGCGCCGGATCGCTCTGATTGTCGTTCTCCAGGATGTATCGGAGCATCGCACCAAACAGGTCGCCGTCGGTGCCGGCGCGCGGCGCGAGCCACATGTCTGCCTTGGCGGCGGTGTTGCTGAGAGCCGGATCGACGACGATGACCTTGCAGCCGCTTTCCTGCTGCGCTGCCACGGTGCCGCGGCTCTCATACGCGATCCGCGTCGCGACGAACGGATTCCAGCCGTTGTAGACGATGAGCTTGGTGCGGTAGGTCGAGTCGTGCTTCAGGCTGCCATCCGGCTGGCGCACGAGCTGCGGCCGCATGATGTCCGGCTCCCAGCGCTTGCCGTTGACCATGAGCTTGGGGCCGTGGCGCCGCGGCGTATCGCAAATCGAGCCGTGCTCGACACAGTTCGGCGTGCCGTAGGCGAAAAACAGCCGGTGGTAGTGGTCTCGGTCGGTCACGTCGCCGGCGTCCATCACGACGGACTCGGCGCCGTATTTCTTTTTGATGTCGGTGAGCTTCCGGGCGATAAGATCGATCACCTCGTCCCAGCTTGCCTGGCGGAACTTGCCTTCTCCACGCTCACCGACTCGGATGAGCGGGTGCTTGAGACGATAGGGCGAGTAGATCAACTGTTGTCCGGAGGCGCCCTTGGCGCAGCAGGCGCCGTCGTTCATCGCCACCGCCTTGTTGCCGTAAATCTTGGCGACGCGGCCATTCTGCACCCACATTTCCATGCCGCATTCCGCGGGGCACATGACGTCGGCCGTATACCGCACCTGGTACGTTCCCATTCCTAGCTGGGCCGCCTGCGCCTCCGAGGGGGTCAACGTATTCAGCGCGAGCAGGCCGCTGCCCTCGAGCGCTGCAGCGCTCGCGGCGAAACCCGCCGATTTCAGGAAATCCCTGCGCGAAACCTTCATGTCCATGGTCAAACCTCCGTACGGCGTATATTGATGATCACTGCGTCAGTTTCCGACGCACCGGGTTAGGCAGGGTTCACGCGCCCGTCGGCCGCTTCGAACACCTTCTTGTCGGGAGCGATGTAGTACACCCGCGGCTTGGTTCCGAACTCGGGATGGAGCACATCGGGTTTTTCCGACGCCACCAGTTTCGAGATCCGGCTGTTCGGATCGGCGAGATCGCCGAACACGATCGCCTTGCCGAAGCAGTTGCGGGCGCAGGCCGTCTCGTCCTGCCCGGCATCGAGCCGCGCACTGCAGAAATCGCACTTGTCAACGACGCGCAGATCCTTCACCGGCGTTTTGGCCAAGGCGGGCACATCCTTTGCATAGGGCTTCGGGTTGTTCTTGATCGGCAGATACGGGTGCAGGTAGCGGGCACCGTACGGGCACCCCGGGACGCATTGCCCGCAACCGATGCAGAGATCGCGGTTGACCATGACGATGCCGTCCTCGCGCTTGTAGGTGGCCCCCTTGACCGGGCAGGCCTGGATGCACGGCGCTTCGTCGCACTGATTGCAGAACTTCGACAGGAAATAGCGTTTGGCCGCCGGATATTCGCCGTCCTCCTGGATCTCAACACGCGAGCGGAAGCCGCCAATCGGCACACCATTTTCCATCTTGCAGCTAACCTGACAGGACGTGCAGCCGATGCACCGGCGCAGGTCAATCAGCATTCCGTATTGCTTGGCCATAATGCCTCCCGAATCGAATTCGTAGGTTTACCACGCATGTCAGTATGGTGCGCCGTCGTGGACTCAATTTGACATAAATCAAAGCCGAAGGCGGCCAACACGGCGGTGGTTCATTTGCGTCATGCCCGCAGCAACAGGTGCGGCGCTAATGTCAATTGGCGAAATGCGCCTGGATCGCGCGGGCCATAGTGGCAAGGCACGCTTTCTTCGGCCCTTGGTCAAGTTCCCGCGCCGGTACACGCGAAGCTACGTCGCGTGCTTCGCCGGCCACAGGAGACGAGGAATGCACACGTTCCTTCCGCCGCCGCAGGCGGCGCGGCCGGACGGTGATCGACTTCGTGTACTCCGCAGCAGCTATGACCCGGCCAGAAGGTCAGACGCAGTTCCTATACGGCACGATTCGACGAACGCGACGTGATCGTGTCGCCCGCCACAAGCCGCAAAGCAAAAGCAATCTGTGCCCGCTTGCCGACCCCCAGCTTGCGCATGATCTTGCGCAGATGATTGCGCACGGTGTGAAAGCTCAGCCCCAGCACGACGGCGATGCGCTTGTCGGCCAGCCCCTGAGCCACCAGGGTCAGCACCTCCACTTCGCGAGCCGTGAGCGCGGCGTGCAGCTTGGCGGGAAAGACATTCGCTGCTCCAGGCTTCGGCCCGTGCGGCTGCTGATCCACGCGCAGCGCGGACGCTGTAAGCGCATGCAGTAAACCGATCCGTGCGGCGTCATGCGTGCCCCCTAACAGTAGCAGCAGCCAGCCCGGGCAGGAACAGGAAGGCAGCACGTATAGGGCGTGCGGGCCCGGTTGCGCCGGCAGACGCAACGTGAAGGGTGAGCTATTGCCGGGCGATTCGCGCCGCGCCGCCTGTGCCGCAGCGACGATCTGCTCATGCTTCGCACCCTTGGGCAGTCGTCCCACCGACAGCAGCAGCTCGGCCGCGGCATCTTCGTGCTCGGCCAGCCAGCCGATCCATTTCGGGCGCACGAGCGGGCATATCCATTGATCGGATAGCAAGCGCAGCCAGGCTGTACGGTCAGCTTGCTGGGCACGCAGTTGTAACAACAGGCTGTCCAGTGCGAACTGGGTTGCGGGCCCCGGCAGCGGGGTCAGCGGGTCGAGATGGACGAGATAGGCCCGCGAACCCCCGGGCAGGCCGATGGGTTCGACACGCGTCAGCACCACCAGCGGCGATGCATGCGGTCGCTGTATCAACGCCAGTGCGGGTTCGGATATATCGTCCGAACCAGACGCGAAGTCAAGGCAGCAGCCCTGCGCCTCGCCACAGCTTGTCACGCGCGTGCAAGCCAACGGCCCCAGCGCACCAGCGTTCTTGCCCAGCAATTGCGCGAGGGAGGCCGACAGTGCCAGCACCGAGCGGTCCGGCGCCACCAGCATCAGCAGGCCCGGCCAGCCGGCCACGAGACGCGAGAGGATTTCGGTCTCCGGCAGCGTTCCCGCCGAAGGCGTGGCGCTGGCGTTCGGCGTGAACGCAGCAAGTCTCGTGTCAGTCATGGTCACCAGCCGGCGGGTGGGTCACGCCAATAGTACACTATGGTGCGCGAATGGCTGATTCGCCGCGGCCAGTAGCATGAACAGCAGCGGCTGCTGGCCGGGCCAGTGCCTTTCCAAAAATTGCCCCGTAGTGATATGGCGGCAGCTCCACGACACGCTCCCGCTCGAATCCTGCTGCCTGAACAGCCGCGCAAACCTGTTCCGGTGACATTCGCAATTCGGTGCTGGGCCCTCGCGGCTGACCCAAGACCGGGGTCTTTTCGCGCGGGAGGGGATGCCAATTTACAATGGCAAAGCATCCGTCCGGCTTTAATACCCTGGCGACTTCGCGGGCAAGCTCAGTTTTATCCGGTACGCCATGGAAGGTATTGGCAATCAAGACGTAGTCTGCACGCTCATGGATGAGACGGCTTAAATTCATCGCGTCGCCGAGCACCCAGGTGAAGTTTGTCATCCCGCGACAAGCTGCCCTGGATCGATCCAGCATAGCCGGATCCAAATCAAAGCCTATGACCCGTTCCGAACCCACCCGCCGCCCAATCGCAGCGGTGAAATAGCCATCGCCGCAGCCGAGGTCTATGACTGTCATCCCCGGGGCGATTCCCAAAGCTTCGACTACCGCTTCGGGATCCGGCCAAAGCGCATGCCACCAACCTCGATCCGGCATCACTGTCGCCGGGAATATTCGCTCGTCTGCAATCATTTGACGCTCTGGCCCCTGGCTACTCCAAGTCCTTTCTCATGCGCTGGTAATTTACAGCAAGTGCCCTGCTGTTGGATCGGCGGGCAGCTTACCGAGCCGAAGGAGCAGAAGACGCAGCAGTCGCCGGGCTTGGGGCGCAGCACCGATCCGCAGTTGCCGCATTCGTAGAAAAACTGGCAGGCGTCCGTGGGCATGGTTTCCTGCCTGGCGAAGCCGCAGTTCGGGCAGGTCAGCACCGATTCGAGGACGACGGTGCTCATCCCGGGCTCACTTGTGCGCCGATGAGAGATAGCCGGCATCGGTCGTGGCCTTGACCAGCGTGGCGACATTAGCCTTGTCCGGGTCAAATGTCACCGTGGCGGTTTTTTTGTCGAAATCAACCTTGATGGCGGCTACGCCGGGCACTTTGTCCAGTGCCTTCCTGACCGTGATCGGACAGACTTCGCAGGTCATGTTCTGGACATCGAGAACGACGGTTTGCGGCTGCGCCGCAAGGACGGCGAGCGGCGTGGCGAGCAATGCGGCGACGAGCAAGTTACGCATGGGAATGACCTTTCAATAGAACAGAGGGGCGAACCAGGGTACGGCCAGCAAAGCGAGCAGCGAAGCGGCGACCAGCCAAAAGGTAAGGCGTTGGCGCGAATTTGTCCCCGGGTCCGCGCACGGCGCGCCAGGCGCGCAGACCTGCGGCATCAGGTAGAGCTGGCGGAACGCGAGGCCGACGAAGACCAGTGTCAGGCCGACGAATATCGGCCGGTACGGCTCCAATGCGGCAAGGTTGCCGATCCATGCCCCGCCGATGCCCAGGGCGAGCAGCACCAACGGCCCCACGCAGCACACGGACGCGCCGATGCCGGCGAGAATCCCGGCGATCAGCGAGCCTTTTACGTTCAATACAGCCACAGGGCGTCCTCTCAGTTGTTTGCCGCAGGAGTAGCATATACTCCGTACCATGGTACGGAATCAAGGGGCTTGAGATGGACCGGGAACTGAGCATCGGCAGCCTCGCCAATGCGGCGGACGTGAACGTCGAAACCATACGCTACTACCAGCGGCGGGGCCTCCTGGACGAGCCCGCCAAGCCCCTGGGCGGACATCGGCGCTATTCCCCTTCTGCTGCGACCCGCGTGCGCTTCATCAAGCGCGCGCAGCAGCTCGGCTTCACGCTGGAAGAGATCAAGGACTTATTGATGCTCGAAGACGATCAAAACTGCCGCGAGACGCGAATGCTTGCCGAGCACAAGCTGGACCTGATCGAGGAGCGCATCGCCGACTTGACCCGCATGCGCCGGATGCTCAGGGGCCTGATCGCGCAATGTGTCGAGGGCAAGCGCCCGCGCTCATGCCCGATTATCGCCACGCTGTCGGCGGATGCTTAGGGTTCGTCTCAGCCGAGCTGCGCGCGCGGCACGAAATCGCTCACCTGCCCGGCCGCGTCCAGGCGCACCTGGCAGGCT
>Ga0315281_10006336_pt1 | contig 16843 bp, 13 predicted proteins | sample YL17G07_0_MG_FD_204540 | JGI IMG/M metagenome (GOLD analysis project Ga0315281, IMG submission 204540) | Sediment microbial communities from Yellowstone Lake, YNP, Wyoming, USA - YL17G07_0 | ecosystem: Environmental > Aquatic > Freshwater > Lake > Sediment | place: USA: Wyoming | collected...
AATTGTCCGGCGGATCGGACTTCGAGGGCGTGGAGCCCTCTTGAAGCCCGAGGATGAATCGGATCTGCTCCAGATTCAGATTCTTGGGGACAGTTGCTTCATAGGAATCGAGGACTTGAGATGCCTGCGGAGTGTTGTTCGGGTCGGCTGATGATGAGGCCGGGGGCGGATCGGGCGGGAGGGAAGACGCTGCACCACTTGTGCGCGCAGAGGACGACGCCGGCGGTGGGACACATCCGCTGGTGCACAGGCATATACACACAAGGACGAAGATGTGCTTTTCAATCCTCATACCGTGTCCTTTGAAGAGCATTGTTCCTTTGGTTCCTGGGCGGGCGTTCGAGCTTTTTCCAGATGCTCTTGCTCCATGGAGCTTTCGCCTCGTGCGCCGGATCGCACCACCATCGCTCTCGCCCCTGTGTCGGACAGGAATGAATGCCGACGTGCTGGTTGTTGCTCTGCGCTCGCTCATTCGGTCCGTTTGTATATCGGCATGCGGGGGGCAGAAAAACTTTAGCGTTCGGCCGGGCATGATGTGCAGAGGGCTGTCCCGGGTCTTACGAAGCGTTCCGTCGCCATGCGCCACGAGGACCCGATATGACAGACTATGAAATGTTCGTGCGAAATTCGTGCCGGACCGTTGACCGGCTCAGCCGAACAGCTCGGCGAATTTCTCTTCGATGTTGGGATGCTCGCAGAGAGTCTGACCGACGAGCACGGCGCGGACACCGATCGATTGGAGCTTGCGGACGTCCTCCCGCGTTTTGATGCCGCTCTCGGAGACCAGCTCGCCGTCCTCATCGAGGAGGCTGGACAGGCGGGCCGTCGTGCGCAGGTCCACCTTCATGGTCGTCAGGTCGCGGTTGTTGATGCCGAGCACACTGTAGCCTTTCTTGGGAAATCCGATCAGGCTGCGGACGGTCAGCAGCGTATCCGCCTCGTGGACTTCCAGCAGCACCGTCAGGCCCAGCTCGCCGGCGGCGATCATCAGATCCATCAGGTCGCCCGGTCGCAGCGCCTCGGCGATCAGCAGAATGGCATCGGCACCGGCGGCGCGCGACTCGTAAACCTGCCAGATGTCGATAATAAAATCTTTACGCAGGACCGGCACGGAGACCGCCTCTTTCACCTGCTCCAGATACTCGAGCTTGCCCTGGAAGTATTTCTCGTCGGTCAGCACGCTGATCGCGTCGGCGCCGCACTTCTCGTAAGTCCGCGCCATCGCCACCGGGTCGAAGTCCGCACGGATCGTTCCGGCCGAGGGCGAGGCCTTCTTGACCTCCGCGATCACGTTGATGCCGCGGGGGCTGCGCTTCGTGACCGCCTTGTAAAAGTTGCGGCAGCGCGGCTTCTCGAAGATCTGCTCCCGGAGTTGCTCCAGGCTGACCTGGGACTGACGCTGTTTCACTTCCTCCCGTTTGTCGGCGATGATGTTATCCAAGATACCGGCCAAAGTCTTTTCCTATCTGTGATTCGACGGAGCCCGTCGTTCGACCCGTCCACTCGGAGGTCTCTCGACGAGGAGAATCCCGATGGGCCGAAGTCGGCGGGCATTTCCCACTACGATCTGATGCACCCGTCTGTTCCAGGGCCGTTACTGCGCGGCGAGCTGATTGGACACGTTCACGTACCCCATGCGCAGCTCGCTGAGCGTATTCTTCAGCAGTTGCTGCTCTTCCGGGGTCAAGTTCCCCTTGGTCTTGTCTTCGAGCGTCTGGAGCAAGTCGATGTTGTACCGGGCCAGCTCCAGGTCGGGCTCTCTTTCCTCCTCGCCCCGGAGTTGCAGCAGGCCGAGCGCAAACAGGGCCTGCGTCGTCAGCATGCTAATGAGGGCGGCCAAATCCCCCGGCGGCAGCCGGCCGCCGCGTTTCGGCTCTTCGGCCTCCTCCTGCTTCTTCTGCTCTTGCTCCTTGGCGGCCAGGACCTCCTTCTCCCGCTGCGCCTCCTGTTTCCAACTCTCGTCAATAATAATCTTCTTATCTTTCTTCTCTTCGTTTGCCATGGTCAATCACCTCTAAGGGAGTTGCGAATTTCTGGTTCTACGATCTCTTTCCGGCCGAAGTCGGCCGGGCTGCCGACCCTCTATCTTTTCTTATATTTCTTCATGCTGCGGTCGATGTCCCGTTTCTGGGCGCGCTCGGTCATGGTCCTGCGCTTGTCGTATTGCCGCTTGCCCTGCGCCAGGGCCAGCTCGATTTTGGCCATGCCTCTTTTGCTGAAGTACATCCGCAGGGGCACGAGTGTGTATCCCCGCTGCTCGAGCTTGCTCCAAATACGGTGCAGCTCGGCCTTGTGCATCAGGAGTTTTCTCTTGCGGCCCGGCTCATGCCCGGCGGTCCCGGCCTGCTGGTACGGCGCGATTTTCGCCCCCACCAGCCAGCATTCGCCGTCCTGAATCCTGGCGTAGGAACCCGTCAGATCGGCGGCCGCCGCCCGCAGCGACTTGACCTCGCTGCCCCGCAGCTCGAGCCCCGCCTCGAACTTCTCCACGAACTCGTAATCGTGGTAGGCCTTCTTGTTGACCGCTACCGGAGTTTGTTTATCCTTTCCAGGTTCTTTCGCCATGGCGCCATGATAGCCCGGCGCCGCCCCATTTGCAAGCCGCGTGCATTGACCCTCAGGTATCGAATGTGCACATTCGGGTGGCAGGAACAGCCGAAGACTTCGATGCCCGAAAACCTGCACAGACACTCGGTGCGCGTCATCCGAGGCTTGACGTGGACCGGCGGCATCCGGTATACTACAGACAAGCGATGGAGCACCGTTCTATGTGCCGTTGGGCAAGCGGCCGTTGTTTTGCCCGAACTTGAGAGGATGGAGGACTGAAAATGGCGGAGGTGAGGAACCCCCTGATTCTGCAGACCATTCCTTTCCTGATCGTGATCTGCCTTAGCGCCCTCCCCGCCCACGGCAAATACAGCGGCGGCACCGGTGAGCCTAACGACCCATACCAGATCGCCACGGCCGGCGATCTGATAACCCTCGGCGAAAGCCCCGACGATTACGACAAGCACTTTATTCTGACCGCCGACATCGACTTGGACCCCAACCTTCCGGGCGGCAAGGTCTTCGACAAAGCGGTTGTTGCCCCGGCAACCTATGATACGGCGACCTCAAAGTTTGAGGGGATGCCTTTCCGTGGGGTGTTCGACGGCAACGGTCACACGATCTCTCATCTGAGGGTCGCGGGGACGAGCTGCCTGGGACTGTTCGGCCCTTTGAACGGGGCCGAGGTCAGGAATGTGCAACTGATCGACCCCAACTTGGATGGGTTCCTTTACGTGGGCGCTTTGGCGGGGTGGTGTGAGGATGGGGTTATCATCGACTGCGCCATCATAGGCGGCTCTGCTGTGGCTGATAGCATAGTCGGTGGCCTGGTAGGTAGTCAGTCCAGCGGGAGTATCGCCCGTTGTTCCGTCGCAGGTGTTCATGTTGCCGCCCGCAACGGGACGGTTGGCGGCTTGGTGAGTGCCCAGTCCGGCGGGAGCATCAGTGACTGCTCCGTCAGGGGCGGCGGCATTTGCGGTACTGCCGTCGCCGGTGGTCTGGTAGGTCATGGACCGTGGCAGGACGGGACCATCGTTCGTTGTTCCGTCCAGGACGTTCAGGTCCAGGCGTACGACCCAATTCAGCAACTCGGTTTCATCGGCGGACTGGTTGGTTGGGCTGGCAAGTGTACAATCTCTGATTGTCGCGTGACGGGCGGCTTCGTGCGCGGCGCTGGGGAAGTGGGCGGAGTCATCGGTTGGATCAATGGGGGGAGGATCACCGGCTGCTACACGGCCACCCGTGTTGAGGCAAATGGCGGCGAGCAGAGGTACGCTCCGTGTCTTGTCGTTGGTGGACTGGCTGGACTCAATGCAGGGACCATCGAGGACTGCTATACAACAAGTAGCGTTTCACAGGGTGAAGTTATGGACCACCCCAATTCGCACTTCCTGGAGGGCGCCGGCGGCCTGGCAGGCTGCAACCGCGGAAAGATCGACCGGTCCTATTCGACAGGGGCCATCACGGGAACGAAGTTCGTGGGCGGGTTGGTGGGCGACAACACAGGGGCTAGCGTGACTTGCTCCTTCTGGGACATTCAGACCTCAGGCCAAGCCACGAGCGACGGGGGAACAGGCAAGACCACCGCCGAGATGCAGACAGCCAAGACGTTCCTCGACGCCGGCTGGGACTTTGCGGGCGAGACGACTAATGGCAGCGAGGATATATGGAAGATTGCGGAGGGTTTGAGTTATCCGCGCCTGTCGTGGGAGGAATACAGCGGCGGCACCGGCGAGCCCAACGACCCGTACCAGATTGCCACGGCCGCCGATCTGATCGCCCTCGGGAACGAACCCAATGATTACAACAAGCACTTCATTCTGACCGCCGACATCGACTTGGACCCCAACCTCCCCGGCCGCAGGATCTTCGATAAGGCTGTCATCGCGCCGGACATGAATGACACACAAGATGGTTTCCAGGGGCCATCCTTCACCGGCTCTCTCGATGGCAACGACCACACGATCTCGCAACTGACGATTGAGGGTGGAGGCTATGTGGGACTGTTCGGCGAGCTGGCATCCGAGGCTGAGGTCAAGGCCTTGGGCGTGGCAGATGCCAACGTGACCGGTTCAGACCCCTATGTGGGCGGACTCGTCGGTTACAACTACGGCACCATCCTGACGAGCCACAGCACCGGCATGGTCCAAGGAGGCGGTGGCGTCGGCGGCCTCGTCGGCAACAACGATGGCACCATTATCTCCAGCTACAGTAGCGCTGCAGTGAGTGGAAATACTGACGACCTCTGCGGCGGCCTCGTGGGGGTCAACAATTGGGGCAGCATCGCCGCGTGCTACAGCACCGGCACAGTGTCAGGGTGCCAGCGAATAGGCGGCCTAGCGGGCGGCAACGGCTTCGGCTGCATCGTCATGAGCTACAGCCTCGGCGCAGTCACAGGAGACGATCTCGTTGGAGGTCTTGTGGGCCTGAGTCCTGGCAGCATCGTCGCGAGTTTCTGGAATAAGGAGACTTCCGGACAATTACAGAGCGCCGGCGGCACGGGGCTGACTACGACCGAGATGCGGGACATCAACACCTTTCTCAGAGAGGGCTGGGATTTTGTCGGCGAGAGCTCCAACGGCACCTGCGACTACTGGCAGATGTCGCCCGGCGACTATCCCCGGCTGCGTTGCTTGACGGGCGAAAAGCCGCTGATGCCACAGGGGATGGGAACGCCCGAGCAGCCCTACCTGATTCGCGATGCGCGAGACTTAGGCACGGTATGGTTCCAGCCCCGAGCCCATTACCGTTTGGAGGCGTCCGTGGACCTCTCGGAGATCATGTGGTCGATGGCCGTTGTTTCCTGCTTCGCGGGAGTTTTTGACGGCAATGGCCATGTGGTCCGCGGTCTCCACATGCGGGGCGCCGGATACCTGGGCCTGTTTGGGGAATTGCTCTCCGCAGCGAAGATTCTGAACCTGAGTTTGGAGGCGGTAGACATTACTGGGACCTGTGATGACGTCGGAGGCCTGGCGGGCCGCAGCGACGGCAGCATCGCCCTGTGCCGCAGCACAGGCAAGGTCACAGGACGTGCTTTCGTTGGAGTTCTGCTGGGCCAAAATGAGGGCGACATCACTACAAGCTACAGTGCGGGCACGGCCAGCGGAGAGGTCGAGGTCGGGGGCCTCGCGGGCTGGAATTCCGGCAGCATCGCCACCAGCCATAGCGCCACCGCGGTCAGAGGAGGAACGTTTGCCGGTGGCCTCGTGGGTGGCAACCACCCGCAGGGAAACATCATCATGAGCTACAGCAGCGGCACGGTCACAGGAGATAGCACAGTCGGAGGCCTCGTGGGCTTCAGTCGTAGCAGCAGCATTGCCATGAGCTACAGCACTGGCGCGATTACAGCGCCTGGGTCCATGTATGGCCTTGTGGGTACCAACATTGGCAGCAGCATCACCTCCAGTTTCTGGGACACTCAGGCCTCAGGCCGGGCGAGGAGCGATGGAGGAATCGGCAAGACCACGGCCGAGATGCAGATGGCCAAGACGTTCCTGGATGCAGGCTGGGACTTCGTCGGCGAGACGGCCAATGGCGCCGAGGACATCTGGTGGATTGACGAGGGCAAGGACTATCCGCGGCTGTGGTGGGAAGCCGCAGAGAAACAAAGTGGAACCGCAGATGAACGCAGATAAACGCGGATTGGAACAGAACCAGATGAATTCATTGACGGAGAAGGTCATCCGGTGCGCCTTCAACGTCACCAATACACTGGGATGCGGATTTCTGGAGAAAGTGTATGAGAATGCGTTAGCACATGAGTTGCGCAAGGCAGGCTTGAAGGCCGAACAGCAGCATGCGATCACAGTCTGCTATGACGGAGTACCAGTAGGCGAGTACACGGCCGACCTTCTGATAGATGGAGTTCTTCTTCTTGAATTGAAGGCCGTCAAGGACCTCGACGATATCCACGTCGCTCAGTGCCTGAACTACCTCAGGGCCACGAGCCTTCGGCTGTGCCTGCTAATGAACTTTGGCAAACCGAAGCTTGAAGTCCGGCGCATCGCCAACAACTGCTGACTTATCCGCGTTCATCTGCGTTCATCCGCGGTTTCAAAGGATCAGACTTTGCCGGGTGGTCGGCGGCCGGAGCCTTCCATCTTCCGAGCGGCGTCGCCGAGGTCTTGACGCATGGCGTCGGCGAGACGCTGCAAGCGCTCGACCACGTCCGGGTGCTGGTCGGCTACGTTGTGCTGCTCGCTGATGTCGTTCTCAAGGTCGAACAATGTCAGGTCGATCTGGGCCTGCTCGTATTGGGCCGGTCGGCCGCCGGTGCCGCCGGGCCGGCCGGCGAGCGTGCGATAGGCGTGCGGAAAGTGCAGCTTCCATTTGCCGCTGCGGACGGCTTCGAGCGCCCAGCCCTGATAATAGAAGAACGCTTCGTGAGGGCTCTTGGCGCCGCTCTGGCCGGAAATGAGGGGCCAAATGTCCTTGCCGTCGATCTTGTGCTCGGGCAGCTTGGCCCCGGTGAGGCCGGCGATGGTCGGGAGCATGTCCATGGTCGTGGCCGGCTCGCGGCAGACCCGGCCGCTCGGGATTTTGCCCGGCCACCACAGAATCGTCGGCTCGCGCTGGCCGCCGTCGAACGAGGTGCCTTTGCCCTCGCGCAGCGGCTTGGCGGAGCCCGCATGGTCGCCGTAGCTGAGCCAGGGGCCGTTATCCGAGCAGAACAGGACCATCGTATTTTTGTCGAGGCCGAGGCGCTTCAGCGTGGCGAGAATCTGGCCGGCGGACCAATCGATTTCCATGATGACGTCGCCGAACAGGCCCCGCTGGGACTTGCCCTTGAACTTATCCGAGACGAACAGCGGGACGTGGCACATCGAGTGCGGCACGTACAGGAAGAAGGGCCGGTCCTTGTTCTTCTCGATGAACCGGACCGCCCGCTCGGTGTACCAGGTCGTCAGTTGCGTCTGGTCCGGGTCGTAAGCGACGATGCGCTCACCCTCGATGAGCGGCAGGTCGGGATAATCCTTCGGGGCCTCGGGGTGCTTGGGCCACATGTCGTTCGAATAGGGCAGGCCGAAGTATTCATCGAAGCCGTGACGCGTCGGCAGGAATTGCGGCAGGTGGCCGAGGTGCCATTTGCCGTAACATGCGGTCGCATAGCCGAGCGGCTTGAGCATTTCGGCGATGGTCGTCTCCCCGTCGCTGATGCCAATCTGGGCTTTGGGACCGAGCACGTGCGGCAGGCCGACCCGCTGCGGATAACAGCCCGTCATCAGTGCGGCCCGTGACGGCGTACACACGGACGCGGCGGCATAGAAATCGGTGCAGCGCGTGCCTTCCGCCGCCATGCGGTCGAGGTTCGGGGTCTCGTACCCCTCGGCCCCGAAGCAGCCCACGTCCGCGTAGCCCATATCATCGATGAAGATAATGACGAAATTGGGCGGCCGGTCCTTGCCCCCATCTGCCGCAGCACTCAGGCTCTTCGCGCACCCCGGCACCATTACGCCGGTGGCCGTCACACCCATTACCCGGAGGAATTCCCGTCGGGTCAGTCGCGTGTTCATACTCTATCCCGCTCCAATGATTCCTTCGAGCTCATCCATTCTCCGCAGGACAGCGTCTCCGGAGTCGCATGTCCCCATCGTCTCACGAGGCAATATCTTCCTTTGGCACGAACCTGCCGTAGCGCAGCGCCAGCGTCGGCAGGACAAACAGATTGAGCACGGTCGACGTCGCCAGCCCGCCGAGAATGACAATCGCCATCGGGCCCTCGATCTCGCGACCGGCCTCGCCCGTGCCCAGCGCCAGCGGCAGCAGGCCCAGAGCGGTGACGGTGGCCGTCATGAGAATCGGGATCAGCCGTTCGGAAGCCCCGCGGATCGCGGCGTCGAGGCCCCAGGTCATGCTTTCCTCGTTCACCAGGTGTTCGAAATGGGAAATCATCATGATGGAGTTGCGCGTGGTGATGCCGAAGAGAGTGACGAAACCGACGAGTGAGCCAATGGTCAACGCCCCCTCGCGTGAGCCGCTCAGCACGCCGGTCAGCCAGACCGCCAGCACGCCCCCAACGAGCGCGAACGGGACGTTGGCCAGCACGAGCAGGAAATTGCGCCCGCTGCCAAAGGCGACAGCCAGCAGCAGCAGAATCCCCACGGCCGCAATGCCCGAATGGAGCAGCAGTTGCCGCTGCGCCTCTGCTTTCGCCTGGGCGGCGCCGCTGAACACGGCGTAGGTGCCGCCGGGAAAACTCACGTTCGCGGCGACCTGCTTCTTCGCCTCCGCCACGAACGACGTCACGTCGCGTCCACTGGTAGTACAGGTCACCGTCTGGCGCCGGCGGGCGCCCTCGTGCATGATGGAGTGTCGTCCGCTCGTCGGATAGATGTCCGCCAGCTCGCGCAGCGGGATGCGCGTCCCCTGCGTGCTGGCCAGCATCAGCTCGCCGATGGTCTCCGGGTCCTGCCGGCTGGACTCCTCCAGGATCACCGCCACGTCGGCGACCTCGTTGGCACGGTGCGTTTGGGCCACGACCGTTCCCTGGTAGGCGGTCTGGACCGCTTCGAGCACGTCCACCGGCCGGAAGCCGAACTGCGTCAAACGTTCCGGCCGCAGGCTCACAGCGATGCGAGGCTGGCCGGGCGGGGCCTTCACCTGCACATCCGCTGCACCCGGCACGGCGGCCAGAACCTTCGCCACCTCGGCGGCCTTGGCGTCCAGCGCGTCGAGGTCGTCGCCGAAGATGTTGACGACCACGGAGGCCGTCTCGCCGGTGAGCGTCTCGCCGATGCGGTCGCCGAGGAAGGTCAGCACTTCGAACTGGATGCCGGGGAATTGCCTGAGGATGCCGCGGACGACATCGGCCATCTTCGCCTCTTCCCGGCCCGGCATGGGCTTGAGGTCCATGTGAAACTCGCTGCGATGGGGGCCCCAAGGGTCTTCCCCGAGCTCAGCGCGGCCGACCTGCTGCTCGATGGTGTCGATGTTCTTGTTTTTGAGCATCTCCTCGCAGATTCGCTTGCCGATCCGCAGCATCTCCGGCAGCGACGTGCCCGGGGCGGCGAACACCTGGAGGACGAAGTGACCTTCGCGGAACTCCGGCAGGAATTCGCCTCCGAAGAACGGCAGCCGCGTCAGGGCGGCGATGCAGATGGCGGCCACGACGACGATGATAGCTCGCGGCCAGCGGGTGGTGAACCGCAGAATCCCGCGATAAACCACCTTCAACACGTGCTGCAGGGGCGGCTCTTGGGCCTTTCGCGCCCCTTTGCCGAAGAGCACATACGCCAGCGCCGGCGTCAGCGTCAGCGCCATCAGCAGCGACGCCAGAATAGCCAGGATGTAGCTCAGCGCCAGCGGCGAGAAGAAGCTGCCCTGCAACCCGGTCAGCGTGAGCACCGGCAGAAACACCAGCGCCACGATGAATGTGGCGTACACGACGGCCCGCCGCACCTCCAGCGAGGCATCCAGCACGACGCGCCCCACCGGCCGCGGGTTTGCCACCGCCTTGTTCTCGCGGAGCCGACGAAAGATGTTCTCCACGTCGATGATGGAATCGTCCACGACTTCGCCCAACGCGATGGCCAGGCCGCCGAGCGTGATCGTGTTGATGGTAATGCCGAGTTTTTCGAGCACGATAACGGCCGTCAGCAGCGATAGGGGAATGGCCGTCAGCGAGATGCAGGCCGTACGCGCGCTGCCCAGCAGCAGGAACAGCACCGCCGCCACCAGGATGGCGCCAAGCGCCAGCGAGTGCTTCATATTCCGCAGCGCGTTCTCGATGAACGTCGCGGGCCGGTGCAGACGCGGGTACACCGTGATGCCCTGCTTCTCGAACACCGGCTTCATCTCCGCCAGCGCCGCCTCCAGCGCCCGGGTCACTTCCATCGTATTGGCGCCGTACTGGCTGGACATGGTCATCAGAACGCCGGGCCTGCCCATAATCACGGTGTCGCCGAATTTCGGCTCGGCCCCTTCGATCACGCGGGCCACGTCCTGGAGCCGCACGCTGATGTCGTTTTTATGCGTCACGACGACCTGGCCGAGCGCCTCGGGCGTCAGTGCCTGGCCTTCGGTCTGGATCGTGATGCGCTGGTTGCTGGTCTCGACAAAGCCGGCGCCCATCACGGCCGTAGAGGTCCGTGCGGCCGCCAGCACATCGGACAGCGCCAGGTCGTACGCGACCAGCCGGTCGGGCAGGACCTGGATTTGAAGCTGACGAACCTCGCCGCCGAAGGAGCTGCACTTGGCGACCCCCGGCACGGAAAGCAGCCGCGGCTTGAGCGTCCAGTCGGCAAACGTCCGCAGTTGCATCGGCGTCATTGTGTCGCAGACCAAGCCGATCTTCAGCAGGTCCATCGTGGACGACGTCAGCGGCGTCATGCGCGGCGTCTTGGCGCTGGCGGGCAACTCCCCCGCCGTCTCCGCCAGCTTCTCCGCCAGCATCTGGCGGGCGAGGAATACGTCCGTCCCCTCCTTGAACACGGCGGTGATGATGGACAAGCCCTGGATGGACTCCGAGCGCAGCGACTCCATGTCGCCCAACCCGTTGATCATCGTTTCGACCGGCTGCGTGATGAGCAGCTCGACCTGTTCCGGCGACAGCCCGGGCGCCTCGGTCTGAATCGCCACCTGCGGCTGGACGAAATCCGGGAACACATCGAGCTTGGCGTTCCTGGCAACGTAAATGCCGTAGGCCAGGAGGATGCAGGCCAGCGCCACCACCACGCCGCGGTACTTGAGGGAGAACCTGACCAGGGCTTGCAGCATGGGAATCTACTCGCCTCCCCCTTGTCCCTTCAGTTCCTCGGAGAGCAGTTCCTGCGCTCCCACGACAACGACCTTGTCCTGCGGCTTGAAGCCTTGGCCGACGAACCATCCGTCGCCGGCCGGACGCCCGAGGGTCACGGCCTTGCGCTCGAAGGTGTCAGCGGCGGTCTGGAGATAGACGAATGTTCGGCTTTCGTGACGCAGCAGCGCGCTGCGCGGCACGATCACGCCGGACTGTGGTTGGCCGGGAATGGCCAGCCACGCCAGCACCGCCGTGTTCGGGGGCGGAGGATCGACCTTCACGAGCAGCAGAACTCCCCGGCTCTGTGTCTGCGGGTCGGCGCTCGGAGCGGGACCGAGATACTGGGTATCCGACAGATGCTCCGGCGCGCCCAGCGGGGCAATGCGGCCGCCCATCGGAGCAGTCGGCAAGCGCTCGCCGAGCGGCAAATCCACGCGGACCAACGCGGTCTCCTGCGCCGCCAGGGAATGGACGAACGCCGCCGGGTCCGCCTGCGAGGCGATCGCCCCGCCCCAGCCCAGCAGCAGACGCGACTGCACGGACGCAAGCGAGATCTGGTCATGCTTCATAGCGGCTTCCGCCGTCTCTAAGGCGCGGGCGGAGGCATTCTGGTTCTGGGAGTAGAGAATCGTGAGTCTCTCGAAGTCCTTGGTGGAAGCCTGCAACGCCGCCTGGGCCGATGTGCCTTCCGCCACCAGCGCCGCCAGCGGCGCGGGGTCCAGGACGCGGCCGTAGCCCTTGACCTCCGGCGACAGCTCCGCTGCGGCCAGGGGTTGCACCTTCAACCCCATATGCGTCTGCGCATTCTGGTCGAGCTTGACGGACACCCGGCCGTCCGCGTCGTGTTGGAGGAACGATTCCTCCGTTTGTTCCGGGGCTTCCTGTTCCTTATCCGCACCGGCGTAATCGAGAAGATTGGGGTATTTCAAGACGATGACGGTGCCCGCCGCGCCGAGAGCAATGCCGGCCAGGATTCCCCAGATGACTTTGTTCACGGTTTCTTCTCCTTCACGGCCTGCACGTGGTGGTCCTGCTCGACGGACTGCAGAGCGTCGAAGGGAACCTGCACGGCATCTTCAAGCTGACCGAGTGCCTGCTGCGCTTTGACCAGGGCGTCGAGGCGGGTCACTTCGGTGAGAGATACTTCGAGCTGGGCCGAGCGCAGCTCGAACTGGTCGGCGCCGCCGGCCTTCACCACAGCTTCTATGGATTGGACTTGTCGGCGCCGCGCCTCGAGGAGAGCATCAATCTGCCGCAACTGTTCCTGCGCGGCGGCGCGGGTCGCTACCGAACGGTCGATGTCGGCGATGACCCGGGCCTGTAAGGCGAGGAAGCGTGCGGCGGTCTCCGTGCGTTTGGCCTGGGCCTCGGCGATCGGACCTTCATTGCGGTTGAGCACGGGCAGCTCGACCCCTACACCCAGCCCCCACTTGTGCGCGCCCTGATCGTACTCATAGCCGGGTCCCAGGTGGACGTCCGGATACTGTTTGGCGATTTCGAGCTGGAGCGCCGACTGGCTGGCCGCGTAGTCGGCCAGGGCGGCCCGGATATCCGCGCGGCCGAGCAGCGCTTGTTGGCGAACCTCTGCTGACTCCAGGCTGTGCCCGGCCTCGGCCGTTTGGGATAAATCGAACTTCAGTTCGCGCCCCTCGATGGCCCGCAGCGGCACGCCGAGAGCTTCGGCCACACCGGCCCGACTCTCGACGGCCTGACGTTGGGCATCCGCAAGGTCGGCCTGCGTTTTGATGAGGGCCACACGAGCAGTCGTCAATTCGGTAGCCGCGATGGCACCCGCAGCCAAACGACCTTCCAGCAGCTTGAGGATTTGTTGCTGGACGTCCCGCACATTCTGCAGCAGCACGACGCGGCGGTGGGCGGCCGTGTATCCAGCAGACGGGCCCGCAGGCGGCTGCGCACCTGCCAGGCCTGTGTGACGAGAGTAAGGCGGGCGGACTCGGATTCGTGTTTGGCGCGTTCGATGCGATAGCCGCGCTTGCCGGCCGTCTCCACCGTAGCGTCGACGGTCAGCGGCGCCACCCACGGCGAGACGCCGCTTTCGGAGTTGGAGGTATACTGGGGCGCGACATCGATGACAGGGTTCGGACGCTGGCCGGCGGTCTTGACGCCCGCCTGGGCGACCGCCCACTGGGCGCGCGCCACGTCGAGGTCCGGGTGGTAGTAAAACGCCGCGAGCGTAAGCGTGCCAAAGTCCCATCCGCGCAGCGGCCAATCGCCGAGGTCGCGCTTCAGATTCTCCTCGAGGAACTTCTTCAGCTCCGGGTTATCCAGCGTGCGGGCCTCGAACCGGGCGGCCGTCTGGTCGGGCGATAGCGGCTTGGCCTCAAAGTGGGCACAACCGGCCAGCAAGGACAGAACAATCACCTCAATCGCGTGAAGTCTCACGATTTTCACAATTTGCATGGACCTGTTTCTAATCCGTTTGACCTGCGGCGTCAAGGCTCAGTTTGATAGTCGAGGAGATCTCCACGCTCGTACTCGATTGTATCCTGTTGGCAACTCGCCGCCCGGCATGCTTACGGCCGGCGCAAGAGCCACTGATGAACAAAGGCCCCGAGCAGCCAGACGGCGAAGCTCACGCTGAGCACCGCCCACAAGGGCAAGTGCCGGCGAAAACAAAACAGGGCCGTGAGGAAAAAGAGAATGGTGGGGATAATGCCGAGCAGAGCGCCGCTGCAATACTGGGTCATCAGGGCGAAATCGCGGGGATGATCCCAGTACAGCCACAGCAGCACGAGCAGGCTGGTCAGAGGCATCACGGCGATCAGGCCCGCCAGGGTCGGCACCTTACGGCCGATCTGGGTTGCCAGCAGGATGACCAGCAGACTGATGAGCAGTTTAATGGCGAAGCGCAGCATTTACTTGATGAAGCGGATAATCAAGGGGTACGGGTAGCGGTAATGCTCGCCGTCGTTGGCCCTGATGGCGGCGATGACCACGAGGACGAAATCGACAATCGGCACGGCGGGCAACAGGATGATCCCGATGCATGTGAGGGGCAAGGCGAACAAAAAGATGAGCATCGTGAGCTGGAAGTTCACGGCCTCCTTGCCCTGCTCATCGACAAACGGGAACTGGTCCTTCTTGATCAGCCAGACGATCAACGGGCCAATCACGAAACCGAACACGGGGAGTATGGATACTCCGGAAAAAGCCGCCAGGTGGCAAAACGTCGCCCACAGGCGCGCGTCCCGATTGGTTTCTCTGCCCGCATCGGCCTGAGGAGATAGCGGCGTCCCGGGGGTTTCATTTGTGTCTATCATACTCTGACTCCATGCACAATGACAGGGTTCACTGCTCTGTTTATCGCTGCACGGCCGAATTCATTATGCCGGAGCCGCCGCACGCGGTCAAGCGAGCTCCACATCTTGAGTCGTGCTTCGCGCTGGTTTATTGCCGCGGACCGGCGCTGCTTACGTCGATGGGCTCGATGCCCAGCTTGCGGACCGGCGAATCCGAGGCGAATTCGACCTTGCCATCCGGGGATACGGTCAGCATCGGATCGGCATAAGAGTTGGAGCCGCTCGCCTCCAGCCAATAGCTGCCGGCCCGGTCGTATCGGTTGAGCTTGTGGCATTCGACCTTGCCTTCCGGGCTGAAGAGGACGTTGTTCGCGGCCGTCGCGATTCCTTCGTAGTTGTCGAAGGTAATCTTGCCGGCGGCGCACAGGACATTCTTCTCGAACGTGTAGCCGGACGACCGGGGGAACGTGAGATAGAGGTCCTTGTCGCTGATGAAGATATTGTTGCGAATCGTATTATTGACGGCCATGTGGTTGTGCGACGGCCGAACGACGTTGACCGCGAGGTTCTTCTCCACTAAGCAGCCTTCGGATCGCTCGTCGAGGTAATAGGCCGAGGCGCCGTAGCCGCCGGTGTCGGTGATGTCGTAGATGAAGTTGCCCCGCAGGGTCAGAGCCTTGCCGGCAAAGCAATAGATGCCCGCGCCGTCGTGCAGCTCCTGCATGGCATGATGAATGCGGTTGCCCTCGATGCGGCTGCCCTCGCCGCCGAAGGTCACGGCCGAGTAGGGCGTGTGGTGGACGTGGTTATAGCCGATCCGGCAATCCTGCCCGCCGCCCGTCAGAGCGATCGCGCTGGGGTACGTCAGGCCGATGTCGTGGACGTGATTATCCGTCACCTGTGTTCCGCGCCCGCGAAAGCGGATGCCGCAAGCGCCGACGTGGTGGATATGGCACCTCTCGATGCGCAGGTCTGAGCCGGAGGCCTTGATGCCCTGTCCGCCCGCGTTGACGATTTCAAGATCGGCGAACGTGCAACTCTCGGCGGAGGTGGCGCTAATGGCCCCCTCGAATCTCTCTGCCCCGAAGCCGCCGGCCTTGAGCGGGGTGGTCGTCGCGGCGAGCATCAGGCGCCGGATCGTGATGTTTTTGATGGGGTTGTCCCTGGTGCCTTGGAGGACGATGATGGATTCCACGGTGGGGGCGATGACCTCGGTCATGCTCATGTCCTCGCTCGGCAGGGGCCAGTAGACGACCTTGCCCCGAGTGCGGTCGAGGTACCACTGCCCCGGCTCGGTCATTCCCTCGCGTACGTTCCAGACGACGTATTTCTTGACGCCGAACGCCCCCGGCGGATGACCGGCGGGCGTCGAGAACGTCAGCGTGTGTGAGTTCGGATCGTTCGCCGAGACGCCGACGAGCGATTCATCCCACATGTGATGAATCGCGATTTCGGCGTTGCGGATGTCGAGCCAGGGGCCGAGGTCCTCAGACTTGTACTTCATCGTGGTGAGCTCTTCGTTGGTAGGCTTGCGCTTCCAGCCGCCGCCGGTGGTCGTCATCCACGGGACATCGAATTGGCTCAGATGCTCGAAGGAACCCTGCTGCGGCACCCGGGCGCGCGGACAGAACCGCCCATTGACGATCAGGGCGCGAAAATCCCACTTGCCCTCCTTCACGCCCGGCAATTCCACCGCGTAGAACTTGTCGCCATCCTTCTCCCACCCGCTCACTTTTCTGCCGCCGTACAGCCGAGTTTTCGCGCCGGGCGCCGCTTCGATGGTCAGGCCGCTATCCTCACTCGTAAGGACCACCGGCTCATCAAAGAAGTACTGACCGGCCTGCACCACGATGGTGCGCGTCTGCCCGGTTCCCTGCTTGCGGGCCGCTCGACAGGCCGCTTGGAGAGTTGCAAACGGCCCATCCGTGCGATCCGGATTGGCCTCCCCCAGCCGGCCGGACCAGGAATCATTGCCGTTGGCTGATACGAAGAACTTGATGGTGTCGTCCGCCTTCGTCGCGATCCCGAAACGCAGACCTGCGATGATCAGGGCGATACAAAGGATTCTAAGCAGCGGCGTCATACACGCACTCCATCAATCAGAAGGTTCATCTTTTCATGCATCCGTGGAGCATCATCTTAAACGATGACAGGTTCGCTGAAAAGACCTGAGGACCCGCGCAACGCCCGCGGACAAATTTGAACGCAGGAAGCCTTTCCGCTGTAGTTCCTATTCGGGATGTATCGGCATGAAGTGGTGTTCGAGAATGGGTGGGTTTTCTTCACAGAAAGGAGTAGC
>Ga0315281_10006337_pt1 | contig 16843 bp, 15 predicted proteins | sample YL17G07_0_MG_FD_204540 | JGI IMG/M metagenome (GOLD analysis project Ga0315281, IMG submission 204540) | Sediment microbial communities from Yellowstone Lake, YNP, Wyoming, USA - YL17G07_0 | ecosystem: Environmental > Aquatic > Freshwater > Lake > Sediment | place: USA: Wyoming | collected...
GAATTGGGACTGATTCTTCGCTTACATCGTGGCAATCGTACCATTTTGCCGCAGCAGCACATTGACCGGGGATTTGCGGCCGTGGAAAGCGCGGAAGGAATCGATGGCCGGCAGGCGCCCGCCTACCACAAGTATTTCATCGCGAAACCGTGCGCCGGTATGCGAGGCCTGATTCTGATCGCATAGACCTGTTCGAGAGGCCAACCCGGATCCCTGGGGCCTTGTGACCTGCGATCAATAAGGCAGTCACATCAACGGCAGCGCCCGCAGGCTGACCCGGGGCGCCGACCCCTGGATGTGACGTTGCCGGCTCACCGGTGCACGAGCACCGGAATCTTGGTGTGGGTGAGCACCTTCGTGGTTTCGCTGCCCAGCAGCAGGCCCGCGAGGCCGCGGCGGCCGTGTGAGGCCATGAAGATCACGTCGCACTTGTTGTCGTGTGCGCCCTTGACGATCGCTTTCCACGGCGTGTCGCTCAGAACGTGGGCCGTCTTGCAGCGCACACCGGCTGCCTCCGCAGCCTTCTGGATCGCGCCGAGATACTGCTCGGCAGTGCGCTTGGTCTGCTTGGCGAATTCCTGTGGCGTGATGAAGTCCGACGGCACGAAATCGCCGTAGACCTGGATGCTGTAATTCGGTGCAGCGTAAAAGCCGGTAATGCGCGCCCCCGTCGACTTTGCAAACGCGACCGCCTCCCGGATTGCCCTGGCCGACAGGTTTGAGCCGTCGGTCGGTACGAGAATGTGCTTGTACATGGTCTCTCCTTTCGTCTATCCAGCCACAGCGCCGCTGCGGAACGCGCCAGACCCCTGCCGCTGCGGCCATGGATGCCTAGCACTGCCATGATGCCATCACACCACGTGCCCGAAACACCCGTTTGACGTGGATCAAAGGGCCCGATGCGGGATGCGTCAGATTGTTCTCCGGTACGGTTGGACTGATGCAGTCGGAAACTGTGAACGGTGAACGGTGAAAGGTGGCAGGTGCACCTGACGTGATTGGTTGGGGGAGGCGTCATGAACATTGAGGAAATCTGCAGCCGCATCGTGGTGGTCGCGCTTCCCGCGACTTCGGTGCACGAAGGAGCGCGCCTGCTGCGCGAACATCATGTGGGCGCGCTGGTGGTCATCGACAGCCGCCAGAACAGCCGGCCGCTGGGCATCGTCACCGACCGTGACATGGTGGTCGAGGTGCTCGCGATGGGAATCGATCCGACGAAACTCGCGGTGGGAGACCTCATGAGCGGGAGCATCGTCACGGTGAATGCCTCCGATGGCGTGCTCGAGACGATCAAGCTGATGCAGAGCGAGGGCGTGCGCCGTGTGGTGGTGGTGGACAATGCGGGGGCGCTGGTCGGCATCGTTTCGTTCAACGACCTGGTGCCGTACGTCGCCGAGGCGCTCACGGGGCTTGCCAACGCCATAGTCGGCGCGCAGGGCCGGGAGCGGGAGATGCGCAGCTGAGCCGGCATGGCCGGAACCCGAGAGCCTGGCTTGCTTTGCCTTACATAATCTCCCGTTTTCGGGCTTTGCGAGGTTGCAAAGCCCGAAAACGGGAGACATTTAAGACCCAAAATTCTCCGCCAATTCCCTCCACCATCAAGGGGCAGGCTCCGGTTGAACACATGTTCAATCATCGACCGGAGGGATGGCCTGCCAAAGCCCGCGTGGCGGTAAAATGGGCTTTGCGCCCGGTGACCAGGAGCCGTGCCGTGCGCAGGCCGAGTGAGACAGGGAGGCGGGGTGTTGAAGATTTTCGGGAGCAGTAAGCCGGATCATCCGATGGCCGACATCAAGGAGGCCCGGAAGATCCTGGAGGAAGTCCCGGGCAGCGATTCGCTCAAGGCGATCGACGAGCTGTTTCACTGGCTGGAATCGGTGCGCACCGTTGAAGGCTACAAGCCCGAATACCGCGCCGAGCTCATCCAGCTGATCGATGATGCGGCGCAGGTGCACGCGAGAAAACTTACCCGCGACTACCTTTCGGCGCCGCGTCTGTCGAAATTCCAGGAAGGCCGCCTTTGGGGTGCGATTCACGAATTCTGGCGGCAATCGGCGCTCGCCTTCGCAAGCTGTATCGACCTTTATGCGACCGGTGCCAAGGGCGCCGACGCGCTCAAGCCTCTCATGCCGCTGCTGACGGTGCGCGCGCTGCGCGCGCTGGCGACGCAGATGAAGTGGCAGTACGTGCGCTATGGTCCGTTCGAAGAGCCCCTCTGGGGAGTTTTCGCGAAAATCTACGCGCTGGCCGAATCGAAGAAGTACGCGCAGACCCGGGTTTCGCCGTATCCCAACGTGCCCGGCGAATCGTCGCCGGAGCAGGAGTTTCTCAAGGCGGTGATGTTGTCGGCGTCCTCGCCCGACAGCCTGCTGCCCCTGGAGATGGAAATTGCGGAGCGGCTGATCGCCCATGTCTCGACATCGTTCAAAGTGGTTCTTGAACAGCAACCCGACATCGCATACTGGATCGACCTTGCGACCAGCCAGCCGCCGCTGCGCGTGGCGCGCCCCCCGCAGCACGCGCCGACGCTACGCTTCTTCGCGGCCGGGCGCGCGGAGCAGGACCTGGAGCGCCTGATTCAGAGCGTCAAGGCGACCAACGCCATACCATCGGGCGTCAACCTCGGCGGTAGCTACGACCCGCAGGTCGTGCTTGCCGTGCTGAATCACCTGGTGATGTACTGGTCGCCCAAGCCGCCCGCGCGCCAGTCGCCGCGGCACAACGTCAAATCCCGGCTCAAGGTGACGCACGGATTCGACGGGGTGCTGGAGGCGCTGGTCCCGGAGAAATCGCTCGACTTCGATGACTCGGTGATCGAGAGCTGGATCGTCGAGAACGTCAGCGCCGGCGGCTTTGGCGCGGCGATTCCCCAGATCAAGGGCGACTGGCTGCGGATCGGCGCGCTTGTTGGCCTGCAGCCCGAAGGCGGCGATAACTGGGTGATCGGCGTCATTCGGCGGCTCGGCCGGGAGGCGTCCCAGCAGGCCACCGTTGGCATCCAGACGCTCGCCCGCCACGGCCGCACAATTCAGTTGCGGCTGGAAGGCGGTTCCGCCGGCGCGGGCCGCGATCCTGGTTCCGGCATCCTGCTCGATGCGTCTGCGCCAGGCGGTAGCCCCGAGGTGCAACTGCTGCTGCCCGCCGGGACACCGACCGGCCAGAACCTGGAATACGAACAGGAGGGAAAGATGCTCCTGCTGCTTGCTGCGGCCGTGGAGGAGAGAGGGGACGACTACGATCGGGTTCGCTTCCGCCAGATGGTGCGCGACACGGGAGAATAGCTGCCGCGTCGAGGTTCACCCCGTCGCGGCCGGCGGCCCGCCCTCAAGCGCGGGGTCCGGGCATCACGCGCGTGCCGGCCGGATTGCCGATTTGGGCCTGAACGCCCGGAGGACCGCCTCGTTGGTCTCGATGTAGGGTCCCCCGATCAGGTCGATGCAATAGGGCACCGCAGCGAAAATTCCGGGCACGACCTGCCTGCCTTCGGCATCCTTTACGCCTTCAAGCGTCTCGCGTATGGACTTGGGCTGTCCCGGCAGATTAATGATCAGGCACTTTTTCCGGATCACTGCAACCTGTCTGGACAGGATAGCCGTCGGCACGAACTCCAGGCTGATGCGGCGCATCTGCTCGCCGAATCCCGGCATCACCTTGTCGGCGACCGCGAGCGTCGCCTCCGGCGTGACATCCCGCGGCGCCGGTCCCGTGCCGCCCGTCGTGAGCACCAGATGGCAGCCTGCCGAGTCGACAAGCTGTGCGAGCGTCGTCTCGATCAGCAGTTTTTCGTCAGGTATGAGCCTGGTTTCCATGCGCCAGGGCGTCGCCAGCGCGCGCGTGAACCATTCCCCGAGAGCGGGGATTCCCTCATCCTTGTAGGTGCCGGATGAAGCGCGGTCGCTGATCGAGACCAGGCCGATCAGCAGTTCGTCGTGGTGCGGCATGGCCAACCCTTCTTGTTCATTCGAGAATGTCACGCAGCAGCCGGAACAGCTCGCGATAACTCTTCGGCTGCCGTGCCGCTTCCCGCTCGGCGCGGGTATTGCGGATCAGGATGCGCAGCCGCTGCGACTCCGCGCCGGGCCGTTCGCGCAGGAGTTCTTCGATCGCCGTGTCGTCATCGAGCAGCCGCTCGCGCCAGCGTTCGATGGCGTGGAGCTTCACGGCGTGTTCGCGCGACAGACCCTCCCAGGCCGCGATCTTCTCCCGGATCGGGTCCGGATCCACGTCCCGCATGAGCCGGCCGATGTACTGCATCTGCCGGCGGCGCGATTCGCGTCTGGGCATGCCTTGGGCCTCTGTCACTGCGATGCGCAGATCCTCGGGGAGCCCGATTCCATCGAGCTGCGCGGCATTGAGCGTGACCAGACGCTCGCCGAGCGCCTGAAGCTCGTTCATCTGCTTCTTGCGCTGGGTCTTGCTGGGCCGTTCCTGGTCGATCATCCTCGGGAATTCGGTTGCGGGTGTGCTGATATGATAGCCACTTTTCCCGGTTTTCCTCATTCAAAAGATGTCCAAGGCACGCTTTTCGCTGCGCTACGAGACCCTCCAGGAAATCGCCGCCGACGTGCTGAGGCACGCGCGCGACGGGGGCGCCGATGGCTGCGACATGGAGGTGTCCGATGGCTACGGGCAGACCGTGACCGTGCGCATGGGCGAAGTCGAGACCATCGAGCACAACCGCGACAAGGGGCTCGGCGTCACGGTCTACATCGGCAAGAAGAAAGGTCACGCCAGCACCTCCGATTTTTCGGCGCGCGCAATTGCAGATGCGGTCGGAAAGGCGCTGACTATTGCGCGTTTCACCGCCAGCGACGAGTGCGCCGGGCTCGCCGATCCCGAACTGCTCTGCCGGCAGACGCGTGATCTGGACCTGTTCCATCCGTGGGACCTCGGTGTCGAGGAGGCCATCGACCTGGCGCGGGCCTGCGAAGCGGCGGCGTTCCGGCTCGACCCGCGTGTCGTCAATTCCGAGGGCGCGAGCGTCTCCTGCCAGCAGAACCAGTTCGTGCTTGCCAACAGCCTCGGGTTCATGGGGGGATTCCAGAGCTCGCGCCATTACCTGTCCTGCGCGGTCATTGCAGCCGAGGACGACCAGATGCAACGCGACGACTGGTACGTGTCGAAGCGGGCGGCAGCGGACCTGCCGCGGCCCGAGGCGGTGGGAGACTACGCCGGGCACCGGGCGCTCGCGCGGCTGCGCGGCCGCAAGATCGCCACGATGTCGGTCCCGGTGCTGTTCGAAGCCCCGGTCGCCACCGGCCTCGTGTCGCATTTCGTGTCGGCCGTCTCCGGCGGCAACCTCTACCGCAAGTCCTCGTTCCTGCTCGACAGCCTGGGCCAGAAGGTCTTCTCGTCCATCGTGAATATCGTCGAGCGGCCGCATATTCCGCGCGCCGTCGCCAGTTCGTACTTCGACGACGACGGTGTTGCCACGCATGATCGCGACGTCGTGAAGTCGGGCGTGCTGCAGGGGTATTTTCTGGGCACCTATTCGGGGCGCAAGCTGGGAATGAAATCCACAGGCAACTCCGGTGGCAACCATAATCTCATTCTCGAACCGGGAAGGCTCGACTTTCCGGGCCTGATCCGCGCCATGGGCCGCGGCCTGCTGGTCACCGAACTGATGGGCCAGGGCATCAACCTGGTCACCGGCGATTACTCGCGCGGCGCAGCCGGCTTCTGGGTCGAAGGCGGGGAGATCCGCCACCCGGTCGAGGAAATCACGATCGCCGGCAATCTGCGCGACATGTTCCGCTCCATCGCCGCAGTCGGAAACGACGTGCTCGCGCGCGGTTCGCACGAATGCGGCTCCATACTGATCGACCGGATGACCGTTGCTGGCCATTGAGGCCGGCCACTGAGGCGGTCTGTCTCCCTCTTTGGCTCCGGTTGGTGCACAATGCGAACCGGCGCGGCGCGGGCTGACCGGGAGCACTGGACTGACTATCCCGGGGGCAGCGACGCACGTGGGAGCCGCTGTCAGTCTGCGCAGACAGGCGGACGGCGGACATGAAAAAAATATGGAGGAGGCTGGCATGAAAACCAGAAGTTTCATGAAGTACATTGTTGCGGGAATGCTCGCACTGGGCGGGGCTGCGCCGCTATTGGCGCAGGATCAGCCGGTGCGCATCGGGTACGCGATTGCGCGCACGGGCCCCTGGGCGGCAGGTGCGCAGGTCACGCAGGAGCCCAATTACCTTCTTTGGGCCGAGCAGGTCAATGCTGCCGGTGGACTCAATGTGCAGGGCAAGCGGCGCAAGGTGGAACTGATCGGTTTCGATGACCGCAGTGAAATGGAAACCATGGTTCGCACCTACGAGAAGCTCATGGCCAGCGACAAGGTGGATCTGATCCTGCCGCCATGGGGCACGGGTGCGAATTTCGCCGTTCTGCCGCTGATCCAGAAGTACGGCTACCCGATGCTCGCTCCGACCGCAACGGGCAGGAAGCTCCTGGAGCTGAAAAACCCGTATTTCTTCGCGCTGCTGCAGCAGCCCGACAGGATGATGGGCGCGCTGGCGGAAATGCTGGCTGCGCGGGGTACAAAGACCGCGGCGGTCATCTACGTCGACGAGTTGTTCGGCCTGGAGAACGTGGGCGCACTGGAGGCGGCTCTGAAAGCGAAGGGCATACAGATCGTCGAGAAAAAGAGCTATCCGCTGGGCGTGAAGGACCTGGCCCCCGTGCTGAGGGACATCAAGTCCAGGAATCCGGATGCCTTCATCGGCGTGACTTATCCGCCTGACACGTTCCTGGTAACGGGCCAGTCGAAGGAGATCGGGTTCAACCCGAAGGTTTTCTACCTCGCGGTGGGGACGGCGTTCCCCGTGTACAGGGACAAGATGACCGCGCCCGTCGTTGACGGCGTCATGGGCCTGGGCACTTGGAACCTGAAGACCAGCCCCGGGGCGAAAAGCTATTACGACGCGCACCTGGCGAAGTTCAAGAAGGAGCCAGACCGCTGGGCCAGCGCCCACGGCTGGGCAGGTCTGCAAATCCTTCAGCAGGCGGTGGAGAAGGTCGGACTCGACCGCAAAGCCCTGCGCGATGCGATTGCCAACGGTGAGTACGACACGGTCATCGGCAAAATCCGGTTCAAGGATGGCGAAAACATCTCGACCCCGGGTGTCGTCAGCCAATGGCAGAAGGGCGAGTTCGAGGTCATCTGGCCCCGGGACCGCGCGACGGCCCCGGCGCTGTTCCCCAAACCGGACTGGAAGTAGCCCAGTAGGTCAACGACGGCCCCGCGGCTGCGCCGCGGGGCCGTATCTTTCCCGGGTTTCGCTTCCATGGGTTTCTGGCTCGAACTGGCCGCGTCCGGCCTGATCACCGGGGGCATCTATGCCGTCGTTGCGATAGGCCTGAACCTGCAGTACGGGCTCATGCGCATCATGAACATCTCTCATGGGGAGTTTCTGATGCTGGGTGCCTACTTCACCTGGTGGGCCCACACGGTGCTGGGAATAAGCCCGCTTGCATTCCTGCCGGCGGTGGCGTTGCTGCTTTTTCTTGTCGGGCTGCTGGTCTACCGTCTTTGTTTCCGGCGCGTGATTCGCTCGGCGCCATCGGTCGAAGTCATCGAAGCACGCAGCCTGCTGATCGGCTTCGGCCTCATGTACGTCGTGCAGAACGTCGCGTACCTCGCGTGGGGCGCGGATCTGCGCGGCTATTCCTTTCTCGCGGAGCCGGTCGACATTGCCGGCGCACGCTTCACCGAGAACAGACTCGTGGTGTTCGGCTTCGCGGTCGTGGCGAGCCTCGTGCTGCTCGCTGCGCTGCGCTTTACGCTGCTGGGCAAGGCCGTGCGCGCAATGATGCAGTCGCCGACCGGTGCGCAGCTTGTCGGGATAGACACCGCGGTACTGCACCCGGTCGTGTTTGGCGCCGGCCTCGCTCTGGCGGGGGTGGCGGGGGCGCTCCTGTCGATGGTCTACGAGATCTCCCCCTCGATGGGCGAGCCTTACACGGTCAGTGCGCTGATCGTGATCACGCTCGGCGGACTGGGCAGTTCTGCGGGCTGCCTGATCGGCGGACTGTTGCTCGGACTGGTCGAGGCTTTCGGCATGCACTTTACCAATCCGTCGCTGAAGATGTTGCTTTCCTACGGCGTGTTCATCGCGGTGCTGCTTGCGCGCCCGAAAGGGCTGTTCGCGCGATGAACACTCGATCGACTCTCGGTGCATTGCTGGCAGCACTGTTCGCGCTCGCGGCGATGCCCTGGCTGGCATCCGACTTCATGCTGTCGCTGACTTTGACCTGCCTCATGTATGCAGGACTTGCGGTCAGCTGGTCGATGTTCTCCGGAGCGACCAACTACCTGTCGCTCGCCACATCGGCGTTTTTCGGGCTGGGGGCGTACGTCACGGGCTGGGGTCTGGGAACGCTCGGCTACCCGGTGGCGGTGGTGCTGGGCGGCGTCGTCGCTGCGGCCTTCGCTGCGCTGGTCGGGGCAGCTGTGCTGCATCTGCGCGGGGCCTATTTCGCCGTGATCACGTTCGGCTTGGGCGAGCTGGTTCGTCACGCGATCACGTATTTCGAGAAAAGCCAGTTCAAGACCGTCGGCCGCGTGTTGACGGATACGCCGGACTCCATCACCGTGTACCTGACGGTGCTGCTCATCACGCTTGCCGCCGTGGGCATCTGTGCCGCGGTCCGGGCTGGCCGGTTCGGGCTTGCACTCGCCGGCATCGGGGCCGACGAGGAGCGCGCCCAGACTCTCGGCGTCGATACGCGGCGCACCAAGATCGCAGCGTTCGCGCTGTCGGCGTTCTTCGCCGGGGCGATGGGCGCGGCAGTGGCGGTGCGCTGGACCTACATCGATCCGACTGCCGTTTTCAACCCGTTCATCGGGTTTCAAACGGTGTTGATCGCGATGATCGGCGGTGCACATACGATCATCGGGCCGCTCGCTTCCTCGGTGGTGTTCAGCCTGCTCACGGAGTTCCTGCGCCTGCGCTTTCCGTATGCTTTCCTGTTCATTCTCGGCACACTGCTGATCCTCCTGGTGCTCTATCTTCCCGGCGGTCTTGCTTCGTTGTGGCCGATGCTGCGGGACCGCATCGCGCGCGGGCGGCGTGCGGCGCTTGCGGGCGGAGGTGCCAATGGCTAGGACGCTGCTTGCCGCGAGCGAGGTCAGCGTACGCTTTGGTGGGCTCACCGCAGTGGACAGCGTGGAGCTGGAAGTCCGGGAGCGCGAACTGATAGGCGTGATCGGCCCGAATGGCGCGGGAAAGACGACATTTTTTCACACGCTCTCCGGCGTGCTCGCGCCGACCTCCGGGCGCCTCGTTGTTGGCGGCGACGATATCACCGGGCGCGCGGCGCACATCTTTGCCGCACACGGCGTGGCGCGGACTTTCCAGACGCCACGCGTGTTTCGCGACATGACTGCGGAGGATAACGTGCGATTCGGGCTGGAATTCGCCGGGCGTCGGCGCAGCCACGCGCACGACGCGTTCGACGACGCGCGCTCCCTGCTTGGGTTCGTGGGACTTTCGGATTACGCTCCGGTCCCGGCAGGCGGCCTGACGCCGGCGCGGCAGAGACTGCTTGAAGTCGCGATGGCGCTCGGCGCGCGGCCGCAGTTGCTGTTGCTCGACGAAGTGGCCGCGGGGCTCACCGAGACCGAGGTGGAGCTGATCGCGGGGCTCATCCGGCGCGTGCGCGACGAGCTCGGACTGGCGGTCATCTGGATCGAGCACCACGTGGGTGCGCTCATGAAATGCGTGGAGCGGGTCGTGGTGCTGCACCAGGGCCGGAAAATCGCCGACGGCCTGCCGCGCGACGTGGCGCGGGATGCCGCCGTGATGGATGCCTACCTCGGGACGCAAAGCGCATGAGCGCCGCGCTGTCGGTGCGGGGGCTTTCGGCCGGCTACGGCGGTATCCGCGTCCTCAACGGCATCGACCTTGAAGTCGGGGCGGGACGCCTCACGGCGATCGTCGGTCCGAACGGCGCCGGCAAGACCACGCTGCTGAAGGCGTTGTCCGGACTGATTCCACGCCAGGGCGAAGTGATCTTCGACGGCGCGCCGCTGCCCTCGCAGGCGGCGGCGATCGTGTCCCGCGGGCTCGGGCACGTGCCCGAAGGCCGGCAGCTGTTTCCGCAGATGACGGTGCGCGAGAACCTGGAGCTCGGCGCCTGGCTGCTCGCGAAGCACGAGCGCGAGGCGCGAATTGCACAGGTGCTGGAGTTGTTTCCGAAGCTCGCCGAGCGCCACGCCCAGTTCGCGGGCACCATGAGCGGCGGGGAGCAGCAGATGCTCGCCGTGGGGCGCGCGCTGATGGGGCGTCCGCGCCTGCTGATGCTCGACGAACCTTCGCTCGGGCTCGCCCCGAAAATGGTGGATGAGCTTTGGGGCATCGTGCAACGCATCCGCGACGAAGGGGTGACCGTGCTGCTGGTCGAGCAGAACGTCGCCAAGGCGCTCGCGATCGCCGAGGACGCCTACGTCATAGAGCGCGGGGGCGTGGCGCTGAAGGGTCCGGCGAAGGAGTTGCTCGGATCGCAACGGATTCGTACCGCGTATCTCGGCGCGCACGCAGCGGCCGGGGTTCAATCAATGAAGGAGGGGATTTTCATGACCACACAGCAAACAACGGCAGTTGCGATCGCATCGGAAAACATCTGGAAGGGCAAGATATTCTCCGGGATCTGGCAGACCGCGAAGGGCGGGTCGCGCGAGGTGATCGAGCCGGCGACCGGCAAGCCGCTTACCGAAGTCGGGTTCGCGAATGCCGAGGACGTGCGCGCGGCCGCGCAGGCCGCCGCCGCGGCGCAGGTCGAATGGGCGACGACGCCGGCCGACCAGCGCGCGGCGGTGCTGCGGCGCGCAGCGCAGTTGCTGGAAGCGCACAGCGATGCGCTGCGGCCGTGGATCGTGCGCGAGACCGGATGCATTCCCCCCAAGGCCGACTTCGAGCTGCATTTCGTGACCAGCATCCTGATCGAGGCGGCGGCGATCGCCACGCAGCCTCCCGGCGTGATGCTGCCGAGCAGCGCCAAGCGCATGAGCTTCGCCCGGCGCATCCCGCACGGCGTCGTCGGCGTGATCTCGCCGTTCAACTTCCCGCTGATTCTGTCGGCGCGGGCCGTGGCGCCTGCGCTTGCGCTCGGCAACGCCGTGGTGCTCAAGCCGGACCCCCAGACGCCGGTGACGGGCGGGTTCATACTTGCGCGGCTGTTCGAGGCGGCGGGGCTGCCACCCGGGTGCCTGCACGTGCTGCCCGGCAATGCCGCGACCGGCGAGGCCCTGGTCACCGATCCCGATGTGACGATGATCTCCTTCACCGGCTCGACCGCGGCGGGGCGGCGGGTCGGCGAGCTTGCCAGCAGGCATCTCAAGAAAGTCACGCTCGAGCTCGGCGGCAAGAACTCGACTATCGTGCTCGACGACGCGGACCTCGACGTGGCGGCCTCCTGCATCGCCTGGAGCGCCTACCTGCACCAGGGGCAGATCTGCATGGCGACGGGGAAGGTACTCGCGCACCGCAAGATCGTGCGCGATCTCACCGAGCGACTGGTCGAGAAAGCGAAGAAGCTGCCGGTGGGCGATCCCAACACCGAGCAGGTGGCGATCGGCCCTCTGATCAACGGCCGCCAGCTCGAGCGCGTCGACGGCATCGTCAAGGAGGCGGTTGCGCGGGGCGCGGTGCTGCGCGCCGGCGGTGCCTACGACAGGCTGTTCTACCAGCCGACGGTGCTCGAGGACGTGAAGCCCGGCATGCGCGTGTTCGAGGAGGAAGTTTTCGGTCCGGTGGTCGCCGTGGTGCCCTTCGACAGCGACGAGGAGGCGATCGCGCTCAACAACGGCAGCCAGTACGGCCTGTCGGTGGGCGTGATCACGCAGTCGCTCGAGCGCGCCATGCACTTCACCAGTCGGCTCAAGACGGGGATCATCCACATCAACGACCAGACGGTGGCCGACGAGCCGTGGGTGCCGTTCGGCGGGCAGGGCGCCTCCGGCAACGGCGGGCGCCACGGCGGGCCGGCGAACTGGGAAGAGTTCACGCAGTGGCAATGGGTGACATACCAGGACCGCGCCACGCCTTATCCGTTCTGAGCGCTGCTCTCCCCGCGGGTGACCCGGTGCGCGGGGCTTCTTCGCCGGGCTGGGTCAGATCCTGCCACGCCGGAAATCGCGCAGCATCTCCCGGGCGCAGTTGTGGCCGGGCAGGCCGGTGACGCCACCGCCCGGGTGCGCTCCGGCTCCGCAGTGGTACAGGCCGCTGATGGGCCCGCGGTAGTCGCCGTGGCCGAGCATGGGGCGTGCAAGAAACAACTGATCCAGCCCGAGCGCGCCGTGGAAAATGTCGCCGCGCGTCAGTCCGTAGTCGCGCTCCATGTCGAGGGGCGTGAAGATCTCGCGCGCGAGGATGCTTGCCTTGAAGTTGGGCGCGTATTCGTTCACCGTGTCGATCACGGTGTCGGCGGCGGCTTCGCGCTCGTCGTCCCACGTGCGTCCGCCAGGCAGCACCGGATTGAAATGCTGGCAGAACAGGCTCGCCACGTGCGACCCGGCCGGCGCAAGGGAGGAGTCGATCGTGCTCGGAATCAGCATCTCGACGATGGGGGCGCGCGCCCATCCCGATTCGCGGGCTTCGACCCAGGCGCGGTCCATGTAGGCAAGCGACGGCGCCATGATGATGCCCGCGCCGTGATGCGGCTGCGCGTGCGTGCCGGGCGCGCAGCGGAAATCGGGCAGTTCCGACAGAGCGACGTTCATGCGCAGAGAACCGGAGCCCAACCGCCAGCGCTGCATGCGGTCGCGAAAGTTTGGTTCGAGGGCCTCGCGCTCGACCAATTCCAGGTACAGCAGGCTCGGCTCGACGTTCGAGGCAATGGTGCGGGCCTCGATCTCGGTTCCGTCCGCGAGCACGACGCCCGTGGTCCGGCCGCCATTCACCAGGACGCGCACGACTTCGGCGCCGATCGTGATTTCCACGCCGCGCGCCTCGGCTTCCCGCGCCATCGCCTGCGTGATCGCGCCCATGCCGCCGATGGCGTGCCCCCACTTGCCGCGCTGACCGTTGACTTCGCCGAAGCAGTGGTGCAGCAGCACATAGGCCGAGCCCGCGGCGTAGGGGCTGGCGAAATTGCCGACCACGGCGTCGAAGCCGAGCGCCGCCTTGATCGGGTCGCTCTCGAACCACCCGTCGAGCATGTCGCCCGCGCTGCGGGTGAAAAGCTCGAGCAGATCGCGCCGCTCCGCGATATCGAGCGGGTGCAACTTCCGCCCGAGACGCCAGCCCTCGAGCAAATCGTCCAGTCCGCCGTGGCCGCCGGCAAGGCGCGGCGGGGTTTCGCGCGCAAGATCGCGCAGCACATCGGCAATGTGCTCGATCATGCAGTAGTACTCGGGGAGACGCTCAGCGTCCCGCGCCGAAAAGCGCCTGAGCCCGGCCTGGGTCGCGGCGGTATCCGGTCCCACACTGAAGCTGCTGCCGTCGGCGAGAGGCAGGAAATTCGCAAACGGCCGCTCGACGATCCGCAGGCCGTGCTCGGCAAGCCTCAGGTCGCGGATGACGCCCGGATCGAGCAGGCTGACCGTATAGGCGAGCGTGGAGTTGCGAAAGCCGGGATGGAACTCCTGCGTGACTACGGCCCCGCCGACGACGTGCCGGCGCTCCAGCACGCGCACCTTGAGGCCGGCGCGGGCAAGGTAGCACGCGCACACCAGGCCGTTGTGACCGCCTCCGATGATGACGACGTCGTATTTCAAGCGGTGTTTCCTAAGCCGGCAGAGCCGAAACTGAACAGGTCAGCTCGTTTTGCTTTCCTAAATCTCCCGATTTTGCACAGTTGCGTAGTTACAACCGTGCAAAATCGGGAGACATCTATAAACCCAAATTCTTCGCCAATTCTGTCAATACTTGCGTCATGAGAGACTAACGTAATACGATGCTGCCTGCTGCCGGGCTGTCGCTCCCCATGACCAACAAGAATCCCGCCACGCTCCCCGCCGCGCCCCGGCCCGTCTTCGACCTGAAGGATGCGGTCGCGCTGATCGTGGGCATCGTGGTCGGCGCGGGCATCTTCAAGCTACCCGCGCTGGTGGCGGCCAACACCGGCGACGCGGGCACCATGATGCTGGCCTGGATTCTCGGTGCCGCGATCTCCATCATCGGCGCGCTGTGCTACGCGGAGCTCGCCACCAGTCATCCCGACGCCGGCGGCGAATACCATTTCCTCGAGCGCGCTTTCGGCAGCGACATCGCGCGGCTGTTCGCCTGGGCGCGCCTGACGGTGATCGCGAGCGGCTCGATCGCAATTTTCGCGTTCGTGTTCGCCGACTACGCCACGCAGCTTGCGCCGCTCGGCGAGCATTCCTCCTCGGTCTATGCAGTCCTGCTCGTGATCGTGCTGACGGCAATCAACCTGGTCGGCATCAGCGCCGGGAAGACGACCCAGAACCTGCTCACCGTGGTCGAATGCCTGGGGCTGGTGCTGGTGATCGTTGCCGGCCTGCTTGCCGCACCGGCGGCGCCGGTCGAAGCGTCGATGGCCGCCTCGCCCCAGCGGGCATTCGGCCTGGCGATGGTGTTCGTGCTGCTCACCTACGGCGGCTGGAACGATGCAGCATATCTGTCGGCCGAGATCAAGGACGGCCATCGCAACATCGCGCGCTCCATGATTCTCGGCCTGGCCATCGTGGCGACGCTGTACATACTCGTGAGCTATGCCTACTACGTCGGGCTGGGCATGGAGACGCTCGCCAAGTCGCCGGCGCCGGCAGCCGATCTGCTGCAGCGCGTATGGGGCGGCACGGGTGCCGCGCTCATCAGCATCATCGTGGCAGTGGCAGCCATCACTTCGGCGAATGCGACGATCCTCACGGGGGCGCGCACCAGCTATGCGCTGGGCCGGGACTGGCCGCTGTTCAGCATGCTGGGCCAGTGGGACGGTGCGGCGGGCGTGCCGCGCAACGCCATGGTTGTCCAGGGAGCGATCACGCTTGCACTGATCGCGCTGGGCACGTGGACGCGCAGGGGCTTCGAGACGATGGTGGATTACACGGCACCGGTGTTCTGGCTGTTCTTTTTCCTGACCGGGATGTCGCTGTTCGTGTTCCGGCGCTGGGAGCCGAGCGCCGCCCGGCCCTACCGCGTGCCGCTCTATCCCGTGACGCCGCTCCTGTTCTGCGGCGTATGCATTTACATGTTGTATTCGAGCCTTGCCTATACGGGCAAGGGTGCGCTGGTCGGCGTCGGCGTGCTCGCGGTCGGCGCGGTGCTGGTCATTGTCAATCGGAGTAAATCGTAACAGCGGCGTAAATCGTAACAGCGGCATAACAGATAACGCATAACGAAACGGGGGATGAGCATGAAATCGGCAAGACAGACCTGGACTTTTGGATCGATGGTGCTTGCATTGACGCTGGCGTTGACGCTTGCAGCGACGCCGGCGGCCGCGCAGCAGCAGGGCGACAAGGAATTCACGCCTCAGGTGGGGCAGGCGGGCAAGGACGTGATCTGGGTGCCGACCCCGCCCGAACTGGTGGAGAAGATGCTGCAGATGGCCCGCATCACGCCGAACGACTTCGTCATCGACCTGGGCTCCGGCGACGGCCGCATCGCGATTGCGGCGGCGAAGAAGTTCGGTGCCCGAAGCATGGGCGTGGAGTACAACCCGGACATGGTTGCCCTGAGCAACCGCGAGGCGCAGCGCCAGGGCGTGGCGGACAAGGTGAAGTTCGTCAAGGCCGACATCTTCGAAACCGACTTCAGCCAAGCCACGATCATTACCATGTACCTGCTGCCCGATCTGAACCTCAAGCTGCAGCCCAAGATCCTCGACCAGAAGCCCGGCACGCGGGTGGTGTCGCACCAGTTCAACATGGGCGAATGGCAGCCCGACGAGACGGCAAACATCGACAACCGCCTCGCACACCTGTGGATCGTCCCTGCAAAGGCCGGCGGCACCTGGTCGCTGCGTATCGAGGGCAGCGTGCAGGAGCGGCCGCTGGGGCTGAAGCAGAGCTTCCAGATGCTGAGCGGCCAGTTGAACGGCGTCACGGCGACGCTGGCGCTTTCGGACGCAAGGTTGCGCGGGGACCAGATCAGCTTCACGGTGATCGAGGGTACCGTGCGGCGGGATTTCAGCGGGCGCGTGCAGGGCATTACCATGGATGGCACGGTGCGCTCCGCCGGTTCGCCCGATTTGAGGTGGTCCGCCTCACGACGCTGAGCAGTATGAAGAAGCAGTCCAGACGGCGACCGCCATTCGCCGTGCGCAGTTCGCGCATTCACGGCCGGGGAGTATTCGCCGCGCGTCACATTTCGAAGGGCGAGCGCCTGATCGAGTACAAGGGCGAGCGCATCACCTGGCAGGAGGCCGAGGACCGATATCCGGTCGACCCGGTGCCCTATCACACGTTCCTGTTCGAAACCGGCAATGGCGATATGTGCATCGACGCGGCACATAATGGGAATGCGGCGAAATGGATCAACCACTCCTGCAGGCCCAACTGCGAGGCGGTCGAGGACGAGGACGAGCATGTCTTCATCGAGGCGGTGCGCGTGATTCGTCCCGGTGAGGAACTTACCTACGACTACAACTTCATACTCGAAGAGCGCCACACGCCGGCGCGGAAAAAACGCTTTCCGTGCTGGTGCGGGGTGAGAAACTGCCGGGGAACGATGCTCGGCAAGAAGCGTTAACTTGCGCGCTCGCGCGCGCCAACCGCGTCTTCCGTACGGATAGAAAACATCCGTACGGAAGACGCGGTTTTGATTAACAACAAGAACGGGGTTGGGTTCTATTCGAGATCGCCGATTGCGTACGGATGGTTTCTTCATCCGTGCGCAATCGACGATCCGCGCGGACAGTTTCTCGTCCGCGCAAG
>Ga0315281_10006338_pt1 | contig 16842 bp, 11 predicted proteins | sample YL17G07_0_MG_FD_204540 | JGI IMG/M metagenome (GOLD analysis project Ga0315281, IMG submission 204540) | Sediment microbial communities from Yellowstone Lake, YNP, Wyoming, USA - YL17G07_0 | ecosystem: Environmental > Aquatic > Freshwater > Lake > Sediment | place: USA: Wyoming | collected...
GGGCTGGATATCAACTCCCACGGGGAGTCGGCCTACGACATGTAGTTTTGAATCGGGCGAGGCCCATCCGGGCCTTACCCTGGAAAAAGGGCGCCGCAAAAAACGGCGCCTTTTTTTTGCTGGTGCCGCCGTGCCTGCCCCTTCCTCACAAAGGCGATCGCAGTCTTGCAAGCAGCGCCACCAGCTGGTCGCGCTCCTTATCAGACATCCCGGAGACCATGCGACGCTCGTGCACCGCGATGCGGCGCCTGACGCGGCCGAGCAGGCGCTTGCCGGACGGCGTGAGCCACAACCCGTTGGTGCGCCGGTCCTTTCCTTGGCGTCGCTCGATAAGGCCGCGGCGTTCAAGTCCGTCCAAGACCGGCACTAGGGTCGAGCGATCCAGACCCACCGCTTCGGCGAGCCGCGACTGGGTGATGCCCGGGTTGCCATTGACCAGCACCAGCACGCCTACACGCCCGGGCGAGATACCCAGGTCGCCAACCGAACGCTCGAAGTCGCGAAAAACAGCAACATGAGCCAACCGCAGCTGATAACCGATCAGATCCGGAAGAATGCCGTGGTCGAGCCCGTCTCCCGGGCGAGGGCGCTGCGCCATTCGTTTGATCCCAAAATTATTTGGAGATGATCCTATCGCACGGTAATGTAGCACGCCGCGAGGCGCGCTCGTCCCCGGGTCCGCGCAAACACCCGGGCAGTGCTTCGGAGGACGAGGAGATTTTTCTAGAGGGCCGTTTCACAATTGCCGAAACGGCCCCTGACACTTGGGTTAGGGGAGCATGAGGGGAGGGATCCCCTCATTTTGGCATGAGTTCTAGGCGGGGCGAGCCTGCTTTGAGATGATGATCCTTGCATCAACGGCCAGGCAGCCGTCGTCGGTCGGAAGGCACGGGTTCAGGTCCACCTGTTCGACGTGCGGCTGTTCACCGAACAGTCGGCCAAGCGAAACGAGCCCGTCTGCAATCGAGTCGACGTTCATTTTCTTCCTTCCCCGCGTACCGGCAATCAGGGCGGGAGGCAGGGTCTCATGAATCAGATCCTTGGCTTCTTCATGCTCCAGGGGTGCGAGCCGAAAGCCCACGCGCTTGAGCACCTCAACGTAGATTCCGCCCAGACCAAACATGATGCACGGGCCGAATAACTTGTCTCTTATGCCACCCAGTACGAGTTCCGTTGTGGTCGGCATCATCTTCTGGACCAGGACACTTGGCTTTTGGATCTGCGGTGCTGCTGTTCTGACGTTCTCGACCAGCTTCGCATAGGATTGTTCGAGGACACTGTCGCTATTGACGCCAAGCATCACGCCGCCAATATCGGTCTTGTGCAGAATTTCGGCCGACACGACCTTGAGTACGACCGGATAGCCGATTTCCTTCACGGCGCCGAGGGCGCCTTGAAGAGAGTCCACGAGCCGGAACGCCGGCACCCTTATGCCGTACTGTGCGCACACGTCGTAGGCCTCCGGCTCGAGAAGGCTGATGCGCCCCTGCCTGGCTGCCGATGCGATCAGCTCCGCGGCCGGGCCCTCGGTCCTTTGAGTTGCGCCTTTCGCAACCGCCCCCTCCCGAGACTTCGCTATTCCCGCACGACGATTCTCCGCATACGCCGACATGTTTCCCGCGACCCTGGCCACCATGTCCGGATAGTCGAAGGTCGGCAGGCTTGCATCCTCCAGCCGTCGCCGCAGTTCATCGGCGAAATCACCGAATGTCACGACATTCAGGAGCGGCTTCTTGGCGCCTGTCTGGGATTCGTAGGCGCTCGCGATCTCCCCGGCCAGCACCTTCTGGTCCAGGAACGCGCTCGGAGCCAGTATCTGGATGACCGCGTCGACATTCTTGTCGTGGAACAGGAGCACGAGGACCTGGTTGTGAAGGTTCTCGTAATGGGCGGCCGTCAGGTCGATGTACCCTGAAGGGTGGCCCACGTTGGCGGCAGGAGACAGAATGCTCTTCAGGGCGCTGTGGGTCTCTGGCGAGAACTCCGCCATCTTCAGGTTCGATAGCGTCGATATCTCATCGATGCAGATCGTTCCGGGGCCTCCCATGTGCGTGAGCACGCAGACACGGTTTCCGGCCGGGATCGGCTGCTTCGCGAACGCCCTCAAGGTATCGTAGAACTCAGAAACGCTCATGGCCCGTAAGAGCCTTGCCTGCCTGCACGCTCCGTCGTAGATCGCATCGGCACCGGCCACTGATCCCGTGTGGGACAGCGCCGCAGTCGAGCCCATTTCGCTCCTGCCGCTCTTGAAGATCACGATGGGTTTGACGGCGGCGACTTCACGAGCCGCCTGAAAAAATTCTCTCGGGTCGGAAAGACCTTCCAGATAGATGCCGATGACCCGAGTCGAGTCATCCGTTTTCAGGAACATGAGCAGTTCGGCCATCTGGACGTCTGCCATGTTGCCGATGGAAACGAACTTGTTCAGCCCGACCAGTCCCGTCGTCCCCGACCCGAACAGAAACGAATTAGCGAATGCGCCGCTCTGCGTGAGCACGCTGATTCCGCCGCGCGGATAGGTCCCGATGTCGAAGTTGGTGTTGAACCCGCTCACGGTGTCCATGACGCCGAGACAATTCGGACCGATGAGTCTTATCGATGCGGATTTCAGCGTCTGAACCAGATCCTTTTCGCGCTGCCCGGCCTCGTTCGTATTGAGTTCGCCAAATCCGGCCGATATGCAGACCACTGCCATGACATCGTTGAACCGCTTCTTCCTTTCCACCAGTTCTCTTGCAACCTGCAGGGTCAATTCGGCAGACACAAGCAGCACGCAAAGCTCGACCGGCTCCTGGATGTCGAGAACGTTCTTGTAGCAGGGCAGCCCGAGGATGGTCTGCTCGCGCGGATTGATCGGATATATTTTTCCCCTGTAGCCCATGGAAATCATGTTTCGGAGGGCCGTATTTCCGGGTTTCTTCGGGTCGGAAGATGCCCCGACCACCGCGACGCTCTTCGGCCTGAAAAATGCTCCCAGTGCTGATACGTCCTGCATGATTTCCTCCCAAGGCGTGTAACCATCCTGCGCGGAGACCAAGGTTCCGCAACCTGCCGTAACTATACCCATCCCTTTCGATCCGATATCAGTGCAAGATCACAAAAGCCCGATCCGAAACTGCCGCACGCGATGGTGACGGCGGCTTGGGCGCAATTTTCCCCGCGTGGCCCGGCACCGATGCGAATCCCTGCAGTCGTGAGAGAATATTCGCCTTACGCGTGGATGCCCGTGCCTGACACCTTCAACGCCGCCGAGATCATCCTCGCCCAGGCAGATCGCCTGAAGGACAAGACCGCGCTCATCTATTCCGACAGGGCGATGAGCTACGGCGAGCTCGCGTCCCTGGTCAACCGCGCGGCCAACGCTTTTGCCGCACTGGGGATCGTCCGGGGCGCACGCGTTGGGCTGATGGTGATGGACTCCCCGCTCTACTGCGCTGCGTTTCTCGGACTGGTCAAGGCGGGCGCCGTCGCGGTACCGCTCAACCCAAGGCTACCGGCGAGCGACTACGGCTTTGTCCTGGCAAGCGCTGAGATGCAGCTTGTGGTATCGGACAGTGAGCACATTTCAATGCTCGCGAAGGCAGCCGCGAACAGCGGTACGCGTTTCCTCTGTGCGAGCGGGCAGGGCGAATCCTTCGAACGGCTCGTGGCCGCTGCATCTTGCGATTTCGCCGCGGCACCAACGTTGCGCGACGATCCGGCGTTCTGGCTGCCCTCTTCCGGAACCACCGGCCGCCCAAAGGCGATCATTCACAGCCATGGCAACTGCGCCCAAGGGGGAAAACTACTGCGGGAGGTCATCGGCGCTGACGAAAGCACCGTGGTTCTCGGTACCTCGAAGCTTTTCTTCACCTACTGCCTGGACAACGCCTTCCTTGGCCCCATCAACATCGGCGCGACCACCGTTCTCATCGAGAGCTGGCCCGAGCCTGAACAGGTGGTCGCACAAATTGCGCGTCATCGGCCAAACGTCGTGTTCAGCGTACCGACGTTTTACCGCCGGCTGCTCAACCTCGGCGCGGCGCAGCTCGCGCCCCTGAAAAACGTCGCGTATTTCTACTCCGCCGGAGAAAGACTCCCCGATGCCATTGCACTTGCATGGCGGGAAGCGGTTGGCCGGGAGATTCATTCCTGCTACGGGATGTCCGAGTCTTTTGTCAATACGCTGGCCTGTTTTCCAGGCAAGCAGCGCCTCGGCGCAACCGGCTTGCCACTTGCCGGAGTTCAGGTGCGGCTTCTGGACGGGCAGGACCGCGAAGTCGGCGCCGGCGAGCCGGGCGTCATGTGGATCAAGCACCCATCGCTCGCACTCGGTTACCAGAACCCGGAAGCAACGGCAAAGGCGTTCCGCGACGACTGGTTTTGCACCGGCGACCTGTTCGTTCGCGACGCCGACGGCTTCTACTGCCATCAGGGGCGCGCAGACGAATTGCTGCGCATTGCCGGACAGTGGGTCAAGCCCGCGCAAGTCGAGGAGGCGGTGCTTGCCGATGCCGGAATTCGCGAGGCTGCCTGTGTCGTCGTTCCCGACCGCGACGGGTTCGAGCGGCTGGCGTTGTTCGTCGTGGCGGCGCCGCCTGGAGACGGCGAGGCCATCGCGCAGGCCAAGTGCGACGAGAAGTTGCCGCAATACAGCCGGCCGAAGTGGGTCCGTGAGGTGGGCGAGCTCCCACGCACGCCGACCGGCAAGATCCAGCGTTTCCGCCTGCGCGAGTTGTTGCTTGCCGAGCTTGCAAAGTGAACTAGGGTGACGATGCGCTCTTGGACAGGCGGGTGCCGATTCCAGCCCTCATCGGGGATCGCAGAAGTACCCGGCTGAACACCAGCCCGCCAACGTGAGACGAAATCCACTGTGTTGGCAAGTCAGTCGCCGGGTCAGGGACAGTCGGAAAGGCGGCAACCGCGTGGAATGAGGGCAAAAGGCTGACAATGCGGAACAGCCACGAAGGATCGTGGTTTCGGAGACAGCGCGCCGCGCGGCCTTTCCGGCCCCGCTTCTGGACGCCGGATTTCAGCATTGCTCCCACGGCAGCCGCTCGAAACGCCAGCCGGTGACCGAATTGCGATGATGTGTCGCGTCGAGCTCGCCCTCGAAGCCGTGTAACACGTTGTAGACCTGGGTGAAGCCGGCCTTTTCCAGCGCCGCGCCGGCGTCGAGCGACCGGTTGCCCGAGCGGCAGATGAGCACGATCGGACGGTCGACGCTTGCGGCGATCTTCACGTGCGCGACGAAATGCGGATTGACCTCCCAGTCGGGACCGTCGTTCCAAGGAATCGAGAGCGAGCCCGCCGGATGCCCGACGAACAGGTATTCCATCTCGCTGCGGCAGTCGATGAACACCGCATTCGAGTTTTTCTTCAGGAATTCGTAGGTTTCCTTGGGTTCGAGGTGCTTCATCGTTCATCTGCCCAGGAGGAAAATGCTGATTATAGACTCCTCCATGCTTTGCCTCGTCCGGACCGCTTGACCGCGGCGCTGACCCATAGCTTTGACCCATGGCGTTGTCCCGCCGCGTTGACAAGCGGCCTCGGCCCGCGTAGCCTTCGCGCTTCGCGCCGATTTGAATCTTCAGCTTGCGGGCGCCGCCGGCCGAGTGCCGGATGCAAAACAAATACGGCTAAAGCGAGGCAACCCGTTTGGCTCGCGCAGGCCAAACGGGTTTTTTGTGCCATATGAGACCTGACCGCACGCCCGAACTCCGTGCCCTGCTGTCGCGCCGCATCCTGATGCTGGACGGCGCAATGGGTACCATGATCCAGAGCCACAGGCTTTCGGAGGCGGACTTTCGCGGTGCGCGCTTCGCCGACTCCCAGCATGACCTGAAAGGCAATAACGATCTGCTGACGCTGACGCAGCCGGACATCATCCGCGACATCCATGGTCAGTACCTTGCGGCGGGCGCGGACATCGTCGAGACCAACACCTTCAACTCGAACGCCCTGTCCCAGGCCGATTATGGGCTCGCGCATGTCGCCTACGAGCTGAATGCCGCCGCGGCACGCCTCGCCCGCGAAGCCGCCGACGCATGCTCGCGGCGCAACCCCGAGCGGCCGCGCTTCGTCGCAGGTGTGCTGGGGCCCACCGGCAAGACCGCCTCGATCTCGCCCGATGTCAATGATCCCGGATTCCGCAACATCAGCTTCGATGGGCTGGCCGCGGCCTACGCGGATGCCGCGCGCGGCCTTGTCGATGGTGGCGTCGATCTGTTCCTCATCGAGACGGTGTTTGACACGCTGAATGGCAAGGCGGCGATCTTCGCCCTGGAGAATCTTTTTGAGGAGCGCGACCAGCGGCTTCCGGTGATGATTTCCGGCACTATCACCGACGCCTCGGGTCGCACGCTCACCGGCCAGACAACCGAGGCATTCTGGTACTCGGTGCGCCATGCCCGGCCACTCTCGGTCGGCCTCAACTGCGCGCTAGGCGCGAAACTCATGCGTCCCTACGTCGAGGAGCTGTCGGGCGTCGCCGATGTGTTCGTGAGCGCGCATCCCAACGCGGGGCTTCCCAACCCGCTGTCGGAGACCGGTTACGACGAGACGCCGGATCACACCGCCGCTTTCATGCACGACTTCGCGGTCTCGGGCTTCGTGAACGTCGTCGGCGGATGCTGCGGTACCACGCCTGAACACATCCGCGCGATCGCGCAAGCGGTCGCCGGTGTTGCGCCGCGGCGGATTCCTCACCTGGAAAAAAAGCTTCACCTCTCTGGACTCGAGCCGCTCAACGTCGGGGATGAGTCTCTCTTCGTCAACGTCGGTGAGCGCACCAACGTCACCGGCTCGAAGGCCTTCGCGCGCCTGATCCTCGCCGCGGACTATCCGGAAGCCCTGTCAGTGGCGCGTCAGCAGGTCGATAACGGCGCGCAGATGATCGACGTCAACATGGACGAGGCGATGCTCGACTCGCAGGCAGCCATCGTGCGGTTCCTGAATCTCGTCGCCGCCGAACCCGACATCTCGCGCGTGCCGATTATGATCGATTCCTCGAAGTGGTCGGTGATAGAGGCAGGTTTGAAGTGCGTGCAGGGCAAGTGTGTCGTGAACTCGATCTCGCTCAAGGAAGGCGAGCAGGAGTTCGTGCGCCAGGCGAAACTCACGCGGCGTTACGGCGCGGCGGTAGTCGTCATGGCGTTCGATGAGCGCGGGCAGGCAGACACCCTAGAGCGGCGCATCGAGATCTGCCGGCGCTGCTACCGCATTCTCACCGAGCAAGTGGGATTCCCTCCCGAGGATATCATCGTCGACCCCAACATTTTCGCCATCGCAACCGGGATCGAAGAGCACGCCAATTACGGGCGCGACTTCATCGAGGCAACGCGCTGGATCCGCGCCAACCTGCCCGCCGTAAAGGTGTCGGGCGGTGTATCGAACATCTCCTTTTCGTTTCGTGGCAACGACGCGGTGCGCGAGGCGATCCATACGGTGTTCCTCTACCACGCCGTGCGCGCCGGCCTGTCCATGGGCATCGTCAATGCCGGACAGCTGGGCGTCTACGAGGAGATACCCCACGAGTTGCGCGAACGCGTCGAGGACGTGGTGATGAACCGGCGGCCCGACGCGGGGGAACGGCTGGTCGAATTAGCCACCACGGTGAAAGGGGCGGGACGCGAGCGCATCGAGGACCTGGAGTGGCGCGAGGGCCCGGTGGACGCGCGCCTTGCGCATGCGCTCGTACAGGGCATCGCCACCTGGGTCGTCGAGGACACCGAGGAGGCGCGGCTCAAGGCCGAACACCCGATCCAGGTGATCGAGGGGCCGCTCATGGAAGGCATGAACATCGTCGGCGACCTGTTCGGCGCCGGCAAGATGTTCCTGCCCCAGGTGGTGAAATCCGCTCGCGTCATGAAGCAGGCGGTGGCCCACCTTGTACCCTACATCGAGGCCGAAAAAGCCAGATCGGGCGACCTGCGGCCGCGCGGCAAAATGGTCGTCGCCACGGTGAAGGGCGACGTGCACGATATCGGCAAGAACATCGTCGCCGTGGTGCTTCAGTGCAACAACTACGAGGTGATCAACCTCGGAGTCATGGTGCCGGCCCAGAAAATACTGGAAGTGGCGCGCCGGGAGAATGCCGACATCATTGGCCTGTCGGGCCTCATCACGCCGTCGCTGGAGGAAATGGCCCATGTCGCGCGCGAGATGCAGCGCGAAGGTCTCACCATCCCGCTGCTGATCGGCGGGGCCACCACCTCGCGCGTGCACACCGCGGTGAAGATCGCGCCCAACTACTCGGGGGTTACGGTCTACGTGCCCGATGCCTCCCGCGCGGTAGGCGTGTGCCAGAGTCTTTTGTCGGCCGAACTGCGCGACGACTATGCAAGGTCCGTTCGCGCCGACTACGACAAGATCCGTATCCAGCACCAGGGGAAAAGGGGCCAGGCGCTTGTGCCGCTCCCGCGCGCGCGCGCCAACGGATTTCGTACCGACTGGAACGCCTACGTTCCGCCGGCGCCGAAACTCCACGGACGCAAGCTATTCCGCAGCTACGACCTTGCCGAGATCGCCCGTTACATCGACTGGTCGCCGTTCTTCCAGACCTGGGATCTGATGGGTTCGTACCCGAAGATCCTGGAGGACGCCGAAGTGGGAAAAGTGGCGCGCAGCCTGCTCGCAGATGCCCGCGCGATGCTCGATCGCCTAATCGCGGAAAAGTGGCTCACGGCGAACGGCGTGATCACGCTGCTGCCGGCGGCCTCGGTGGGCGACGACATCGAAATCTACGCTGATGAATCGCGCCGGACCTCTGGCGGGACACCAGCCATGGTCTGGCACAACCTGCGCCAGCAGACCGAGAAGCCGGCGGATCGCCCGAACTTTTGTCTCGCCGATTTCGTGGCGCCCAGGGACTCCGGCGTGCGCGATTACATCGGTGCCTTTGCCGTCACCACCGGCATCGGCCTGGAGGAACGGGTACACGAGCTGGAGGCGAAACATGACGATTACCGCGCCATCATGTTCAAGGCGCTCGCCGATCGCCTTGCAGAAGCTTTCGCCGAAGCGATGCATGCGCGCGTGCGGCGCGAATTCTGGGGCTACGCTGCCGACGAGCGCCTGACCAACGAAGAACTCGTCGCGGAAAAGTACCGCGGTATCCGCCCCGCGCCGGGCTATCCCGCCTGCCCGGACCACACCGAGAAGGGCCCGCTGTTCGATCTTATCGGCGCTCCGGAAATCGGCATGGCGCTCACCGAATCCTTCGCCATGCTTCCGGCTTCAAGCGTAAGCGGCTTATACCTGTCGCATCCGCAGGCGCAGTACTTCGCCATCGGCAAGATCGCCGAGGACCAGGCCGAGGATTACGCGCGGCGCAAGGGACTCGCGATCGATGTCACCGAGCGCTGGCTTGCCCCGGTACTCGCGTACGATCGCTGAACCGGACAGCGGCCTTCCGCGCATTTTGCATGCGCGAAACCCCTCGCGGGCGCCAATAGGACGCCATTGAGGCCGATCAAACCCGGGCAGCGGCCGGTACGTAGTTTTTCGGCAAACCGGCACGCGCAACGGCGCCGTGAAGCTCGCTTCCTGGAAGATTGCTTGCGAGAAGCTCGCGCACCGCGACCAACCGATCGAGATCGACGCCGGTGCGCAGGCCCATCGAGTCGAGCATAAAACACAGGTCTTCCATGACGATGTTGCCGCTTGCCCCCGGCGCAAACGGGCAACCGCCCAAACCGGCGAGCGAGGCGTCGAACAGGCGAACGCCGCAATCGAGCGCGGCGGCGACGTTGGCCATGCCGGTGCCGCGGGTATCGTGGAAATGCGCCACCACGGGCAACGAACCGGTCTCCGCCTGCACGGCCTTGAATACGGCTCGCACCTGCGCCGGATCGCCGTAGCCGACGGTGTCGGCAACGATGATTTCGTCTGCTCCGGCCTCGGCATACTGCGCCGCGTAGCGCCGCACATCGTCGACCGGAACGCGCCCCTCGTAGGAGCAACCCAGCGCAGTGGAAAGTCCACCGGCGATGCGCGCGCGCCGCCCCGGGTCCTGTGTATCGCGACGCTCGATGATGCGGCGAAAGTCGGCCATCGACTCCTCGCGCTCCCGGCGCACGTTCTTCAGGTTGTGGGTGCGACTGACCGACAATATGAAGTTGAGTTTGTGCACACCGAGCGCAAGGCCACGCTCCGCGCCCTTCAGATTCGGCACCAGCGCGACAACCGTCAGTCCCGGCACGTGGAGAGATTTCTGCGCCACCTCTTCGGCATCGGCGAACTGCGGGATCAGCTTCGAGGGCACGAATGAGGTGACTTCCATTTCCCGCACGCCGGCGGCGGCCTCGGCCGTGATCCACGCGAGTTTTTCGCTGGTGGGAAAGAAACCTGCCACAAGCTGGAGTCCGTCGCGCAGCCCGACCTCCCTCACGATCACATCGACGTTCGCATTCATGGGCCTTCCCTTCAAAGGCAGCCGGATCACTTTCTTCATCCAGCTGCGGCGGATCTGCACGGGGCGCACGCTACCACTGCAGCGCAACAACTTTGCATCGTACTGCTACTCCTCGCGGCGTCCCGTCGGTATCCCCAGCGCTTTCAGCTTGCGGTACAGGTGCGTGCGCTCCAGCCCGCATTTTTCGGCAACGCGGGCAATCGAACCGTGCTCGACGCTAAGGTGGTGCTCGAAGTAGGCGCGCTCGAACGCCTCGCGCGCCTCGCGCAGCGGCATCTCCAGCGGCAGGCTCGCGGACGCTGTCCGCGTCGTGTACTGGGGCAGAACGCGCTCGACGTCACCAGACCCGATGGTTTCCTCGAGCGAAGTGAGCGCCAGCGCCCGCACAGTGCTCGCGAGATCCTCAAGGTTGCCTGGCCAGCTGAAGTTGCGAAGCAGGTTCAGGGCCGCCGTCGCGAATTGGCGCGGTGGGCAGTAGCGTGTCTCGACCAGTTGCACCAGCAGCAGGTTAGCGATGTCGGGAATGTCTTCGGCGTGCTCGCGCAGCGGCGGAAGCACAAGCGTCAGTTCAGACAGACGCGCGAGCAACTGGGGATCGAGTCCGTGCGTCTCGACCAGCCGCCGCGGATCCTCGGACGTAAAGGACACCAGGCGCAGTTTATTGCGCTCGGCCTTGGAGACGATGAACGCAAGGTTTTTCTGCTGGTTGCGCGACAGCTGCGCCAGTTCCTCGATAAAGAGGATCCCGCCCGAGGCCTGTGCGAGCAGGTCCTGTGAAGCATCCGACAGCGCCTGGCTTGCCGCGACCCACGGCGTGTTCGGCTGATGCAGGTAGCGCGCAAACAGTTCGGGCATCAGGCCCCGTTCCCCTCGCAGCAGCACCGGAACGGAAAGCGCCGAAACCTGCGCGAGTCTCTTCTTCAGGTCGCCGAGCACGCCCGAACGCCCGAATGCGGTCAGCGCGAGCGGCTGTGCTGGCCGCGGCTCCTCCCGGCGTAGCGCCCGTTTGACGGTGGCGAGCAATTTTTGCAGGGAGATCGGTTTTTCGAGGAAGTCCATCGCGCCGATTCGGGTGGCTTCGACCGCGGTTTCGATCGTGGCATGGCCCGACATCATGATGACCGGCATGGTGAGCTGGCCGTTCGACAGCCACTCCTTGAGCAAAGTGATGCCGTCGGCATCCGGCATCCAGATATCCAGCAGCACGAGATCCGGCCGCTCCCGCGCGCGCTGCTCCCGCGCCGCGGTCGCGCTGTCGGCGAGCCAGACGCTGTGACCTTCGTCCGTAAGGATCTCCGAGAGGAGCTCGCGAATGCCGATTTCGTCGTCGACTACAAGTATCTGTGCCATGGTTCCCTGTTATGCAGCCTTCGCCAGCGGCAACCAGATGCTCACCGCAGCGCCGCGTTTCCCGTCGCGTTCCGGTCGGTTGGCGATGGTGATACTGCCATGATGTTCGTCGATGATCTTCTTCACGATCGCCAGCCCCAGCCCGGTTCCCTTGGCCTTGGTGGTGACATAGGGTTCGAACGCGCGCTGCATGATGGCTTCGGGAAACCCGCTCCCGTTGTCGCTGATTTTAAGCAACACCTGGCCGCCGGAAGGTCCGGGAACAAATGCGGTCGCGACCTCGATGCGCGGGGCAGGGCTGCCCGCAAGCGCGTCCTGCGAGTTCTGCAGAAGATTGTGGATCACCTGCCGGAGCTGGTTGCGGTCGCCGCGCGCGGGGGGTAACGCTTCCTCAAGCCGCGCATGCACCTCCAAACCCGACTGCTCATAGAGCACCAGCACCTCGGCTACCAGCCCGTTGAAATCCAGCGGTTCGAGCAAGGGCGCGGGCGTGCGCGCGTACTCGCGGAAATCGTCCACCATGTTCTTCATCGCCGTAACCTGCGCCACAATGGTCTCCGTGGCTCGGTCCAGAGCCTGCGCGTCCTCCGCCGAGAGCTTGCCTGCAAGCTTGGCCTGCAGGCGCTCGGCCGAGAGCTGGATCGGAGTCAGGGGGTTCTTGATCTCATGCGCGAGGCGCCGCGCCACCTCGGCCCATGCCGTAGCGCGCTGTGCGGCGATGAGCTGCGTGATGTCGTCAAACACCACCACATAGCCGCCGCCGCTCGTCACGGGCAGCGCGGCGCCGCGCAGCACGATGACGCGCTCGGGCAGCTCGATCTGACGCTGCCAGGCGCCTTCGAGCTGCTTCGCAAACTGTTCGCGCAGCGTGTCGGCGACCTGAGGCAGCTTCTGCCAACGCTCGGGCTGCGCGCCCAGAAGCGACGTCAAATCCTCGTGCAGGATATTTTCTGCGGCACGGTTGATGGTGCGCAGCGCGAGCCCTGCGTCGAACACCAGCACGCCCGCCGAAAGATTGGCGAGCAAGCTCTCCAGATAGGCCTTCGCAGTTTCGAGCTGCGCGTGGTTCGCCTCCGCGGCCGACCTTGCCTCGTCGAGCTGGTCGGTCATGCTGTTGAACGATTGGGTGAGAACGCCGAGTTCATCACGGCTGGTTACCGGCGCGCGGCGGGAAAAATCGCCGCGCGCCACCGCTTGCGTGCCTTCGGCCAGAACCGCCAGCGGCTCTGATAGCCGCCGCGAAAGCAGGAACGCGAGCGCGATGGCCGAAAACAGCGCAAACAGCAGGGTGAGCGTCAGGGTCAGGATGTAGATGTTGCGAAGACTCTGGCGCGACAAGGACAGCTCCTTGTACGCGTGGTAGACCGACTGCACGCTCTCGCCCTGCTCGGCCAGGCTCTGGGGTACGGGGTGGGTAAGCTGGAGCAGCCGCGTTTCCTCCGACAGGCTCAGGCTGTCGACCGGTACGATCACGCGCAACAGCATGCCTTGATCTCCCTGCGGCTCGATCGCAGTGTAGCTGCGGCTGGTCCGCGCCTGCCTCAGTGCCGCTGCCGGTGGCATCGACGGAACGAGCCTGAAGGCCTCGCGGCTTGCGCTGCTGAGCACTCTGCCCCCCGCTGTGAGAAGCAGCGCTTCCTCGACGCCCGCCTGTTCGCGCAGCCGGCCGAGCACCAGGGTTAGCTGGGCGCCTTGCACGCCCGACAGATCCAGCGCGATCGAGTTTGCCTTGCGCGTCAGGTCCGACAGCATCGCCTCCAGTGCGGCACGGCCCAGGTTGAGACCGCCTTCGAGCGCCTTGTCGACCCGAACGTCGAACCAGGACTCGATGCTCTTGGCAAGAAACTGCACCGAGACGGTGTAGACGAGCGCCCCGGGAAGCACGGCGATGATCGCGAACATCACCAGCAGCCTGAAGGTGAGCAGCGATCCGAACACCTTTGCGCGGCGTTGGCGGGCGAGTACCACCAGCTGATAGATGACCAGCGCGAGCAGCGCCGCGGCGATCACGGCATTCAGCACCAGAAGCAGCGGATAATGCTCGGCAAATAGAGGCGTGTTGGCGCTCGCCGCGGCAAGCAGGAACAGCACGATGCTACCAAGCGCCGCACTGGCGATCAGGACGTAGGTCATCGCGCCGTGCCCCCTGCGGGGTTGGCGGTGAAGGTCACTCGTGTCCAATCGGACGCGAGCGTCCATTCGCGGCTGGTGAACGCACTTACCTGGAACGGTTTGGGCAGCTGCGCGGTATCCAGGCGCATGCGCAGCATAACGACGTAGCCCTCCTCGGGCTTCAGGCGCTCGCGTTCCACGACCGCCCAGTCGCGCACCGTGCCAAGCGTGCGCAGCGCTTCTCCGAGCGTAGGGAAGTTCTGGTACAGGGCTCCGCGCGAGACGCGGTACTGGCGCGACAGCGGGTGGTAGACCAGACGCAGCGTCAGCTTTTCCGATGCTGCCTTCTCGTCAAACCAGTACCAGCGCGGCCGCACCAGCTCGAACTCGACGACAAAATACAGCGGTACGCCGTGATTGAGCGCCTCCTCCAGCCGCTGGGTAAGCTCGAACCCGAAATCCGCTCTCACCACGAGGGCGTCGTCGCCCTGTACCACAGAGACGTTGCGTGCCTCGATGACGTCAGCGCGCGCGCTGCCGAAGACGACAGCGGCGGCGATGATGGCAAACACGAGCAGCAGGCGACGCGGCATTAGGATCGATTCTTTTGCAGCAAGGCGTAGTAGAAACCGTCAGTGTCACTTCCCGGCAGAATCTGGCCATCCTCGAGTCCGGCGAGCGTCATGGCGACCGCTTCGGGATGCCGGCCGAGAAAGCTTTTAACCTGCAGGCCGTTTTCCTCCGGAAAGACGGAGCACGTCGCGTACAGCAATGTACCACCGGGGATGAGCAGTGGCCACAGCGCCTCCAGCATGCGCGCCTGCGATGCCGCGAATCCTGCGATGTCGGTCTCACGTCGCAACCACAGGATGTCGGGGTGGCGGCGCACCACGCCCGAGGCAGAGCACGGCACATCGGCCAGGATACGGTCGAACGGCTGGCCGTCCCAGAACGTCTGCGGCCGCGCTGCATCGCCCACATGCACGGTTCCATTCAGGCCGAGCCGCGTGAGGTTTTCCCCGATGCGCACCGCGCGTTCGCGGGAAATGTCGATCGCAAGCAGTTCACACTCCGCGAGCTCAAGCAGGTGCGCCGCCTTGCCACCCGGCGCGGCACAGGCGTCCAGCACCCGCATGCCGGGCTTGGCGCCGAGTAAGGGAGCGGCTACCTGTGCACCTTTGTCCTGCACCGAAACCTCGCCTTCGGCGAAACCGGGCAACACATCGATCCGGCATGGGCGCTCGAGCAGCACAGCCGCGCCACCGAGGGCGCGTGCGTTCAATTCCGCATGCGCGAGCTTCTCCAGATAACCCTTGACGCTAGCACGGCGTACATTCACGCGCAGCGTCATTGGTGGGTGGGCGTTCGCGGCATACAGCACCTCTTCCCACCGGGCGGGATAAGCGATTCGGACTCGGTCAATCCACCATTGAGGATGCCGGAAGCGGCCGGTGTCGGTCTTCTCGATCTCCTCGCGCAGCTGCGCCCCCTGGCGCAGGAAATTGCGCAACACCGCGTTGACAAGCCCCTTGGCACGCGGCTGGCCCACCAGACCTGCCGCTTCCACCGCCTGATGTACGACCGTGTGCGCTGATTGCGGACGGTTGAGGAGTTCGGCCAGCGCCGCGAGAAGCAGCGCGCGAACCGCCCGATCCATGAGCGGCCTCTCCAGCAGGCGGTCCAGGGCCGCATCGATCAGTCCGAAGCAGCGCAACGTATTGAACGACAGATCCTGGGCCGCGGCCCGCAGGGCCCTGGGGTGGATCGCCTCAAGGCTAGCGCTCAGGTTTGCTCCTGAAAGCACCTCGCCAACCACGCGCGCGGCCGCGGCCAGCGATTCGGCTAGGGCGGGTGACGGATTCAACGCTGTCGTGGGCACCCGCAAGCGAGTCAGTTCCCTAAACGCTCGCCTGGCAGAAGCCGGTGGCCGCGCAGAAACTCCGCAGGCGTCAGGCGCTTGCCGCCCGCACGCTGCAGCTCCAGAATTCTCAGGCTTCCCTCGCCGCAGGCGACGACGATGCCCGGCGGTCCTGCCTCAAGCACGGTTCCTGGAATCCCCGAGCGGGGTGCGAGCGCGCCCTGCCATATTTTCAGTCCCTCGTCCCGCAGCCTCGAGGCGGCACCCGGGTGCGGATTGAACGCCCGGACCTTGCGCCAAATTTCCAGTGCCGGCCGCGTCCAGTCGATGCGCGCCTCGGCTCGGTCGACCTTGGTGGCGTACGTGGCGCCCTCGGCCGGCTGCGGTCTGGGCACAATTGCCCCGTATTCGAGATCATCCAGTGCTTTCAGAAGGAATTCGGCACCCAGATTGGCCAGGCGGTCATGCAGCGTCCGGGCATTGTCCTCGTCGCGGATCGGAATCGATTCGGACAGCAGCACGGGCCCGGTATCCAACCCCGCTTCCATTTGCATGATGCACACCCCCGTTTCACGGTCGCCCGCCAACAGCGCACGCTGGATCGGGGCTGCGCCGCGCCACCTCGGAAGGAGCGAGGCGTGAATATTGATCGCACCGAGGCGCGGAATCACAAGCACATTCGGCGGCAAGATGAGCCCATAGGCCGCCACTACCATAACGTCGGCGCCCACGCCGCGCAGGGTATCCTGTGCACCCGCGTCCTTGAGCGATGTCGGCTGTGCAATTGCGATGCCGTGATCGAGGGCAAGCCGCTTCACCGGGCTGGGATGCGGCTTAAGCCCGCGTCCAGCGGGACGGTCGGGCTGCGTCAGCACCAGCGCCAACGTGTGCCGACTCGCGAGCAGTACCAATAGCGCACACGCCGCGAAATCGGGCGTACCGGCAAAGATGAGTTTCACAGCTTCTGGGAACCGCGCGCGTCAGGCCGATTGACGCGCTTGTTTTTGCATCCTGGCGCGGATGCGGTTCTGCTTGAGGCGCGAAAGATAGTCGACGAAGACCTTCCCCTGCAGATGATCCATTTCATGCTGAATGCATACGGCCTGCAGCTTTTCGGATTCGAATTCGA
>Ga0315281_10006339_pt1 | contig 16842 bp, 25 predicted proteins | sample YL17G07_0_MG_FD_204540 | JGI IMG/M metagenome (GOLD analysis project Ga0315281, IMG submission 204540) | Sediment microbial communities from Yellowstone Lake, YNP, Wyoming, USA - YL17G07_0 | ecosystem: Environmental > Aquatic > Freshwater > Lake > Sediment | place: USA: Wyoming | collected...
ATTTTTTTATTAATAATTCTTTATTTAGCCAGAGAAGGTTATCACAAGATTTAAAATATCTTTCTTACTCATTAAAATATGGCATTAAAGTTATACAACACACTTGGAAGAAAAAAACAAATATTTAAGCCAATAAAGAAAGGACAGGTTGGAATCTATACTTGCGGATTAACAGTTTATAACTATGGGCATATTGGAAATTATAGGGCCTTTGTTGTTTCCGATATTTTAAGAAGATATTTAGAATATTTAGGATATAATGTTAAAAAAATCGTGAATATAACTGATGTGGATGATAAAACAATAAAAGGTTCTATTCAAGAAAAGAAATCATTAAAAGAATATACAAAAAAATATGAAGATGCTTTTTTTGAAGATGAATCAAGCCTAAATATTAAAAAAGCAGATAAATACCCGAAAGCAACAGAACATATAAATGAAATGATTGAGTTAATTGAAAAATTATTGAAAAAAGGTTATGCTTATAAAACAGAAGATGGAATTTATTTTAATATTAAAAAATTTAAAGATTATGGAAAGTTTGCTAAAATAAAATTAAAAAATTTAAAAGAAGGTGCAAGAATTGATAATGATGAATATGATAAAGAAAACGCAAAAGACTTTGCATTGTGGAAATTTTATACAGAAGATGATGGAAATGTTTTCTGGGATGTTAAAATAGGGAAAGGAAGGCCTGGATGGCATATTGAATGTTCTGCTATGTCCACTAAATATCTAGGACAACCTTTTGATATACATACCGGGGGAATTGACTTAATTTTTCCTCATCATGAAAATGAAATTGCACAATCAGAAGCTGCGAACAATAAAAAAATGACAAATTATTGGATCCATAATGAATGGATGATGGTAGATGGTAAAAAGATGAGTAAATCTCTTGGAAATTATTACACTATCAGGGATATAATTCAAAAAGGATATACTTTTTCAGCTTTGAGATATTTTTATTTAACAGGTCAATATAGAGCACAAATAAATTTTACATTAGATAACCTGAAAAATGCACAAAATTCTTATAAAAGATTAAAAAATATAATTTTAGAGTTAAAAGATGACAAAAAAACAAATGAAAAATATTTAAAGGAATTTGAAAATGCAATCAATGATGATTTGAATACTCCTGAAGCCCTGCAGGTTTTGTGGAGATTATTAAGAGATGAAAAAGCAGAAGGAAAAATTAATACAATTGAAAAAATGGATGAAGTTTTTGGACTGGACTTGTTAAAAAAAGAAGAAATTAAAATTCCTGCTGAAATAAAAAGTCTTATAGATGAAAGAGAAAAAGCAAGAACTGATAAAAATTGGAAAAAAGCAGACGAATTAAGAGCTGAAATTAAAGAGTTAGGTTATCAGATTAATGATACTGAAAATGGAGCAAAAATTACAAAAGCCTAGGCCAGGAGCAGGAGTTGGAGTAATGATTCTTAAGGGTAATAAAGTCCTTTTAGGAAAAAGGCACGAAGATCCTGAAAAAGCCTCGAGCTTATTAAAAGGAGAAGGAACCTGGACAATGCCTGGAGGAAAATTAGATTTTAAAGAGACATTTGAAGAAGGTGCAAAAAGAGAAGTTATGGAAGAAACAGGTATTGAATTAAATGATGTAAAGGTAATATGTGTCAATAATGATATGGTTGAAGATGCTCATTTTGTTACAATCGGTCTTTTTTCAGATGACTTTAAAGGAGAAGCAAGGATTATGGAGCCAGATGAGATAACTGAATGGCAATGGTTTGACTTAGACAATCTTCCTGAACCTTTATTTTTTCCAAGTGCAGAAATTTTAGAAAATTATAAGCAAAATAAATTTTATATAAGATAACAAAACTTTTATAAAAACTAAATCTAATAATTAATAAGAACTATCCGAGTTATGACTGCTGGCATCAAGCTATGAGAGAAAATTGCTTAAACTTAACCTTACCCCTCTCATATCAATATTAAAATCATTTAATAAATTATTAAAAATTAAAAAATGGAAGAAGAACACCCAATAAATAAAAAAATAATCTGCCAGAGCTGCGGAATGCCGATGAAAAAAAGACAAGGATTTTGGTACAAACCCAGACAAAAGCCAAAATTTGGAATACTGTTGTTTTTGTTTTAAAAATGGAAGATTTACAGATGAAGGAATAAGTCTGAGCGAAAAAATTGACAGGCTTGTAAAAATAAGTGTTGAACAATTAGGGCTTAGAGAAGATCTTGCAAGAACAATGGCAGAAACCAAGCTGCCTCAATTAAAAAGATGGAAAAAATAAAAACTTATTTAGAATGGAAGTTATAGTCAAAAACTGGCAAACCTGTGCTTTTTATCATTGATTTAAATAGCTCTTGATTTGTATTGTTAACTGCTTTAAGAACTGCATCTGTCTCTTTCTGGGCAAAAGCAATTTTATCTAATGCAGTTACTCTAATATCATTTTCCCATACTTTTATATCGCCTTTCTCATAAATGCGAACAGTTGTATCCTCTATTGTGTATTTTAACAAGTTATTTCTTTCTTCAAAACATGCATAGCTTAAATTCACATGAACTTTTTTTTCACCTATATCCACATCGTAAACATAACCTTCCTTAGGAATATAATCCACAAACCTTCGCGCACCCACCCTTAAATCTTCTATCATTTTAACTCTATATTGGTATTCTGGGCCTGATTTTTTTTTGCATCCCGAAGTTAGCACAACCGACGCTCCTATCAATGCTTCTATAGAATTAGCCAGAAACTTTCTTCTTGATATCATATAAAAAAGTGTAAAAATATATTTAAAAGCATTTATATGATTAAGAAAATAACCCTAAATATAAAAAATCATCTAAATTATTAATAACACAAACAAAATAAAAATGTCAAGAAAACCCTGCCCAAATAAAAAAGAAAACGAGAAAGAATGCCCGTGCAAAGAATTTGATTGTGAAAACCACGGGATATGCTGTCAATGCATTAAATATCACAGAGAAAATAAAGATAAGCCTGCTTGTTTGAGATAATATTAATAAAATTTTTTTAAAATCTTAGGCTAATTTCTTCTACTTTAATTACTATTTAATATGTTACTACTCTTTAGATAAAATAATGCCAAGATTTATAAATAATATTTTCTTGCGCATTTCATGAAAACCGATAAGAAAGAATTAATTGAAAATGGATACTTATTTTTTCAGAGACATCCAAATCAATTGAGCAGATGTGAGCAGATAGTTACAGTTTTAATTGCTGCAGGAAAGAGAGTAGATGCTACACATATTTTAAATGGTGCGGGATGGATGCATAGTTTAGCAAAAGATCATGTAACTGCCCAAACTTATTTTAGTAGGGCGGGGCAGCTTAATGCAGAGATTGCAGAAGAAATGGGAGAAGGCCTTGACAAGAAAATTAGATATCAAAGTGCTGCAATAAATCATGCCCTTGCAGATAATGAAACACAAGCAGGCGTATCTTTTAAAAAAAGCAAAATGTTTCAATATTAAGATAATTTTTTAACTTCAATTATCAAAACATATAAAAATAGTTCTTGTCTTTAATTTAAGGGGTGATGAAAATGTGTGAGTGTTGCGGATGCAGAAAAAAGAAGAAAAAGAAGAAAAGATAAATTTAAAATCTTGTGAAATTAATTAATATTATGAATAAAAGGGGATTGAGTTTTTGGGATGTTCTTGCATGGATAGCTTTAGGATTAATTTTATTATGGTTAATATTAAAAACTTTTGGGATTATAAATACCCCCGCATGGTTAGAATATACTCCTATTTATGCAGCAGTTTATATAGCAGGATGGCAAATACATAAATTAGAAACTGTTGCTAATGATGTTAAAGATTTGAAAAGATTTAAAGAAGCTACAATTTCTAAAATAAATAATATAGAAACAAATTGTAAGATAAATCATAAATAAGAGGTGAATAAAATGTGCAGAAGCTGTGGATGTAAAAAAAAAGACTAAGAAGAAAAAGAAAAAATAAAATAAATTAATAATTAATAAAACTAATGCACTGTGGATGAGAAGCTTAATCTCCTCATCTGCAAAAATTAGAGATTTATAGATTATCAAAAAATAAACTTTATAAGAATAAATAAAAAAGAGAAAATGAAACCTCAAGATTTTATTGATTTAAAATACAAGCCAAAAGAAACTGATTTAATCTGCTTGTTTAGAATTGAGCCTAATAAAGTGAGTTTAAAAGAAGCTGCTTCAAATGTTGCTCTTGAGAGCAGTATTGGAACCTGGACAGAAGTTAAAAGCAAGAAAGATTATGTAAAAAAACTTGCTGCAAAAGTTTTTTCTATAAAAAAACCTTTTATTAAAATAGCTTATCCCTCTCCTTTATTTGAAAAAGCAAATGCTCCAAATATACTGAGCAGTATTGCTGGAAATATTTTTGGAATGAAGATTGTCAGGAACCTAAGGCTTGAAGATATAAAAATCCCTAAGGAAATTTTAAATTCTTTTTCAGGGCCAAAATATGGGATTGAAGGAATCAGAAAGCTTATGAAGATTAAAGACAGGCCTCTTTTAGGAACAATTATCAAGCCAAAATTAGGATTAAAAACAATTGACCATGCTTATGTTGCTTATGATGCCTGGATAAATGGAATTGATGCAACCAAGGATGATGAGAATTTATCAGGACAGAGATTCAATGAGTTTGAAGAAAGAATCGCGAGAACTTTAGAGATGGCTAATAAAGCAGAAGAGCAAACAGGAGAAAAAAAAGCATATCTTGTTAATGTAACTGCTGAAACAAAAGAAATGATGAAAAGAGCACAATTAGTTGAGGATTTGGGTGGGAAGTTTGTAATGATAGATGTTGTTACAGAAGGCTTTGGTGCTTTGCAGACTCTTCGTGAGGCTGATTTTAAACTTGCTATTCATGGCCACAGAGCAATGCATGCTGCTTTTACAAGAAACAAAAAACATGGAATAAGCATGATGGTTTTAGCTGATTTATGCAGATTAATTGGAATGGATACCCTTCATATTGGAACTGCTGTTGGAAAATTAGAAGGAACACTTAAAGAGGTTTCTGAAATAGAAGAAGAAATTGAAAATAAAAATATCAAAGAAACAAAAGATAGGCTTAGCCAGGATTGGGGCAAAATAAAATCAACTCTTGCTGTATCTTCTGGAGGTTTGAACCCTTGTCATGTTCCATTTTTAGTAAAGCATTTAGGAAAAGACATTCTCTTACAGTTTGGTGGGGGTCTTCATGGGCACAAATTAGGCACAGGAGCAGGAGCAAGAGCTATCAGACAGTCATTAAATGCGACATTAGAAGGAATTTCTCTTAAAGAATATGCAAAGGATCATTCTGAGTTAAGAATTGCTCTTGAGCAATGGGGTAATGTGAAGTTTTAATTCATTATTCAATTTATTATAAAGATTCATATATTCTTTAGTAAGTTTGTAAATATAGTCTCTTCTATTTATTTTTCTTCTATAGATATAACCTTTTTTATATAAAGTTAAAACCCTTCCTAAAGATCTCCCTTTAAATCCAAAATGAATCTGTGCCTCTTTCATTGTAAATTCTTTATTCAAAAAATACTTAAAATCCATAAATTGTTTTGTAAATTTATTGTATAAAAAATATTTTAAAAACTTATTTTTTTTATCTTTATGTAAATCCAAGAGTCCTAATTCAAAAATTTTGATAAAATTTTCCCATCTTGAAATAATAACTGCTCCTGCCCTTCCTTTATCTGTTTTCCATCCTCTTTCTTTTGCTTCATTTTTTGATACTGTAGGCATATCTTTACAATAAATTTTTAATCCTGCTTTTTCAAGACATTTTTTATAATGATTTCTTTCTTCTTGTTTAGTTGCACTAATCCTTATCATATAAACACAATTAGTTGATTTTTTAATATTAATATTACCTTCTGCTGCAATTATTCCTCTTAAATAATCTACAGAAAGCTGTTTATTTTTTTCTATTTTTGATTTAGAGTCTGCTACAATTATACTTAGAATTTTAGCAACTAATGAATTATTTATATTAAGATGAATAGTTCCATGTTTTGTAATACTATTAAATTCTTCTCTCAATCGAACTCTTCTTAGATTTGTTTTAAGATAATTTTCCCAAAACTTCTTATATTCTTTTTCAAAATCCTTTTCTTTATTTTTTATTGATATCTCTAAATACATCTTTATTTGTAAATTAAATTGTTTTAGAAAATCTATAACTTCACTTATAGCCTCTTCATTTGAATTTGCGAACATAAAAGTTCTACTCCCAATATATCCTTCACCGACAATTAAACCAACAACCCTTGGTGAAACCATAATTTTATTTGGCAATTTTAAAGAGAATGGTCTTCCTCTTTTATGATGATATTTTTTTATTATATCAAGATTATTTTTATCTTTTTTTATTTCATAAAATTCGTTTTTTGAATTAATCTTTTTAATTAATTTCTCCGTATTAAAGATAAGAGTGGTTTTCATTACTCTATTACAATGTATACAAGGTTATAAACTTTTCTATTTTAAAACTCACTTGGAATTAAGAGATGCTTTGGAATTTTGGAAATAGATACTTATGAAGGAACAATTAATAAAAGAATTGGAATTCTGTTAAAGTTATGGGAAAAACGGGGCTATTGTGAATTTGGAGGCTATACTAATTGCAAAGAATGCGCAACTCCTTATTTATTGTTAAAGCTAATTGGCGAAGAGATTTTGCATGGGAAAATGAAAAGATTAACTCTAGAAGACTGGAAGGAAAAATTAAGAGGATTAAAAAATTAAATCTATTTCACTCCTAATTTATCACTTGGAATCGCTTTCATAATCTCTTCTCTAGAAACAGGAAAATCAAATTTGTCTTTTATTTTTTTAGCAATTTTTTCTGCTGCCTCTTCTTTTGAAAGCTTTCCTCTTTTGATTTCAGCTAAAACTTTTTCTTTTACTGTGCTGGGAACTGCCCTCAACTTTCCCTTTTGAATGATTAAGACAAGCTCTGGTTTTACTTTTACAGTCTTTTTGTCTCCTTTTACCCCAAGGGTTCCAAGCTTCATTGACTTTGTTTTATAAATCTGGCTTCCCTGAAAAATATCTATTTCTATGTCTGAGGATGTGTTTTTCCATTGTTTTGAAAAACAAGCAGTAAACACTGCGGTTTCATTTAAATCTTTTTTTGTTGGCTTCTCAGACTGAATTATCATAAAGCTGCTTCCTGGAGCAGAAGTATGCATTACAGTATATTCTGGTCTTAAGAAATTTTTAAGAACAAGTTCATTTTGTTCATCAGATTTGCCACCTATCACAAGAACATTATTAGATGTGAAAAACCATCTGTAGTTTTCATAATCTTTTTCAGAGTTTAGTTTTTCAGTCATAAAAATATGAGAAGAACCAGTATTTTAAAGGTTTCTGAAACCTTTAAAGAGAACATTGTTCTTTTTAAGTAATACAAATCAGCAAATCTTTAAATTAAAGCTGAATAAGTCTAAATTATAGATAAATTAATAAGGTGTTGTGCATATTAATAAAAATGACCACACAACAAGAAATGCAATTAGGCAAAAAAGGAATAACTTCTGAGTTATTAGGTGAAATCAAAAAAAGATTTGATATAAATAAATTTCAAAACATTAAAGTTCATGTTTTGAAAAGTGCAAGAGAAAATAAAGAAGATGTTAAAAAATATGCAGAACAGATTCAAAATTATTTAGGCGAAAAATATACCTGCAGAATAATTGGGTTTAGTATTTTTATCAAGAAATGGAGAAAAGCCAGAGTTTAACAGAAAGTAAGCTGTTAGGTTAGCGTCACCAAAAATAGCTATCTTTAGCATTATAATCAATGAAGAAAAATTAAAGACCATTGAGATACGTAACTTTAATAACAACAACTATTTACTTTCAACTGTTAAAAAGAAAGAAAAAAACCAGCGTTCTGGAAAAATTGAATTATATAATCTTTTAAGCGTTCACCGAAAGATATTTAAACCTGTTAAAATATAATATTCTATGGAAAATGAAGAGATAAAAGCTAAATTGAAGGAAATACAAGATATAGTAGCAGACTTGCAAGAGCCTGTTAAGACAATAGCAACGCAGGAATTGGTTGCTAAAATGTTGGGAACAAAACAAAATAATCTATCACAAGAATCTAAAAAGCCAGTTTCAAAGGTAAGACAGTCTAAAGAAACATCAAACAAAGCTAATGCAGTGCAAGAAGATGAAGAGAAAGATAAAGAGATGATAGGAAAAATTAACAGAACCACACATGAAGTAATACACAAATTAAAGAAAAATATAGACAAGGCACTCTACGTATTGAAGATTATGAAAGATGAAGGATATGACGGGCTAAACCCCTCTCAAATAAATTTTATTCTTTCAGAAGTATTCAGAGTAAAATCAAATGTTCCTGCAATTAGTATGGCTTTAATAAATGATAAGGCTTATACTTCAAAATTGTCTGTGATATACAAGGGTTCCAAGGCTAATGAATATAAAATAATGCAAGCTGGGATTGATTATATAGAAAAAGCTGTAACTGAGATAAATCAAAAAAAAAATAGAGAAGAAGAACAAGAAAATGAGGAATAAAAATCACATCATATTAATTCGGGTCTCTAAGCAAGGAGCATTAAATTCTGTCTATAGCAGGAATAATGTTTCGGAGATGAAAACCCCAGAAATAGCGAACTGGGCTGGCTAAGACTTTATAACACAAACCGTGAGGGGGAGTGTGCGCAAGCGCCTGAATTATATAATTAAATGAATAATATACTTAGTTATTTCTTGCTTTTAAACTTTTCTGCCTTCTTTGGCATATCCCAGCGTGCAGACTTACATTTAGGGCAGATTAGAGGTTTTTCTTTTTGTGAGCGAGGAACCCACTCATAACAGCAGTTGTTACACTTATATCCTTTTACTTTAACTTCAATTTCTGGCATATATATTATACATATTCATACCTTATAAAACTTACTATTTATAGTCATACTTTACAAACGAAAGGTTTAAATAGTAGCTATTACTATATATAGTATGACTAAACAAAGTAAAAGGAACATGAAAGAAAAAATAAAATGTAAATTTTGCAATTCGGAAAACTACATTAAAAAAGGATACCGAAAAACAGAGCATAGAGGTAAAATCCAAAAATTCTACTGTAAAGACTGTTATAAATTTTTTACAAATAACGATGGCTTTTATCGTATGCGTTATTCTGCTCAAACTATAACCCTTTCTGTTGATATGTATTTATCAAATCTTTCTTCAAGAAAAATGAGAAATCAATTAAAAAGGCATTTTCAAACAAAAGTTTCTCATATAACTATTTTGGATTGGGTAAGAAAATACTCTTTAATGGTTCATAATTTTGTGGAGAAACTTGGTTATAATCTTGGAAACTCTTTTTATGCTAATGAAACAGTTATTAATAGAGAAGGTCAAGACGATAGATTTTGGGCTTGTGTTGATTGGGATACAAGATTGATAACAGGCATTCATTATTCTATAACTGCAAGTCCAAAGGAAGCACAACACTTTTTAATAAAATCTATCAAAAAAGGAAAACCAAAGTTTATTCAAACTGACGCAGGAGTTTTCTATCCTAAGGCATTTAAGAAACTATTTTATTCCAACAAAATAGGTGGCTTAACAGTAGAACATAAAATACAAAATTATCAAAAGACAAAGATACATAATTACAAAATAGAAACGGTTTTTATGAAAATAAAAGATAGAGTAGATGATTTTAGAGGATTGAAAGCTCTTTGGTCTGCTCCTATTATTATGGTTGGGTTAACTATCCAACATAATTTTATTGAATTACATAGCACAATAGATAAAATTCCTTGTCAATTAGCAGGGCAAGATTTAGATTTAGGAGAAAATAGATGGTTAGGGTTAATTAAATTAGCAAGTAAAAGTATTTAAAAATGAAAGAACTAACTAAGATTATGGAAAAAGAGAATGAAATAGCAGGTTTTCAAAATAAAATTATTTGCGGGGATGTTTTAGATATTATGAAAAAAATGCCTTCTAACAGCATTCATTTAGCAATAACTTCCCCCCCGTATAATGTCGGTAAAGATTATGATAATCATAATGATAAAATGGATTATCAAGAATATCTTAACTGGCTAAATGAAGTTTGGAAAGAAACACAAAGAGTTCTTGTTAATGGCGGTAGGTTTTGTTTAAATATAGCTCCGACAGGCATAAGAGATTTTGTACCAATTCATCACGACTTCTCTAATCAATTAAGAAAATTGAAAATGGGATTTAGAACAGAGATAGTTTGGTATAAACAAACTATGCTAAAAAGAACAGCATGGGGAAGTTTTAAGAGTCCAGCTAATCCTCATATAGTTCCTTCGTGGGAATATATTTTGGTTTTCCAAAAAGATGGTGTAAGATTAGATGGTTTAGACAAAAATGCGGATATAACTAAAGAAGAATTTATGAAGTTTTCAGATGGAATGTGGTATATCAAACCAGAGACAAAAAGAAATGGACATCCTGCACCATTCCCTGAAGAATTGGTTTATAGACTAATAAAATTCTATTCATATAAAGGCAATAATATCTTAGATATGTTTGGTGGTACAGGCACTGTTGCAGTCGTATCTCATAAAAATGATAGAAATTTTATACACATAGATATTTCGGATGAATACTGCAAAACTGCAAAAGAGAGATTAAAAAAGACCAAAGAAGAAATGTCTCAAAACAGATTAGCTTAAATTATGCTTTTTTAAAACTTCTAAAATATCTTTAAATAAACTTTCTGTTTTTATGTCATTATGTTGTTTTGCTCTTTCAATCATAGTTTCACAATATTTTTTTAAAAAATTAGTAGTTCCATATCTTTTCTTCATTAAATTATGTTCGCTACAAAGGGTTTGACCATTTTCAAGAGTAGATTGTCCATCCTTTGCTTGAGGTTTTATGTGGTCTGCACAAATCTCATAATCATTATGTAACCCATTTCCACAAACAATACAACGATAATTATCTCTTTTGAATATCGCTTCTTTTATCTCTTGTGAAAAGGGCGCTAAAACATTATGCCCTTTATATCCCGGTATTCTCTTATAAACTCCTTTTCTAACTTGAATTAACCATCCTTCTTGATATAACTTTCTTATTGCTCTCCAAGGGTCTCTTGCTTTTGGTATAAATTTAAAGACATAATCAACAACTTTATCATGTTCTATTTCTTGACTGGGATGAGCTTCAAAATATTCTATAATATATTCTGTAACTGTTTTCATAAAAGATAAAGAAAACTCTACCTTAAAATCCTTTCTGTAGGTGACTTTAACTTAACAGCTCAACAGAAAGTTAAGTTTAAATACCTTAATTCTCATCTCTTTTTAGGTTTGGTGGTTACTATAACCAATCTAATGCTGCAAAGCATGGCCTATTAATAATATGAAAACAAGTTCAGTTTATGAATTAAAATCAGATGAATATAATGCTAAATTAGCTGAAGCTTTAAAACAGATTCCTGAATTTAAACAGCCTGAATGGAGCTTATTTGTCAAATCAGGAGTATCAAGAATAAAACCTCCCACTAACAAGGATTTTTGGTTTAAAAGAGCTGCAAGTATTTTGAGACAAGCTTATATAAGAAATATTGTTGGGGTAAATAGATTAAGAACAAGATATGGCAGTAAACAAAACAGAGGCATGAGGCCTGAAAAATTTAAAAAAGCTTCTGGTAAAATTATAAGGACTATTTTACAACAGGCAGAATCTGCTGGATTATTAGAAAAATATAATGTTTCTGGAAAAAGAGCTGGAAGAAAATTAACTGCTAAAGGCAGGGAATTAATGGAAGGAATAAAATAATATGGCAAACTCAAGAAAGAAAAGATATCAAAAAAAAATAAAATTAAGTAAAGCAAATAGAAAGACTAGATGGGCTCCTGTTTGGGTAGTTTTGAAAAAATTAGGCCCTGGAAAAAGAGCTCATCCATCTTCTGTAACTTATGTCAGAAGGCATTGGAAACAAATAAAATTAAAGATTAAACCAAGAAGACAAAGGAAACAGCATTTAGGATAGGAGGATACATAAAATTAATATTAATAATATCAAAAGCGAGTTGAGCTATAAATGAAATGCTTAAGCTACTCAAACAAAGCTCAAGATTGTTAAATAAATTATTAAAATAAAACAAAATTTAAACATGGCAAAGAAAGAAATTGAACCAAAAATAATCCTTGAAAGAGAATATATTGTCCCCCTTAGAAAAGGATGGCTAAAAGTTGCAAAATATAAACGGGCGAATAAAGCATTAAAAACATTAAAAGAATTTATGGTAAGGCATATGAAAGTTTATGACAGGGATTTAAGAAAAGTAAAAGTTGATGAGCTGGTGAATAATGAAATAAGATTCAGGGGGATGTATAAGCCTTTAGCAAAAATCAAAGTTAAATCCAAAAAATATGATAATGGAATTGTAAGAGTTGAACTGGTTAATATCCCTGTTCATGTTAAATTTGCTAAATTAAGAGAAGAAAAGAAATTAGCAGATTTAGAAAAAAAGACAAAGGTTGAGGAGAAGAAAGAAGAAAAACCAGAAGAAATTAAACCTAAACCAGACGAAGAAAAAGCAGAAGAAGCTAAGGAAAAAGAAGCAGCTTCAAAAGAAGAAAATCTAGCTAAATCTAAACAACAAGCTAAAGAGATGAAACATGTTTCAAAAGATAAAAAGATTATAATTCAAAGAAAAGCCTTGTCTAGATAAGGTAAACTAAAATGATGCATACATTAAAGAGGCAATTAAAAAAACTTAGTAACAAACAATTTGCAGAAGATATTAAAAGATATATTAAATCTCCTTATGAATTTTATGGAATTAGGGTTCCTGAAATAAGAATCCTTGCAAAAAGGCTTCATGAAGAGCATTCTTTAAAAGATTTTTATAATATCTTTAATAAATTATGGAAATCAGGATATCACGAAGAAATGTCTCTTGCACTTTATACCCTGCAGTTATATGAAGAAGATTTTGACTTAACAACCTTCCAATTTTTAAAACCTAAACTAAACGATATAAAAAGCTGGGATCAGATTGATGCAATTTCATCTTCTATAATAGGAAAAATTTTATTAAGCTACCCTGAACTTGAAAGAGAGCTTTTAAAATTAAGTAAAAGCAGGGATTTTTGGCTAAGAAGAATTGCAATTGTTTCCACTCTTCCAAGAATAAGAGATGGGGATATTAGACTGACCATGAGGCTGGCAGAGGATTATGTTCATGACACAGAACCTTATATACAAAAAGCAACAGGATGGATGCTAAGAGAGGCTGGAAAACAAAAACCAGAAGCTGTTAAAAGATTTATTTTAAGGCATATGCACATGCCTCCAATTGCTTTTAGTTATGCAACAGAAAGAGATTTAAAGGATTTAAGAAAATTAAGAAAGATAAAAATTGAGAGATAATTATATATATTTTAAGCCATCAAGAATCATCTGCTTAACATTTGGAAGAAGCAGATATCTGTCAATATCTTTGATTTTAACCCATTCTGGTTTAGTTTCATCTGTAGCTTTAAGCCCCCCAGAATAAGAATTGCATAAATAAACCTTTAAAGAAAATTTTTCTGTATTTTCTTTTCTTTTAATTTCTGCAGTATAAACTTTGTCTAACTCTTGTAAATTTTCTTCGGTTGTCGTCAAGCCTGTTTCTTCTTGAAGTTCTCTTAATGCAGCATCAATTTCAGTTTCATTTTCTTCAATTCTCCCTGCAGGAATTCCATAAGTATCAGTAAGATGGCTTGCAGAAGGTCCGTGTTTTACCAGGAGAACTTCTCCATTTCTTATAATCAAAACTCCTGCAGAAGGTATAGCTTCTTTCATTATCCTGCAAATTGCAGATGTTATTTAAATATTTCTGGCTCTCAAACTCCATTAATTAGCCAGATACATAATCTTTTCGTGAGGGTATCTTTTTAGCTTCAGGGGTATAATCTGCATTTTTAGAAAAGATGTTTCTTATCCCTCCGCGTGGATTTTTTACATCTCCTTTATATCTTGGAATAAGATGAACATGCAAATGAAAAACACTTTGACCAGCTGATTCTCCTTCATTTACTCCTATATTAAAACCATCAGGATTAAATTTTTTTTCAATTATTTTCTTAGTCTCAGTAAGTAACTCGAATAATCCGCTGATTTGTTGGGTAGAAAGTTCAAAAATTGAAGAGATGTGAGATTTAGGAATGATTTCTGCATGTCCATTAGAAACAGGAAAATCATCATATCTTGAAAAGAAATCTTTGTTTTCTATAATTCTTTTATTATCTTTTTGCTTTTGTATATCACAGAAGAAACATTTTTGTATCATAAAAGATTAAATCAATATAGAGTTTATATAATTTTTGTCTTTTTCTGAATCTTCTAAAACTATAAAAATCCCTATTAATAGCTTTTAATATGATAATTGAAAAACCACTAGGGGATTTTAAATCAGTTTGTGATGTTCTAATCACTATTTTATCTTCGTTAGTATTAGCTATATGAACTCAACTTAAATTAAATATATAAATATTTTTATACTGAAAGAATAAAGCTTATTTTATGATAGATATTCAAAAACTCCAGCAAGAAAAACCAATTAAAGAACTTCTTGAATTCAGCATTATTAATGTAAATAAACCTTCCAGAATGACTAGTTTCGGTGTTGTTGAGCAAATCAAAAATATTTTAGGGGTTACGAAAACAGGGCATTTTGGAACACTTGATTTAAAGGTTACAGGAGTTTTGCCTATTGCTTTAGGAAGAGCATGCAAGTTATGTGAATATTTTATGCATCATGATAAAGTTTATGTTGGTAAAATGCATCTGCATTCTGATATCTCTGAGGAAAAACTTAAACAGGAAATAATGAAGTTTAATGGAAGAATCATGCAAAAGCCACCTGTAAAATCAAGAGTTAAAAGAGTTTTAAGGCCAAGAACAGTAAATAAATTTGAGATAACTGAAAAAAATGAAAGAACAGCAAGTTTTATTGCAGATGTTGAGGCAGGAACTTATATCAGGAAATTAATTTCAGATCTAGGTGAAAATATTGGCGGAGCTCATATGATTGAATTAAAAAGAATAAGAGCTGGTTTGTTTAAAGAAGAAAATTCTTATAAAATTGAAGAAATAGCAAAAGCATTTGAATTATATAAAGAAAAAGGAGATGAAACTAAACTAAGGGAAATTTTAATTCCTGCTGAGATAATTTCAGAAATTATACCCGTTATGCAAGCAAAAGAAGAAGCTGTGAAACAACTTCTTACTGGAAAGCCAATTTCTAGACAGGACTTGAAAGAGGAAATGCCTAATTCAGAAATATTTGCAATTTTTCTTGGAGACAAATTTATAGAAGTCGCGAGAAAAAGTGATGATGGAGAAATCATAGCAAGACCCGAGTTTGTTTATAATTAATGAGTATAATAAAATTTATAAACAGAAAAAAACAATTTTATTAAAATGTCTGAGCGAACAATGAGCGAGTATATGCAGAGCATAACCCATATTCGCGGAAAAAAATGGAGCTATGCTTACAATCCTGATGGATTTGTTTATTTTTCTATGGGGAAAGAAAGAAACAAAATTTTTAATTTAAGAGAGCCAGTTGGAAGCAATGCAACTAGCCAGACAACATTAGAAGATAATATAGTTGGAGATTCTGAGCCTGAAGATTTACCTGAATGTTCAGGAATTTTTGATATTTCCGAAACTGAGCTTTGCGAAGAACCAGAAATTTATTTGTTCACTCAAACAGGAATTAATAGAGAGGATCCTTCTTGTGTAGCAGAATGGGGCATGCATATCGAAAGACCTCAATGGGAAAAAATAAGAGAAGGTTTATCTCATATGCATACATAACATCAATGTTTATAAAATCTTTTTGTGTTCTATTTTTATGAGAGAATTTGTTTATTATTCTGCAAAGGCAAGAACATCTGGAAATTTTGGGGATGACTTAATGAAAGCAGGAAGAATGGATATTGTCTGCAATGTGATTATACAGGCGTTTTTTATCTCCAATCAGGTAAGGGAAGATGTTCACCTGCATTTAATTTTTAATGGCCCCCCAAATCCTCCAATGCATCTGGAATTTATTTCAAATAAAGACATGCCAATCAGTAAAAAAGATGTTGCAGGATTAATTAAAAGAATGCTGTATAAATGCAATGAAAAAAAGAAAAATGAGGTTTTTCCAGGATGTTTTATTGAAAAAAAGAGTTTTACAAAATTATTAAAGGAATTAGAAAATAAAGGCAGGAAGATTTACATACTTGATTCCAAGGGCGATAATATAAGAGAGGTTAAGGATTTGGATAATTGTGTTTTTGTAATTGGAGACCATGAAGGCCTGCCTAGAAAAGAGATTAAAAGATTTGAAAATAAGATTTCCATTGGGAAGTCAACTTATTTTGCTTCGCAGACTTTTGTGATTATACATAATGAATTGGACATCAGAAATTTATAGAGCAAGCTAAAGTTTATATATCATACTCTTTAATTAAATATATGAAAACAATTCGTATTTACATCAGCGGCAGTGTGCAGGGGATATTTTTCAGAAAATATTTAGAAGAAAAAGCAAATGAGTTTGGAGTAAGGGGCTTTGTCAGAAATTTAGATGATGGAAGAGTTGAAGTTTTGGCTGAAGGAAGAGATGAAAATGTTAATTCTATGCTAGAAGTATGTAAAAAAGGGACTCAGCATACAAAAATTACAGATATTCAGATCCAGGAATTAAAAAACCAGGGATTTAAAGGATTTAAGGTCCTAAGAATATAACATTATCCAAATAGACAGCTGTGAATTAACCTTTGATGACAGTGCTGA
>Ga0315281_10006340_pt1 | contig 16841 bp, 17 predicted proteins | sample YL17G07_0_MG_FD_204540 | JGI IMG/M metagenome (GOLD analysis project Ga0315281, IMG submission 204540) | Sediment microbial communities from Yellowstone Lake, YNP, Wyoming, USA - YL17G07_0 | ecosystem: Environmental > Aquatic > Freshwater > Lake > Sediment | place: USA: Wyoming | collected...
GTACTGTATCTTAAGCTCACCGGGATATTTTTTTGCAACCATCTGTTCCACCAGGTCTGTGAAGGTTGTAAAGGCCTTGTATTCACTGGCCGTCTTTGGCCATGCCGTGACTGCTTTCAGCGTAAGTGTTTCCGCTTTTGCAATCCCATATTGGGCGACGAATACTGCAAATGCAAGAACCACGACACAAAACATTGAAACCAATCTCTTTCCCATTCTTTTATCCTCCTTTTTTGGTTTTTATTGTATAACAAATTTTATTAACTGGTGATCAACACTTTTTCGTCCCTCATCTTTCCTCTCTCATCTTTCATCCCTCATCTCTCATCTTTCGTCTCTCATCCCTCTTTCCCTTCGCTTCACTTCATTCCCATCAGACTTGGAATAACCGTTGCTAAAATTGGCATTGTCAGCACAAGGGCAATGCAGAGAATATCTATGATGACATAAGGGGTGACTGCCTTCCATATATCGGCCATCGTTATTTCAGGAGGGGCCACACCCTTCATCACAAAAAGGGTAACGCCAAAGGGAGGGGTGATCAAACCCGTCTCAAGGGCGATCAGCATCATTACGCCGAACCAGATTTTGTCAAACCCGAAGGCATTGACGACAGGCATGTAAATCGGAATGGTGATCATCATAATGGCCACGGTTTCCATGAAGCAACCCATGATAAGCACGACGACCAGCATGCCGATGAGTATCACGGTCGGTGGAATGCTGAGGTTGGTAATAAAACTCGTCATGCCTGCTGCAGCACCGGTAAAGGCTAATATTTCACCATATGTGCTTGAGACAATAATAATCATGAAGATCATGACCGTGACTTTGACGGTACTCATGACCGACTTCTTCATAATTTCCCAGGTTAAGCGTCTATAAAGAAGGGCTAAGATAAATGCCCCCAATGTCCCTGTTGCCGCCGCTTCCGTAGGGGTTGCTATGCCGAGAAAGATGAGACCGATGACCATAAAGATGATGAAGCCAAGGGGGATCAGGTCTCTCAAGGTAACCTTCACCTTCTCTTGAAGAGGGACTTTGGGCACCACATACATAGGTGCTTCCTCAGGCTTGATGCGCAGCCATAATACGATGTAGATAAAGTAGAGAGCAGACATCATCATGCCCGCTGGTATTCCGGCCATAAGAAGTTGCCCTACATCGATATTTGCCAGGCTTGCGAGTACCACTGTCAGTGCATTGGGAGGAATAAGCGCATCCACCGTACCGACTCCCATCAGTGGACCGAGACTCATGTTTTTGCTGTATCCCTTTTCCAGCATTTGAGGAAGCAGGATGGTGCCAAGGAGGGCGCACGTTGCAATCGTGGAGCCGCTCAAAGCGCCGATGATCACACCCATAATAATCGCCAGGAGAGAGAGCCTGCCCCGAAGGTTGCCAAGCCATTTATCGAGCACATTCACAGCATTAAGCCCGAGGCCTGAATGGAAAATCAGTTCACCCATCAGGATGAAAAAGGGTACGGGGAGCAACGTGAAGGTCGTAATGGAGGTAAAAGTTCCTGTGACAACCCCAACAAGCCCTGCGATTCCTCCCAGGAAGAAATAGGCCGCAACCATGTTGACAACGAGGAAAGCAAAGGCAATGGGCAGGTTGGTGAGAAGCAGGAAAACCATGCCCCCGAAGAGCAAACTAATGACCAGCCACCATTCCATGGATTACTTTCCCATCCTGATATCGATAAACCTGCTCCGGGCCATCCTGAAGAACTGGACGGTAAGGAAGATGCTGCCTATGGGGATGATGATGAAAACAGCCGTTTTCGGAACAGTAATTGCCCTTACGTCCGTCACCCCTCCTGCAATACATTGACACACATGGATCACTCCCAAAAAGACCATGGCCGTGCAGGTAAGCCCGCCGATGATAAACATGATACCATTAAGAGTGTGCTTGGCCTTTTCATTGAGATGAGTGTATATGATGTCCGTAGTGATATGCCCCTTCTCTCTCAAAAGCCAGGTAGTCCCAAGGAAAACAATCCACAAGAGGGCATATTCGGTTATCGGCATGATCCATATCGTGGTCTGTCTAAATAAGAATCGCATGAAGATGGTGTAACAGACAGCGGCCGTTATAAATACGAGGATGACCCCGGCTAAGGCAGCCATGACATCTATAAGCTTATCAAAAAGCCTCCAGAATCCTTTCCTCGATTGTTCTTCCTTCTCAGCCACCTTTTCCATTTAACTCCCCTTTCGGGTTTATCGCCATTCTTTTGAACGTGAATGCCCTGCTTTCTGCTTCAATTTCTCCCACTCCTCATCCGCATCCATTTGAATCTGTCTGATCTGTTCTTCCCTCAGGTGTCTATATCTTCCCTGCTTCATGAGGTATTCCTGGACAGGGAGATGACGCGTCTCGCGATTGATGGTATATTTTCTCCCGTCTTCCACCTCGTAAAGAGGAAAAACGTTCGTTTCCACAGCAAGGATGGACAATTCAGGCGAAAGATCTGACGGTGTCTTCCAGCCTGTTGGACAAGGAACAAGCATATGAATGAATTTTGTTCCTCGAATATTCTTGGCTTTAGTGATTTTTTCCTGAAGATCGCGAGGAAAACCGATGGTGGCTGTGGCCGAATATGGATTATAATGAGCGGCCATGATCTCCATGATATTTTTCTTACGGCGGGGGTTTCCTTCAGGGGTCGTCCCTGTCCAGGCATAGGAAGGGGTTGCGGAGCTCACCTGAATCCCTGTGTTCATGTAGGCTTCGTTGTCGAGGCAGACGTAGATGAAATCTTCGTTATTCTTTGTCGCCCCGGAAAGAGACTGTAACCCGATGTCAAACGTTCCCCCATCTCCTGCAAAGGCCACGACTTGGATATCGGTTCTCCCTTGTATCTTAAGACCATTGGCTATCCCCGCGGCAGTCGGCGCAGCGATTTCAAAAGCAGAATGAATGGTCGAGACCCCATAGGCGGTGTTAGGATACACACCTCCAATCGCTCCTTCACAGGACGGAACGATGACGGAAATGGTTCGAGGTCCCATGGCTTGGAGAACCAATTTCATCGCGACCGCAAGGCCACAGCCAGCACAAGCTGCGTGACCCGGTCTTAATAAGTTGGGTTGCTCTTCCCGTAATGCCATCCGATTTTTCCCCATTCCACAATGCTGGAAATTGAAATAGATTCCTTTAATGCCAAATTTCAAAATCCCTGCCTACCGGCAGGCAGGCAAATTTCAAATTTTAAAGAATCAATTCGGGGATCTTGACATTCTGCATTTGCCATGAACCATGTAAGGTTCATGATTAGTCCTGAACTCTGAGTAGTTCAGGAAACTTTGACATTTGAAATTGTTAATTTAATGTTCCTCCATGACCCAGATGGGTTGATCAAATGGGTCAACACGATTCATCACTTCCAAGGCAATTTTTTGAATCACTTCAGGAGTGACATCCGTCCCTCCTACGCCAGCAATATAACTGTAGGTCAGAGGGCGATCAGAAGAATGAATCAAAGCTGCTCTCAACTCCTGACAGAATATTCCACCGCTTCCTAAAGAGATGTTTCGATCGATCACAGCAATCTTTTTCTTTCCTTTGAGGGCAATTTGAGCTGCCTCCGCTGGAAAAGGCCTGAAGAGGCGCAATTTAAGTAATCCAATCTTATTCCCTTGTTTTCGAAGATCTTTTATTGCCAACCTTGCCGTGCTTGTAATGGACCCTGCTGTCACAATAACAACCTCTGCATCTTCAAGCATGACAGGCTCAATAATCCCATAGCCCCTTCCAAAGTCTTTTTTAAATTCTTGATCGACTTGCACTGCAATTTCTTTTACAGAGTCCATGGAAGCCTGGGCCATATACTTATACTTCCGGTATAATTCTGATGAGACCACCGGGACGAGAAAACCAGGTTTGTCAATATCGAACTTATGCGGAAGATCAATAGGGGGAAGGAACCGATCGACCTGCTCCTGTTCCGGAATGTCCACAGGCTCCATAAAGTGGGAAACAAAGAATGCCTCCAGAGCGATCAACGCTGGAAGGTATACCTGCTCTGCTATTTTATAAGCCTGAATAACAGTGTCCAGGGCCTCCTGGCCATTCTCACAATAAAACTGGATCCATCCCGTATCTCTCTGTGAAAGGCTATCCAACTGATCGGCCCAGAATCCCCATGGTGCTGCCAGGAGGCGATTCACGTTGGCCATAACGACTGGAGCACGACAGCCGGCAGCAAAGTGGAGCATCTCATGCATGAGGGCAATCCCCTGGGAGGAAGTCGCTGTAAAGGTCCTCACTCCGGTCAAGGAGGCTGCGATACATGAGGCCATCGCCGAATGCTCGGACTCTGTCCGCATCATGATCCCTTTCAGCACACCTGATGCTTCCCATTCAGAAAGTTTTTCATAGATGGCTGTCTGAGGTGTAATCGGGTAGGCGGCAATCAGGGGAGTGCGACAAAGTTTAACCGCGTGGGCAACGGCATGATTTCCGGTTATAAAATCTTTCATACTTATTCCTTCATTTATACACAGCATGACTGCAGTACCGCAGCACTGCAGAACGGATTAAACATTTCTAACCGACTTCCTTCATCACCACGACACTTCTCGGGCAGGCCTTTGCGCAGGTCCCGCACCCTTTGCAATGGAGGTAGTCAACCACTCTTGTCCTATCAAGAGGGTTGAGTGAGATGACCCCTTCAGGGCAGAAGAAATAGCAATTGTAACAGTAATTGCACGTTCCGCAGGAAAAGCATCGCGAGGCTGAGAAGTTGGCTTCTTTGGTATTGTAACCCAAATTGACTTCTGAAAAACCCTTCAAAATTTTATTCCGCTGGCGTTTCCGCATCCTGACCCTTCTGCTCGGTTCAAAATAGAGGGTATTGATCTGCGGATAAGAAACGACTTCTTTTTTTTCTGGCCATTCTCCACTGTCTCGACCTTGAAGATAGGCCTCCATAGAAAGAGAACCTTTCCCCCCAACGCTTATCTTTGAAAGATCCTCTTCATCATCGTCCCCTCGGAGAAAGAAGTCGATGGAAATGGCAGCCCTCTTTCCTGAAGCAATGGCTGTGACAATGGTTCTCGGCTGGGCAACGGCATCTCCACCTGCAAAGATCTTGGGAGTTGAACCTGGTTCGATCAAATCATCTTTAATGAGTTTTTTCGGAATCCATGAAAGGTTGACTAATTCACCGACAGCGGTGATGAGACTATCCGTCTCCAAGGTTAAAAAATCACCTTTTACCGGAATGGGTTTGGGTCTATTGCCTTGATCCGGGGAGGTAAGTTTCATCCGCTGGAAAGTGACCGCACCTCTTTTCTTTTTGGTCATATTTATTTTCACCGGCTGAACTAAAAATTCAAACCTCACCCCTTCTCCCTCGGCCTCAACAATTTCGTCTGGGATGGCGGGCATTTCATTCCTGGTTCTCCGATAAGCAATCGTTACTTTGGAACCAAGGCGCAATGCTGACCGGGCAACATCCATGGCCGTATTGCCTCCACCGATCACAATCGTCTCTTTTCCTAAATTTATTTTTTCTTTTGAGTTGATTCGCTCTAAAAACTCTCCACCCTTCCAGACCCGTTCCGAATCTCCCCCTTTCATGAAAAGGGGCGCCTTCATTCCAGCGCCTGGAGAAAGAAAAATGGCGTCAAATGGGTCCAATTCATCAAAGAGGATATCTTTGCCTACTCTGACACCTGTCCTCATTTCGATGGGAAGGCTTAATATCCTCTGAATCTCTTTCCGTAATATTGATTTCGGAAGTCGGTATTCAGGAATTCCCCAGCGCATCACTCCTCCGGGTTCTTTCTGGGCCTCAAAAATAGTTGTATGATATCCCAGAAGTGAAAGAAAATAAGCACAGGAAAGGCCTGCAGGACCTGCTCCTACGACTGCCACCTTTTTGGAGTTTCTGCTGGAGTGTAGTTGGATATTCTGAATCTGATTCGATGTCACATCTGAAACAAATCTTTCCATCGCATGAATGGAAACGGATTCATCGTATTGAGCTCGGTTGCAACTGGCCTCACATGGATGAAAGCAAACCCTTCCGCATACACCAGGCAAAGGATTCTCTCTTAAAATGGTAAAAAGGGCCTCATCGTACATCTTTTCCTGGGTGAGATAAAGAAATTGAGGAATATGAATCCCCGCAGGACATGCCTCCTGACAAGGGGCTGTCATGAAGGCCGTATGGGGTTTTTGGAAACCCCACTTCCCTGTTTCGATCACCTCGGTACTGCCATAAGAGATGGGGATGACAAGTTCAGATGAGGGGTCGACCGTTATTTTCATGATCAGCCTATGCCTGTCGCTTCATATATTTTCGTCTGTTGATAAGCCTCACGGGCTGCTTCAATATTTGCCTCTACCTTGGAAGGCACCATGGTCTTGATTGCCTCAACCAATGTCTCCAACCTCACCAAATGGGTTAACCGAACATAGGCTCCTAACATAACCGTATTGAAGGTATCTCCTAACCCTACGCTTCTGGCAATCGGACCGGCATTGATCAAACCCATTTTGAACGCTCTCAATTTTTTAAAGAAATCTATCTCCCTATTTGTATTGATCAGGATCAACCCACCTGGCTTGAGCTCCTGCAGGATTTCCATTTCGTCGATTAAGGAAAAATCAAAAATAATCATTTGGTCAGGATGATAGATCTGGCACTTCAAGAGAATGGGTTCTTCATCGACACGCAGGAATCCAATGACAGGAGCCCCCCGGCGTTCTCCACCAAAAATGGAAAAACATTGAGGGTATTTCCCCTCTAAAAAAAAGGCCCTCCCTAAAATTTCGGAAGCGATGACAGCCCCCTGCCCTCCACGGCCCCTAAATTTGATCTCGATCATTAAAAATTATCTCTTTCCTTTGGGAGTCTCTTTGAAGGCGTATCTCAAAATATCGCTCTTGGATTGCTCCATATGATGTCGGATGGCTTTATTGACCTCTTCAAAATTTCGTTTTTCTATTGCCCTAAGTATCCCTTTATGGCCATTAATTGCCCTTAGAACATTATCAACCGAATAAATACTCTGGATTCTGTATCGTAACATATGTCTTCGTAAGGTTTGGGCCAGTTCGAGCAAGCGTTTGCTCCCGCTAAATCGGGCAATGATTTCGTGGAATCGAGCATCTAGACCTATGAATGCCTTAGCGTCTCCTTTTGACACCTTCGCATCCGAGATAGAAATATTTTTTTTCAGTTCTTCAATTAATTTTTTATATGCCTTCTCCATTGCCCAGCAAGCTGCCAACCCTTCGATGGCCATCCTGATTTCACATATCTCTTCAACTTCCTGCTCACTGATGGACTTTACGACATAACCCACCCTCGGGATCGATTCGATAAGACCTTCCAATTCCAGACTATGAAAAGCTTCCCTGACCGGTGTTCTGGATGTCCCAATCTCATTGGCTATTTTGGCCTCTGTCAAATGCTGACGCGGGGGGATCTCTCCGTTCAGGAGCTGTTCTCGAAGATATTCATAAATCCTCCTGCGGATTGTCTTCGAATCCTTAATCACCAGCCTTCGCATCAGGGGTACTGTACCCCAGCATTTTCTATTTTGTCAAGTCTGTTCTTCCTTATAAATAAGCATCCCGACATACCTCTCTATTCCCATTTCGGAAAGCAAAAAATGAATTTCTCCTGGAGACCTGGTTGTATCTTTGGGAGCGAAATGTTAATATTTTCAGAAGTCACTCAAGTTCGTATTCCAGGTGAGAAAGGAAATATGAGCATGGCCCATTATGTGAACTATGGCAATAAAAAGATAGATTTCTCGCTTCCGAAAGGCTGGAATTTAATTTCCGCAGAGGATAAGCCTCCTGTTCCAGGCGTTGCCGACCCGATACAAGAAATCAAACGTGCCCTGGACCATCCCATTGGTTCACCAAAGATCGAAGAGCTGGCGCGTCCGGGAATGGATGTCGTTTTGCTCTTCGACGATCTTCAACGTCCAACACCTGCCCATCTCGCATTACCAGAGATAATGAATCGATTGAACAGGGCAGGTGTTCCGGACGAGCGGATCATCGGTGTTTGCGCTTTGGGGACCCACCCCAGTCCCACCATGGACCAGTTAAGAATAAAGGTGGGCGAGGAAGTTTTTTCTCGTCTGGAGGGTCGCCTTTCTGCTCACGATCCCCGTACCTCTGATAATATCATTATTGGCAAGACCCATCGTGGAACAGTGGTGGAAGTGAATCGTTACGTTGCCTTCGCCGATCTGATCATCGGTGTGGGAGAATGCATGCCTCATCCCTGTTCCGGATTCGGAGGAGGATGTAAAATCATTATGCCGGGGGTGTGCTCCTATCGGTCGGTAGCCGACCATCACTTCACCTGGATGCGCCATCGAAACAGCAAGGTGAATTTCCTTGACGGAAACTCTTTTTACGAAGAGATCGTGGATGCTGGTCGCATAGCAAGATTGTCATTCAAGCTCGATTTCATCATCAATGACAAGAAAGAGGTCGTCCGGGCTTTTGCCGGGGACCCCGTTGCAGAACATAAAGAAGCCTCCCATTATTCAACGACCCTCTACACGATTCCTCTGTCGAAACTGGCTGACGTCACCATCACTTCTGCCTTCCCCTTAGAAATAGGAGTGCAGGCCACGAAGGCGTTGGCTATGGCAGGATTCTGCACTCGATCCGGAGGAGCGATCATCTGGGTTGCCCCACAGAAAGAGGCAGGCTCGGTCCTACCCTTGATCAAGGAAATGGCAAGCTCGGAAAGCGCGAGTGACTTTCACCGCAGGCTTCTCGAAGACAAGATACCCGACCATCTCAGACCTTTCGGAATTTCATATATTATGCAGGTCGTCTACTTCAAAGAAGTGGCTGAAAAATTTAAGGTGGTTCATGTCACCGAGGGGCTTTCACCTGAGCAGGTGAAGATGATGAAATTTTCATACTCATCCAATATTCAGGAAGCGATCAATCAGGTCTCTCAAAAGATGCCAAAGGCGGATGTAGCAGTCTTTCCATCAGGAGGCAATATCATCCCTGAAGTCCGATAATACTCTATTTTCCCCAACACCTCTTCCAAAAACGAAGGATCAAGTTATTTAAAAAATTTGATTAAATCCCCAGTTTCCCACGTCCAAATTCTTGCCGGGACCTGCATGGATGATTATATTTATTCTAGGAGGGATTTTAGATAGCCTCGAGGTACAGTAAGATTAAGAAATAAAGGAGGGATAAAGATGAAAAGGATCACAAATATATCGGTTGTTGTCGCGTGCTTGCTACTTGTAGGTTCTTTTATGGCTTATGCGGGGCATGGTGGAGGAACTCCATATTCCGGTTCTAAAGAGTATGAACGCATGAAACAGCTTATTGGTTTATGGGAAGGCACTTCCAACATGGGTAAAGAGGGGCAAACGGTAAGGGTAGAGTATCGCCTGACGGCTGGGGGTAGCGCAATTGTCGAAACGCTCTTCCCGGGTACTCCCGAAGAGATGGTTTCAGTTTACCATGATAAAAAGGGGAAACTTTCAATGACTCACTATTGCATGCTCCAAAATCAACCTTCCATGAAGCTCCGAAAGGCTGGTGCAGACACGCTCGATTTTGTGTTTGCTGGAGGGAGTGGCATTAATCCGAAGAAGGACGCTCATATGCATGCCTTAACCATTTCATTTGTCGATAAGGATCACATCGTCCAAAATTGGACTTTGTTTGAAGGTGGCAAAGAAAGGGAAGTGACAAGACTGAATCTATCTCGTGTGCATTAAACGTTAGATAGGACAGTGTTTTAATATTCTCCAAATTAGGGATGTAATACAGACAGAGAGAAGCCCCTCTTCTCTTTGGATTCGATCGAGATTGACTTTTTCTACAGACTCAACGACCGAGATCAGCGGGGCGGCTTCCGCATCCCCTGGAGTGGGTTGTTATCCTGTTACTATGCCGCTTTTCTAAGACTGACATGCATACCGGCTCTCGTCGCAAGGGTGATAAGCATTTCGAGGCTAAATCTTTCCCATTTGCCTCTGATCAAGTCTGATACCCTGGATTGACTAACGCCAAGGATTTCCGCAGCCTTAGCCTGTGTTAGCTTCTTGGTTTTGATGAACTTCCGGAGATCGGCCATAAGATCGGCACGCATTTGAAGAATTGCGGCCTCATCCGGTGAATACCCGAGATCAACGAATACGTTTCCAGAAGAATTAACAAGAGTCTTGCTCATAAGTTACCTCCAATCTGCCTGTACCGTTGGCAAGCTTCATCGGGAAAGTTCCGAAGATCATCGAGGCTCGATCCCACGAAATTCAGCGGCTTCATAATTACCAGAATATTATATAAGTTTTTATATATTTTGCAAGTTCAATGATCAATTTTTTATTGTACGGGGTAACACTTGAACTCACTGGGAGCCGGATTTATCGGCGAATCGTTGGAGCGGCTTGATAGAACTCTTCATGAGGGAATGCCTCCCGTAACAATTCTGGTGCCTTGGCGAATAGCAACATTTCTAGTGTATAGAGATTTGAGCCAAGGAGATAAGCCGCAGAGGAAAGAATGGTGTTGTATTGCCGGTAAAAATCTCTTTCATGTGCTACAGCCCAACCATGGGCGGAAGCATACCGCAAGAGCATTCTGTTTCCAAAACTTATCAGCTTGTTCTGGCCCAGAAGGAGAGGAAATAGTATCGAGGTATTTACCGGGCTTATGATCTGTAGACAGTTCAGAGACAAGGCAACACGTGCATCGTAGATTGCATACTCGTTGGGGGACCTAATACACAATGCCTTGGACCAAGATGCAATGCCTTTAGAACCTCTTGCAATAAGCGACGCTGGAGTGTCGAGCGCGTAAGATCGAATATTCTCCTTAGTATTTCTCTTAATGCCGCCCCACTTTACAATATAGTAGTAAGTTATTTCCTGCTTTAAGTCATCGTCCGCAGTAGAGTACATGTCGCTCAGCAGGAGTTTCAAGGCTACATTTTGCATATAGGGACTTCCCTTTGGAAGAACAATCCCAGTTGGTAGGAAACGTGGATTAACCGGCCAAGGATACCAATCATTTGATTCGGTGAGATTCGCCCTTCCATGAACAACTATGGCATCTTGTAAAGTCATCTCTCCTTCTCTTTTATAGTTCTAACGATAGAGATGAGGCGCGGGGCACTGACATCCGCCAATAACGATGGGCTATCACCCGTCGCCTTTATTGGCATGTTATGTAGTTGCTTCCTTATCTATCTTGCATTTATTAAGCTAAAAATTTTCACAATCGTCGATTGTCAAACAAATCGGCTTCTCAATTAGCTTCGAAAGTCTTGTATCGTTAAATGCTTGTGTCTTGGTTTTTTCATCTGGGAAAACCAAAACCTTGACGTCAACTGGTTTCAACTTGAGCAAATAGATATGATTAATCCTATCTACCACCGAAAGCCTCCCTTCATCTTCAAGGCGATTGAGGTGAGTAATTCTCCATTCTAATTCATCGTAATATGTCAAGTCATTTGAGTCTTTATCATTCATATTTTTAAAATATGCTAACAATGTCCTGTATTCCAGTAAAATTGCACCTTTTTTATCATGTTCTTTTAAAAACTCTAGTACCTTATTTGCATTAACAGCCACATTTGAGTCACCACTTTTCATATAAAAAACAGGGTTACCGTATCTTTTTAAAACAAAATCTCGATCTACACCTAAACCTAACAAGCCATAACGCTGCGCATGTTTTCTTGCAAGGCTCAATTTTATTTCTGTAAAGCATACTCTTGAAATAAATGTTTCAAGTAATTTGCCATCCAGGTCAAGAATTTCTTCTTTCCCTTTCTCCATTTTAAAACCATTTTCCAAAATATTTATTAATGCCTCCACATAGTTATCTCTTAGTTCATCATTGAGTGGATCGGTCGGTATGTGGAATTTTTTCCCAGTCCAGTGAATAAGAAATTTTGTATGTATTATTGTCATTTTATCTTTTTCCTCGCATAACGATAAAAATAAGGCGCCGGCGCAACCACCTTGGAAAAAACCACAGATGCTATTCACGGTCGCCTTAATTTTGTTGTTATGCAATGTTTTATCTTCACGAACTAAGTTCACCGCCTATAAGTTTAAACTTTGCGACGTAACTTTCTATTATTTTCGTCCCGCTGTTCAATTCCCCCAAAACAAATTCCCTTGATTGCTTCGGACGAAGGATATTTTTTTCGTAAGCTGCGGAGCTCGAAAATTGTCTTTGCCAGTGACTTCAGCACCGCGCACCGGATCATAAGTATAATCAAGGCCAACCCATTCAATTTTACTTTGGAATTCCTCTGTAAGTAAAATTGTAAAACGGTATATTCCGAACAGCGACACAAAACCAACTACAAGTTTTTCTCGCCTGTTCAAAGCAATATGAATCTTATGGAGGGGCCGCACACGATCCGTCATGAACTTCGTATGAATAAAATTTGCATGTGCAAGAGATTGCCCTTTACCGTTTTTTATGTATGCTCTAATAGCATCAAACGGCAATGATAAAATAATATCTTTGGGAAGTTTGGTACACAAGAATCCGTATGCAATTTTCGAAACCGCTCTGCGGAGTAAAACATTGTCGATTGTTATTTCTTCTTCTGCATCTGTGGGCCCTGGATGAATATCTTGGAAGGTCTTTATTTCTCCAGATATTTCATACCGCTCCTGGATAGAAGTACATATTTCTTTTAATTCCTTTTCAGAGCGTGCGGTGATATCAGCAAGATCAAGTTTTCTCCCATCTTTTGATTCTACCTTTACAATTGGTTTTTTCCGCTTTAAGTTTTTTCCGTCAAAGACAAGTGTTGTCCCAGACGTCAGTTCTTTAACTTCATAGGGTTGTGGGTCACCCCGCTCCCTTTTAATATTCAATAGCGTGCCAATCCAGCCAAATTGTCTTGAAATTTCGTCATCCAGCGCGTGCCCAAAAGTGTCATTGCATGTTTTGCAGTAGAGTCTCGCCTTCAATCTGCCGCCAACTGCTTGAGGAATAATATGTTCCAGTGTAAGTGTCTGAAGCTCTTTACAAATGAAACATAAACTCTTCATGTATCTATCTTCTTACGCATAACATTATATTTTAAGTTGAAACGAGGTTTGTTGATAGAGTTTATATCAAAAGAGGAAAAAACTGTCAAATATACGGAAAAAAACGACAATCTTTTTATTTTAACAATAAAAGCCACAAATTTCTCCAGACCACCATGATTTACACCAATGCTGCCTCAAAGAATCTATTGTTCCTTTCTTTATCATAAAGATTATTTTAATATTGACTTATGTGGACGAGAAGAAAATTCTTAATCTGTTCCATCCTTATCCCGCCTTTCTTTTCGAAATTTGTTTCAATCCTTTGGGCTCAAACGAAGAAAATCCTTCCAAAAGGTTTTAAAAGAGATGAACTTAAAAACATGAACCCTGCAGAGATTGACAATCGAAATCTCGAAGTCGATCCCATCGAAAAATTCGGGACAATGGGCCCTACGGATGTGGCAGTTGAATTAAAGTCATACCGACTTAAGGTCACAGGAAAAGTGGGACGCCCTCTCTCGTTGAGCTACGATCAAATTCTCAAGTATCCCTCATTGACGGAGGTGATCCTCCTCATCTGTCCTGGTTTCTTTTCCAATAATGGTCGTTGGACAGGTGTGAATTTGAAGAGTTTAATTCAGGAAGCGCAGCTTAAGAAAGAGGCTCAATATATCGACATTAACGGAGCCAATGGAAAGGGTGTCAGAATTCCTTTAAAAACAATCGATCAAAAAAAGATCTTTTTGGCCTACCGTGTCAACGACGAAATACTTCCTCAAAAACACGGTTTTCCTTTGAGATTGGTCTATGAAGATGCCTACGGGTATGATTGGGTGAAATATGTTGACGAGATCGTAGTTACCTGATCCCCTTACTTGAACATTTGAGCATTTGGATTGAATGCATTTTGCTCATTGATCCGAGGTTTGGCCAGGAATTCTAAAATGAGGTTCGACACCTCCTCTGGTTTCTGTAATTGCAGATCATGGATCCCATCTCCAAATGACACGACCTCTATATGGGGAAGGTAAATCTTTAAAAAATCGGCATTCCCTTTTGCCATATCGTGATAATCGGAGTTTTCACCATAAAGATAAAGAATCGGGATAGTGACGGTCTTTGCCTCTTCTGTAAAATCCTTCGAGGTCTTAAGGGTACGGATAATATGGTACCATGAGGCTCGCGAGGCCGTTTTATTATTTTGAGAGACGATCTCATTAATTTCCCTTTTTTCTGTCCCACTCATCTGCTCCCATGCCTTTCCCATCACCGACTTCACCACGAAACTATCCGCTAATCCGGAACGAATCACTCCAATAGGAACCTCTCCTATCACAGGGAATCTTAACAATTCTTCCATAGGACCATAGGATATCTTTTGGTGTTTATTACCATTGATGCCATTCCCCTCTATGGAAACGATCTTGTCCACCTTTTCCGGGTACCGAGCAGCAATGTTTAAAGCAATGGCTCCGCCATAAGATACGCCCACGATATGAACTTTGGGGATCTGTAATTTTTCCATCATATTGGCGATTAAATCGGTCTGCTCCTCTATGGTATATTTAAATCCAGATCGAGGTTTGTCAGAATCTCCAGCGCCGAGGTAATCCATGCAAAGCAGTTTATAATGTTTTGAAAGATACGGGATGACTCTATTCCAATGCCTGTACGTGCTAAATGCCCCAGGGATGAGAAGTATGGGCTCCCCCTCCCCTGCTTCAACATAATGGATATTATAACCCCTGATCACCACGAATTTATCCATACCGTACTTAGCTTTTGAATAAATCTCGTGTTGGTCATTTTTCACCATGTAGCTACAGCCACTATTCAAAAACACCCAAGAGAACATCAAAAGAATCAAACCGATTCTCTTCAATCTCATATTCCTACTTATCCTTATTCCCGCGGTTTTCAAAAAATCCAATCACCATCCTCCCAGTAAATGAAGGTGAAGATGAAAAATGACCTGACCGCCACCCCGCTCCACATTAAAAACCAATCGATAACCTGATTCAGCGATAGAATGTTCTTTTGCCATTTCCTTCGCCTTCACCACCATCTTGAAAATGGTGTCCTTGTCTTTTTCTTTTAGATCGTTGAGGCTCCGAATATGTTCTCTGGGAACGATGAGAAGATGAACCGGGGCATGGGGGCGGATATCCTTGAATACAACCAGAGATTCATCCTGATATAAAAAATCGGCTGATTTCTCTCCTCTGATGATTTTACAGAAAGTGCAATTTTCTTCCATAGAATCAATGGTCAGATCACCTATCCTGTTCCCAATCGATTATCTTTAATATGGATAGGTTGATATGTCAACAAGCAACTAATCTTTCCGTTGGAAAAAAATTTTGAAGAACTGAGAGGCGTTTATCGTCGTCTGTTCTGATACGATAGCGGGATCCAAATTCTTAAGCCTAGCCACTTGTTCTAAGGAAATCCACACATCTTTAGGCCTGCTCTCTGCAAAAAATAAGATCACGTCACCCTCACCCCTGTCTACCGACAGGCACAAAATGTAAAAATTGCCAAGTCTTATCCTCCCCCTCACCCCCGCCCTCTCCCGCGAGGGGAGAGGGGGATAACTGGGACTATTTTCTGTCACTTGCTTTTGTTTATGGACTCGACATCGTAGTGCCAGCAGAGCATTCCCCCATCGATGTTCTTCACATTCTTAAACCCTTCGTGCTGGAGTCTGAGGCAGGCTTTATAAGAACGAAGGCCCGATTCGCAGTGGACCGCTATCTCTTTCTCTTTATCAAGTTCACCGAGACGTTTTTTTAATTCCCCATAGGGGACCCAGAGGGTATTGGGAATCCGCTTCGCTTTAACCTCGTCCTCTTCTCTGACATCCAATACCTGAAAATTTTCTCTTGAGGTTTCGAGTTTCTCTCTCACCTCAGAAGCCTGAATCCCTTCTACCTTGCCCTCCAATTTGTTCGTGAGTACGTTTGCCGCCACAATGATGGGCGAAAGGACTGGACTAAACGGAGGGGCATAGGCCAAATCCACATTGGCCAGCTCCCGGCAGGTCATCTTGCCATGAAGAGCCATGGCCAGAATATCGATGAATTTATCCGAAGGTCCTTCTCCGACCGCCTGTCCTCCCAGAATTCGACCCGTCTCTTTATCAGCAATGACCTTGAGTGTCGATTCTTTTCTGCCCGGATAAAAATGAGCTCGATCATATCCCCTGACAATGGCCTGAACAGGATGAAATCCCTCCTTCTCCGTTTCTCTCATACTTAATCCGGTCTTGGCGACATTAAATTCGAAGGTTTTGAAGACCGTTGTCCCCATGACCCCTGGAAAAGTGGCATTCCCACCGCAGGCATTCGTTCCGACCACTCTCCCTTGTTTATTTGCTGTAGATCCCAAAGGGATCCAGATCCTTTTCCCTGTTATGAGATGGATCGTCTCAGCACAATCGCCTGCAGCATAAATCCCTTCGGCACTTGTCTCCATCCTCTCATTAACCCAGATGGCTCCTGTCTCACCCATCTTCAGTCCAGCTTGTTTTGCCAGTTCAACCTGCGGGCGGATTCCGAGGCTCATCAAGACTACATCTGCTTCTATCTCTCGGGACATTGTTTGGACTTGAGTAACCTTTCCTCCCTTCCCTTTCAAGGCCTGAATCCCTTCTGAGGTGAAGATTTTAACCCCTTTCTTTTCCAGATATTGTCTGAGGACACCCGCGAAATCTTCATCGAAGAGTGTCAGGATTTGTGGGGCCAGCTCCACAATCGTCACGTTCTTGCCCAAATGGACAAGGGACTCAGCCATCTCAAGTCCGATATAACCCCCTCCAGCGAT
>Ga0315281_10006341_pt1 | contig 16841 bp, 15 predicted proteins | sample YL17G07_0_MG_FD_204540 | JGI IMG/M metagenome (GOLD analysis project Ga0315281, IMG submission 204540) | Sediment microbial communities from Yellowstone Lake, YNP, Wyoming, USA - YL17G07_0 | ecosystem: Environmental > Aquatic > Freshwater > Lake > Sediment | place: USA: Wyoming | collected...
CGAAGTCGTTCCAGAGGGCTGGCTCGATGGCCATCCGTGAATGATCGGCGACCGCGGTAGCCATCTCGGCGCGGTAGGCGGCATCGCTGTAGGCCCGCCGAGCGACGCCGAGGACGGCCGATCCGGCGGGCAACAGGCCGGCGTGGCGCAGGTTGACGAGGGCGGGCAGGAGCCGGCGGTGGGCGAGGTCGCCGGTGGCCCCGAAGATGACCACGGTGCACGGATCGGGCACCTTCTCGAGCGCCAGGCCCTCGCGCAGAGGGTTCTCGACGGGGTGCGCGCGGGCGACGGGGCGTTTGCCGGCCATCAGTCGGCCATCAGTCGGTCTTCAGCGCATGACCACCGAACTGCTGGCGCAGCGCGGCGGTCACCTTGGCCGCGTAACTTTCGTCCTGGCGGCTCGCGAAGCGGGCCAACAGGGAGAGCGTGATGATCGGGGCGGGCACATCGAGCGCCATCGCCTCCGCGACCGTCCAGCGGCCTTCACCGGAGTCGGCGACCCAGCCGCGGACGTCGGCCAACGCCTCGCCGTGCTCGGCGAAGGCGAGTCCGGCCAGCTCGAGCAGCCACGATCGGATGACCGTGCCGTGTTGCCAGGCCTTGGCGATGGCCTCGAGGTCGAACGGATATTCGGAGGCATGGAGGATCTCGAAGCCCTCGGCGTAAGCCTCCATGAGGCCGTATTCGATGCCGTTGTGGACCATCTTGGCGTAGTGGCCGGCGCCCGCCGGGCCACAGTGGACGTAGCCGCCCTCCGGGGCCAGGGCCTGGAAGATCGGCTCGAGCGGCTCGACGGCCCGCCGATCCCCGCCGACCATCGTGCCAAAGCCGTTCTGCAGGCCCCACACGCCGCCGGAGATGCCGGCATCGACGAAGCGCAGGCCGCGCGCTGCGAGCAGCGCGTGGCGGCGCTGTGAGTCGCGGAAGTTGGCGTTGCCGCCGTCCACGATGGTGTCGCCCCGGGCGAGCACGGCCGCGAACTCCTCCATCGTCGTTTCGGTGGCCTCGCCGGCCGGCACCATCAGCCAGACGATGCGCGGCGCGGGCAGCATGGCCACGGTGTCCGCCGGCGTGAATGCGCCGTCGATGCCCTCGGCCATGATCTGGTGCGTCTTCTCCGGCGAGCGGTTGAAGGCCACCACGCGGTGCCCGGCGCGGTGGAGGCGGCGGGCCATGTTGCCGCCCATGCGGCCGAGGCCGACGATGGCGAGGTCCACGGATCGGTACTCCTTGCCCAGCGGGCGCTCAGAGGGTGACGATGAGCGCGTCGAGCCCGGCGTCCGGGTCGTCGCCGAGATCGATGCGCAGGACGGGCAGGCCGTGCGCCCGCAGCGAGCGCAGGTCGCCGATGGCCTGAGCATCAACGAGGGTAGCGAAGCTCTCCGGCTGCCCCGGGATGGGCACATCGGCCGGGTGTCCGGCCACCAGCTGGATGAAGCGACCGGTGGCCGGGCCGCCCTTGTGGAGCTGGCCGGTCGAATGCAGGAAGCGTGGCCCGTAGCCGACCGTGGTGGCCAGTCGGCTCCGTCCGCGCAGTCGCTGACGCAGGGCCGCGAGGCGCGCGTCGCGTTCCGGCGTGCGGGCGACATACGCCGTGATGGCCAGGTAGCTGCCCGGCGGGGCGCCCTCGAGCAGGCCGTCGATGTCGATGGCCGCCGAGCCCGCGTCGGTCGCCGCCTCGCTTGGCAGGCGTCCCTGGGCGCGATACTCCTCGAGCACACGCCGCGTGTTGTCCTTGGACTCGGTCACGTTCGGCTCGTCGAACGGATTCACCCCGAGCACGGCGCCGGCCACCGCGGTGGCGAACTCCCAGCGGAAGAACTCGCCGCCGAGGCCTTCGCCGGCAGCGATGATGAGGTCGATGACCGGATGACCCGCGTCGGCCAGCGCGTCGAGCGGTCGGTCGATCTCGGCGCGCCAGGCCGTGGCGGCCTCGCTCGAGAGGCGCACGAAGACGCGGTCGGCACCGTATCGCTCGGGCTCGGCCAGCGACTCGCCGTCCACGGGGATGATGCCGCGTCCCTGCTTGCCGGTGCTCTCGGCGATGAGCTGCTCGAGCCAGGCACCGAAGGGCGCGAGGCCGGGCTCGATGACGAAGGTGAGCTTGTCCCTGCCGGCCACGGCCAGGGATCCGATGGCCACGCCCAGCGCAACGCCGGGATTGCCCACGTCGCCGGCGGAGCAGGCCGCGGCCATGCGCAGGGCCTCGCCAAGGAGCGTCTCGAGGTCGATGCCGAGCAGCGCGCCGGGCACGAGTCCCACGTAGCTGAGGGCGGCGTAGCGACCCCCGATATCGGGCGGGTTGAGGAAGACCTCGCGGAACTCGTCGCTGTGGGGGATGGCCGCGACGGCATCGCCGGGATCGCTGATGGCCACGAAGTGGTCGGCCTCCGACTTGCTGCCCAGGTCGTGATGGACGGCCACCTCGAGCGCCCACAGCTGGGCCAGGAAGCTGAGTGTCTCGGTCGTGCTGCCGGACTTCGTGGCGATGATGTAGAGCGACGTGGACGGATCGTGCATCCCGATGGTCGCCTCCACGGCGGCCGGGTCGGTCGAGTCGAGGACGCCCACGGGCATGCCATCGGCGACCACGCCGTAGACGCCGGCCAGGACCTCGGGCGCCAGCGAGCTGCCGCCCATGCCGCAGACGAGGGCGCGCTCGAAGCCCTCCGCGCGGATGGCGGCGGCGAAGGTGGTCAACTCGTCGGTGCGGCCACGGAAGTGCTCGGGCGCGCCGAGCCAGCCGAGGCGATGGGCGATCTGCGCGGCGACGGCCGGATCGTCGGTCCAGACCGTCGTGTCCCGTTCCCAGATGCGCGCCGCCCAGCCCCCGTCGATGGCCCTGGCCAGCCCCGACTCGACTGCCGCGCGAAGGTCGGCCGGGATGCGGTAACGCTCCAGGGCGATCGAATCAGACATGTCCCGCCTCCGTGGCCGCGATGACGCCGCTGCTGGTGCCCGTGAGGACGCCGTGGGCCACCTCCACGACGTGGGCGACGGTGAACCCGAACTGCTCGAAGATGACCGACGCGGGAGCGCTGGCCCCGAATCGCTCGAGCGCGATGATGGCACCGTGGGGGCCGACCCAGCGGTCCCAACCGAGGGAAACCCCGGCTTCGACGCTGACGCGCTGCTCCACGGCCGGGGGCAGGACGGCATCGCGGTAGTCACCCGGTTGCGCCGCGAAGGCCTCCCAGCAGGGGAGGGAAACGACACGCACCGGGATGCCCTCGGCCTGCAGCTCGCCGCGCGCGGCCACGGCGAGTTGCAGTTCCGAGCCGGTGGCGATGATGATCAGCTCCGGCTGCGTCGGGCGTCTATGCGCGTCCAGCGCATCGGCCAACACGTAGCCGCCTCGCGCCACGCCATCGGCCGCCAACTCCGCCGTGCCCGGCAGCACGGGCACCTTCTGGCGCGTCAGGGCGAGGGCCACCGGGCCGCCCCGTCGCTCCACCGCCAGGCGCCACGCCGCGACGGTCTCGTTGGGGTCGCCGGGGCGGACGAACCAGAGGTTGGGTAACGCCCGCAACGCCGCGTACTGCTCCACCGGTTGATGCGTCGGGCCGTCCTCGCCGAGGCCGATCGAGTCGTGCGTCCAAACATAGATGACGTGCAGGCCGGCCAGCGCCGCCAGACGCACCGCGCCACGCATGTAGTCGCTGAAGTTGAGAAATGTGGCGGCATAGGGCAGGACGCCGCCGTGATAGGCGAGGCCGTTGGCGATGGCGCCCATGGCGTGCTCGCGGACGCCGAAGCGAAGGTTGCGACCGGGCTCATCGGCGCTGAAGTCGGCGCCTCCCTGCACGTCGGTCAGGTTGCTCTCGGACAGATCGGCCGAGCCGCCGAACAGTTCCGGCAGCACGCCGGCCAGGGCCTGGATGGTGGCGTGCGAGGCGTTCCGCGTGCCCATCGCGTCGTCCGGCCCGTAACCCGGCAGGGAGCTCGTCCACCCATCGGGCAGGCGCGCGTCCAGCCGCCGCTCGAAGTCCGCGGCGTCCGCGGGGTAGGCCGCGGCAAAGGTCGCAAAGCGCTCCCGCCAGCCGGCCAGCAGCGCTTCGCCGCGGGGCACGGCTGCCCGGAAGTGGGCCAGCGCTTCGTCCGGGATGAAGAACTCGCGATCGGGGTCCCAGCCGTAGGCCAGCTTGGTGAGGCGCACTTCCTCGGCACCGAGAGGCGCGCCGTGCGCGCGATGGGAGTCATGCTTGTTGGGCGAGCCGAAGCCGATGTGCGTGCGCACGGCGACCAGGCTCGGACGCGGGTCGGCCTGGGCGGCCGCGATCGCGGTCGAGATCGCCTCGATGTCGTTGCCATCCGCGACCCGCTGGGTGTGCCAGCCGTAGGCGCCGAAGCGGGCCGGCACGTCCTCGCTCCAGGCCATCGATGTCGGCCCGTCGAGCTGGACGTGGTTGTCGTCGTAGAGCACCACCAGGCGACCCAGGCGCAGGTGCCCGGCAAGGCTGGCCGCCTCCGACGCGACGCCTTCCTGGAGGTCGCCGTCGGAGCAGATCACGTACGTGCGATGGTCGACGACCGCGTGGCCGGGGCGAGCGAACTCGGCCGCCAGCCGCCGCTCGGCGATGGCCATGCCCACCGCGTTGGCGAGGCCCTGCCCGAGCGGCCCGGTGGTGGCCTCGACACCCGGCGTGAGCCCCCATTCGGGGTGCCCGGGCGTGCGCGAACCCCACTGGCGGAACCGCTGCAGCTGCTCGAGCGGGAGGTCGAAGCCGGTCAGGTGGAGCAGGGCATAGAGCAGCATGCTGGCGTGTCCGGCTGAGAGCACGAAGCGATCCCGGTCGGGCCACAGCGGGTCGGTCGGGGCGTAGCGCATGGTCCGCGTCCAGAGCACGTAGGCCATCGGCGCAGCGCCCATCGGGGCGCCGGGGTGGCCGCTGTTGGCGCGCTGGACGCCGTCGATGGCGAGGGTGCGGATGGTGTCGATGGCCAGCTGGTCGAGGCGATCCACGGTCATGATCATGCGCGGTCGCTCCACGGCGTCGGGCTGGGCGTGCTGCCTATGATAGTCGTGGACGTGCAGCCCCCGACCCGACCAACCCGCCCGGCCAGCGGCCGTGCAGCGCCCCCGCGCGGCGACCGCCGGGCGCGTCTGCTGGTGGTCGCCCTGGGCGACCTGGTGGTCGACATCGTGGCCGCCCCGAGCGAACGGCTGGCCCACGCCAGCGATACGGCCGGCGCCATCGTCTTCCGCCAGGGTGGCTCGGCCGCCAACACGGCGCGCTGGGTGGCCCGCCTCGGGGGCCGTGCCGTCTTCATCGGTGCTGTGGGGCGCGACGACTGGGGCCGTCGGCTACGGGACTCGCTGGAGGAGGCGGGCGTGCGCGTCCGCACCGTCCGGAAACCGCAACCGACCGCGCGCATCGTGGCCCTGCTCGAGCCAGGCGGCGAGCGGACCTTCGTGACCGACAGGGGAGCGGCCGACCTGCTGGCGCCCGACGACCTGCGCCCGGCCTGGTTCAGCGGCCTGTCCGCGCTCCACCTGCCCGCCTACTCGCTGCTCAATGAGCCGCTCGGCGCGGCGGCGCGACGAGCGATCGAGCTGGCCCGGGCCGCCGGGGCGGTCGTCTCGGTCGATCTGGCCTCGCGCCGTCCGTTGCTCGCGCGCGGCGGGCGCCCGGCCTGGGAGCGGATCGCGGCCGTCGCGCCGGACCTGCTGCTGGCCAACGACGCCGAGGCGGCAGCGCTCACGGGACCCGGTGAGGACCGGCGCCTGTTGGAGCTGGCGCCGATCGTCGTGGTCAAGCAGGGCTCGGCGGGTTGCCGGATCATCGCCCGCAGCGCCGGTCCGGAGCCGATCCGACTGGCCGTGGCCACGAATCCCGTCCATGCCGCGGACACGACTGGTGCCGGTGACGCGTTCGATGCCGGCTTCCTGCTGTCCTGGCTGGTGGCGCCGGCGGAGAACCGCGCCGCCGTCGCCGTGCTGCGCTGGTCCGCGCTGGCGGGACATCGCGCGGCGGCGCGCCTGTTGCTCGGGCCGCGCCGGGAACAGCTGACGTGAGCATCGTGGATCGACAAGCGGTCCCGCCGCTCACGATCTCTGACGAGGTCGGCGTGGCGCTGGCTGCCGGCCGGCCCGTGGTGGCCCTCGAGTCGACGCTCATCACCCACGGCCTGCCCGCGCCGCAGAACGCGGCTGTGGCCCGGGCGGCGGAGGCGGCCGTGCGACGTGAAGGGGCCACACCGGCCACGGTGGCCATCCGTAACGGCCGCATCCTGGTGGGGCTATCGGCTGACGAGATGGCCGTGCTCGCGGCGACCACGAACGCCGTCAAGGCCGCGCGCCACAACCTCGCCGCGGCCCTGGGAGGCAGCGGCTGGGCGGGCACGACGGTGAGCACCACGATGATCGCCGCGCACCTGGCCGGCATTCGCGTCCTGGCCACGGGCGGTATCGGTGGCGTCCATCGGGGTGGGGCCACCAGCATGGACGTGTCGGCCGACCTCGACGAGCTGGCGCGCACGCCCGTCCTGGTCGTATGCGCCGGGCCGAAATCGATCCTCGACGCACGCCTCACCCTCGAGGTCCTGGAGTCGCGCGGCGTGCCCGTGGTCGGCCTGGCCACCGACGAGCTGCCCGGCTTCTTCAGCCGCGGCAGCGGCCTGCGGCTCCACGTCCGTGTCGAAACGCCGGCCGAGGCTGCCGCGCTGGCGCGCCGCCACTGGGGACTCGGGCTGGGCAGTGGCATCGTGGTCGCGACGCCCGTGCCGGAGGCCGCCGCCCTCGCCCCGGATGAAGCCGATCCGGCCATCGAGCGGGCCATCGCCGAGGCCGACGCGGGTGGCATCCATGGCCCGGCGGCGACGCCGTGGATCCTGGCCCGGGTCGCCGAGCTGACCGAAGGCCGCTCGACGATCGCCAACCTCGCGCTCATCGAGCACAACGCGATGGTCGCCGCCCTCATCGCCGTGGCGCTCTCGGAAGGGGCCGTCGAGTAGGCACACGTCCGCGAGGGCGGGAATCGCGGTGGTACCATCGCCGGGCGTTCTGGGGACCGGCGAGCGCCGCGCCAGCAAGAGGTCCCGCCCGCGCGTCCAGCCGGTGCGCTCCGCCCGAGCCCGCCCTGCACCCGTCCGCCTGAGGTCCCGCAGCAGCGTGTCCGAGCCACATCTCGCCCATGCGATCGACGTCAACGGCGTACGCCGCGTCTACGACGCCAAGCCGCAGGACGTGGTCGCCCTCGACGGTATCGACCTGCGCGTCGAGCCCGGCGAGCTCTTCGGGCTGCTGGGACCCAACGGCGCCGGCAAGACGACGCTCATCAAGATCCTGACCACATTGCTGCTGCCAACTTCGGGAACGGCCACGGTCTTTGGATTCGACGTGGCCAGCGACGCGAAGAAGATCCGCCGCATCATGAACATGGTCGCCGGCGGCGAGCAGTCCGGCTACGGCATCCTCACCGTGCGCGAACAGCTCTGGATGTTCAGCCAGTTCTACGGGCTCGGCCGGCGCGATGGCTGGCGGCGCGTCGACGAGCTGATCGAGGCCGTTGGCCTGGCCGAGCAGCGCGTGCAGCGGGTCTCCTCGCTCTCGACGGGCGAGCGCCAGAAGATGAACCTCGCGCGCGGCCTCCTGAACGACCCGTGGATCCTCTTTCTTGACGAACCGACGCTGGGCCTCGATGTCGGTGCCGCCCGGCAGGTACGGGAGCTGGTGGTCGAGTGGCGCGCCGCGGTGCCCGGCCGGACGGTCCTGCTCACCACCCACTACATGGCCGAGGCGGACGAACTGTGCGAGCGCATCGCGATCGTCGATCGGGGCCGCATCATCGCCGCGGGCACGCCGGCCGAACTGAAGCACCACGTCCAGAGCGAGTCGATCTTCCGCCTCGAGCTCGAGGGGTTGCAGCGGGGCCCGGCCGCCCTGCGCGAGCTTGCGGGCGTGGTGCGTGCGGTCGCCGCGGCCGGCGACGGCGACGGGGACGGCGCCGGTGAGCGAGGGACGGTGGTGGTCAGCCTGGTGCTCGAGGATGACGCTGCGCTGGGCGGTGTCGTCGGCGCCCTCGGCGCCCTCGGCGCGCGCATCGTCGCCTTGCGCAAGTCGGAGCCCAGCCTGGAGGACGTCTTCGTCGAGCTGGTCGGTCGCGGCTTCAACGACGAAGGGGCGTCCGGCGAAGCGCCGGCGCCGCCGACCGCGACGCTGAGCGAGATCACCCACGATACCGAGGAGGCCGAGCCGGTCGAGTCGGGCAGGGCCCGATGACGGCGCTCGCCCGTCCTCCGGCGACCTCTCCGGCCGCGTCCGCCGCCTGGGACCGGCGGCGCATCCTCGCCGTCAACCTGCGCGCAGTGCGCGGTCGCGCCTACCCGCGGGTGACGGGGTTGTTCCGCGAGAAGTCGTGGGTCCTCTTCGAGATCCTGCTGCCCTTCCTGACCACCTCGGCGTTCGTCTTCGTCTACCAGACTCTGCAGGCACCGTCGCAGTACATCGGCTTCGTGGTGCTCGGCGGCGCGATGACGTCATTCTGGCTCAACGTCATCTGGATGATGGCCGCTCAGCTCTACTGGGAGAAGGACCAGGGCAACCTTGAGCTGTACTTCGCGGCGCCCATGGACATGATGAGCGTGCTGCTGGGCATGGCCGTGGGGGGCATGGTCATGAGCTCGACGCGTGCGGCCGTCGTGCTTGGGGTCGGCGCCCTCGTCTATGGCGTGAGTTTCTCGGTCCAGCAGTGGGGCCTCCTGCTGCTCGTGTTCTTCCTGACCCTGGCCGCCCTGTACGGGCTGGGCATGATGCTTTCGAGCCTCTTCGTCCTCTGGGGCCGTGAAGCCTGGCACCTTACGCAGCTCCTGCAGGAGCCCGTCTACTTCGTTTCCGGCCTGAACTTCCCGGTCGGGAATCTCGGCTTCGTGGGCGCCCTGGCCATCGGGCTGATCCCGCTGGCGGTCGGCCTCGACGCCATGCGCCAGTTGGCCTTCGCGGGGGGACTGGGTCCGACCGGCACGCCGCCACCGGATGTCGAGGCACTGGTGCTGGTGGCGATGACCGTCATCTTCACGTTCCTGGCGCGCTTCATGCTGCGCACGCTCGAGCGGATGGGGCGCGAGAAGGGCCGCATCTCGGCCCGCTGGCGCTGACCGGGCCGACGATGACTGCTCCGACCACGTCTTCGGGCCAGGCCATCCCGGCCTCGTTCGACCGGCGTCGCGCCGAGGGACGCGGCGCGGCCGACACGACCCGCGCCTTCCGCACCGCGGCCCTGCTGGGCTGGCGCATGGAGGCGAACTGGACCGACCCGCTGCTCTTCTTCATCTATTCGGTGGCCAAGCCCGTGGCCAGCGCACTCATGCTCGTGTTCATGCTCGAGATCGTGGCCGGACCGGGCGCCCGCGGGCTGCGCGGCTTCGTCATCGTGGGCAGCGCACTGTGGTCGTTCGTGATCAGTGGCATGGCCGGCCTGGCCTGGTCGGTGCTCGACGATCGTGAGCGTTACCGGATGCTCAAGTACATCTACGTCAGCCCCAGCGACTTTCTGGTGATGCTCATGGGGCGTGGGCTGGCGCGCCTGGCCATCGGCGCCATGGGCGCCCTCATCGTGTTGGTCGTCGGCGTCGTGTTCCTCGGTCTCGGCTTCGACTTCGGACGCGTGGACTGGTCCTTGTTGGCCGTGGTCGTCCTGCTCGGACTCACCGCCATCGTCGCCCTCGGGGTCATCCTCGCCGCGGTCTGCCTGCAGACGCGCCAGGAATCCTGGTCGTACCCCGAGGCCGTGGCAGGGGCGCTGTTCCTGGTCGTCGGCGCGGTCTTCCCGCTGGCGGTGCTGCCGCAGCCGGTGCAGGCGGTGGGGCTGGCCATGCCGCTCACCTGGTGGCTGGAGGGCGTGCGCCGGTCGCTCTTCCCAGATGGCCGTAGCGCCATCGGTGGGGACGGTTCGCTGTGGGCCGCGGCCGGCGGTGGCGCTTCGCCCGGCAGCGGCACGATCGTGGTCGCCTTGCTGGTCACGACGCTCGTCGCTACACTCGCGGCGACGGCAATCTTCCGCGCCAGCGAGCGGCGCGCCAAGGACCGCGGACTGATCGATCGCACCACCGGCTCCTGAGGAGGGCGCGCATGCGCATCTACGATGGCAGCCCACGCCAGGACTTCGAGGAGGCGCTGCGCTCCATCGGCGCGTTCATCGACGAGCGCGGCGGACGCGACCTTCTGCTGGCCGAGACCGCGGATGGCTTCTTCGTACAGGCCATCGTCGTCTCCGGTGGCCCGGCCGGCGGCTGGTCGGAGCAGCTTGGCACGATGACCAAAGAGTCGCTGACGCTGCTCGACGAGGATCTCGTGCACCTCATGGACGAGGGCATGGCGCGCCGTTTCAAGGGCGATGCACCGACTGAGCGACCGGGTACCGGCCGCTACGAAAGTTCCCTGCGTGTCATCGGCCAGTGGATCGACCAGCAGAAGCCGCGCGACATCTTCTTCCTGGAACAGGATGGCGCGTACGTGCTGCGGCTGCTGATGAACGTGCCGAGCGGGCCAAAGCACGTGCTTGCCGAATTCACCAAATCCGACATCGATGAGATGATCGCCTTCGGGCCCAGCCGCCGGGGCACCCGGCCGGGCGTCTCGAAGACCGACCGACCTTGATCAGCCGAACCCAGCGCAACACGGAGGTCCGCGCACCATGAAGGCCCTGAAGATCGTCGCCACCGCCCTCGGCATCACCCTGGCCACCCTCGTGGTGCTGCCACTGCTGGTGCTGGCCGGCCTGTTCATCTGGCTCAAGCTGACCGAGGAGTCGGACGAGGAGGCGCTCGAGCTGGAGCCCGAGGCCGCCTGACCGATCAGGCGGCTCCCGCGCCGCTGTCGCCTTCCCGGAGCGGCGCCGCCATGAGCCGGGCGCCGCGCATCCCTGGTTTCGTGCCCGGCGGCGCGCCGGTCAGCTTCCTGATCGACTACGACGGCACCATCTCGCGCTTCGACATCGGCGACGCGCTGCTGGAGCGCTACTTCGGCGACATCGCCGTACTGGCGGCCAAAGACTCCGACTACGACGCCGGGCTCATCGGCTCGCGCGAACTGATGCGCTGGGACATGGCGGTGCTGCCGGCTGACGCCGGGCTGCTCCGCTCGGCGGCTGCGGCGATGCCGCAGGACGAGACGTTCGTCAGCTTCGCCACCACCGTCCGGGCGGCCGGGGCCGCGCTCGAGATCGTCAGCGACGGTCTCGGCTTCTATGTCGAGTCCAACCTCACCCGCCTCGACCCCGCCTTGGCTTCGCTGCCCATGGCCACCAACGACAACCGCGTCGACGGCCCCGACGGCCTGTCCTTCCCCTTCGGCCACCCGGCCTGCTTCGTATGCGGCACCTGCAAGCGCGAACGCGTGCGCGCCCACCAGGCCGGCGGCCGCGTGGTCGTCTTCGTCGGCGACGGCACGAGCGACCGCTACGCCGCGCATCACGCCGACATCGTCTTCGCCAAGGGCAGCCTCGAGCGCTGGTGTCTCGAGGTCGGCTGGCCGTTCCACCCCTGGGACCGCTTCTCCGAGATCGAGGCGTGGGTGAGGGCCGCTTTCGAGGCCGGCGAATTGCCCAGAACGGCTGGCGACCTCGAAGCCTGGCATGTGCAGCACGGCCGCCCCGCCCGCGACTTCATCTGCGGCCCGGAAGTGTGGGGAGCCGGGCGCACGGTGCCGGATCGCGCCCCGGGCGGCGCCGAAGCGTAGGCCGGCCGCTGCCGAACTCGCGCCGCCATCGCTCCCAGCGACAGCTGCTGCGCTGGAGGCCTTGTCGCGCCCTGTTGGCGCTTGCTTGGGCGTCATGCCATCGCCCCCAGCGATGGAGATGGGGCTACCGGTGCCCTCGGCGCTCTGGATCGGCCCTGCCCGAGGCTCCCGGGCGTGCCGCTATCGCCCACAGCGATGGGTTCGCGCGCGACATGGCGAGGTTGCGCAATTGGCGTCGGTGGGACACATGGCGCCCGCCGCGCATCTACCGTTCATGACCGGCGTCGCCGATGACCGACCTGCCACCGGAGTCACCATGAGCGAGATGGCGCTCGAGGATCCGAACGCCCCCGACGCGACCGTCCGCCTCGCGGCGCGCGGCGACAGAGCGGCCTTCACCCGGCTGGTGCTAGAGCACCACGAGGCCATGGTCCGCGTCGCCTTCGTCATCGTCGGTGACCGGGAGATGGCCCGCGATGCCGTCCAGTCGGCGTGGTCGCTCGCCTGGCGCCGTCTGGCCTCGTTGCGCAGGGCGGATCAGATCCGGTCGTGGCTGGTCGCCATCGCCGCGAACGAAGCCCGCCAGAGCCTGCGTCGCAGGCGACGGGTTGCCGTCGTGGACATCTCGGAGGCTCTCGATCAGCGCGGCGCGGGCGACCCCGCCGACGCCATCCGGGAAGTCGACCTCGAGCGGGCGTTGCAGCGCCTCAAGCCGGACGAGCGCGTCCTGCTCGGGCTGCGCTTCGTGGCCGGCCTCGACTCGACCGAGATCGCCCTGCACATCGGCCTCTCCGCGTCGGGCGTGCGCAGCCGTCTCGCCCGCCTGCTCGCCCGCCTTCGCCACGATCTGGAACCGGATGGGGATGGACCTCGACGATGAACGATCAGACGGATTTCGAAGCGAGGCTCAGGGCCGCCCTCGACCGCTACGCCGGGCATGCGGCGCTGCAGGTCGACGCTACGGCTGTGGTCGCGGCCGCCACGGCGCGGCGGTCCATCATGCCCCGCACCTGGTCGCTGGCTCCCGCGCGCGGCTGGGCTTCGTTCGTGCTGCTCGGCTTGCTCCTGGCGGCCGTGATCGGGGGAGCGTTGCTGGTCGGGGCCCGCCTGTTCCAGTCGCCGCCCCCTCACGCGGTCCTGGGCCGCCTGGCCTACGCCCTCGATGGCGACATCTATGTCGCGGAGTGGGACGGCCGCAACCCGGTGCGGATCGCCGCTGCCGCCCCCCACCTGCGCGGCGAGTGCCGGACCTACACCGCGGACGGGCCGATGTGGGCGCCCGATGGACGTCATCTCGCCTATCGGGAGGAAGGGAACGACAGCTGTCCAGGTAGGGTCTCCATCAGCGATCCGGATGGCCGCGATGTCGTCTCCTTCCCGGGCGCGGGACGGATCGTGGCCTGGTCGCCGGACGCCACCCGCGTTGCCGTGCGGACCGATACGGATCAGATCGGCATCTACGGGATCGATGGCGTGCGGCGGGCGTTGATCGACGTGCCGCGCAGAGACGTTCTCTTCCGCCCGTACAGCGACCCGGTCTGGTCGCCGGAAGGGAGGTCGATCCTGCTCTCGATCGAGGTGCCCGACGCGGACAGCGGGCTGTGGGAGCTGCCCGTGGACGGTGGGACGCCTCGCCACCTGGCGTCGGATGACCCACTGAGCGGTCCGGGTGCTGCGTTCTCGCACGACGGGACCAGCCTGTCGTTCGTGTCGGACTCGCTCGTGGTCATCGGCCTCGACGGCAGCCAGCGACGCGTCGTGGTCGCGGCGGAACCCGGGGCCGCGTCCCAGCTTGGCGCAGGCCCCTCCTATGGGCCCCACCTCTGGTCGCCGGGCGATGACCGGATCGCCTTTACCTGGAGCCGCGATCGGGTGGGTGGAGCCCCAGGCCCGACCACGAACGATCTGCGCGTCGTGGACCTGGCCAGCGGCCGACAGACGACCCTGACCACGGGCCCGCTCGTCGAACCGCTGGCCTGGTCGCCCGAGGGTGACCGGCTTCTCTTCCGCAGGACGGATGAGCTTGGCATCTCATCCCTGTGGAGCATCAACGCCGACGGCTCGAACGTGCGGCTCCTCGTCGACGGCGCCACCAATGGCGACTGGCAGTGGCTCAGCGGCGGAGATTGAAAGGTTCGGCCCCTTCCGTCCACTGATAGGGTGAGCGTCCCCGAAGCGGGGCGCGGTCGGACCAGGAGGACGGGCGCAGCCGATGAGCAGGGCGCTGGTCGAACGGGCGCAGCGAGGCGATCGCGATGCCTTCGCGGCGCTCGCCCGCGATGTCTCGCGCAGCCTGTTCCTCGTCGCCAGCCGCATCCTGCACGATACGGACGCGGCCGAGGACGCCGTGCAGCAGACCCTCGTGGCCATCTGGCGGGACCTCGGCAGCCTGCGTGATCCGGATCGGTTCCAGGCCTGGGCGTATCGGATCGTCGTGCGCTACTGCCGCGAGGAGGCGCGCCGGTATCGCCGCCTTGGCGTGACCATCGTCGATCTGTCCGACTCCCTTGCCGCGCCCCACGACAGCCTCGAGCAGGTCGCCGTCAACGACCAGCTCGGCCGCGCGTTCGAGCATCTGAGCCACGAGCACCGGACGGTGGTCGTCCTGCACCACCTCGTGGGCCTGCCTCTGGGCGAGATCGCCGAGATCCTCGACATCCCCTACGGAACCGTCGGCTCGCGCCTCCACCACGCCATGCGCGCGTTGCGCGCGGCGATCGAGGCCACCGAGCGTGTTGCAGTCCAGGAAGGGCAGCCGGCATGAACCAGCCCCACGACATCGACCGCGTCGTCGCCGCGTGGCTGCGCACTGCCGGCCCCGCCGACATCCGGCCAGGGGCCGTGGACCGTGCCCTGGCGGTCGCCGCCACTGCCCGGCAGCGTCGTGGCGTGCGGCTCGCCCTGACCGGCCCCGCACCGTGGCCCACATACGGCCGACGCATCGGCTTCGGCACGTTGCCGCCCGCGGTGCGCCTCGCGCTGGTGTTGCTTCTGACGCTGGCGGCGATGGGCGCGGTTGCGGCGGTCGGCAGCCGTCTGCTACACCTCACACCGGTCTTACCTCGGATCTACCACGGCGAGCTCGTGCCGGCTCCCGACCTGGTCATCCCGCGATCAGCCCCGGTGCTTGTCGCGCTCGGGGATGGTCGGCTCCTCGTCCTCGGGGGAGGCGGCCAGGGAACCTCCGCAGAAGTCTTCGATCCGATGACCGGAGCATCGGTCTTGACCGGGCCGATGATCTCCGGCGAATCGTTGGTCGTCAGCTCTGCGGTGCTGCTGAGCGACGGACGTGTTCTGGTCGTCGGTGACGCTCGACCATCCGATGCCTCCTTCCGCAGCGTGATCTTCGATCCCGGCACGATGCAGTTCGCGCCGACGGGCCCGATGATCATCGCCCGCGCCGGTGCCGTGCTGGGCCTCCTGCCCGACGGAGACGTGCTCATGGCCGGGGGCACTCTTCCGGACGATCCCGACACCCGCCTGAGTTCGGCAGAGATCTTCGATCCGGTGTCGGGCTCGTTCTCGATGACGGGCTCGATGCAGACTGCCCGATCCCAGCTCCTCGTTGCTCCACTGATGGACGGCCATCTCTTCATCGTCGGTGGCGAACCGGGATCCCCAGGCGACCGGTCAACGATCGACAGTGCGGAGGTCTATGACCCGGAGACGGGGACATTCGATCCGACGAGCGACAGGACCCCGGACCGACTGATGGACGGCTCGAGCGGAGCTCTCGCCCTCGCGGACGGTCGTGTCGCCATCGTGGGCGCCAAGTGGGAAGGCCTCGGCAGCTTCCTCGTCACTCCGGGCTGGCTCGTCATCTGGGACCCACGGAGCCGCACCTTCTCGGCGCCGATCCGGTTGCCCCATTGGGTGCACAGCCAGGTACTGCTCGATGACGGCCGCGTACTCCTGATCGGGCCAACCGGCTTTGATGCGAGCTGGTCCGGAATCTTTGACCCGGCCACAGGTGTGACCCTCGAGACGGCCGCACCGAAGGCCTGGTGGGGGAGGGCAGTGCGGATCGCCGACGGGCGTGTGTTGATCGTCGGGGGCATCGAGGACGGCAACACCCACGGCGTTAGCGGGTATTCGGCACCTGCGGTCGCAACCATGGAGTACTTCCAGTGACGGCGGCACTTCGACGTCTCGCCGCCGCGGTCGCGCTGGCGTTTCTCACCGCAGCTTGCGGCGCCAACGCGACTTCACCGGCCCCCGCTGCGACGCCGAAACCTTCGGCGGCAGGCCAACCCGGTTCGTTGATCGACGCCGAGGGACCCTGGATCGCCTACCAGACCGGGGGCATCTCGCGGGTCCAGGCGGACGGATCGCAGCGCTCGGAGATCGTCCCGGATGGACCGGTGCCCGGGCCAGCCCATCCCGACTGGGCACCGGATGGCCGGCTCGCATTCCGGGCCGGCGTCGACGGCTCGTCGGACATCTGGATCGCCGAGCCGGACGGTGCGAACCCGCGGGTGCTCGTGGATTGCATCTCGCCTGCATCATCATGGACGCTCCGGCATGGTCCCCCGACGGGAGGACCATCGCCTTCACCCGGCTGGATGAGATCGGCGACGCGCTGCCCTCGAAGTTGTAGCTGGTGGACGTCGCCACCGGTGCGGTCTCCACGGTGGCCGACATCGCCAGTGGTGATTACGTGACCGGGCCGCGCGGGTCGCCCGATGGACGCAAGCTCGTGGTGACCTTCGAAGATCACCACGGCCCGAACGGGTCCGTGGTCGAGAACCCGACCGACTGGAGGATCGCGATCATCGGCATCCGTGGCCTCGCTGGCGCGCGGTCCATTGCCAAGGGGCATTTCTGGTGCGCTAGAGCGTCGCAGACGACGCCTCGGCGCCTGGCTGGGCGCGATCCCGTGCTCATCAGCGATGGTTACGGAGCCAGGCCGGCCCGTGGGACTCGGATCCGGGCGTCGCGCGCGACTCCGGGTGCGCCGGCCGTGCCTGGCAGCCATGGCTCCAGCTCCAAGGGCACAGGGCGGACGGTGCCGCCGCGATCGTCGGCTTGCCCCAGGAGGCGTCTTCCGGTAACATTCGAAAAACCCCCGGAGGACCAGCGCCATGGCGAAGTATGTCTTTGTGACCGGAGGGGTGACCTCCTCACTCGGCAAAGGCATCACCGCCGCCAGCATCGGGCGCCTGCT
>Ga0315281_10006342_pt1 | contig 16840 bp, 8 predicted proteins | sample YL17G07_0_MG_FD_204540 | JGI IMG/M metagenome (GOLD analysis project Ga0315281, IMG submission 204540) | Sediment microbial communities from Yellowstone Lake, YNP, Wyoming, USA - YL17G07_0 | ecosystem: Environmental > Aquatic > Freshwater > Lake > Sediment | place: USA: Wyoming | collected...
GTTGCATTTCTTCTTCTTCTTCTTCTTCTTCTTCTTCTTCTTCTTCTTCTTCAAGAACATAAGTGCACATACTTTGCCTGTATTAGGTAAGTGCAGCCTTGATGTTCTCGGAAATATTGCCTTTTTAGTCTTTCAAAAATTATATATAATAAAATTGCTGTCACATGTTAATATGTTTTTTAATGATTTTTTGTTGCACACACAACAAACAAAATTCGTTTCCAATTTTTTATTGCAGCTGGCGTCGCGTTTTTTTTTGTCGCCGCACAATTTTTGCACTGTGTTCACCGACTCAAATATCGTGTGTATGGTCGCGGATTCCTGTTGTTTGCAAACAGTAGATAGAACGCGCCGCTGATGAGCCAGAAAAACACGTAGAACAGGAAGAGCACATACTGTATGTAGTTCGCCCTCCGCGTGAGATGGACGATCAACATCAGCATGAACACTGCAAAGCTGTTGATGAGGATGAAGAGATAGAGCCACATCTCGGCGGTGAAGCGCGACTCCTTCATGATTGCGACAATCATGGCCAGAAAGACAAACAGGAATATCCACGAGGTGAGCTGCTGGTGGGGATTGTCGGATGTGTGGTCATAATTGTACGCTATCAGGATGTGGATGATCAGCGTTGCGGCCCACAGCAGCCCGAGAAACCACGCAATCCCCACCGGCCCTGCAACGAAGGAGAGGTCGAATATCCACTCGATGTACGAGATCAGGAAGGCGCTGCCGAAGATCACAAAGAGCCGCACGAGGAAGAGATTGTCGTGGCGCTTGTTGCCAAGGTACAGGATCAGCGTGGTTGTGGCCTCGTAGGCCATGCTCACGAGAATTGCCAGCCAGATTGCCCGCAGGGTGATGTAGTGGATGTGCACCATCACGAGGATCCACCATTTCAGTTCGCGCCCGACAGTCAGCATTGTGATGTTTTTTTTTTTTTTTTTATTTCTGTGTGAGGATGTGTGTGTATGTAAAAAAAAGAAAGAAAGAAAGAAGTGAAAGTGTGTGTGTTTGTTTATTGCGTGGTGTTGATGCTTTTTTTGAGCAATTTGCAGTTGCCGACGGAGAGATGCAATTCCGTGAGTATGTCGTCGAACTGCGCGTTCTGGTTGTTGGCGCGGTACTCCCCGAGACTCTGGTCGATCTCCTGCATGCGCTCGAGCAGCTCGGGCGACAGATCCTTTTCGTGCAGGGAGACCCGCATGAAGTAGTTGGCGCAAACCGCGTCGCTCTGCAGCAATTTGTTGATGGCGTGTGTTTGCGTGTGTTTCGGCGCCGCCGTCTGTGTGCGGGGCGCGCGCTTCTCAACAATGCTGCTGCGGATGGTCTCGAGCGGCGTGTGGGGCACGGGGTTGCGCAGGGCGTCTGTTGCATCGTCCTCGGTGATGTGTTCGCGGGGGATCAGTTGCGAGACCTCGACCGTCTCCTGCAGCAGATGGTATGCGGTGTCGTTGGGCAAGAAGGCGTGCACTGTGCTGGGCTCTTCGGCAATTGCTGTTGTCGCGCGGAGCATGTGGGCGGCCAGCAGGTTTTGCGCCTGCACGGTCAGTCGCTTGTATTCCATCATCTGCAGTTCTTTGCTGTTGGAAGAAACTAAACAAAAAAAAATAGAGTGTATGTGTGATGTATTTTTTTTTTTTTTTTTTATTATGGCACAAAATTTTGCGAAATGTGGCGATCCAGAATTCGGGTTGTGATGGCGATGCAGGCGGCAACGCGATTGTGCAGCTGGGTTTGCCTCTTCTCATTGCAAATGCCGATCCATGCGTTGGTGAGGTTGTTCAGCAGCCGTGCGCAGCGCTCAAGCACGTCGTATGTGCTGTGGCGGATCTGAAAGGTGGCCCTGAAGTTGTGGGTGGCAGCCAACATGTTGCTGATGTTCTCGTCAACGGTGTCGAAGTCGTGCATCTCACTCTCCAGCCCAGTGCATATCTGCCGGCAGCGCTCTAAAAAGTATGCTGTGCCGTTTTCGTTGCGGACGACACTGCTGTTGACCTGCGTCAGCTTTTGCAGATGTTGCTCGTAGTGGGCCAGCACGCGCATGAGTTTGATCCATGTCAGTTCGTAATCGGTGATGGGGGCGGGGTCCGTTTGGCTGTGGAAGCACAGCAGCAGCAGCGGGTTGACGATGCTTTCGAGAATCCCGTATTTCTTTGCGTCTTCCATTTTCACTGAAAAAAAAATTATAAATTAATTGCAAATAAAAAAAATTTTACGTCAAATAGTTGCTTTATTTTTTGCTTACTTCATAATTTTTTTTTTTGAAAAAAAAAAGTTGCATGTGTTTTTAGGCGGGGGTAGTGTTAATGGTCTTCTTTGGCGACATGATGGACTGGTTCATGAGGATGGTGACGACCGCCACAACCATGAGGAGCACAAAGATGACGACGAGAAACGCCGTACTGATGGGGCTGTCCGCGTGTTTCTTGCTGTGCCCGCCGCCGCCTGTTGTGCCGCCGCCGACCCCGTTGCCGAGCGCAAGGTTCGGCGTGAAACTCTGCGAGGGCGTCACGAAGTTTGCGGGATAGTTGTAGCAGTTGACGATCTGGTTGTTGAGGATGAAGTTGTCCGTGATGGTGGTGCGCGAGACCTGGCCGTTGACGAGCGGCTGGTAGGCAATCTCGACGGCGCAATTCGTGAAGACGTTGTAGACAATCTGCAGGCGCGAGAGGTCGGTGTTGGACATGGCGATGGCCGTCGTCAGCATGGTGATGTAGTGGCAGTTCTTGCAGCTGTAGTAGCCCCTGCGCAGGACAACCCCCACGGCAAGGTTGAGGAAGGTCACGGAGTCGCCCGCAAACGCCAGCTGGGTCAGGCTGGTGGCGGTGATGTTGAGGGCCACGCTGCCGCCGCCGTTTGCGTCGCCCTCCAGCACGGTGTCGTTCATGGAGACAAACCCGTCGTTGATGATGCTGAAGAGCGTGGTGTTGGTGTCGAAGATGAACCGCACGTTGCTGAGGAACAGCACGCCGCCGGTGTCCACCACGAAGGTGAAGCGTTTCTGGCCCGGCGCCAGCACGTGGACGTAGGGGGCCAGCCCGCCCGCGTCGTCGGTGCCGATGATTGTCAGGGGGAAGGTGATGGGCGGCAGGATCTCCTGCGACGCAATTATGCCGAGCGGACACACGAGCAGTGCCGTTGTGTTGGCCAGGGGGGCGGCGGCAATTGCGCTGCTGATGTTGGTGTAGTTTGTGCGGCCCGAGAGCGTCAGCAATGCGTAGGGGCAGGCGCTGGCAAGCATTATCTGGAGTGTCAGCAGGGCCAATATTGCGAGCATCGTGACTTGTTTTTTTTTTTTACTATAATTTTTCTGTGTATACAACGCACAATAGGGCGCGAAAAAAGAACATATACACGTTTTTTAAAAACTGCAGTGAAGTACACATCAAGGGGAAACGAGGCCAATTTGACACATTTTCTTTTTTTTTTTTTTATTTTTTGTTTTTTGTTTTTTCCTCAAGGTCTGGATTTTCTTTATTATACGTAAAGCGCAAGAAGCAAAGTATCTAGGAACACACACGAACAAAAAAAAACAATGTCTAACAACAGGGGAACCAGAATCACAGATGAACAGTCGGTGCCCGTCGCCTACAACTTTGACGATGCCCTGCTCGACAAAATCCGTCAGCGGGAGGACGACTCAAAGGTGTTGTACAAGAAGGGCAACGGGGGCCCCGCGATGTTCACAATCTATCAGGACGAGATCGTCTGCATGTTGAAGGACAAGCCCTGCCGCATGTTGCAGATGTACCGGGACAGCGGCATCTACGAATCGAACGGCCGTCCCGTGGGCATCAGCGTGTTGAACGGAATCCCCACCATGAACGATCCCAAGAGCACGTATGCGTCAAACATCACCAACCCCGCGTTGATTTTCGATCTACACCGCAACGACCTGCTGTCGCAATTCACCTACCTCGGCATAGCCCTCGACCTCTCGAACCAGCAGGAGGGCGATGCGAAGGCCCCCACGCACACCGGTTTGCGTTTCTCCGCCACGGGCCAGCACATGGTGACGGTGCGCCGTGTCAGGGCAAACGAGCCCCTACGGTCCTTTCAGCCGATCTACTTGGGGCTGCCCTGCAAGACCAGCGAGGACGGCATCCTCGATCCAAACAGCGATCGCCACGGCAGTCGTGTCCGTTTCACATACCAGCACTTCCGCCCGCAGGACGCCACCACCCACGTCGTGAGCAACTTGCTCAAGGAGCAGTTTTACTTCAACAACATCAAGGGCACCGTTTCGGACAAGGCTCTCTACAACCAACTGAAGTACATGGAAAACGATTTCATGCTCGGGCAGCAGTTCATGTCGGGTGTCTTGGGCTTGTTTCACATTGTTCTCAAAGTTTTTGCCCAAGTCAGCACTGTTCATGCGCCGTCTTCGCGTCACAATTCTGACCTTTTTATCACCGCAGCTGCGGGTTTACCGACGGCATTTCATTATAATGAGAAGACTCCAAGCGCAAATGCGAAGGAAGACACTGATTTGCAAGACGTTTTTGAGGGCTTCCGACCCTTCTTGGCAGCGGGCATTTGTAAAATGTTAATTGCGTCAATCGACAAGCCTGAACTGTTCGCCACCGATTACGCGCGAATGGGACTGCAGGCGATAACGCAAACAATCTCGAGCAATCTCGACACCTACCAGATATATGCCGGCCGCACATTGATGGTGCAGTCACGAGACAATGGTCAACCCATGGATGTTGATAAAGTAGACATTATGCAATCCATTTAATTAAAACATCGCATCTCTGAAAAAAAAATTATATAACGCAAAAAAATTTATATATGTATGGCAATTTTTATTTCCACACTGAAAAAAAAAATATATATATATATATATATATATATCATACACACACTGAAAAGAAAAAAGCAAAATTTATTTCATACACAATTTCCGGATAATTATGCAGACTTGGGACAGCACATGTACAAGGCACACTCCCATCTGAAACACAACAGTAGCTTCTTGCATGACGAATTGCGTGTGACCCACAGCATGATCACGGTGTTCAACCTGATCACCCTGCTGTGCGTCTTTGTGATTGCGGGCACGGGCCTCCCCATCTACGGCAGCTACTTCTTCCACACAACCCTGCCGATCGACCTGTTCCACGTCCCCACGGTGCAGCTGCACAACTACGACATTTTTGCGTATCTGCTGATCTTCAGCAGCTTCGACGCGCTGCTGGCGGTCTTCTTCGAGAAGGTGCAGTTGGCGCTTGCACTGGCGAGCCCCGCGGAGCTGGAGGCCTATGCGCTGCGGAAATTCGGGCTGCACGTGACGGGCTACGCAATCAAGATGGCCAGCAAGGCCCTCGACACGGCCGTCAGCTGGATGCGCTACGTCAACATCATCATCTTCATCCGCGCGCAGCTCTCGTTTGCGCTGGCCATCGTGATCCCCGACGTGGTGGTGCGGACGCTCGTCACGCAGTTTGCGTACCACCAGCGGCACCGCGTCATTTTTGAGGTGTGGCGGCGCTACATCCCCGCGGTCCTCGCGGTCCAGCTGGTGTTTGTGGTCTTCTACCCGCTGAACCTCTTCTTCTGCGGGGCGGACCGCCTCGACTTCTTCACGCCTGGGAAGCCCGTCTCGGCGTTCGGGCTCATGGTGCGCGAGCACGACACGTACACCTTTGTGGTCTTCCTCGTCTTCTTTGTGCAGGTGGTGGAGTCGATCTCCAAGATCAACATCGACGCGTTCTTCTTCAACGTGCTCTACAACGGCACGGACTCCAGCATGGCGATGCAGAACCCCGCCGCGCGCGCCGACAAGCCGCTGCCGGGCGCCAGCACGAGCAAGAGCAAGGAGGCCTTCGAGCGCGACATCCGGACCGCGGTCATCATTGCGGAGGCCGTGTCGCTGGTGCGGGGCGTGCTGAGCTGGATCAACTATGTCTTCATCGTCAACTTCGTCTTTGAGTCGTATTTCCTGATCGTCGTCTACATCTTGGCGGACACCCTGGTGACGCTGGTGAGTCTGCACTTCACGCTGGTCGAGGCGGACGCCCCACCGCGCATCCGCGGCATCAACATCATCACCACCACCAAGACCGTGCTGATTCTGATGGTGCAGATGCTGCTGTCCTTCTTCATCATCTTCGGCGTCTTCCAGGTGCACGGCGTCGACAGCTCCACCTTCATGAAGTGGTCGGACGGGGTTTTTTTCGACGTGCCCATCGACAACCAGCTGCGGCGGAATCTGCTCTACATGCTCTGCGTCTTTGTGCAGGTGGCCTCGACCTTTTACGACAGCATCATCTACCCGGACTACTACCACTACACGACCCACGTGCCCCAGCAGAACTTCAATGTGCTCGACGGCGATGGCGAGGACAACGACAACAACAGCAGCAGTGACGAGGACGAGCACGACGCCAACGACATCATGAACAGGGACGCCCAGCTCGATGCCTACGGCAAAGCGCTGTTGCGCAAGCGGGTGCCCAGCGCAAAACAGCACGACAAGTTCATGATGATCATGGTCCATCTTATTTCGCGGCTCACCTACTTTGTCTGCAAGGTCTTTGTCCTCAACCTCATTGCAAACGGGTCCATCAAGTACGTGGTCATTTTTGCGGGGGTCAATGTGCCCCTTGCAGGCATCATATTGGGCTACTATCTCGTGAAGAAGAAGAACATCATGATTGACGAGATCAATCTGAATGCCATCAAGGATGCGAGGGTGAAAGAGCAGCTGAAGAATGTCATGATGAACAGAAAAAAACAAACATGGATAAATAAATAAACAATATGTAATTTTTTGCGTCAATTTTTTTATTTACTTGTAATTTTTTTTTTTTTTTTTTGGGTGTTTGCTTATCTGAACATCTGGCGCTTGAAAACAAAATACCGCAACTTGTAGACGAGAAAGACATAGGTGTCGGCGCCAAAGCCCTGGCGGTCACTGTTCGGATTGAGATTGCAGTAGAGGGAGAACTTGTTTGCGTCAGCGAGATTGTTGAGGAAGAGGACAATGATGTCGTGGTTGGCAAAGTTGACCTCGGAATTGAGGTGCTTGACCACGAGCTGGCTGAGGAAGGAGAGCTCGTATTTGGCATCGTCCAGCACGGTTTTGGGGATTATTTTTGCGCCATTCTCGCCGTGGATGCACTCCTCCAGCTGCGTCTTGGCCTTGTCGAAGGCGGGCTCGAGACTGGGTATCAGCTCGCGCTTGTCGGTGTAGCTGGGGCGCGTCACCATGGCGTAGCCGTGGGCCATGATTGCGTAGCGGGCGACGCAGGCCAGCGCGCGGTAGTCGTGGTCGGTCAGGGCGCGCAGGGTGGCGGTGTTGTCCGCGGTGAAGAGGGTGGTGCAGTCGATGTGGAAGGTCCTGGGCTTGCGCTCGATGGCCACGGTGAGCGGGGCGGGCAGGCCGTAGATCCGCTCGTACTGCAGCACGCGGTGGTGCTCCGTCTTGAGGGTGGTTGCGGCGCCCACGCTCTTCACGCTGTCGAGGGTGTCGCTGCGGAAGGTGTGCTGCGGGTGGACCGAGATGTAGGTGCAGGCGTTGAGGGTGAGGTCGATGGCGACGTGCTGCTGGTGGGGCTTGGGGGCAAACTCGTGGTTTGCGTAGTCCTCGAGCCGGTCGGTGTCGGGGTTGTAGCCCATGACCTCCTTGATGACTTCGCGGTGTTTGCGCAGCAGGCTGTAGGGCGACTGGGTGTCGTTGGCCTCGGTGCTGTAGGCCGACTTCTGGGGCACCGTGGAGATGCCGAAGAGCTCGCGCGCGGGCGCAAGAAAGGCCCGTTCAAGCAGACGCGCGCGCGGCGGGCTGGTGCTGTTGGTGACGGTGTCCAGCGTGTCGCGGTAGAACTTCTCCATGTAGGTGTTGTAGCCCTCGTGGAAGGAGAGGAACCAGTGGCCCGCCCGCGTCAGTATGAAGGGCTGGCTCGCAAAGGCCGCGTTGTTGCGAATCAGCTTGTTCTGGACCTCGCGCGGCCGCATGGACGTGACGTCGAGCCAGAATCCGAGGCGGGTGCTCGTGTACTCGCCCTCGGCCGCCATGTTGCACAGGTTGTGCCAGTAGCGCTTCTCGTAGAAGGCGTGCGCAAACAGCGTGGCCATGATCTTGGGCATCTTCTGCTCCAGCAGGCGGCCGCTGTTCGGGTTGTGGTAGATGTCCGTGTCCGCGGTCTTGTACAGCAGGCCGTTTGCGTTGAATTTGAAGGTGTCGTCGAACTTCGTGTGGTGGGTCTCGGGGGAGGACAGGCTGATCTTCCACGCGTCGAAGGTCATGTGGTACACCATGTACGCCATCTGCTGCAGCATGTTGGCCTGCAGACTCTGCATGGTCAGGTCTTTGAGGAGCGTGCCCTTGAGGACGAGCAGCGGATACAGCACCTTCTTCAGGCGCTGGGGGTTCATCTCCAGGTTCTGGGCGGCCGCGTCGGCAATCGACAGCATGGCGGCGTGGCCCGTGGTCAGATCGGCCCACGCAATGTTGAGCGTTTCGAGCAGGGGGCACATGTAGTCGCGGAGGTCCGTGTTGTCGATGATGGGCAGCGCGTTCTCGCTCGTGATGTGTGTGAGCTCGTACTCGATTTGCGCCAGCATGTACAGCAGGAAGTGGTCGAGGTACTCCTCCACCTCCACCTTTGTGGCGGCCGCCGCCATCGCACTGTGGAGGGTGACGATTGCATACGGCAGCAGGCTCTTTGCACGTTTGCCAAAGTATTTCAGGGGTTGCTCGGCGTAGCTGAAGACGGTTTTGCGTTCTTGCACATTGCTCTGGTGGTTGATGTACATGTGGGCGTCCGCCGACAGACTGATCAGCTGCTTGTTCTGGACCATTTTTTTCAGCACCTCCACAATCTCACTCAATTTTTTGTCACTCTCACTGCCGCTGATCAGGGCCAGCAGGGCGGTGTGCTCGCCTTGGCTGACGCTGTAACCGCGCAAAAGGTTTGCAAGCTCTGCCCGCTCGGCGGCCGTGCCGTAGCCCAGATTCTGCAGTTTGTGGCCGTAGATCGCCCGCAGCTGGCGGAAGTAGTGGCGATTGTTGACCCACTGCGCGGGGCTGGCCTGCTCCACATCGCTGGCCTTTCGGGCGGTTGGCGCAATCAGCAGGGTGTGGAGGAAGTCGTCGCGGTTTGTGAAGGTCGGGAGCCCCGTGACCACGCTGGTGACGTCGACCGACTCGACAATCACGGCGCCCTTCTCGCCCTCGCGCAGCGTCATGTTCTTGAAGGTTGTGCCGTGGAAGAGGCTCGCCTGCATTTGCGTCAGCAAGGCAACAATCCCCTGCATGGTGGTGGCGTTGGCCGCGTGGACGTGCCGGCGCTTGTCCAGTGGCAGCTTGTCCAGCCCCTCAAAGGGCACCGCGTGGGTCATGTAGGTTTCGGGGCACTGCGGGCGCAAATACTTGTGGATGAGGGCCTTGGGCTCGTGGTTGAAGAGCGTGGCCGACGTGTCCTGGGACTTCAGACTCATCACAAGGGCCTGGCGTTTTGCGACATCCTCCGCTGTGCGGGGCGCGCTGGTGCTGGCAATCTCGATGAAGGCGGAGTCGTCGTACTCGAAGAACAGCGGCTTGAAGAGATACAGCATGGTCAGGGTGTTGAGCAGCAGCCGTTTCTGGTGGTCGTTGACCTTGCGCATCGTCTTCTGCCGGTCCTGCAGCTTCTCGATGTAGTAGATGATCTTCATCAGGAGGCGGGTCTTCAGTCCGATGGCGGTCAGCGCGAGTTGCGCGGCGGGGGGCTTTGCGGCGTCGGTCTCGTAGATGCTCAGCAGGTTGGTGATGTCGTTGATCCGCGTGCCCTTGCCCGTGGCGTCCAGCTTCTGCTGCGTGACCATGTTGACGAAGTAGTTGCCGAGCTGCGAAATCAGCTTGAAGTCCGCGTTGTTCTTGGGACACGGCGCCTGCAGCAGCCAGAAGACGCGCGAGAGCGTCTCGTCGATGACGGGGATGCCCTCGAGGGTTTTTGCGGTGACGAGTTTGTTTGCGTTGGTGCGGGCGAGGCTGCGGCTGAGGCTGCGTGCAAAGTCCGGGTCCAGCAGGGTGTTGGCGGCGCGATTCCGGTCGAGCATGGTGCTCACGGCGCTGATCTTGTGCTCGAACCCCTGACGCATGGCGGGGTCCTGCGTTTGCGCCAGCTCGCGCTCGAGTCTGGCCTTTTCGGCCTCCATGGCGCCGAGGATCGCCGCGTTGGCGCCCAGGTCCGCGGTCATCTCGCGGTTGAGCAGCGCGGAGAAGGCGTCCAGCGGCACGGCCCGCGCGGGCATGTTCAGCTGCAGCAGGAAGTTGCGCACGCTGGCGCCGTGGTCGTGGTGGTTGTACGGCCGCGTCCGCTGCAGGATGGTGCGCTGGCGCCCCTCGCCGACGAGTTTTGCGTGCGCAATGTTCTTGTCGATGATGGTCTGCACCGTGCGGCTGTCGGTCGCGGTCTGGGTGAAGAGGCGCAGGCAGACGTTCTCCTGGTACTGCTGCAGCAGGGAGCTGCCCTTGTAGTTGTCGGTCGTGAGTCGCAGCCGCTCGAAGGAGAAGCGTTTGCCGCGGTTCTCCTGCATCCGGATGGTCTGCTCCTCGGTGAGATCCACGGTGCTGACCAGCTTGTTGAGGAGCGGGAAGTTGACGAAGGCGCTGCCGTAGACCATGCCCTGCAGGGTTTGCAGGCCCGCAAGGCTGTTTGCGTTGAGCAGCTTGCGCGGCAGCGTCAGAAAGCCCGCGTGCAGATTCAGGGTCTGGATGTCGGCGCGGAGCCCCTCCACGACGTGGCGGATGTGGGCGGTCGTGTAGAGGTGGCCCGTGATGCTCTGCTTCAGGGTGTTGTAGTTTGTGTAGTTGACGCACTGGACGCCCGTGATCCACGGAATCTCGGTGGTCTCGGGCGAGATTGCGCCGGCATTTTGCGCATAGACTGTCGCAATGGTGGTGTAGCAGGCGTAGTAGATCTTGGTGACCTCCCACAGCGAGGCGGTGCGGTCGACCCCGAGGGCGGGGGGCTGGTAGATGCCGAGCGCGGCAATCAAGTCGCTGAAGGGGTTTTGCGCATTGACGGTCAGCACGTTCAGCAGGATCAGCGCCTCCATCTCAATCTCCACGCTGCTGCGCCGGTTCTCCGCCTTCAGTCGCTGCAGATGCTCGAGGTAGTTTGTCAGCAGCCTGTCGCTGTTGTAGGTCCGATCGACCTTGTTGCGTTTCTCGATCTTGTCCCTGAGGCGTCGGCCGATGTAGTCAAGCATGCGGCGCGCAATGGCCTCGTTTGAGTAATGACTGCTGCTGCTGCTGGCCACGGCAAAGTCGAGACTGATGCCCAATCGCTTCTGCAGCAACACAAGGTGGGTGAGGAAGAGCAGCAGTGTGGTGGCGGTGGGCGCCTGCGTGTTGATGGTGCACACAATGTCGTCGCCGATCTTCTTCTCCACGTCGCTGAATTCGCGCAAACGCGCAAGCTGGTCCGCCCGCGGCTTCTCGATGTGGCGCAGCACGTCGGCCGAGACCCGGACTGTTGCCTCGTCTTGCGGGAGGGAGGGCGTGCCGGCGGCCAGCTCGGCCTTCTTCTTGTCCTCGCTGTAGCGCAGGAATTTGAGGCGGTTCTTGTAGATGATGTAGTTGGCGAGCTCGGGCACGGTCATGCGGAAGAAGAGTTCCCACTGGTGCTTGTTCCAGAAGCTGGCGGTCATGGCCCTGGGCTCGGTGGTCTTCTTGGTGCGGGTCTTCGTCTGGATCACGATGCGCTGCGAGGTCTTGGTCGCCATGACCGCAAGGTTGCTGTCGTAGAGGGGCACCACGTACTGGGTCAGGGGTGTCTTGCCCTCGCCGTCAACCACGCTGGTGCCGATGAAGTAGTCGAGGTGCATGTTCTTGAGCGCAATCTTCTGCACCACGGTGTCGAGCCCGTTGCGGTGGTTGAGGATGCTCTCGTCCTCCTCCATCGCCACGCGGATGTACTTGCGCATGGACACGTTGTCGTGGGCCTCCACGTAGCGCTTGTAGGCCGCGGAGTTCACGTACGAGTCCGCCAGATCGGCGTCGTGGCCCGTGAGGATGGTGCGGTAGTTGAAGAAGAGCGACTTGTTGCTGCCCTGGTAGCGGAGCCACAGCAGCGGGTAGAGGTTGGAGCGGCAGAAGTCCCCCTTGGTGCCGAGGGCCGCGAGGATTTTTGCGTTCAGCGGGTGCGAGACCAGCCAGCCGCTGTTGAGGATGCCCCCGCGCAGCATGGTGCCGCAGACCGCGCTGATGTAGGTCTCGGTGTCGGTGCCCTCGAGCGAGCTTTTGAGCAGGTTGGCCAGCACGGTGCCGGACTCCCAGTTGTACTTGCGGAGCGCCAGCGGGCCCTCGTGGATCTGGCGGATGAAGACCGATGCGCCCGCGGTGCCGCTGCCTTCGTCCTCCAGCACGCGCGACAGCTCCGTCAGGCTCTCGACAATGGCCTTGGTCGACTCGCTGTACTCGTCGTCTGCGCCCGCGCCTGCAGCACCCAGGGGGAAGCGGGGCTCGTTCATGCTCTTGATGTAGGCGGGCATGCGGGTGATGTGGTTGTTGTCGGTGTTGTCGAAGGGGTTCGAGGTGTCGTACTCGCGGATGATCTCGTCGTCCTCGTCGGTGTCGCCCTTGCGCATGCTGCTGAGGGGCACGAAGAGTTCCTCGAAGTTCTTCACGGCGGGCTGGTTGTTGAGGTAGGCGTTTGCGCTCGCGGGCGTGTATATCCGCTGCGTGAGGCTCTCGTGGTCCTGCAGCGCCAGCGCGAGGCCGGTGTCGAAGCAGCGGGGCGCCGGGTAGTGGCCATTTTTTGCGTTGGTCTTCAGCTCGCGTAAGGTTGCCGCGCTGGCCCCGTCGAAGCTTGCGCCCCCGGCGTTGAAGGCGCGCGCCCGCTCGAGCGTCGCGTGGCTGAGCAGCGCGTCCATGATGCCTGGGACCATGCAGACCATGTAGGGCGGCATGCGGCGCCTCGTGTCGAAGTTCTCGACGATTTTGTCAAGGGCCTGCTGGGGCGCGTTGATTGCGTCGTTGTAGGCGGGATCCCCCAGCACGAATTCCGTGGTGTCGATGGCCAGCACGGCCTTGCCGCTCTTCTGGGCGACGGCGGTCAGGTACGCGGTGTAGAGCAAAGGGGACGTGAGGATGTTGGGGGTCACGGCGTCGATCTCTTTGCGCAACTTCTCAAACAGGGGCTCGCCGCGGGGGTTCTTGCAGTTCTCGACGAGCTCGCGATACTCCAGCGGGGAGATGAGCCGCTCGAGGTGCGAGTAGAAGTGGGGCGGCTGGTTGCTGAGCACCCGGGTGCCGTTGGCCACCTTGACGAGCTGCTCCGCCGCCTTCTCGTGCTGCCGCACCAGCAGGCTGAGCGCCTTGTGCACCGCGTCGCGGTGGCGGTACAGCCCCTCGATGTGTGCGCACACCTCCTTGTTGAGGGCCGCCATGGTGGCCATGCTGCGTCTGATGTCTGGCGGCCATGTGAAGTCGTCGTACTCCTCGTTCTGGGGCTCGCTCAGATCGTTGATGCGGTCGGCCACCTGTCGCAGGGCGTCCTCGGGCGGGTCCGACGGCTGCTGGACAAACTGACGCAAGTCGTCGCGGATCTGCTGCAGACTCTGCCAGGCGGCGCCGCGCACATTCTCGTAGTTGAGGGCGAGCTGCGCCATGGTTGCGGCCACGTTCTCGTTGCTGCCGTAGTTGGCTGTGGCGTTTCTGCTCTCGCCCAGCAAGAAGGCGTATTTGCCCGCGATCTGGTCCTTTTCGGCCTCGAGTTCCGCCAAGTCCTGCACAAGGGACGCGACGATCTGGATGTCCTTCTCGAGCAGCAGTTTTGCGCTCTCCATCTCGTGTGTTCTGATGTCCTCCCGCAGCAGTTTGTCGTATTGCGCCTCGATGGCGATCTGGTATGCGCTGATTTCGGCGTAATTGGCCGGGTCGGTGTTCAGCAGATCCTTCAAAGCTATGTTGATTTTGCGTTTTTCGCGTTCGGGTTCCTCGTCCTCGTTCTCGCCAAACAAGTCCTCTTCCTCGCCTTCTTCTTCTTCCTCGCCCTGTTCTTCGTCTCCAGCCTCGCTGCCTTCCTCACTGCCTGCCTTTGTGCTTGTGGTCTCGATCTTCCTTTTCTTCTTCACTTCTGTGGGCTGCTTCTGCTGCTGCGGCTGCGGCTGCTGCTCCTCGGTCAGTCCTTCGAGCACGTGGCTCTCCGCCAGCATGCGGCGCCGTGTCTCGTCACGGGCCTCGCGCTCCTTCTGCAGCTTTTGCGCGTAGCTCTCGTGGTTTGTGATGTCCTGCAGCATGTCGAACGCCTTCAGATACTGCGCGTGCACGAGGGCCTTGTAGCGGGTGGTGTTGATCAGCAGGTTTTGCGGCGAAAAGAGCGCCATGGTGCGCTTGTACGCGTCCTTCTCCGCGCCGTTGAGGCAGCCCTCGCAGTAGACGAAGAACTCGCTTTTGGCCACGTCGTCGTTGGTGGAGCGCGTCAGGGTGTTGTCGAACGCAAAGTGGTGGATGTAGCCCACAAAGAGCGCCTCCAGCCGCAAAAGCGTGTAGCCGAACTCGCGCACGGAGCTGGTGCTGGGGTCCGGGCGGTGGCCCAAGGGAATGTCGTTGAGGAGCGTGCGCTTCAGGCTGATGTAGTTGGTGCGGCCCGTTTCGGGGTCGTTTGTGAAGAGGTACTCAAACACGGTGTCAATGAGTCGTGTGATGGCGAAGTTTGCGTCGACCCCCGGCACGAGGAAGGTGCGACTGCGGGCCGGATCCGCGCTGCTGCTGCTGTCGTTACTACTGAGTCTGCGGTAGAGCGCCACGGCCGCCTGCAGCCGCACCTCGTGGTGGTATGGCAGTTGCAGACGGTTGCGCTCGTACATCTCGAGGAAGAGGGCCGTGAGTATCTCCATGTAGGTGACCGCCGCGAGGAAGAACTCGAGCATGTATGTCCTGTAGACGGCCAACAGACGGTTCTTGTGCTTGTCGAACTCGAGGATGCTGGTCACCCGCTCGACCGTGTCACTGGCCTTTGCAAGGTGGACGGCCTTGCTCACCATGTGCGCCGTGCGCTCCTTGATTTTGCGTTTGTGGGGATTGCCGATGGCCGTTTCGCTGTCGACCAGCTGGGCCTTCTTGGTGACAAGGCCGCGGGCGCGCAGGTAGTCGTAGAGACTGTCCTCGGGCGTGGTGCTGCGGCAGACGACCGCGTTCTCGCACATGTGGAGATACAGGTCGCGGTGGGGCAGGTCGGGGATGCTGTACATGTTGAGATCGAGTCTGTTCGCGGTCTCCGTGCTGGTGCTGAGGTCGATGTCGTCGGCAAACATCTTGTGCGGATTCGTCAGGAGTTGCACACGCCCTCGTTCGTTGGCGGTCTTCTCGACGTCGCGGAAACAGGGCGGCTCGGCTTGCTGCTGCTGCCAGCGGAAAAGCGCCTGCTTGTGGTGCTGCATGCGCGCCCCGATGTGGGCGGCGAGGTCGGCGTTGGCGTTCGTGTCGGTGTGGGCCCGCGTCTTCAGGGCAAGCAGCGCACGCAGCACGTCCGCGTCGTCGCGCTCGCGCATTGCCGACGCACTCTGCTTGATCTTCTCGAGGTTGATGAAGCTGGGCGGCACCATGTGCACAATTTGCGTGCGTTTCGTGCGCGATTCGGGGGCCACATCCAGCAGGTGCATCCGCTTCGTCACGTCGTCGTTGTAGTCCTGCGTGTACTGCGGCTTCTTCATCAGGGTCAGCAAGCGGATGGTTTGCTCGTGCTCGGTGTCCTCGGTCCCGTAGACCGTGGCGGGATAGAAGTCCGCGTGGCGACTGAAGATGGCGTCGTTGTACTTGACGCTGGCGGTCTTTTTTGCGTGCTTGCGGCGACTCTCCCGTTGCACTGTGGGGAGGACCTCCTCCAGTTTGTCCTTGGTGCCGGATTCGATGTAGTTGATGGTCTCCTCCTCGAAAATGCTTTTGGTCAGGTTCTCGTTCCACAGCTCGTCGAAGGGCTGCACATCGCGGACGTGGATCTGCTTGTCCAGATACTCGAGGATGGAGCCCCGCGTGTCGTGCGTGCGGTGGAGCAGGTCGTTTTCGTTGATTTCAAACACGATGATTCTGCTCGGCACACTCATGTTGATGATGGTGAAAAATTTTTTTTTTTTTTATTCAAGATAAGGCTGAGGGTATTTTTTGCAAAAAAGAAAGAGAAAGAATAGCATTTGTGTATAGTTTTTTTTTATTTTCAAAAAAGAAAATTACAAATATAAATACATATCTCAACCGTCTTGTGCAATTTTTTTTTCACGGAATGCTGACCATCAAGAATCGCTCAAAAGAACCCAGCAAGCAGCTCAAAAATCTGTTCGATGAGCATCTTTGCGTCGTATGCAACGCGCGGTACACAAACTCCACGGCCCTCGGGCAGCTGCAGTGCTTCGAGCACCCGTGCGACATCTACAACGGCGAGTTCCTGTGCTGCCGCCTGCGCACCACCGCAGCAAACAAGTACGAATTCTACGCAAAACTGCAGCTGGGGCGGGCCAAGGGCTGCGTGCGCGCCGACCACAACATGCGCCACGTGCCGTATTCGGGGGTGGGCATCGACCTGCCCATGCGGATGCCCAATCTGCTGCTGCAGCAGATGAATTTGCGCGTGTTGTCGCAAAATGTGCGCTACGAGGAGGAGGATGACAACGTCACCATCTTTTTCCGCTTCAACGAGGCCGACTATCAGCGCTTGCTGACGCTGAAACCAGCAAAATAGAGAAAAAAAAACAAAACACGTAAAAAAAAAAGAATAAAAATCGAATACAATTCTGTTGTTTATATGTGTTTTTTCACTTGACAAACGCACAACACACGTTTTTTTTTTTTTTTTTTTTTGTTTTTTATTTTTCCGGATTGTCCGCAGGCGGCGCAAAATTATCAAAA
>Ga0315281_10006343_pt1 | contig 16838 bp, 16 predicted proteins | sample YL17G07_0_MG_FD_204540 | JGI IMG/M metagenome (GOLD analysis project Ga0315281, IMG submission 204540) | Sediment microbial communities from Yellowstone Lake, YNP, Wyoming, USA - YL17G07_0 | ecosystem: Environmental > Aquatic > Freshwater > Lake > Sediment | place: USA: Wyoming | collected...
TCTTTCATCCACGGATTGACACGGATTGTAACCACAGCAGAAAGTTGAATGCATAAAGTTTAAAGTGTAACTGTCTCCTTTGGCTTTCAGCTTTAAACTTTAGGCTGTTTTTACATCCGTGAAAATCAGTGAAATCCGTGGATTGTTTTTATAAGCACCTCCCATAACTGAGAAGGTGTGAAAAAATCAGTATTAAGGTTGTCATTGCGAGGACGCCGACCCCGGTTTTCACCGGGGGAGGCGGACGTGGCAATCCGACCCGAGGGGTCGTCCCGAGCGCAGCGAGGGATCTCGACGAGATCGCCACGTCCCGAAAGCTTTCGGGACTCGCGACGCTTCGCGGATTGCTTCGCTCCGCTCGCAATGACAAATTTTTGATTTAGCAAATTCAGGCTGTAATTTGAATTTTTTCACGCCTTCTGAGGCATTACACGTCGCGGGTAATTTCAATTATGTTACAGATGCTGAAACCGATGGTATAATTGAGCTAAACCAGAAAAGGAGGGAGCGATATGAATCGAAGAGTATGTGTCATCATGTGCGCCGTGCTGATTATTTTTTATCTCGTACCGGCGGTGACTTCCGCCGAGAAACTCGAGCCGGTCACACTCGTGAAGCCGCAGACGTCCGGCGGCAAACCCCTCCTGGAGGCGCTGGCAAAGAGAAAGTCAACGCGTGAGTTCGATGCGCGCAAGCTCCCTGTCCAGACGCTCTCGAACCTTCTCTGGGCGGCGGATGGGATAAACCGCCCCGACTCAGGGAAGCGCACCGCGCCATCCGCGGTGAACTGGCAGGAGATCGGCATCTATGTCGCCACTGCGGAGGGGCTCTATCTCTACGACGCGAAGGCCAACCGCCTCGAGCCGGTGCTCGCGAAGGACATCCGCGCGAATGCGGGCGAACAGCCGTTCGTGAAGACGGCGCCCGTGGTGCTCATCTACGTGGCGGACTTTGCGAAGATGGGAGACTCGCCGCAGGACAAGAAGGATTTCTACTCGGCGGCCGACACGGGTTTCATCAGCCAGAACGTGTATCTCTACTGTGCATCAGAGGGGCTCGCAACGGTGGTGCTCGGCTGGGTGGATAAACCCGCGCTCGCGAAAACCATGAAGCTCCGCGATGACCAGAAGATCGTCCTCACGCAGCCTGTCGGATATCCGAAATAAACATTTCTCGGAGTCCTTCCTGATGTCCTGTTACCATGCTGGCACTCTGTTGATGATTATTTTACCGTTTCGAAACTTCAATAAATTTGGAGTTTGGGATTTGGGATTTGGGATTTAGTGAGCGAGCGCAGCGAGCTTACTTATGAATCAGGCGCGAAACGAGCTCAAGGCAAAGCTGCTCCAGGAGATCACGCGCGCCGTCGAGGCGCACGATCGCTTCGCCGTGTTTTCCCACGAGGAGCCCGATGGCGACGCCATAGGCTCCCAGATTGCGTTCACGCTCACCCTGCGCGCGCTCGGCAAACAGGTGGTCTCCACCCGGCTCGATGAGATCCCCGCAGCCCTCGACTTCCTCAACAGGGACAGGGCGATCGAGAAGTACCGGCCCGAGAGGGACAGGGAGAGGATCATCCAGGCCCAGGTAGCCGTGGTCCTCGACTCAGCCAATTACGCTCGGCTGGGAGCGATGGCGGAGCTCGTCAGGGGAAGCGGCTCGCTCACAATCAATATCGATCACCACCGCGACAGCGCCTTCTTCGGCGATATAAATTTCGTCCGGTTCGCCGCGGGGGGGACAGCGGAGCTCGTGTTCGAGGTCGTGAAGGCGCTCGGCGTCCCGCTCAGCGGGACGGTTGCCGAGGCCATCTACGTGGGGATCTGCACGGACACACTCGGCTTCAAGTACATGGATCCCGAGGGCAACCTGATCAGCGTTATCTCCGAGCTGGTGAAGGCGGGGATCAATATCGAGGATTTGCAGGAACGGCTCTACTACCTCAGGCCCGACAGCTACCTCGAGGATTTGGCAACGCTGCTCGCGGGAGTCTCCTACGAGAACGGCGGTTCCCTGGCCTGGTTTTCAATCCCCGCGAGCAACCACCTGACCTACTACCAGAGAGACCTCGCCATGGAGGCGCTCCACCAGCTCCTGAGCATGAGGAAGATACGTGCCGCCGTCATGTTTCATGACGGGAGGAGCGGCATAGAGGTCTGGCTCAGGTCGAAGACGGACGTGGATGTCGGCACGGCTGCGGAGAGGTTGGGGGGCGGCGGCCACAGGACGGCCTCGGGGGTCCTCATCAGGGGTATGAATCTCGATCAGGCCGTTCGAGCAGTTCTCTCCCAGATCAACGCGGTGCTCCAGGGGCAGGGGACAGACCCCTCCCGGCCTCAGGGGTGCACGCACTCAGGCCTGTAGCTTAAACCTCAGCGCCCTCAGGTTCAACACATCTTCCCGGTTGTACTCCAGCAGCTTCTCGAGCGACTCTCTGCATCCGTCGAGTTTATAGTTCTGCCACAGGCGCACGGCGACTATCCCGCTGACGTCTTTCACGTTCCTCGTGATCCCCAGCATCCGCTCCACCTGTTTCATCCCTCCGTACAGCCCCTGCCGGTGACACGCGTGCATCAGGTCGCGGTGGGCGCAGTACTCTGTCAGATCCACACCCAGTTTTGCCTTGATGTAGGGGAGGTCGAATCTCTCTCCGTTGTAGGTGTAGAGTGTGCGGTGAGCGCTCACGTGCTGGATCAGGGCGGAGGCGTGGAGACCATCCTCGACCAGTTGTACGAAATCGTATGATGCTCCGCGCTCCAGGCACAGGCCGATGACGGTGAGGTCCCCGTCGCGGGGATCGAGGCTCGTCGTCTCGATGTCAAGATACACAGCAGACTGGGATTTTTCCATTTTCGCTGCGGACCTTCAATTTTATAGCACAGAGAAGCACGGAGTACACAGAGAAAAAACAGCCGAAGGTTGAAAGTGTAAGGTGTAAGGTATGCTGCTTGATTCAATACGTTATGCTTTAAGCTTTACACCTTCAACCTTAAGCTGCAGTAACTCCATGCTCCCCGTTGTTCAAAATAGGAAAATAGCTCATCCTCATTCATCCGCGCCAATCCGCGGCAAAACCTTGATCCATTTCTTTGTGAGCCTCCGTGAACTCCGTGGTGAAGACGTTATAGTTGCTTGCGATAAGTTCTAGTTCTTGGCTTTCGTATCGTAATTAGTTCTTGTTCTTCACGCCATTACGCCGATACGACTTTTCTCTCGCGATCTCCTCGATCGTGCGCCCGCTCAAGACCGATTCTGGCTCCGTGCTCACGGGATTGCGGCGCCGATCGGCCTCCTCATCGTCCATCTTTATCAGGAGCCAGCGCCTCTCTCCACCAGCAGCCGTACGTACCAGGGTGTACCCTCCCCTGAGCTTCCGCCCCTCAAGCCACACCGCGACGTGCCCCTGTTCCAGCGCGTCCTCCATAGAAACTGCGCTTCCGCTTTTCTCCCCGAGATTCCGATAGGTACCGATATCCCATACGAGCACCACTCCCGCGCCATACTGCCCCTCTGGAATCACCCCTTCAAAAAAGGCGTAGTCGAGAGGGTGATCGTCCACGGGTACGGCAAGCCGCCTGTCGCGGGGGTCAGTGGACGGCCCCTTGGGCACCGCCCAGGACTTGAGCACCCCTCCGACCTGGAGACGGAAATCGTAATGGAGCGTCCTGGCATCATGCTTCTGGATGACATAGACGGGCTTCCCGGACGGCTCCTGCCAGGCGAGCGCGCGACGGCTCTTACGGTTCGGGGTTAAGGGCGAGGAGTTATCGGATTGTTCCACGGCAATGAAGACGGCGCGTGAGATTGCGCGTCAGGCGCCGGTACCAGCTCCCGACCTGGAAGCGCCGCAGCACGCGCGGGCGCTTCCTTTATCCTCTCACACATGACGAACGTGTAGCCGGGTTCCACGCCAAGCTTTGTCGCCCGCTCGGTTTTGGTATCGAGCAGCTTGATGTGCATCACATTTTCGTCAATCGCATAGATGGCTCTGTTCACCGGGTACCCCTCGAACTGTATGTCGATCTCCTTCGGCTCACGATCATTTCTGTAGGTGAAGGTGCCGGTATAGGTGCGGCCGCCGTCTCTTATGGTAATCGTCTTTTCCTCGAATACCCAGGTCTTGTCCCCGGTGACCGGTTGATTCTCATTCTTTATCTCCCGCCATTTCCCCGCGAACGACGAGACCGCTCCAGGAGCAGCCGGCCGCGGATGGGGAACCGGCGACCGTCCCGCGCAGGAAACAAGTGCAAAGCCCACTGAAACAATCAGCAAAAGGTGGAGCAACGGTTTCATAGATGAGTACCTCGCTTTCTAAACAATGCGTAATTATACGCTCCCCGAGGGGGAAAAATCAACCGATATTTGTGTCCCATGGTAATCCCTCAGTCAGGCACTGACAATGATAGCTGACAGCAGCGTGCGTATCAGTGCTTCACTGAGGCATTACGTCCCATGCAATAAAAACATCTGTGCGATGCTGCCCCAATCTGCGTCGAGCATCGGACAGGGTCACGTCACGAAGAACGAAACGGCAGCACCCGCAAGAACAACCCACGGGAGCCGTATCCCTGCATACAGCGCGGCGAACGCCGCACCCGCGAGGAGCGCCCGCGGCAAGTCCCACGGGATGTCGGAAGCGAAGCGCAGGGTGACACTGAACAGCAGCCCCACAAAAGAGCACAGTACCCCGCTGAACGCACTGGTCAGGAGCGAAGAGCCCTTCAGCCTGTCAAAATACGGCACCACGCCCACAATGATGAAAAATGAGGGGAGGAAGATGCCGATCGAGGCGACCACTCCACCGAGCGGGCCGTGCAGCAGATAGCCCACGAAGGTTGCGGTCAGCACGATCGGGCCCGGGGTCACCTGGCCGAGCGCGATACCGTTCAGGAACGTCCGCGCATCCATCCAGGAGCGCGCCTCGACCACCTCGTGGAACATCAACGGGACTGAAGCGTACCCTCCCCCGAAGGCGAAGAGGTCTATTTTTGACATCAGGGCGGAGAGAGAGAAGAGCGGGCGACTGAACGTGAAAAGGAGGGCGAACCATACGGCGGCGATGGCGAACAGGAGCGCGATATACTGTATCCCATGACGCGCCTTCCGAGAAATAATTTGCTGGCCCGGCAAATGTGTGTTCCTGAAAAGCGGCATCCCACACACTGCGGCAAGGACGATTACATAAACGGGGTTGATCCTGAACCCGAACATGACCGCCGCCACCCCGGCGATGAGGGATTCCCTCCATCCCTTCAGGTAACTCAGGCCGAATGAGACGGTGGCGTTGGCGACTATAGCGATAACCATCGCCTGTAGTCCGTTGAACAGTGAGACGACCACCGGGACGTGCGACGCGCGCACGTAAATCGCCGAGAGAATCATCAGGAAGACGAACGCGGGGAGGCCGAACCCGACAAAGCTCGCCGCCGCCCCGGGAATCCCGCGCGTCCTCAAACCCACGTATGCGGCCGTCTGCATTGATGTCGCGCCGGGAATCGCCTGGGCGAGCGCCACGCCGTCGCGGAACGTCTCCTCATCCAGCCACTTCTTCTCCCCCACCGCCATCTCCTTGATATACGCAACCATTGCCGGCCCGCCGAACGCGGTAGCCCCAAGCCTCAGGAAGGAAAAGAAAAGGTTGGTAATTGTGGGACGCTTATCCATTTGCGGACGTTTTATATAACCAGCTGATCTGCTGGGAGTTGCAAGCATAATATTGGTAGCATTCTCAGGAACATTTGGTTTATAAATTAGTGGTTACCGAGGAGAGCGAGTTGTTTGTGGTTATTCTTATGCCAGCAACTTTTCTTTGCACTTCAGGCTTTCAACTGGTTACGGCTGCACAGCTTTACCTTCTACTTTATGCCTTCAACTTTAAACTGTTGCATCGTCTTTTCTTTGTACTTTATGCCTTCAACTTTAAACTGTTACATCATCTTTTCTTTGTACTTTAGGCCTTCAACTTTAAACTGTAGTATTGGTCGGGGCGGGCGGATTTGAACCGCCGACCTTCTGGTCCCAAACCAGACGCGCTTCCAGCTGCGCTACGCCCCGATACTGCAGGGATAAGGGATAAGAGATTAGGGATAAGGTATTATATAGTAAAAAGAAGAAGAGAAGATATAGTTTAGAGGATCAGAGCACCGGGAATGCCCAGTTGCTCATAACGTTATTTCTTTTCCCCTTATCCCTAATCTCTTATCCCTTATCCCTGCTTTGTAGCCCTCCCCAAATCATAATCCATGAGATCTCCGCTGCTGCTCTTTCGTTTCTTCTTTCTGGGCGCGGTCCTTCTGTCTCTCTATCATTTCGTAATAATCAGCCTTCTGGCGGGGGGTGAGCTTGCTCCAGTTCTTTTCCGCGTAGTGCATGAAAACTCTCTCTTGCTTCCGTATAATCCTCTTCTCGCAGCCGGAGGCGCACAATACAATCAGAGAAGCAAAAATGAGCATGGCGCGGGCTTGATACCTGCCCGGCTTCAGACGGGAATAAAGCCCCTGCATAGTATTTCTCCATACATGTGAAATAATCCGCGGCGATCCGCGTCCATCCGCGGCAGATTACTCGTGATTCGTCGTTCGCCGTTCGTGGTTCGTAAATAGCACCGACAATCCGTGTTCATCCGTGTGAATCCGTGGCAAAACGTCATTGCATCATCTCCCGCACGTGCGCGACCGCGGACTCTCCCAGGTATTCCAGGTTGTAGCCGCCCTCGAGCACAGAAACGAGCCTGCCGCCGCAGTGCCTCTCCGCGATCCCCTTCACCATCTCGGTCATGCGCTCGAATCCCTCTGTGGACACTTCGAGATTCGTCAGCGGGTCGCCACTATGCGCATCGAAGCCCGCCGAGATCAACACGAAATCCGGCTTAAACTTCTCCGCCGCCGGCAGGAGGATCTCCCAGAAGGCCCTGAGATACTCGGTATCGCCGCTCCCCGGGGACATCGGGACGTTGATGGTGAATCCAAGGCCGGCGCCCTTCCCTCTCTCCGATGCCGCTCCACTTCCCGGATAACAGGGAAACTGGTGAGTGCTGAAATAGAGCACCAACGGATCGTCGTAGAACAGATCCTGCGTGCCATTGCCGTGGTGTGCGTCCCAATCAACGATGAGCACCCGTTCGAGCCTGTGCCGATCCTGGATGTACCGGGCCGCGATGGCAACATTGTTGAAGAGGCAGAAGCCCATAGCCCGGTTGCGCGTCGCATGGTGGCCTGGGGGCCGCACCGCGCAGAAGGCGTTATGCACCTGCCCCGCGACGACGGCGTCCACGGCTTTCAGCACTCCGCCCGCCGCCAGGAGCGCGACAGCAAAGGAATCTTTGCTCACCGCGGTATCCCCGTCAAGATCAGCGGGAGCTCTTTCACAGGCCTCGCGGACGCGCTCGATGTGAGTCCTGTCATGGACGCGCGCGACCCACTTCACCTCGGCGGGGGCGGGCGCTATCTGAATCATCTTCTCCCGGAGCCGCGCCCCCTCAAGGGCCCGGACGATCGCCCTGAGCCGCTCGGGGCTTTCGGGGTTCTGCGGGCCGGGGTCGTGCCGGAGATATATGTCGCTGTAGACGAGGCCGGTTTGCCCTGTACTCATCCTGAGATCACTCGCCCGCCTGTTCTCCTGGCGGCATCCACAGCTCAACGGGAGGGGGAGGAGCGCCACCAACAGGCATCGCGTAAGAAGATAATGAACGGAGCCCTTCTCCTGGACCGTCCTACATCGCCATCGGCTTATCATGCGCCAGCTTCTGCGCGAGCTGCACCAGCATCTTGTCACGGGTCTTTTTGAGCGCGCTGTCCGTTGAGATGAAGAGGGCAAAGTTTCGTCCCTTTGCCTCCCAGAGCAGGCGGTGATCCGGTGTCCCCATAAGCCGCATGGTAATCTCCACAACGCCGAATGTCTTGTAGAAGAGGTAGTTCTGCAGGTAGAAGGAGACCTCCGCGAAGAGGATTGCGTCAGCACCGGTCAATTGCCGAAAATTCCTCATCTCGCTCCGGCTGAGTATTGGTTTCTTTTCCAGGTTGAGCCTGGTGAGCGCGGCCCTGACGGTTGCGGGTGGGATGATCTGGTAATCTGTCCTCGCGGAGAGCGAGGCGACAATCTGTTCATCGAAGGTGTCCGGCGGCACCACACGCGGCCTCTTCTTCGTCCATGCCCACATCTCGTACCGGTCGGCGGTCGTCTGATTGTACGCGATCACCGCCACGCGCGTGACTTTTCTCCCCCGGTCGCAACGGCTGTAGTTCACCGTGGATAAGCCCGAGCAACCGGCTGCGAGGAGCACACTCGCCGCAACGGCATACAAGGCTACTCTCTTCATTTGCGAACTCCCTTCTTGGTGAGCTGATTTTGCTCGCTCAGTGAGCTATCATACCTCTTTGCACTTCGGAAACCCTATATTAGTACAGCAACCCGGCGCTGTCAAGACGGGAAGAAGCCCCGAAATGGCGGATAATTGATTAAAACCTTCACCAACTGGGTGGAAGTAAAATCAGAAACGGTATTTTTGTAGGGGCTTGATTTATCAAGCCCTCAATGCGGGTCGGATAAATCCCTGCCCGCCGGCAGGCAGGCGACCCCTAAAAATCCGCCATTTCGGGTAGAATTTTATATGGGTAGAACCTTATGGGTAGAACTTTATATTTGACTGAGTTAGGCATTATGCTAATATTATTTGAACTTGCCTACTGCGGGGTGGAGCAGCCAGGAAGCTCGTCAGGCTCATAACCTGAAGGTCGCTGGTTCGAATCCAGCCCCCGCTACCAAAATAAAAGGCCGGAACCAACGTTTCGGCCTTTATTTTCAATGAATTATGGCTCATTGACAAATTCATCCTAATTTGCTGAAACAAGGCGAACATCCTGAAAAACGACGAACAAAAACCCACACATCAACCCACACACTTTTCTCCGATTTTACCCCCGTAGGGTTTCAAAACTAATCTGGTGCCAAAATCATAGATAAAGGTCATGGGAAGAGCCTGGCAAGGGAGTGATTGATCTTCCACATTGGCCTTGTTGATGAAGATTGAAAAGGGAACCGGCAACTAAACTGCGCATTCAGACACACTGATTTTGTGGTTCTGTTAGCAGGCTCGATGGGCTAAGGCTGTGGCGTGAGTGACGCAATGACGCTTGTGACGCTATTCTTCGTACTTTTAGGGGGCGGGCGGCGCCTTGTACTGCCGATCCCACCCTCTGCATGTTTCTGGCGCCCTGCCTAGCTTCCGCATACCGCCAGCAGGCCGTAAGGACCGGCGCATAGTTCGTATCGACTCCGAATAGGGCCACTGCGTAGAACCCATGGCCTTCCTTCTAAAAACAGTGCCGGTAGTTGTGGGAGAATCACATCCTTAGTGGTACAATAAATGGGGGACAGGTCACCCGAGCACATCAGCAACTGAGCCCTATCTCAGGAGCAATCTTGCACGCAAAAAGAAAGCAGCTGAGGTATTTTGTTTTATATAAACATATTAACTATGCAGTGTCCAAATCGATAGGCGATCAATCTAATTATTGCTCGCAAGAGCTACGTTTGATTGGCCAGAAGTTATCCGAGCTAGGAGACATAATCCAAAAAAGATCGTTTTGGGATTCTCAACTTTTCGGTGCCCTGATAGGAGCTTTGGCAGTAGTTATATTTGGCGGATTATGGAGAGGGTGGTTTAGAAGGGCTGAGAAAATGGGGAAAATATATCATTTCATTGCAGCACAAAACGCTTTTTGGAGCCCTCGATCGCTCTTTGGCCGAGCGTCTATTACACAATATAGTGGGACAAGTTTCGATAGCGTTACTGGAAGGACAGAGCAAAGACCTGAAAAGCCATTGGGCGAAAAGATGGTAATTGAACTCAGAAGAGCATCTGGACATCGAACTTATGGAAGTCTACTGCCGAGATGGTATTTTAGGCAATATGAGAAAGTATTGCTTAGATTCAATAGCTGTTGATCTCTTAGGGGCAAAGAGCCGGATGACTATATGATATATGCAAAACCTTATTATGAACGAATCGTTAATCTAGCATCATAGAAAAACAGGGAAAGATGAATGGACGGCTCATTAACTCAAAAGACCTGCAGTGGCCAAAGCTATAGGCCGCAAAATTATGAATGTACAACACCCAGGAAGATCGTGCGCATGCTGGTTAATGTCCAGTCGGCAGCCCCCATAAGCCCGCAATGGACAAGGCTGCAGGCCGTGAAGCCGGGATGGGAAGGGAGTGGTTGACTAGGTCCGAAAGGGAGGTAATATGAAAAGCTGGTTCGGTGTCGCATTGTGCCTGGCAATAGCCTTCGCGAGCTCATCTGTGCCGGCATCCGCCGAGCAGGTGGTGTACGTGGTGAACAGCTATATCCACAATATTCCATGGCCGGACTGGGCGACGGTGACGATGCTCCGGGCGAGCGACATGGCGATTCTCAAGACGCTCACCGTCCCCCCCGATGCGCATTCGGCGGCGGTCACGCACGACGGCAGGCGTCTCTGGGTCACCTGCCCCAACGGCAATCACGTGGTCATCATCGACACGGTCAGCTTCGAGGTTATCCAGGAGTTTGATTATTCCGCGTTCGCGCTCAATCCCATGGGCATCGCCGTCATGCCCGGCGGGAGCCAGGTCTATGTCGGATGGGAGAATGCGTGGAGCCTCGCCCGATATGACGCGCGTACCTATGATCTCCTGTCACCCGGTTACGCGCAGACAATGCATCCGCAGTACATCGTCTTCACGCCCGACGGCAGCAAGGCGTGCCTGCTGGATTACAGCGGGTGGATCGCGATAGTTCGCGCGTCGGACGGCGAGGTTCTAAGAACCGAGGTTCCGGGTGGCAGCGGCCTCGGCGATGCGGTGGTGAGTCCCGACGCGGGGACGCTGTATGTGAGCAACATGTATCAGCAGCGGGTCGAGGTTTATGATCTAAACGCGCTTGCGTTCCTCCCCCCCATACCCACTCCCTACCTCAACCCGCGGGGAATCGGCATCTCCCCCGACGGCGAGTACCTCTACATCGGGTATTACACCGGCGCGGCTTCAAAAGTGAGCATGCTGCGGCTTTCCGACAGGACCTTCGTCTCTGAGGCAGACATCCCCTCGAACGGCCGCCGCGTCGCGGTAAGCCCCGACGGCAGCCGCATCTTCGTCGCCGAGCACAACTATGACCAGTGCTGCTCGTTTAACGTTGTGGGGGAGACGCTCGTCCCGGCGGCGGTTGCCGACCTGAACACGATTGCGGGCTACCTCGCCTCCCCGATAGGCCTTGCGATGGGGGACTGGACGCCCCGCGCGTCTAACTACATCAACCTCGCGGTGAGCCCCGCCTATGTGCCCGGCGGTAGCTCCTTCTCGCTCACCTGGAGCTGCGACTTCAGCACGTGGAATTACCAGGGGGTTCCCGTGGATATCTACCTCGCCGCCATCAAAGACCCGGCGGTTTCATATTATCCCTCAAGTGTGAGCGACGCCCTCGCGGGAGGCACCGTCTGGTTCTTCGGGCGAAACATGTCGTACGCCTCCACGGGGTCTCCGAGGGAACCCACCTGGAGCAGGGTTCCCTTCCCGCCCGCGGCCCTTTCCGGTTCCCTTCCGTTTACCCCGCCCGAAGGTGATATGTGGAAAGGGGAGTGGGTGTTTGCGGCCGTATTTATCCGCAGCGGCACGGGCCAGTTCATCCGCGGCGATGGGCTGCCCGTGGAGAACTCAAACATATTCGGGCTTCGCTAGTGCAGTGCGGGCAGCAGATGCGATGGGCTGAGGCGTGGCATAGGTGGGCGCAACAACGCTTGTGACGCTATTCTTCGTACTTTAGGGGGCAGGGCACCTTATACTTCTAACCCAACACGCTGCATATCTCTAGAACCCTGCCTTACCCCTTTATACAGCCAGTGGGCCGTTAGGATGGGGATGCTGTACGAATCGACTTCGAATCCCGCCACTGTGTAGGACCAATGACCTGCCTTCTAAATACAGTGCCGGTAGTTGTGGGAGAGTCAAATCCTTAGTGGTACAATAAACGGGGGCAGGTCACGCGCACGGCTGATGTTCACCGTTTGTTACCACGATGCGAGGCTAAGATGTTTGAGCGAAAACATGAAAAACTGGCACCGGTATCAATTTTTATCAGAAGATTAACCGCCTCTTTTTTAATGGCAGGCGGTTTGGTTTCAGTTGTTTTATTTATCGGAATTTCCGGATACCACTGGATAGCCGGATTTGATTGGGTTGATTCTATTTTAGAGGCATCCATGATTCTCGGGGGAATGGGACCTGTAAAGCAGCTTAGGACGACAGGAGCTAAGTTATTCGCTTCAGGATATGCGCTTTTTAGTGGGCTGATGTTTATAGCCTTGGTGGGGATTGTTCTTACCCCAATTGTTCACCGTATACTGCATAAATTCCATATCGACGAGAAGGGTTAGCAGAAATGATGCCTAACAAGGGCGTCCAGCCCGTAGGGTTTCAAAATTCAGATTAACGATAAAATACATATTAAGGCGCTTGGAACAAGTGCTTGTGAGCCAAGTGCGTACTCTGCGAGGTGAGGGCACAGCAGGCGCGATGGGTTGGGGCGGGCATGGTGGGCGCAATAACGCTTGTGTCGCCATCCTTCACATTTCAGGCGTCAACGTGCCTCACGCTGTCAGCCCCACCCGCTGCATGTCTCTAGCTCCCTGTCTTGCCGCCGCATACACCCAGCGCGCCGTCAGAACAGGCGCCTTGTACGAATCGACTTCGAATACCGCCACTGCGTAGAACCCACGACATAGCCAGCCCGTTCGATAAAGGCGGTGCCTGCATGGGGGCAGGCTATGCCATATCCCAGATAGGTATTGGCCTGCGCTTCGCGCGCCAGAATCTCTTCCACGATCCGCGCATTCGCATGGATGCCGGGGATGGCTTCGATCAAACTCCCCAATAACGTGAGGGCCTTTTGCTTGTCCGTCTCCGGCAATTCGATTAGCCGGCCTTCTTTAAGGGCGGTCAAAAGCGCTTTCATCGCTAATCCACTCCGAATCTATTATGCAACCCCCCTTCACCCTCATGACTCCCGGCTTCTCAGCCTGTAGTAGCAGGGTTCTTGCCCCGGGAAATCCCAAATTCCAAATCTCAAAACAGAGCCCGTGCGCATGGCGGCTCTCCCTTCCTAATCGGTCATGGCCCACTGATCCTTCACGCTGAAATTCCCCGGGCTCCAAAACCCCGACTGCAACGCCCGTACCGTAATGCGCTCTCCGTCCACCTGCACCAGCACAATCGTGCGGGTCATCCCCGGGCCGACGGCGCCGTCTTCCACCTGGTACACCCCGCCTTCTTCGTCCGGGAAAAGGGAGGTGTCGTTCGCCGCTCTCCCCCTCGGGTCGCGCACGCGCATCCGGTAATACCGATGGATGTGCCCGGCGAAGAAGGCCCTTACCCTGTCGCGGTGCCCGACCAGCATGCGCCAGAACGCGTCGCGCGCGTGCCGGTCCTCGTTAAAAGAACTTCCCAGGTGGCGGTAGCGGGGGAACGCGGGTTCGTGGGAGAAAATAAATATGTGCTCGACAGACGGCGGGGCAGACACGATCGCGCGCTCGACCCATTCCCTGCCGGCGGCGTTGATGACCCCCTTGTACCCCAGCTCCGTGTACGCATCGACCACGATGAATCGCGCGTTCTGATGGTCGAGGTAAAAGTCGCATGACGCGCCGTGGCGCCTGACCGTGCCGGGGAGCGCGGGGATGATCGAGTCCCTGACATACCCGATCTCGTCGAGCTCGTCGCTATGGTTCCCGATCACCGGCAGGAAGAGGGGCCTCGTCGCGGGGGAGGAGAACACATTCAGGAACACCTCGAAGTGCGGCGGGGCCGGGTCCATGTCGCCGACCACGGCGACGAGCTCGGCGGGGTTGAAGCGGGGCGGAGGGTTAGTCCGCGCGTCGCGTATCTCCTCCAGCGCGGCCCTCCAGACGCGGCCCGCGCCGTGCGGGTCGGAGATCACCGCGAAGCTCCAGCCCCGGGAGGACTTCGCCGGGGAAGGCGAAGCCGCCATAACGGCGAGGAGCGCTGCGGTCAGGGATAATAGATGGCGCATTGCAGTGCAATCGGTGATGGCCGGGTAACCTTCAATCGGACGGCCACTCGCGGTACACGATGTCCGGGACCGTGAAATGGGTGCTGCGGCGATTTGCCCATGCGATGAAATCAGGATCTTCCGCGGTGGAGATCGAGAGGTATTCGGGCCTCGGCGTGATGTTCACCCGCCCGAAGTCGAGCCGGTCCGCGTCCCAGCAGGTCTGGATGGTGATATCGCCGTGCGTGAGCATCCTGGTGTGGTCGGCGCACGCAACGCGGAGGAGCTCGAACTCCTCGTCCGGGAGCAAGTATAGCCTGTTTCGCAAGAGCGCGGCGAGTTCCGCTCCGCGCGGCCCGTGCTCGGCATCGCTCCCCTCGCTCTCGCGCCTGGCGTCGTGGAGGATGGAGAAAAACTCGACGATCTCGACTTTCGCCCCCGTGATCAGCGCCAGCCGGAATCCGTTCTCACGCCCCCGCGCCCAGTGGCACACGCCGTGGGGGCCATGCCATCGAAGGGCATACTGTTTTCGGATTTCCGCAAAAAGCTCGGATATCACCAACGGATACTGCCTCCGGCAACGGTTTTTGCCCTGAAAGTATCGCACAAAGCAGAGATGATGCTGTAGCAAAAAGTAACGCGCCGTGTGGCCGCTCCTCACGCTGTCAACCCCACCCGTTGCATGTCTCTAGCTCCCTGCCTCGCGCCCGCATATAGCCAGCGCGAGATCAGGATAGGAACACATTTTGAATCGGGTATAAATCCCGCCGCCCCCCAGAACCCAAGACCTAGACTGACGTGACCCCCGGAACGGCATAAGTATCTGTGGGAGAGTAAGATTATTGTCCTAATTTATTTGGAGGTAAGAAGTTAGGTTAACTTTTCTGTTGGCAAGGCCTAGCTTTTTCCTGATATTATTGCGGTGCGTTTCTACCGACCGCCGCGAGAGATGTAACATCTTTGACATCTCTTTGCTCGTAAGCCTGCTCCTTATCATACCACAGATCTCGACCTCTCGAGGCGTGAGCCTACCTAGCACATTTGCCAATGAGCGGCCGAATGAAGACGCCAATTCTTCGAGGCTGTTCTCCATCACATCGATTTGTCTCCGTTCCATACGAGTCGCTTTTACTCTGAGCTTTCGCAAGATCGGGAGCAATACCTTATCCACACTGGCTAATACTTCCTCCTTTATCCTATATTTATCGGCCCCAATCTGCTCCATGATTTCCCTGAGGGCTATGTTCTTTTGCTCAATGGCATCTTTTTGAACCCTCAGCCTCTCTTTAGAATCTTTCAGCGCCTCCTCAGTCTTTTTCCGCCCGGCAATTTCACGTCGCAGTTCGTCCTCAATCTTCTTGCGCTCGGTGATGTCGCGGGAAATCGTAGAAATAACCGCGACTTCTCCTCCGGGCGCTTTATGCACGGAGAGCACCATCAAAACAGGTATCTCATGCTTATCTCTTATATTCAAGAAAGCGCATTCGCCCATCCACGAGCCGTCGCGCATGGCGATAGGGAGTATCTCCTCAGATAACATTTTGTTTGTCCCTTCGGGGTGGACATTCCAAATCTTAAACTTTGCCACGTCCTCAGCTACGCCGATTCCGCACATTCTTCTGCCGGCCTTATTGATATAGATGATGTGTTTATCCTTCGCATCAGCGTAACCGACAAAGTCAGGAGTTGCCTCAAGAATTGCCACGAGCTGCTCTCGCTCTTTCTCCTCCTGCTTGCGCCCGGTGATATCGACATTTACTTCTGCGACAAGCCACTCACCATTTCTATTTTGAAAAGGTATGGTGATAACCTCTATCGGCCGATTATTCTCCTTGACCAAAATCTCTTCAGTGACAATCGGCTGTTTGGTCGCCAGGGCCCTGGTGATCCCGCAGCCTGGACAAACCTGCTTTGCCCCCATGAAATATTCGTAGCATTTCCTCCCCGCGGGTTCTCCGTATATCTTTTTCCAGGCGGGGTCGATATATCGTACGTTATATTCTGAGTCAATGATGTCGAGACCTGTTTTTGTAGCGCCGAGGACAAACTCCATTTGCTGATTCAGGCTCTTCAGTTGCTCTTCGATGAGCATGCGCTCGGTCATGTCAGCGAAAATCCCCAGGATCATTTTTCTGCCTTGCAGCTCAAAGCCCTGAGCGCTTATCATGACGGGGATTTTCCTGCCGTCACTGTGCTGTACCTCACCCTCAAAATCGGTTATGTGCCCTCGTTCGACATGGAGGGCAAATTTTTTCCTGTATCTTTCCTCTTCGCCTTTGGGATGCAACTCCGATTGGTGCATTCCGATGATCTGGTCCCGTGTGCGGCCGATCAGTATCTCAGCATGGGCATTGCACTCCACTATTTCCCCTGTCTCAACATCAGCTATGAACTGCGCATTGGGCGCGTGTGTAAAAATATAGTGATACATATCGCCCACGGCGGATTCTTTTATTTTTTTAGAAAGGTCTGTCATGCCACTCTCGCTCCTTTTTTATGTGACAAAGGTTTGCTGCGCATCAATTGAACCCGATGTGTGATCGGGGCGCGAATTCTGTGAGTTGGGCGCAGCAACGGACGAAGCAGAATCCAGCCAGCTCCTTTGCGCCGGCAGGGGGACAGTTCGCGCCCATAACTCTCCATTGCTGCTCCATTAGATTGTAGCATAGAAGGCCCGTAGGGATTCAAAACTAATCTGGTGCCAAAATCACAGATAAAGGTCATGGGAAGAGCCTGGCAAGCAAGTGATTGATCTTCCAAATTGACCTTGTTGATGAAGATTAAAAAGGGAACCGG